>Ga0310911_10000247_pt1 | contig 19239 bp, 18 predicted proteins | sample GREbulkMGHF170_FD_203532 | JGI IMG/M metagenome (GOLD analysis project Ga0310911, IMG submission 203532) | Lab enrichment of tropical soil microbial communities from Luquillo Experimental Forest, Puerto Rico - GRE.bulkMG.HF170 | ecosystem: Environmental > Terrestrial > Soil > Tropical forest >... | reverse complement strand
ATGCACGTGCCCGACCTACGCTCCCGCAGATGACATGGGATCGGCAACGAAGACTGGCGGAGATTTTTCGGCGAGCCCATCAGCCACCTCCACTATTGCTTCTGCCCAACGCCTGGGACGCCATGAGCGCGCGCCAATTCGAGGCGGCTGGCTTCGGCGCGATTGCGACGACCAGCGGTGGCCTTGCCTGGGCCTTGGGTTTTCCTGACGGTGAGCGGGCGCCTTGGCAGGAGGTCGTGGCGGCGACTGCGCGGATCGTGCGGGCAGTTCGTGTGCCGGTCACCGCCGACATCGAGGCGGGATACGGCGACACGCCCGATCGGGTGGGAACGCGAGTGGCCGAAATCCTGCAAGCAGGCGTTTTCGGCTTCAACATCGAGGATGGCACGCCTTCTCCAGACAGGCCGGTCCGCGCGATCGAGGATGCCAGTGCCCGCATTCGCGTCGCGCGCGCAGCCGCGAACGCGGCAGGGGTGCCGGCGGTCATCAATGCCCGCGTCGATCTCTACCTCAAGAACATCGGCGACCCGGAAAGCCGCTTGGCAGAGACCGTGTGGCGGAGCAAGGCTTATCTGGCAGCCGGGGCGGATTGCATCTATCCGTTCGGTCTTGCCGATGTTGGCACCATCGCGCGGTTGACCCAGGCGCTCGACGGTGCGCCGGTCAATATCGTGGCCAGGCCGGACACCTCGCTGCCGCAGCTCGAGCGCATCGGTATCGCGCGCGTGAGCATCGCTTCTGGTGCTGCGCTGACGGTCATGTCGCTGATCAAGCAAATCGGGGAAGAGCTGTACGTCAGCCGTCGCTTCGACGTGCTGAAGCATTCGATCAGCCGCGTCGAAGCACAAAAGCTGTTTGAACCGAGAGATTGAATCTCGCGAGATGGAGGCCTGCAATGAAAGCTCGATTGGATTTCCGCAAAGCTTCTCCGCAAGGCGAGAACGCCATGAAGGCCCTGCACATGTTCGTGCGCAACTGCGGTCTCGATCGTTCGCTTTTAGAGCTCGTCAAGCTGCGGGCATCCCAGATGAACGGATGCGCCCACTGTATCGACATGCATACGAAGGAATTGCGTGCCGACGGGGAAAGCGAGCAGCGGCTCTATCTGTTGAACGCCTGGCGCGATTCGCCATTCTACAGCGACCGTGAGCGTGCGGCACTGGCCTGGACCGAGGCGGTCACCTTAGTCGCTGACACTCAAGTGCCCGACGAGGTTTATGAGGAGGCGCGTAAACAGTTCACCGAAGAGGCTCGTCGCCATCAATGGCGCCAACCGGCTCAACATCGCCTTTCGTAGGGTGCCCGGCGGCCATCAAGTGCGGCGACGGGCAGCTGAATAGCCGGTTTCAGTTCGCGACGCCCGCGGGTCGCGGCGTGACCCCGACGGCCATTGCCGCATTCGACGGACTTGAATGGGTCAACTTCAAGTCGCTACGCTACCGCGTGACGTGCGAGGGGCGAACATGCATTGTTCTGTCTTGTTGTCGGTCAACTGGGAGGGTGAATGGCCAAACCCGAAGCCTAACACTTGTTTCATGAGCCAGCGATTTATCCGAAAGGTCTTTCCACGCTGAGCCGCTGCACGGCCTCTTTCGCAATGCTGAGCTCGACCACGCGCTGTTGCGGCACCTTCGTTTCGACTGTCTTGAAGGTATCCGCCCAGAAATCCTGCTCGGCCATAATCGAAGTGACATTCGGCATGCCGTCTTCGGCAATCCATTCCCAATGTGGAGCGACCGCTTTGAGCAAAGCCTCGTCGCGCGGAAATATGGATTTGACGATCAGTTTGAGCATATCCGCATGTTTTTCCGGATCACCCGCGACCTGATTGAACACACGTCCCGCCTGGATGCACGCCATCGCGTATTTTACGACTGTGTCTCTCTTTTCCTGCAAGATGTCATCGCGAACGGTATGCATCGCCGCCTGAGAGTCCGGCAGGATTTCGTCGCGTGACCATAAGATTCGGCAGAAGCCCTCCTTTTGGGCGAGATAGGCGAGATGATAGGTAATTTCCGCAACATCAACCTGCTTCTGCCCGAGCTGTTTTACAATGTCCGGCTGAGGAACCGAGGTCTGCCACTGCACGTCGCGCACGGGATCGAGACCAGCGAGCTTAAGAGCGGAACCCAGTCCATATTGGTTGATGCTGCCTGCCGCCCCGACTGCAGCAATCTTGCCTTTCATCCGCGCAAGATCCGCCAACGTCTTGATGCCGGCATCATAATGATCGCTGCGAATGACAAGGGCGGTGACCGCGCGGCCGCGGCGGCCCTGGCCATTGCAAAGAAAGGCGCGGAGTGGCCCACCGCGAGAGAGCGAGTTGAAGAAGCCTGCGTTGGGGGTCATGATTCCGATCTGAAGCTCACCCGACAGCATCGGCGCCACCACCAAGGCGCCATCCATGAAAATTTTCATGTCGATGTCCAAACCCATCTTGGAAAAATAGCCAAGCTCATTGGCTAAAAAGATCGTGGCCTGATTAATGAATGGTGACAGGCCGATGGTCAGCTTTTCGTGTCCTTGCGCTCTCACCCTTTTGCTGCCCGCGAGCAAAACCATTCCTGCGGAGCTGACCCTGGCCACAAACCTTCTTCGAGATATCTGTTTCATGATGTCGCGATCCTTTCGGTTAGCTGCGGAAGCGGCTTGGTCCAGGCCGATGCCGCCCGGTCGAATAGGCTGGCCTTTGTTACGATCTCTTGAGTCCTGGCGCGTGCACGCGCGAACAGATGCTTGGTATCGGAAAAAGTCGTGAGCTTATGATTAGTGACCACCTCGCGGCCCTCCACGAACACTGTATGCGCGTCCGGTCCTCGGGCCGAATAGACAAGACTCGCAACTGGATTGGTTGCGGGTGTTGAATGCGGTGTATCGAGGTCGAAAATGGCAACGTCGGCAAGTTTTCCCACTTCAAGAGACCCGATCTCGTCATCGAGCCCCATCGCGCGGGCGGCATTGATGGTGGCCATTTCAATGCATCGCTCCGGTGGCATGATGGTCGGATCGAGATGCTTGACCCCCTGCAAGAACGAACAAGCCTTCATCTGCTCCAGCATGTCGACAGAGTCATCGACCATGGGACCGTCCGATCCAAGTGCGACATTCACGCCGACAGCGAGCGCGGCAGCGGCGGGACCAATGCCGCCACCCCGCACGGCCTCACTTGTCGGACAGTAAATGAGACTTGCTCCGCTGTTGGCAATCAGACGCAAGTCCGTCGGCGTACAATTGATCCCGTGCACCAGAATCCAGGAGGAATCGAGAAGCCCCATCTGCATGAGAAGTTGCGCATCGGTTTGGCCGGTCTTGCGCAGGATTTGCAGATAGCTTTTGTCGAATGACAGGGTACCGCCCGAAATATGGGCCGCGAGCTTCAGACCATGTCGGTCGGCGAGCTTCTTGCTCCCGATCAACAATTCTTCCGACGTGAGCTTATGCTCGACGAAGACAGAGGTGCATTCCGCGATGAGACAGAGCCGCGTCAACCCGTCGTGGGTGTGCTTCCACCGGGGGATAAGGTCTTCGACATAAGCGATCTCGTCGGCGAGATCGCGCGGATGCCGCGGATTGCCGGCCAGCCGGCACTGGACTTCCTTCCCGATGACTTGCCGAAAGCCGAGCTCGGCCGTCGGCGCCGAAATGCGCTGCAATAGCTCCTCGCTCGTGGTGGTACGCAGATGGTTGAGGCAACAGGTCGTTCCGGTGCTCAGCATCTCAATCGCGGCGAGATAGGAAGTGAGCTCCATATCGTCGTCCGTGAGATGGGGCAGAACCGGAAACACCAGATGCGGAAACCAGTCCTCCAGCAAAAGGCCGTGTCCTAAGCCTTTGAACAGGTGATAATAGAAATGCTGATGCGCGTTGATGAGCCCGGGAATGACAATCATCCCGCTCGCATCGATCGTGCGGGCAACATCCCGCGTCGGCATCTGCGCTGAATTGCCGACCGCCTCGATCTTGTTTCCGTTGATGAGGACAAATCCGTCAGGATACACCCGCCGCTGGGGATCGACGGTGACGACGTAACCGTTCTTGATCGAACTCTGCCCATGCCCCAAGTTTCCCTTCGATAGCAAAGCACATATTACGAGTTTCCGGTGGGCTGAGCGGCATCAAAAGCGCGGATCGATGGGGGTCATGACTTTATACCGCGCCTCAATGGCTTCCCCTGCCCTCAAACAAACATGCTCGTGAAATCGCGCTGCGACGAGTTGCACCCCGACCGGTATTCCATCTGCGGAACCGGTCGGGATAGCGAGCGCGGGCAGTCCCAAGATCGAGATCGCGAGCATTGGATGATGCGCGGTGAGCATCCGCCTGACTGCGTTGTCGCCTTGTTGGTCGAAGTCGACTGGAAACGGCCTTTCCCAGGAGACCGGCAAGAGCAGAAGCGGATAGCGCTCGAAAAACAGCATCCACTCGCGCAGGATTGAAGCTCGCCGCGCGAATGCTTGGATATAGCCTTCGAGATCGAATTCACCCGCATACGCCATGGTGGAAGCCCTGGCGCGCCGAAGTCGGTCGTCGCCGAAACGCTCGATTGCCTTGCTCGTCCCAGCCTTCTCCTCGGTCCGAATAAGCGTGAAGAACATCTCAGCCGCTTCTTCCAGGCGCGGAGGCGTCGCTTCTTCGACCCTGTAGCCGGCATCCTCCAACCAGCGCGCAGCATCTCGGATGGTCGCGTAGATGGCCTGATCGATCTCAGTGCCCGACGTGTGTGCGAGCATGGCTACGCGCACCGATCCTACCGCGGTGCCCGCATTAAGCTCCGCCGGGACCCACCAGGGATCGCGCGAATCGTGCCCAGCCATCGCGAGGAAGCCCAGCCGCACATCGCCGACGGATCGCGCTAATGGACCTTGCACGTGGGTGAGCTGCGTTGTGATGGTGGGATCGGCCATCTCCGTCGATTCGAACGTCGGGACAACACCAATAGTTGGCCGCAAGCCCGCCACGCCGCAGGCAAACGCCGGATAACGAATGGAGCCCGCCCGATCATTGCCATGAGCGAGCGGGCCGATGCCGGTCGCAACGGCCGCGGCAGCACCACCGCTCGAGCCGCCCGGCGTGCGCGCCACATCCCAGGGATTGAGCGTGCGACCGTAGAGGGCATTGTCGGTGAAGAAACGCGCGCTGAACGGCGGAACATTGGTCCGGCCGATCACGATCGCGCCGGCCTTGCGCCAGTTCGCGACCGGCGGGCTGTCGGTCTTGGCGATACGGTCTTGGAACGCGGCCACCCTGTTGGTGGTGGTACGACCGACGCAGTCCACGTTGATCTTGATAGTGACGGGGACGCCGTGCAGCGGTCCGGCTGCCTCTCTCCGGGCGATGATCTCATCTGCGTGATCGGCTGCAGCGAGAGCATCGTCCGCCATCACATCGACCACGGCGTTGATGCGCGGGTTGACCTCTTCGAGGCGGACGAGGCAGCTCGTTACAGCCTCGCGGCTTGAGATCTGACGCGTGCTGATGGCTTGCGCGAGATTGCTCGCCGGCCACCGCCAGAGTTCAGTGTTCACAGGAACCGCACGGGAGCAGTTTCTAACAATTCCTCACCGGCCGCTCAGTTGCCGAATGGTTTCTCGCGACCCAGGCGCGCCTTCGCCTCATTGGCGATCGACAAATCGAAAAGCTGCTCGCGTGAAACCTTCTGCTCGACAAAGTGGAAGTCTCTGCCGCTCCAGAAGTCTTGCATTGTCATGATCGAATCGACCGGCGGGGCGCCGTCCTCGTTGACATAGCTCCAATGGGGGGCGATCGCTTTGATCAGCTCCGGCTTGTTCAGCGCCGTGGTACGCGCCAGGATATCGACGACGTCGGGATGCTTGTCGGGAGCAACAGCCGCGGCATTGAACTCCTTCACGCCCTGCAGGTAAGCGATGGCCCAGCGGACAACCACGTCCCGATTCTTCTGCAAATAGTCCTTGCGCGCCGCAAAAGCGGCAATTGCCGTGCCGGGGGCAACCTGGTCGCCCGTGGCGATCATCGGGCCCCATTTATTGTTCTGGGCGAAGAAGCCGAACTGGTAGGCAAGGTCAGTGACATCAACCTGCTTTTGCCCGAGCATCTTCATCATATCGGGCTGCGGCACGTTAACGGTCCACTGCACATCCTTAGCCGGATCGAGGCCCGCCTTGGCGAGCGCGAGCGCGACATTGTACTGATTGATGCTGCCGAGAGCCGGAACGCCGACGCGCTTACCCCTGAGCTTGCCGAAATCCGCCAGCGATCGAACCCCTTGATCGTACGTCTCCTCGGTGACGCTGGTGACGGTATAGCCGAAACCCGGACGATTATTCCCACGGTCAAGAATGATTACGAGCGGCGCTCCCTTGGCCACGCTATTGAACAAGCCGGCGGCCGCGGTCATGGCGGAGATGTCAAGCTCGCCCGAGACGATCGCCGGCACGGAGAGCGAGCCGTCCATGAACTCGCGATGCTGAATCTCAATCCCGAGCTTCTGGAAATATCCCTTCTCCCGGGCAATGTAATACCCGCCCCCCGACACGAACGGGCCATCGCTGACGCGCACCACGTCCGCCGCCTGGGCATCGCGATTTCCGACGAAACAGGACGAGGCAAGAGCGAGAGCGAGAATGGGACCAACTTTCATTGCGGCATTCTCCAAGATCAGCGATTATCGTGCGCAACCCATGGCGCAATCCTGCGATCGACCCACTGTTGCAGCTTCATGATAGCTGCTCCCATGACCGCCAGCACCACCAGGCTCGCAAAAACCTTTTCCGTCTCCATCACCTGTCCTGACGAGATCAGCAGATAGCCCATACCACTCTGGCTCGATCCGCCGATCATCTCGGCTGCGACGATCAGGATAATGGTGACGCCCATGCCCAGTTGCAGGCCGGAAAGAATACTCGGCATGGCAGCAGGGATGACGACCTTGAATTGAATCTGCCGCGCGCTGGCGCCCAGGTCCTTGGCCGCCTTGATCAGTCCGCGATCAGCCTGCCGAATGCCCGCATAGGTGCTGATCACGATCGGAAAGAACGCGGTGATGGCGCTGATGACAATCCGATAGGCTTCCCCGGTGCCGAGCCAGATGATCAACAGCGGGATCAGCGAAATCTTCGGCAAGGGATACAAGGCCGCAATCCAGATATCGGCGATTCGCGAGACGATGCGTGACATACCCATCAGCAGCCCAAACGCGATGCCGCTTACGGCCGCGACAAAAAACCCCACGAAGATGCGCAGCAAGGTCACGCCCAGATGAAATTCCAGGCTCCCGCCCGCGATCATGTGCCACATCTGGAGCCCGATGGACGTGGGCGCCGGAAGGTAGATCGGCGCAATCCCACGCCAGCGCACCAGGAGCTCCCAGACCAGAAGAAAAATGATAATGCTCAATGCAGGAAGCACCGCTTCGGCAAGCTTCGCCGTCCGGCTGTCAATTCGTCTCATGGCTGGCTCGCCACCAAGGCCGCTTGCTGCGCCAGCGCTGCCGTAACCTCCTCCCGGATGAGATGGAATGTGCGGTCGAACAGCGCGCCGAATTCCTTCGTGTTGACCAGTTCCAGCGAGCGGGGATGGGGTAGTGCAATGGGGATCACTTCCTTGATTCGTCCGGGACGCGCGGTCATCACGACCACTTCATCGCCAAGGAGAATGGCTTCCTCGATGGCGTGGGTGACGAACAGTATCGTCTTGTGCGTCCGATCGAAGATTTTCAGCAGCTCTTCCTGCATCACGATCTTGGTCTGCGCATCAAGCGCCGCGAATGGCTCATCCATCAGCAGGACGGGCCGCTCCATAATCAGGGCGCGCGCCAACGCCACTCTCTGGCGCATGCCGCCGGACAGCTGCCCAGGCAGGTGGTGCTCGAATCCCCGCAAGCCAACCGAGGCGATGAAGGTATTCGCGCGGTGATAGCGCTCCGCGCGCGGCACGCCGCGCATTTCAAGGCCAAAGGCAATGTTGTCAATGACGCTGCGCCAAGGGAATAGGTTCAGGTTCTGCCAGACCATGACCGAATCAGCGCCTAGCGGGCGCGCACGATCCGGATGCTGCGGGTCTTGCACGCGCACGCGGCCGGCGGTGGCAGGTTCGAGCCCGCCAACGATTTGGATGAGCGTGCTCTTGCCGCAGCCGCTCGGTCCGAGCAGGCACGAGAAGCGCCCGGAGCGAAACTGGTGGGAGAAGCGGTCAAGCGCCTTAACCTGGGAAACCCCCTGCCCCCAGATTTGCGTCACCTCTTCGACCACAACATCCATGCTGATCTGCGCAATCAACTGTAGCAGCAAAATCGGAACCCGGAGCTGACGGGGACACACGCTGCTACTGCTTGAGGCAAGATTCCCTCTTCTGAAGCTAAAGGGTTTCTGCGGCGAGGTCGGATCGGTGCGATACGTGCCAAGGACTGGGCTGTGTTCGATTACGCTAAGGACAGGAACATAAGGGACGCCAACGACCGCAGTATAACAATTACCGCGAATGACGCCGGGGTGTTAATCTAAACATTTGATTGGAAGGGACATACTCCAGGCCGTGGGCGCGGCCTCTATGCCTATGCAGCGGCCGCAGCGAAGACTTTCCGAGATTCTACTTCGATGAGTTGCGCAATCTCGCGACGATAGCGGTTAAATGCATCCGACGTCGAATCGCGAGGTCGCGGCAGGTCGATTGGCACGATTGCCTTTACTAGGCCGGGCCGCGCTGTCATCACGGTCACGCGATCAGCGAGGTAAATAGCCTCGTCCACGCTGTGCGTTACGAAAACCACTGTCTTAAGTGTTTGCATCCATAGGCACTGCAGTTCCTCCTGCAGGATGATGCGCGTCTGTGCATCGACGGCGGCGAAGGGCTCATCCATCAGCAAAATTTCTGGATCGATCGCCAAGACCCGAATCAGTGCGACACGCTGGCGCATACCGCCCGATAGCTCGTGCGGAAACCGGCGCTCGAACCCGGTGAGGCCCACCATCGCGAGGAAACGTCGCGCAATAGTACTGCTCTCGATCTTGTCCATGCCCTTTTCGCGCAAGCCATATTCCACGTTCTGCTGGATGTTGAGCCAGGGAAACAGCGCATAGTCCTGGAACACGACGCCGCGGTCGGGCCCTGGACGTTGGATGGGAACGCCGTTGAGCAGGACCTTGCCGCAATCGGGCCTTTCGAAACCGGCCAAAATGTTTAGCAACGTCGACTTGCCGCAGCCGCTCGGGCCAAGCAGTGTCAAAAATTCGCGGGCCTCGATGTCGAGCGTAAGCCCATCGAGCGCGACAATCTCGGTGCCGTCGGCCGCGTCACGATATGTCTTGCGCACGGACCGGCATTCGATCCGCCCCGCTGCACCGCGGCCTAACGCGCCCGGAGTCCCGTATTCCACCGCAGTAGCCTCCGACTGAGGAAAAGGAGAAGCCGGTCACTAACAAGACCCAGAAGGCCCATCGTGAACATTGCTGCAATGATGAGATCAATGCGCACGAATTGATACGCCGTCCACATCGCGTAACCGATGCCGCCTTTCACCGCCAGCATTTCCGACACGATCACTAGCACCCAGGCAATTCCCAGGCCGACGCGAAGTCCGTTGAAGACGTAAGGCAGCGCCGATGGCAGCACGATCCGCACAAGCAATTTGCGCGGGGGCGTGCCGAGCATCAAGGCGGCACGGACCAGATTCTTCGGCGTTTGCTCGGCGCCGATCGTGCAACTCACTGCAATGGGAAAAAACGAGCCCATGGCGATGAGGAAGATGGCCGCGCCTTCGCGTATGCCGAAAATGAAGGTCGCGAACGGCAGCCAGGCAGTCATTGGAATTGGCCGGAGTCCTTGCACGATGGGATCGAGCATGTCGCGGATCAGCTCGAACCAGCCGATCAGCACTCCAACGGTAACGCCGACAGCAGAAGCGATCGCAAAGCCGACCAACACGCGCCAGCCGCTGAGATATACGTAATTCAGCCAAGTGCCGGAGTACCACGCGAGCTCCGACCGCGGCCCAAAAATCCATTGCCACCACGACGTAACCACACTGATGGGGGAAGGGACGAAGCTCGGATCAAAAAAACCGGCGGTCGACGCGTACTGCCATAGCGCCAGCAACAGCAACGGTACCACGGCGCGGCGCGCCATACGCTCCCAACCAATCTTGCTGTGGGCGTGCGCAAGCACGAGGCGCCACTTGCCCTGCCGGGCAATGACCGGTTCGGGCACTGCGTCCTGACCACTCAACTGGCGCGCCTAACGTCCATAGGAGCCAAGTTGCTCGACCGACTGGCCGGTGGCTTCGGCAAGATAGCTAAGGTCGAAATAATCGGCGACCTTGCCACTCATGTCCGCCTTGGTGAACCCGAATTTCGGGCCCTCTTTCGCAACGTTGATCGCATTCTGGACATTTACCCGATAAGTCCAGCGAGAATGCTTCATAGCCTCGTCCAGGATGGCTGGACTGCCCCCCGTATATTCGGCCACGAGCGCAACTGTCTTGTCTGGATTTTTGCCGTAGAAATCCATCGACTCGACATAGGCTTTCAGGAACGTCACTGCCAGCTTCCGATCCTTGAGAAAGTCGGTATTTGCGGCAAGAAGCTGGTTCCCGGCACCGAATCCTTTGGTCGCGCCGATATCGCAGCATGCCGGATAATATCCGTAGCCTTCGATCACCGCCCGATCGATAATTGGCGACCACAGTATGAAACCGTCGAGGTCGCCATTTTTGAGCGCGTGCAGCTCGGGCGGGCCGGCCGGCGTGGTGTTGACGAGGTTTAGCTTCGATAGATCCACACCGTTTGCTTGCGCCGCAAGGGTGAACAGGACTCCGGCGTAAGTTCCGGGCGGGCGGCCGATCTTCTTGCCTTCGATGTCTTTCCAACCTTTCACCTCGACGCCCTTACGCATGATCAGGTTTTGTCCGCCGACATACATCCCAGCTATGATCTTCACGTTCTGGATATTCTGCTCGGCCATTCCCGCGGGGGACTGGTAACCGACGGACCCGACCTCGACGCCTCCAGTTTGGATGTTGCGCTGCTGATCGGCGTTGGTAATCGCGTCGAGCACCTGCACGCGCAGGCCGTATTTTTCGCCGACTACATTCAATCCCCAGAGAAACGGCGCGGAAAGGCTGCGCGAAAGCGTCGCCCGCACGAGTTTAGGATCTCCCTCCGCCGCGCGGCCGGGCGCATGCCACGCCGCCGTCAGCGCGAGGATGAGCGTGACGGCTCCTAAGCCTGCCGCTAAATGCCGAGCGATCTTCATTGTTTCCCTCCCTGTCTATTTTCGCAGGCTATCGAGCTGATTTATTGGCTTGCCGGTCGCCTCGGACAGATAGCTGAGATCGAAGTAGGATGCGACCTTGTCGCTCACATCCGCTTTGGCGAAGCCGAACTTTGGCCCCTCCCTAGCGACGTCGATCGCAGTTTGCACGTCGACGCGGTGTTCCAAAGTGGCGTGCTTCAACGCTTCATCGACGACCTCCTTGCTGACGCCGGTGTACTGCATTGCGACTTCAATCGCCTTATCCCGATTCTGCAGGTAGTATTTCTCGGAATCGAGGTACGCTTTGAGGAAATTTATCGCGGTCTGGCGGTCCTTCAAAAAGTCGCTGTTTGCGCCGAGCAACTGATTTCGGCCGCCAAACTTGGCAGTTGAGGAAATATCGCAACACGGTGGGTAATAGGCGTACCCCTCGACAACGCCGCGATCGACCGTCGGTGAAAACATCACCAAGCCGTCGAGGTCGCCGTTTTTGAGCGCCTGCAGCTCAGCGGTGCCGACCGCGGTCACGTTGACCAGGTTGATCTTCGACACGTCAACATTGTTGGCTTCGGCCGCCAGAATAAAGAGCACCTGTGCAAATGTTCCCGGTGCGCGCCCGATCTTTTTGCCCTCGAGCTCCTTCCAGCTTTTTAGCTCGACGCCTTTGCGCATAATCAAATTCTGGCCGCCGAGATAAAGCCCGGAAATGATTTTCACGTTGGTGACGTTCTGCTCCGCCATGATGGCCGGATTCACATATCCTTGAGTTGCCACATCCGCGCCCCCGGTCTGCAGCGCTCGCTGCTGATCGGCGTTGGTCATGATCGGAATCATCTCCGTTCGGATGCCGTATTTTTCCGCGAAAGGCTCAATGCCCCAAAGCGGATAAAAGATAACGCCGCGTGCAGATGCCATGCGCACGACCTTCTTGCCCGCTTGCTCGCGCACGGCTGAGTCCTGCCCTCCTGGCGACATCAGTATCATCGTCACCGGAACAATCAGCGCAGCGACAATCCAACGACCTCTCAACATGGTCTTAATCCCCTGCGTGAGAGCTATCCGAGCACACTCGCCACGGGAATGATTTCCTCGGATGGCCAATTGCTGAGAACGCGATTTCCGGTCTCGGTCACAAGCACCATCTCTTCGAGGCGCACCCCGCCATAGCCCCATTCGCCTTCGCGGCATTCCACCGCCACGACCATTCCCGGCTCCAGGACTTGCGGATAGTTGAAGGACCAAATCCGGCTGATGACCGGCTCCTCATACGTCATACCGATGCCGTGACCGACCTCTGCCACCAGCAACGATTGCTCCGCCGGGTATTCCCAAGTGTTCGAGGGCAAAAGCGTTTTCGCTGCATCAGCAGTCGTCGCGCCCGGCTTGATGCGATCGATGATAGCATAGACCCGATCGCGGCAGCGTGCGTAAAAGTCGCGCTCCTTCGCATTGGGTTTTCGACCCAAAATAAAGCTCCGGTAGATGCAGACTCGATAACCGGCGAAAGTCGTGCCGCAGGTGTTCACCACGACGAGATCGCCGGCATCCACGATGCGATCGGTATTGCCATGGTGATAGACGTCGTAGGTGTTCAACTTTGAACGCACGCCGCCGGAGGCGAATTCGGCTCCAGCCCGCATCATCGCTTCGTGCATGGCGGCGCCGCCGTCGCGCTCACGCATTCCTGGTTTGAACTCCATGAAACTTGCATAGCCGTTGTTGGAGATGGCGATCGCTGTCTCGATGCAGGCAAGCTCATCCGGGGTCTTGCAGCGCCGGGCTTCCATGATTGCCGGCTTCACGTGCACAAGCTCGACGCCTGCGCTGCGCAGCGCCGTGCGTCCTGCCTCATCGAGGGAATCGACACCGATTTGCTCCCCGAACACACCCGCGGCTTTGAGATCGGCAACAATCGCTGCCGCGAAACGCTCGGCTTCTTTCTTTGCGCCCTCCGGACCGCAGATGGAGTCGAGCCAGCTATAGGAAAAGCGGATGTTCTCGGGCTTGAGCCAGGGGCAGTACAATCGCTGGTGCTCGACCATGTCGCCAAGCTCGTAAAGAATTGGATCGTGTTCGGCGAAAACGAGCGCATAGCTGAGCTGCGGACAGAAGGCGTGCCCCTTAACCGCAACCGCATAACGAATATTTTCGTGGCGCATGAATAGCGCCGCGGCTTGTTATGGCGCTTGAGCGCTGCCTGAGCCTTCCGCAGACGCTATTCCCGCATGCGCGCGAAATTGATGCCAGCCATGTAATCCGTGCTGCCGACGCTGTAGGGATTGGGCAGCGTATAGGAGCCCGGTGCCGTCATTTTCACCTCGCTTGAAGTCGGCCAGATGTTTCGAAAGTTCGCAATCAATGCGCGATCGCGTTCAGGTGTTCGGCTGTCCAGTCGGCGGTCAGAGGGCGAAATTTATAGCTGATGTTGAAGCACACGTGATTACCCTCCTCGAACACGACGAGCTCGGTTGGACCGGACGCCGCGCGCGCCAAGCGCTCGCCCTCGCTGACGCTTATGAGCTTATCGCCGGCGCCAAAAACCACCAGCAGCGGGCAGTTGATCCGTTGCGCTACACCCTCGAGAATCAATGCTCGCGCGATGTCGCGGGCCTCCGCAGCAGTCTTGGCGTAACTGCGCACGCGGAAAGTCTCCTGCGAAGCGGCGGGCATGGTCGGCAGCACGGCGCCGAAATCGAACGGCCCGCAATTGGAGACACAAGCCTTGATCCGCGGCTCGAACGCGGCGGCGAGCGGTGCATAAAGTGCCCCGAGGCTTTGGCCGACCACCGCGACGTTGCTGCCGTCAACGTCCGAGCGGCTTTCCAATACATCGATGACCGCACCGATCACCGCCCCCCACCGGTTGGTAATTGGAAGCTGAAAAGCGGTCTCGCCCTGCCCCGGCCCATCGATCGCCAGCGTGGCCATGCCGCGGCGGAGGAAAGCGTCGCTCCATGCGTGGAGTTCTTCCTTGCAGGCGTCAAGTCCGGGGAGAAGGATCGCGACCGGCGGCCGGGGTAGATCCGCCGGCCGGCGCAGATTGCCGACCATCGTCGCGCGCTCGAACGGAATCGTTATCCGCTCCACCGGAGGGTGGGCACCCGCGGCACCCCGCTGATAGCAAGTCAACATGTGCTGATGAGCCGCGAGGTATTGGTCAGGATCGTGGGCGAAGAGGTGTTTTGCATAGTGATAATAGATCGCCGCGCGCAAATTGGATTCGGAGGCGGTGACGTTCCGGTTGCGGTTGGCAGCTTCCTGCGCGAGATTTTGGTGGCGCGCCGCCTCCGCGCACCAACTGCGGCACCAATCGTCCCACCGCTCGATACGTGCCACCAAACGTTGCAGGTCGTTCGGATCAACTCCGGTCGCGAGGTACCGCGGCGTCATGTGCGATAAGACGAGATCTACCTGTGAGTCACGCGCCATCTAAGGAAGCCTCGAAAACAACCTCACGGTATGGAGTGCCTTGCAAATCTGTCAAGGCGAGGAATGCCGCACATTGCGCATTACGTCGCGCAAAGCGAAGGATGACGCTAGACCATAGCAGCGCTGCGCCCGGTTACGCTGTCTTTTTGACGCAGACCAGCGTGTTCAAGCCGCGGCAACACCTCCTGGATGAAATACGGCATTGCTGCCAGGTAATCGAGAAAACAAATGGAAGCGCCGGCTAGGCCGGCTTCGCTCATCTCGATCATCTCGTCGGCCACGTCGTCCGGTGTGCCGACGATTGTGTAGCAGCCCGGAAACGTTCCCGCATAAATCTGCCCGCGCCGGCGAGTATTAGCCTGCGGATTAGTGTCGGGGCGCTCCGATTTAGGGATATCGCTGCCGGCCGTCGCCTCCTTTTGCTGCACGATGTAGGCGAGCGATTCGCGATCGGCCATCTCCTCCGCAAAATAGTAATAGAAATCTTCCGCCTCCTTGCGGGTCGGGCGGCAGACGATATGGCAGGTCGTGAACACCGCGACCTTGCGGCCATAGCGCGCTGCAAAGTCCTGCACACTTTTGACGATCGCTGGGGCGCGGTGCAGGTTCGAGACGGAGGTGAATAGGAGATCGGCCGCTTGCGCTGCGAAGTCGCGGCCTTTTGGCGAAAAACCGGCCGACATGATCGGCGGCCGCGGTCGCTGGACCGTGAGTGGGTTCGTGGTCACGCCGCGCAACTTGTAGAACTCCCCATCCCAATTGAACGGCGGACCGCCCTCTAAAATCTTTCCGTAGATCTTGAACCACTCCAGACCCTGATCATACCGGCGCTCCGAGTCGATGTTCACCCCGTGAACGTTAAATTCGTCCTGATTCCATCCACACACGATGTTGAGGCCGACACGGCCGTGCGTGACGTGATCGATTGTCGCGATCGCCTTGGCGACAAAAGCCGGCGTCGCCAACGGCACGTGCACGGTGGCGAATAGACCAATCCGCTTGGTCAGGGCGCCGATCGCAGCGCCGTGGGTCAGCGTCTCGAACGAACGGCCGAGATTGTCGGCTTCACCGCTGAGCCCTCGCCACTTTGCCACCGGCAGGATGAAGTCGATGCCGGCCTCATCCGCCATCACGCAAGCCTTGACGACATCATCCCATTCGCAGCGCCAACGCTCGGGCGCCTTACTGATAGCGAAGCCGCCGTCGCAATTGGCATTGAACAGGCCGAACTTGAACTTGTTCGGGCCGAGGATAGGATTTGGCACGCGGTTCATTACTCATTTCCTTCGCGGCGCCAGTTGGTATGGCTATGCCCACTGTGCAGCTAACCTGTAGCACATTATCGCTTTTTCACCCACAAAGACGCAGCAACCGATCCGCGTTGGCATGGAAAATTTTTTCTTTGTCTGCTTCGCTGATCGGTGCGGTGCGGACGAATGCGACGCCTTCGGCGCTGGCATTATAGGGATAATCTACCGCGAACATGATTCTATCGATGCCAAGCTCGGCAATGCAACACGTCAGCGCCGACGGCTGAAAGTTTCCGCTAGTCGTCAAATAAAAATGCTCGCGGAAGGCATCGGCGAATGCACGGCAGTCGCCGACATGTTCAAGGATCCAGTCACAACGCCATAGCGTGAATGGAATCGTTTCGCCGAGGTGGCCGAGGATGATTTTCAACCGTGGAAAGGCGTCGAATACGCCGCTGACAACCAGACGGATGGCATGGATGGCGGTCTCAGCAGTGAAGCCCCACGCCACCGACAAAAACGGAAAATCGCCGCGACGGTAGTGGGAGTAGTAGGCGTCGGTGACGGCATGGTTCGGGATTCCCGGATGCAAATAGATCGGAACGTCGAGCGCCTGTGCCCGTTCGAAAATGCACCAAAATCTTTTATCGTCGAGGAAGGCTCCGGCGGTCAGGCCGTTGATCAGCGCACCCTTAAAATTGTACTGCGCAACGGTGCGTTCCAGCTCATTGGCCGCGGCCTTGGGATCAACGGTCGGCAACTCAGCGAAGCCGGCGAACCGCGTCGGGTACGCGCGCGTTGCCGCATAAAGCACGTCGTTCGCTCTGCGAGCCAGTGTAATCGCAGTCTCGGCGTCGAAGATCTGCGTTCCCGGCTGCATATGTGAGATGACCTGCATGTCGATGCCGGCGGCATCCATCTCCTCAAGGCGGATCTCGCCAAGATCGTCGAGCTGGCGCGCTGGAGTATGCGCCGAGATGCCTCGCGGCCCGCTGTAGCGGTCTCGCAACTCAGGAATCCAAAAGTGCTCCTCGATCGCGACGATTCTTTGCTTGGCCGACATTGCGCTCCTCTTTGATCACTTGCGCCACGCGTTCCATTGATAGCGGACGAGCCGCGCCGCGTACATCGCTCTGCTACGCCTGAGTGATGGCAGCCGCGCGCGGTGCACCAGTGCGACTGACCGCCAATAGACGCGCGCATAATGCAATTTCATGCGGTCGCACCCGTGGCGGGGTAAGGTGATTTCGCCTCGGATTTGGCCTAACCTGCGGTGGCAGCTCTGGTCGAAACCAGGAGAAGAACATGCCAGCAATTTTGTATGGCTTTCTCGGCATCTGGCGTCGTTATTTTCCCACCGCTGCGGGGCTCCTGACTCTGGCCTCGATAATCGCCGTGGCTTGCAACGCAGCCGCCGAGGAGCCAAAGCACGTCCGCATCACGCTGGCGCGCAGCGTCAGCGCAATCCCGCTGTGGGGCATCGGACCATTTGCGGAAAAAGCCGGCTTTCGGGTCGAGTACATTCCAGCCGGTACAAATGCAGACATGCAGCGTAATCTGCAGAGCGGCATCGAGCTCGGCACATTGGGCTATCAAAGCCCGGCGGTCATGGCCGAGCAGAACATCACCAACGTCAAGATCATCGCGGGCGAGCAATTGGGCGGTCAGAATCTGATCGTGCGCAAGGGGATTGACATCAAATCGTGGAAGGACCTCGAAGGAAAGCGCATCGGCCGACCGCCAGGAAGTTACGTGACGATACTGTTCACGCTGGCTGCCCAAGAAAATGGCGTTGACATTTCGAAGGTCAATCTGATCAACACGACGTCGGCGGGACCTGCCGAACTGCAAGCGCTCAAGAGCGGCGATCTCGATGGCCTGGTGCTGTGGTCGCCGGTTCTCGATCGCGCCGTCGTCGAAGGTTACGGTTATTATCCGCCGTGTTGCGATATCGGCAAAACCGAAAAGTACGGCGCCGGAAACCAAATCCTTGCTGCTAATACCGATTTTCTCAAGGACTGGGACTTGGCAGTGAGGTTTCTCAAGGCCTATTCGGCGTCGCTCGACTTCTACGTCAAGAATCCGGACAAGGCCGTCAGCCTGATCACCGAATACACCGGCGTAAGCAAGGACGTTGTTGCGGAAGCTTGGAAACACGGCATCTGGGACGTCCGGGCGGACGTGCGATGTCGACATAGCCGGGAACCTTGGCGCTCATGAGCTGTCTTTCCGCAGCGACACGAAGACCAGCTCACGCGGTTTGTCGACTGATTACTGCCGAATACGCTGAGCCGGTTGGCAATACCCACGACCCGATCCCAAAGTGCATCGTTAGTAACACACATGGTTATCCTCAAAACTTCTGTGTTGGTCGGGCTGCTGGCTGTCGCCTCTGGGTCCGGCTTGCATGCCGCGGGCTATGCCGATCACCCCGTCAAGGTAATCGTGCCGTTCCCTGCGGGGGGAGTAACCGACATCGCTACTCGCGTCATCGTGCAGAGGCTCTCCGAGCGGCTCGGGCAGCAGTTCTACGTCGAGAACATCGGCGGAGCCGGCGGCAATATCGGGATGGCAGGTGCCGCGCATGCGGCGGGCGATGGCTACACGATCCTGTTCGCCTCATCGAGCATCGTGGTGAACCCGAGCCTGTACAAGAAAATTCCTTTCGACGTGAAGAAGGATCTCGTCCCGGTTACCAGGGCGGGAGCATCCCCGAACTCCTGGCTGGTCAATCGCGATTTTCCGGCCAAAACGATGAAGGAGTTGATCGACTTGATGAAGGCCAGCCCCGGCAAGCTCAGTGTCGCTTCCCCGGGGACCGGCACGACGCCATCGCTCTCGATCGAACTCCTCAAGCAGGAACTTGGGGTCAGCTTCGTCACCGTTCCCTTTGCTGGCGGCGGGCCCATGACTCAATCGCTGCTCGCCGGTTTTACCCCCATTGCGTGCGGGGCTATTGGTAATTCGGTTCCAATGATCAAGGAGGGAAGGATTCGTGCGCTTGCGATCACCAGCAACAAGCGTCTGGCAACCTTACCCGATGTAGCGACGCTTGATGAACTTGGCTTCAAGAACCAGCAGGCGGAAACCATGACCGGGGTCTTCGTGCCGGCCGGAACGCCGAGGCCTACTGTGGACTTGCTGCAGAAGGAAATTTCAACGATCGTCCGAATGCCGGACGTCGCGGCGCGACTTCTGGAATTCGGCGTTATACCGAGTCCCTGAAATTGTGACTCGTGGGCGATTCCCAGATGGAGGCGAGTCAGATTCAACATGGCGAACCCAGGAGGCTCGTCATGTCGGCTCCGACACCATTGCGCCAGGATTTTGATGC
>Ga0310911_10000244_pt1 | contig 19312 bp, 24 predicted proteins | sample GREbulkMGHF170_FD_203532 | JGI IMG/M metagenome (GOLD analysis project Ga0310911, IMG submission 203532) | Lab enrichment of tropical soil microbial communities from Luquillo Experimental Forest, Puerto Rico - GRE.bulkMG.HF170 | ecosystem: Environmental > Terrestrial > Soil > Tropical forest >... | reverse complement strand
CAACCCGATTCGAGCCGAGTCAGCCGCGCTCCCAGCGCGCCGAGATCAATCGAATGCAGCGAAAAATAAAGAAGCAGGATAGAGACTGCGGCCTTTGCCAACAATGACAGCATGCGGCGCATCGTGCCTAGTCCTGACTAATTGGCGATCGCCTGGGTTTTGGACGAAGGTTTTCCACTCCCGATCTCCTGGCACAATGTGACGCCCGTAAGGCGGTGGGCCCAATGCCGGCCGGAGGAAGGTTAAGCGGCGCATCAGGATGTCCGTTTTTGCCCACCCGTTTTCGCCGACCCATCTTCGGCGAGCAGATATGCCAGGGCGAACGAACCATCGAGATAGATCACCGATCTTCGCGGTCTCGTTGTAGATCCTGCATCAGATCGCGCAATGTCATGACTGGCTTGCGCGGCGGTGGGCCACTGCCAGCGCGCAGTGGGGATGCCAGCCAGCCCGCACGGACCGCCTCGGCCAGCCGCGCATCTGCCAGAAGAGGACTACGGCCCGGTTGTGGCGGTACGAGTTTTCCGCCACGACGCGATCGCGGTCGGTGATCAGGACGGGTTTCGCCACCAGCGGCGAGGCGGACATACTCGCTAAGCTTGTTTTTGAGAATCGTCAGATCGACTGAACCCATGTTGCTTGGCAGCTACCAGAAGCCACTTTGACAGTTATGTTTTTGCCGGCCATCCGATTTGATGCTCGTCGTCTGTTCAGCGAAATGGGTTGTTGATGGTTACGCCTTCGACCTCGCGCCTATGGCTCATATCCCAAAGCGATGAATGTGGCCTGGATAGGCCTTGCACCACGCTAGTGTTTCTGCCCGGATGCTGATAGCAATTTGTCGACAGGGCGGGAGGGGGGAGGTCCATTTTCGCGATCTGTTACTTTGTGCAGCCATGTTGGCGTGCGGCATCACGTCGGCGTCGGTGACCTTGCGGATCGTCCAGGATAAGGGCGGCCCGGTCGGCAAATATTTGCAAGCCTTCGCCCAAGCGCGTTCGACCGGCGAGCGCGTAATTATCGACGGCGATTGCCTGTCGGCCTGCACGCTGGTGCTCGGGCTAGTGCCGGCCAACCAAATCTGTGCGACACCGCGCGCCCGCTTTGGTTTCCACGCCGCCTCGATGCCAAATAACGATGGGCGCCTGAGCACCAGCGCGCTGGCCACGCAGGTGCTGTGGGCTGTCTATCCCGCGCCAGTCCGGAATTGGATCATTCAGCATGGCGGCTTGACCAGCCAAATGATCTATATGGAAGGCCGCTCCCTTGATGGCATCGTAGCGACCTGCAACCTCCCAACCCCACGTGCGCGGCAGTGGCCACAGCCATTGGCTATTCACGCACGCTAGTCCGGCGGATAATGGCGCAGTTTCGCGTCCGGTTCGCGCTCTAGTGTGTTGGGAAGTCGGCATCGAGCATCTGCAGTTCTTCCGGCGTGAGCACCATTGAAAGCGCCACAGCGTTCTCCGTTACATGCGCCGCGGACCCGGATTCCGGGATCGCGATGACATTGCCGCCACGGATGGTCCAGGCCAACGCAACCGCAGCCGCCGAGCAATTATGTGCCGCGCCGATCCGTGCAAGTGCCGGATTATTCACCAGCGCGCTGCCCTGACCGCCTAATGGAGAATAAGCCATTATCGGCATTCCGTGCTGCTCGCACCAGGGTAGCAAATCCCGCTCAATCCTGCGGTCGCTCAGGCTGTAGGGGACTTGGTTAGTGGCGCAGGAGTCTCCGGCCCCAACTTTGAACAGATCTTCCATCTGGCGGACGTTAAAGTTTGACACGCCCCATCGACGAATCTTTCCGGCCGCACGTAGACGTTCAAATCCTGCTACCATTCCGCCGAATTGCGAGCTCGAAACCGGCCAGTGCATCAAATAGAGGTCAAGATAAGTGGTGCCCAGACGCGCCAGGCTGGCATCACAAGCGCGAGCCATACCCGCGCCGGCCACTTGGTCGGTCTCTACTTTCGAAACCAGGAATACTTTGTGCCGCTGACCGGCAATCGCGCGGCTGATTAATTCCTCTGAATGACCTCCGCTGTAATTTCCCGATGTATCAATTAATGTCATGCCGAGCGAAAGGCCTGTGCGCAGTGCTTCTTCTTCAACAGCTGCCGGACGTCTGCCCGCGGCGAGATGCCAAGAGCCCTGACCGACTGCCGCGACCAGTGTGCCGTCGTGGAACTTGACACTGCGAGGATCTGATTGGCTGCCGCCGGCTGCGGCAAGCGCCGCCTCATGTGACAGCGCCGCAAGCATTGTGCTTCCGGCGGGCAGCGATAGCCCGAGCGCCGCGCAAAGCGTGTTAAATTCACGCCGGCCCAGGGACCGCGTCTTCGTGTCCTGGATCTTCATCGTCGATGCCTCGGACCTTACCCGGTATCGTGAGCCCAATTTAAGATTGGCCCATACCTAAAGCCAAACAACCCGACGGAAGCACCTTCATTCCGGAGGCCCCGTCAGACGATCAAAATAGACCTCAAAGCCGAAGAAAAGCCCCTGTGATTTCAAGGGGGTTGTGACAAAAGCACGAAAATTGTGTTGGCGGTCACAGAGACCAACGCTGCGCACTGGCAAAAGATATTCGTAGCCAGTTGGTGCCGCCTGATGTTGCATAAGCAAGGCGATGTCGAGTCTCGGTTTGACACGACTCCGCCCAAGTCGACGGGTCACCAATCGTGATCAAGGTGGTCCCGGGGTGCGGCTGCGAAAGCGGCACCAGAAAAAGAGTTAGGCCACAGGTGAATTCGATTTACGATCGATGCGCATCGAGCATGAAAACGACCGCGATTTCCTCTCGTTCCCTGTCGCGGCGTAAGCTTCAGTTAGCTCAAAATATCCATATCCCGATCAGAAATATTCCATATCCGAGTGCACATCCCCATGCCACGGTAGCAAGAGCCGCAAAGACGATCGCTCCCATCGGCCAGGCGCGTCGAAATAACGTGGCCAAAAGATCAGATCCTTGGTCACCCGGATTTTGATTAACCAGCCCCAATCGGTGAACTGTATTTTCGAGCCGGGAAAGCCGGGAATCTCCATGATACGCATGCGATCGACGTATCCCGATACGATTCGGGGTAAGCTGCAATGACGCCGTGCGCGGGCTTTTTCCGATTATTTCACCCAGCGCGCCAAGTCCTTATTTGGTTAGCAATGAGCGGGTGCATTCCGCGCGGAGTAAGGAAGGCTTTTTTGCTGTCGCTTTTTTAGCCGCACCGCCGGGCCGCCAACATTCTGGTCAATGAACTCGACGCCGGCGGATTTGAAAGCACGGGCTATCACTTCGAGGTCGCTCGCCTTCGTGAGCAGCGGCCTCGAATCGCCAATGACGAGGCTACGCCGCTTTGGCGCGGAGAGTGGGAATCTTGCTGACGTCCTCTTTGCGCTCGGCATTCGCTGGCCCTGCCCTTTGTAATTCACAGTTGAAATGGTCGGGTGCTTCCTCACGCATTTCCGGCGCAAAATGCAGTCTTTTTGCTCTGCGAATGCGATCGGACAACTCCGTTGTAATTAGGGCAGCATACGTCAATATGGCGCCACCATCACATCAGTCCGCCCAAAATCATCGCCTTTGAACAGCAATGGGGCTGACTTGTCCTTTGCGAGCGCGTAGGCAAAACAGTCGCCGAAATTGAGATTGGCAGCATGTCGTCCACGGCCAAAACGCCGAAATGCCTTGCGCGCGATATCGGCGTGACGTGCCGTGACGGCTGGTATGTCGACTTTCAACTTTGCTAGTAGCAGGTCGAGATCACGTGCTCCATCGTCGCCGCGCCGAGCCTGCATAACGATGCCGATCTCGACCAGATTGGCGGCTGACAGCATCCGCTCTGATGTGGAGGCTAGGACGTGTGCGATCCGCTTCGCTTCCGGTTCTTGGTCTAAAAGTGCGACCAGCGCGGAGGTGTCGATAATCATCGCGGAAGACCATTCTTGTCATAGCCAAGAATTTCGTCGGGCCGACGCCGGTCGAGCACCGGTAGCGAGGCACAGTGGCGGCCGATCTCCATCACATCCTCCACTAGACTTTCGATCGACTGCTCTTTGCGCAGTTCGCGCTCAAGACGTTCACGCAGGGCCTTGATGACGGCCTCGGTGAGTGTCTCGCCAGTGCGCTGAGCCAGTGCGCGCGCCAACCGGTCTGCATCTGGGTCTTTAATGCTAAGCGGCACGGTAGTAACCTAGGTTGCTAACTGTCTACCTAGGAATATAGATCCCTTCCCCCGATTGCAAGTGCCTCTCGACGGACGCTTCGTCTGCGGTCGGGCTGCACCGCTTGACTGGCGGCCATCACATATCTACATTGTAGATACTCGCCAGGAGTGATCCGGATCATGAAAATCGAGTTTTTAAAATGGGGCAACAGCTTAGCGCTGCGGATTCCCAAGGCATTCGCGCAAGAAATAGGGGCCAGCGTCGGCAAGGCCGCCAACATGGAGGTGCGTGACGGCAAGCTGGTTGTTGAGATCGCCAAGCCAAAACGGCGCCGACGCCGATATACGTTGGAGCAACTGGTTGCCGGCATAAGGCCAGAAAACCGCCATCGCGAGCTCGAATGGGGACCGCCTGTTGGCAACGAAGTCTGGTGACTATTGCCCTGATGCCGGCGATCTAGTCTGGATCGATCTAAATCCCACGGTCGGCCAAGAGCAGAGCGGTCATCGTCCAGCGATTGTGCTGACACCGCGGCAATACAATGCACCGTCTGGTCTTTGTGTCATTTGTCCAATTACCAGTCGCGCCCGAGGTTATCCTTTTGAAGTTGCCATTCCACCCGGGCACGCTATTGCTGGCATCATTTTGGTGGACCAGGTGCGCAGTGTCTCCTGGGAGAAGCGATACGTCAAAATGGCTAGCGTCGCTCCGGCCGAATTGCTTGATGAAGTCCGCGAACACCTCGCCGCACTGTTGCAGATCGACTAACCCGCAGCAGAGCCGCGTTCCGCGGATCGGCGTTATTTCATCGGCGGCTTCGATGCCCATCGACTTACAGTAGAGCTTTCTCTGAAGGCTCCTGATCCGTTCAGGTGTTGCTGGGCTCATCGCCAATCACCCGGACCTTGCCGACTTCGAAACCAAGCCAAAGTCAGGGCCCTTCCCTCCGCCGGCATCACCCAGCCTCCGCAGTACTACGCGAAATGCGGGGAAGGCCGTGTGAACGGGGAAGTAATCGACATGAGCACCCGTTCGATCCGCCGGGGTAATGGGCGCAGCACGCTGGAAAGGTGACGCGGGCAATCGGGGGATGTAGCTGGATTTGCTTTGCAGCTGTCTAGCGAACGCTGTCCCTGCGCCTACCTTCGCAATCATAGCGCTGCTTACGGGTGTTCTCGGCGGCGGCGCGCGGGATATACTGTTCTCGGCCGCGTGATGTCTCACCGCTCAGCAGAATAGTCCCGATGTATTTGCTGATTCTGGTCTCCAGCCGGCAAGCGGTGCCCTACGCCCTAGGTGGCATCGGGCACGCGCTTACAAGCGATAGCTCGAACCCACGGGTAAGACACTCCTGTTTTATAAAAAGGCCCGGCGCAATGTCCGGGCCTAGTCGTCGTCTTGTCGAACGATCGATAATTAATAGTCCATGCCACCGCGAGGCGGCATGGCTGGCATGGGTGTCTCCTTTTTCGTGATATTCGGGCTCAATCGACTGTTTTCGTTCGCCGTTCGTTCGGAATCGCCCAGAAATCGTCGCTCATTGGCGCGCCGACACGCCACCCTCCTCTAACCCCCGCGGTGGCAAAACGCGCCAGTGGCCAAATGCGGTTGGCGTCGAATTTCGCTCTCCATCGATCTCCGCTAACTTCGGTATTGGGTCTGTAAACCATCATGTACGGCCTCGGCCGGTGGGCGTGTTTGCCAGTTCAAACCGCGCCGTTTGCGCACGGTTTTCGACGCGGACATCTATCAACCCCACGGCAAAAGCGCCGGGTTTCTCCTATCTTCGCTGCGATGCTTATGTGTGTGCCGGCGACGATGTTCGCGCGCAACGGGTAGTTCGATGGGAGCGCGCCGCTGGCAATGCCCGTAAAGCCGCCAGAGTCGCTAAGACCTCTCCCACGCCGTGAGCCGCAGTTTACCGCTCGCCGAGGACATGTTGCCTGCGCCGATCTCGACGAGGATCACTTCAATAGGTTGGCAGTTAAAGTTATTGCGCGCTTGTATTTGCGTCTTCTCGAAGCCGAACTCGGCTGCGCTGGCCACCGTTGGCGAGAAAATCTGTGTAGGCCGCCGCAATTCCTTTCCTCAGCGGCGTCTTGGCGCGCCAGCCCAGCTGCGAAAGTTCGGAGACATTCAAGAGCTTCTGTGGCGCCCCGTCAGGCCGCGAGGTGTCGAAAACAAAGCTGCCGCGGTAGCCGACGATGTCGGCGACGAGTTGCGCAAACTCGGCGATGGTGATGTCCTGTCCCGTTCCGACGTTGAGGAACTTGGATCCGGAGTAATATTTCAAGACAAACACGCAGGCGTCGGCGAGGTCATCGACGGCAAGAAATTCTCGGCGTGGTTGGCCGGTGCCCCATATTGTTACGGTTGGTGCGCCGGCAATCTTGGCTTCATGGAGACGGCGGATCAAAGCCGCAGGAACGTGGCTGTGCTCAGGATGATAGTTGTCGCCGGGCCCGTAGAGATTGGTTGGCATGACCGAGATGAAATCTGCGCCGTACTGCTGACGAAAGGCTTCGACGAGCTTGATACCGGCGATCTTGCTCACCGCGTACCACTGATTGGTCGGCTCTAATGGTCCGGTAAGGAGCATGTCTTCGTCCATCGGCTGCGGCGCCAATTTGGGGTAAATGCAGGAGGAGCCGAGGAAGAGAAGCTTCTTCACACCGGCGGCATATGAGCCGCGGATAACATTCAGCGCAATGGCGAGATTGTCGGATAGGAAGTCAACCGGATACCTGTCGTTGAAGGCGATGCCGCCGACCTTGGCCGCCGCCAGTATAACCACGTCAGGTTTGGCAGTACCGATCCATTGCTCCGTTTCCGCCTGGCGGGTGAGATCAAGCCCCGCGTGATCGACTGTCAGAATAGTGCACGACTCCGCTTTGAGGCGGCGCACCAGCGCCGCGCCCACCATCCCGGCATGTCCCGCAACGTAAATGCGCTTGCCAGCGATCTCAAATAACGAGGTGTTGTTGGCCTCAGTCATGGCGGCTCTTTCGCTCGGTTTCGCGCCGCACCGCCGCCAGGTCGGCCGCAACCATCTCCTTCGCCATGGCGTCAAAGCTTGTTTTATGTCGCCAGCCGAGTCGCTGTTGCGCTTTGGACGGGTCACCAACCAAGATGTCGACCTCGGTGGGACGAAAGTAACGAGCGTCGACCTCAATCAGCACCTTCCCCGAGCGGGCCTCAAGGCCTTTTTCATCGATGCCCGAACCTTGCCATTCGATGGATCGACCGACACACGCAAAGGCCTTTTCGACGAACTCGCGGACCGAATGGCGTTCGCCGGTGGCCAGCACATAGTCATCGGGTCTGTCTTGCTGAACGATCATCCACATGCCTTCGACATAATCGCGCGCATGGCCCCAGTCGCGCACCGCGTCCAAAAGCTTGTCCTGCAGGCCGAGTTCAATCGCCGCGACCGCTCGTGTGATCTTGCGAGTCACAAAGGTTTCACCGCGCGTTGGGCCTTCGTGATTGAATAAGATACCGTTTGACGCATGCATGCCGTAGGCTTCGCGATAGTTCGTCGTGATCCAAAACCCATAGAGTTTGGCCACGCCATACGGCGACCGCGGATAGAACGGGGTGGTCTCGCATTGCGGTATTTCGCGGACATAGCCGTAAAGTTCGGAGGTGGAGGCCTGATAGAACCGCGTACGCTTTTCCAAGCCGAGGATGCGAATGGCCTCGAGAAGGCGCAGTGGCCCAAGTGCATCGGCATTGGCGGTGTATTCCGGGGTTTCGAAACTGACCTGGACGTGGCTCTGGGCGGCGAGGTTGTAGATTTCGGTTGGCTGGGTTTCCTGAATGATGCGAATGAGATTTGTTGCATCGGTCATATCGCCGTAGTGCAGCATGAACCGCACATTCCGTTCGTGCGGGTCCTGGTAGAGATGATCAACGCGCTCGGTATTGAAAGATGAGGAGCGGCGCTTGATCCCGTGGACGATATAATCCTTACCGAGCAGGAACTCGGCCAGATAGGCACCGTCCTGCCCGGTTGCGCCTGTTATGAGAGCAACTTTGTCTGCCATGCCCGGACTCGCGCTCTTGGGATCCCCCAGTCGTCTTGGTCAAACAGCCACCATTATCGACTCTTAGCCGATTGCGCCATGGCATCGCCGCTGTGGGCCAGGCTTGCCATGACCACTGATGTATTTCGTGCCGTCGCAAAAATCGGCATGCTTCGTTTCCCGCCATGGGCGAGAAAATCTGCATAGGCCGCCACGATTCCCTGGGCCGCTTTTGCGCCTGGGACGGGTCGCCGACCAGGATGTCGACCTCGGTCGGGCGGATCGCTGCCTACCCGCTCCATCATACGGGCGAGGGCCGGCAGTGCTGAAAGGCGCCCCACGCTCTGAAGTGAGCCTGCTCCCGCTGGAGCAACGGAATCGGGCCTCGCCAGCTTCAAGAATTGCGAGTTCCAGCAGTTTCGCTACGTTAGCCGCGATCCGCCGCACCTAGCGGCCGCAGTCGCTCGTTGAAAGTGCGGCGGGGCTTAGTGTGTTATTCGCCGATCACCCCGCCTTATGAGATGTCGGTCATCGACCGATTACCACGTTCGGCCAACGTGGTGGCGGTCCGCCCTGCAGTCTTGAGCTTTCTCAGCAGCGCCGATTTCGTGGACTATGCCAAGAAAAATCCTCAGGTCTACGAATGCTTGGTGGCGCTGCTCATCGCACGGCTGCGCGAGACCGATACGACAATTGCGGCCGGGACCTTTCTGCCGTTACGCAGCCGTGTCGCGTGCACGCTGCTCGAACTGGCGCAGGAATTCGGCCAGGATGTCGGCTCCGGCCGCATTGTCATTCACCAGAAGATCGGCCAAACGGATCTTGCCGCTATGGCGGGTATCGCGCGTGAAAGCCTCAACCGCATTCTCAACGACTGGAAGCGCCGCAAGCTAGTCAGCGAACTGGCCGGTTATTATTGCATCGAGAACAAAGCGGTACGACAGAAAGAGGCAGAACTTTAGCACTGCGTTCCTTTGCTTTGCTCTGCAACGGCAAGCGGCGTTGTGGCACCGACGAAACGTTTCAGACCAGGAAGAATGCCCATAATGCCAGCGCGCTGTTCACGATCACTCGGCCAAGTCTTCGGGAATGGCGACCTCATTGCTCTCGATGCCGAGCGCGCCCTGCATGATCTTGGCGGCGCGATTACCGTTTTAGCAGTCGATTGCATGGTAGGCGATGTGTGTACTTCTCGCGTGATGACCTCGACGGGTAGGACTACCGAAGGGTTAAACTGTAGCCGGCAAGCCGCAATCGCGAGGGAAAGTGCATCTCCACACAATGCTGTGAGTGATATAGAAACGTTGTCCGGCTCGAAGATGAAAGCCGACGCTCCCAATGTCGAGTTTCGCCCGTTGCTTTTTGGGTTGAGCCAATCTGCCCAACTTTGCGCTCGACCGCCTGAGCCGCTATGAAGCAACCCTGGGGCGCCAAGCCGGCCGGATTCTATACGCGCTCGATGTTTCGGATCGCCGCAAACCGCACAGAAAGAAGACGTCGCTGGGATATCGATAATTGGCGAGAACTGCCGACCTACGAGGATGGCGATCGTTGATTTTCGAATAACCCGATGACGCCCGGCCAACAACGACTCGGTGGTGGCAGCCGTTGTGAGACCACAAGTTGGCTTTATTCCAATAATTAGCTATCTGCATCTAACGCCACGTCTTTCGTGAACTCCATGGCAATCCTTGTAACTGGCGGCGCCGGCTATATCGGTAGTCATATGGTGTATGAGCTGGCAGATGCCGGCGAACGCGTAGTCGTACTTGACAATCTGTCGACTGGCTTCGATTGGGCCGTCGCCAAGAGTGTATCACTTATCGTCGGCAACACCGGCGATCAAAACTTGGTGGCTCAGATCATCCGCGAGCACAAAGTCGATTCTATCATCCATTTCGCTGCTTGGCTGGTAGTGCCGGATTCAGTTAGGGATCCGCTCGGTTATTACAAAAACAATACTGTGAACTCTCGGGCGCTGATCGAAGCCGCGATCAGAGCTGGTGTGCGCCAGTTTATCTTTTCATCGACCTGCGCGGTCTATGGCAATCCGGCGCAAGTGCCGGTCACCGAGGACACGCTGCCGGCACCGATCTCCCCCTATGGCTGGTCCAAACTGATGACGGAAATCATGTTGCGCGATGCCGGCATCGCTCACGGTCTCCGCCACGTCATATTGCGCTACTTCAATGTAGCCGGCGCCGATCCGAGCTGCCGTACCGGGCAGTCGACGAAGAACGCAACCCAGCTGATCAAGGTCGCGGTCGAGGCAGCGCTCGGACGGCGGTCTAAGCTCGACATTTATGGCACTGATTATCCGACGCCGGATGGTACCTGCATTCGCGATTACATCCACGTCAGTGACCTTGTCCGCGCGCATTCGGACGCGTTGCGCTATCTGCGCGCCGGCGGTGCCTCAGTGACGCTAAATTGCGGCTATGGCCATGGTTTCTCGGTGCGTCAGGTGGTTGAGATGGTTAAGCGCGTCTGCGGTGTCGACTTCAAGGTCGAAATTGTACCGCGCCGACCAGGCGATCCAGCACAGATCGTTGCAGCTTGCGATCGCGCCCGCGCGATGCTGGGGTGGACGCCACAATATGACGATCTCGCCACCATCATCGCTCACGCGCTCGCCTGGGAGCAGACATTGCGACGACGTGTGCGCATGGATCGATGATGACGGGTCAACGTGATTAACTCGCTCCATTGGGGCTTCGAGCAACAGCCGGACCGATTTTAAATGTCGGTCAGCTTTGTCCATAAAGAGTGCGCAAACGAGGGCCAGTTACAACTACCAAGAGCGTATGACTGTCAGTCTCTCTCGCTTTGGCTTGAGATGAGATTCGGTCCTTCTGCCACCAATGTAACCGCTGAACTTGTAGTCTAGCCGAGGCGGATCAGGTTGGCATTCGACGACTGTTACGCCGCTCGTAACCCTCGGACGCCGACGTTGCACATCGTAGAGGCCGCGACGAACCCACGAGAATGGCCTCGCCCACGACTATGGTATGGCGGCGCCGAGTGTGGGATTGAATGGTGTTACCTGGCGTGAAGAACAACCGCCATCCTGCGAACCAGTGTGGTAGCGGCGCGCTTGAAGCCTAGTCGCTCCCACAGCAGCAGGCCCCAACGGCGAAGCGCACTTTCCCTACCGACCCGCGTCAGGAGCACAGCAGCGGCTTCGTAAAGGAGTGCGCGCAACTGGCAATTCACCGCGTCGCGAGATGTGGCCGTCGTAATCGATTTTTCTCCCGATTGGAAGCGTCGTGGTGTGAGGCCGAGCCGGGCACCAACCGCGCGCGACCGCTTGAAACTCACTTCTCAATGGTCGACCGCGCGGGCGGTGACCTTACAGCCGGCAGAGGGACCTAACTCTTTTTCTAATGCCGCTTTCGTAGCCGTACCCCGGGACCGCCGCCATTCTTCAGGCGATCGCGTAAAATACGCGGATTCGCGTGAGTTGAAAAGTATCGACTCAGATCCACTTGTTCTGATGGGCCATCGTGATTCGAGGGTGAAGCAAATGAAGAGAGTAAGACACACGGCGCCTGCCGTTCGCGGCGTCCGTTCGCTAAAGGAACCCGCCGGGGTCAAGGAACCGGGCTTCGCTAATCTCCGCTGCTTTATTGCAAGGCGCAAAGCGGTCCAGCTCGCTAAGAACGGCGACGTGCAAATGCTGAAGTTTTTGCTCAGTCGCAGCATGCCGCGAGAGCGGCTGATTGCGATCGATTTACCCGAAATGAATTTTGCCGAAGACGGTGTTCAGAACGCGATCGGATTTTGCCAGCGCAATCCGTGAAATCGTGCAAAATCGCCATCGGTGGAACACAAAGTTAAGCCGTGTTCAATTGCCAATGCGGCGAGATGAGCGTCTGGCACGAGGTTGGCATGGATTCCAGGTAGCGCGAGATATTCACCCAGGATATCGGCGTGCCGCTCCGTTGGATGCGGTACCCAGGCTGTCTCAGCTGCGAGCCAAGTGCGTACCTGTTGCCAAGCATCGCCAATCGGCTCGGGGTGGTCGAAAACGCGCGGGTTTGTCACTAATCGTAGGAACGCAACTAAGCTCTCCCACGGCAGACCAACAGGCGCGACAGCGTTGAGTTGTTGATCGAGCCAATTGCGCGCGCGTTCGTGCTGCGTGAATGAACTCACATGCGCATAGACTAGGATGTTGGCATCAATCAGTATCACCTGAAACTTTCGCTCTCGGCAATCGCAAGTGCCTCGCCAATGTTGTCGATGCTTGGTACGCGCACGCGACCAAGTGCCACCGCTTTCGTGCGCACGCGCTCGCGCGGCCCGCGTCGTCTGCCCATTTCTTTAAGCCCACGGCGTAGCGCCTCGTTAATCAGCTGCTTCAACCCGATACGACGACTGCGGCGCAAACTTTGGAGCGTGGCAGCCACATCGTCATCAAGCGTAAGCGTCGTTCGCATCATCAAAACATATAATGGATGATGTCTTGATGTCAACGCTGCTCACGCCGATCTTACTACTGGTTCCCCAAAAAAGATGCTGTGTTTTGCTACTCCAACCCGACCAGAGAGGCGCCGGCACATTGGACCGGACTCGTCCACAGCACAATCTTCAAGGCACGTCCGGAAGAAAGGTCAAAGGCATGGTTCTGATGCCCATTGAAACGGTAAAGAATAATCTCACAGATGGAGTCAATCGGGCCAAGCGGGGAACTAAGAGACTGCTGGAGCATTCGAAATAATTTAAGGTAACAATTGCTAGCGCATTCTCGAGCTCTGCGCTGATGCAACTGATGCCAGCGGCTTTGCCTTCGTCCCCTCAATCGGTGCCGTCCTGCCCATTGCGCCGAAAGCGAGCCTCCTTTTGGCAAATTGTGAATGACGCTAACTTTGCGCTAGGGAGGGGTGAGTGCCGAACCGTATGCGTACCTGCCGGTTGGATGCGCGACCGCGCTTGGGGGACGAAATGTTAGATCAAGTCACATACATTGAGCGTCAGTTCCGACTCGTGGTTCGCTTAGCCCAAGACGTCGATTGGTGCTTGGCTAGTTGGCCCGGGATCAGAGTATGAAACAGATTCGTTCAAAAAACTGCTCAAATTACATTATTAAAACGCGGTCCCATCAGATTAATAGTCCTGTCGCCTCCGTGCCCGTTAATCTGCGCTCACACGTGGAATCAACGAACTGCCGAAGGTCTTCGACGTCTTTGAACGGTGATATGTCGCCGGTTAGGCCACGGGTGCAAAGCCCGCTGACAATAACGAATATGACCAGTTCCTGAAGCAGGTCCAAATACGTCTTTTGTTTTGAAGAATTTTAATCCATATTTGCGGCAGGGGCGAGTTTTAGATCCGCAACCACCGGCGAAGTGACCGTCATCTCCAAGCCGGAGGATACTATGACTCTTAGACCGGAACACGCCCGTCTGCTGTCGGGATTACCTGCGCCTCTTTCGACGAAGCTGTTTGCCAACACAAAGCTGGTGCGGCTCACCTCAGGTGAGATCTTGTTCCGGGCGGGCGCTTCCGATGACGGCTGCTATCGCGTCGAGGAGGGGCTGCTTAAGGTCACGATTGTTTCGGGTTCCGGTGCTGAGCGCATCCTTACCTTTCTCGGCCCGGGCGCCATCGTCGGAGAGCTTTCGATCATTGACGGGCAGCCGCGTTCGGCGACAGTCGTGGCGGTGCGCGATGCCAAGGTAAGCTTCCTCAGCCGCGCCAACTTCGAAGCCTTTGCAGAAAAACATTCCGAGGTCTACAAATCGCTGGTCAGGCTTCTCGCCCAACGTCTGCGCGAGACGGACTCGGTAATTGCAGCCAGCAGCTTTCTGTCGCTCAAGGGCCGGGTCGCGCGGACGATGCTCGAGCTGGCGGGACATTTCGGGCAAGAAGTCGCGCCGGGCCGGGTCGTCATCCGTCAGAAGATCGGACAGAACGATTTAGCCGCCATGGCCGGCATTGCCCGCGAGAACGTGACCCGGGTGCTCAATGACTGGCAGCGCCACAAAATAGTGAGTCGTCTTTCTGGCTATTACTGCCTTGAGAATATGGCGCAACTCGAGCACCAAATTGTTTCCGAACTTCTAGCTGTTGGACCCTGATTGCAGCTCGCCAAATAGTTTCCAGTTGCTGCCGTTGAACTTCTCCAATTGCATCTGTTTGATCGGGGCGGAGTCGTCTGCGCTCGTCGAGATGGTGACGCCGGGCAGTAACATCGGCAGCTTCTCATCATGAATGCTGGTCGCTTGCTTCATTACGTTCTCGCGCGTGAGATCGTAGCCACTCGCCTCTTTATGCTCAGCGTGTAGTTCGGACTGCCGGCGCTGCGCTTCGGCTAATTTCTAGTATTTGAGGACTGGTGCCGTGGTGCTGCGGCCCGCGTCGAAAAATTCTCACCAGGTTTTTTTCCGGCCAATTCGTGCTTTAAACAGCGCAGCAGCGCTCTGGCATCTCTCCACTCAGCTACATCAACGCTTTCTTTAAATTGATCAAAACCGCCTGCAATAACTTTAGAGCTTCTCTGTTTCGGCCCTGGCATCGCCAAAGGTGCGCGAGATCACGTGACGTACGAAGTTCCCAGCAACGCGCTTGTTGGCGCCGTGCAATCTCTAGACTGTCGAGGAGGATTGCCTCAATTTCGCTACTCTTGGTCCGGCCTGTTGCTAGCAATATCCAGGCTTTAGTCCGCAGCGCTTCGGCTACAGCCCAGCGCTCACCAGTGTCTTCGCAAATAGCGAGAGCGTGTTCAATTGTCTTTAACGCGGCCTCAATGCGACCCGCTTTGAGGTGACCGGTGGATTCCAAAATCAGGAACATCGGCATCCATAGCCGGGCGCCGCCTTTCTGCCATCCAGCCACAGCTTTCCGAAGCACTTCTGTGCCGCGGTCCGCATCGCCGCCATTGATAGCGGCCCAACCATCAAGAAGCCGACCAAAATTTCGCCAGTGTGAAAATCCGTTCTCGTTGCAGATCGTAACCAATCGGTCAGCATGCGACTGCACGTCTTCGTCGCGCCGTCGAAAGAGGTACATGAAAGCGCGGGCATGGCAAATCGTGTAAACAAGGGTGTGCGGGTGAGCTACCTTCTCGGCTAGCTTCATCGCCTCCGTCGAGACTTCCGACGCCTGGTCAAAATGTCCGAGGTGCCACAGAGCCCAGCTCAGATAGCACAATGCAGCGGCACCGATGTCCTGACCGTATTGGTGTCGGTAACCAGCATGATGCGTAGAATGATACAATGCACGTGCTTGCTTTAGATGGTGCAGGCCAGTGGCAAATTCCCCCATCGTCACGCAGGTAGTGCCGAGTATGCGATGCGCGACGCACTGCATCGCTGTGTCGTTGGTCCGTTCCGCCTCAGCCAGGAACTCCACGGCTACGACCCGCTGCTCGTCGATTTCGGCCGCGACGTAGTGGGAGGCAAATATCCCGTACAAAATCGCAAATTTCTGTGCCAGAGGTGTCGACTCGTCGATGAGCTCTCTCGCCTGCATCAAGCTCTGCCGCGTGTTCGGCGCGGCGTATCCGTGACTGGCGATCATTGCTTGCGCCATCATCACTTGCAAATCGAGTCTCGTCTGCTTGCGTTCCGGACTGTCAGAAAGAGATTGCAGCAGGTGGATCGCACTGGTCAGATGCCCGATGGCCTCCGCGTTGGCTGAGCGCTCAATCGAGCGTTGTCCAGCCTTTCGCAGGTAATCGACGGCGCGCTCGACAGACCCTGCCTGCGCCAGATGGTGCGCCAGCAACTCGGGTTGGGCTTCAATCATGTAGGGGAAACTGTTCTCGAGAGCGTCGGCGATCCGGCTATGGAGTTGCTGCCGCTTTTGCCGCGACAGCATCGCATAGGCGGCATCCTGCACAATCGCATGCTTGAATGTATAGGTTTCGTTCGTTTGGTCGCCGCTCACAAAGATCAATCCGGAAGCCACAAGTTGTACTAGCGCAGCCTTAAGCGAATCGACCGACAACGGGACGGCGGCGGCCAATAATTGGTAAGAAAATTCACGGCCAATGACCGCACCGATCTGGGCGACTTCTTTGGCCGAACCAAGGCGGTCAAAACGGGTTGTCAGAGACCCGAGCAGCGTCGAGGGAACAGCAAAAGCAGTCAGGGGTGCAGCGGCGACGTATTGGTCGCCGACATCTTCCAGTAACTCCGATTCCAACACGGTCTTGGTGAGTTCCTCGACGAACAAAGGAATCCCGTCAGTTCGGTCGAGAATTTGCTCCCGAACCTCTTCGGGCAATTTCTTGCCTCCGGCCACTTGGCAAATGATTGCCCGACTTTGTTCGCGTTGCAGCGGACCGAGCCGCACAGTGGTCACCTGCGGATCGCGCGCCCACTGGGGAATGAATTCCGGTCTGAACTCTATGAGTAAAAAAACTCGAGCCGTTTTGATCAACGGAACAGTTTTGTTGATTAGCTCGAGTGTACTGGAATCAATCCACTGTGCGTCCGCGAGCACGATGACCAGCGGCTGCTTGTGCGCGAGGTTAAGAAGATATCTAGACAACAGCGCAATCGTGATTTCCTTTACTCTTTGCGGCGGCGCGCTAAACGATGGCTCGCGCGCAGGGGGACGTCTACATTCCCAACTAAAAACTAGTGCTTTCAACTTGCTAGCTCGAGAACATCGCAATTCGAATTCGTATAAATTACTGCTTTCGGATGCGGCATCAAAATCTGTTACGTCTAGCTCTGGAGCTAATTAAACAACAAACGCCGCCGCGCCTTTTCGTCAACAATTTTGGCGCCGAACGCCGACCGGGTTCGTCCTCGAAAATAGTTTGGCACGCGAAACCAACTCGCTGTCCCGATAAAGCAAGATTTCACCCACCGCACCGTGCAAAGCATCGCGCCACTGTGGCGTGGCGCAATCGGCGTCGCCTCAACGGTAGGGAGGCGACAACGTGGGGGCGCCACCGAGCGTCGGCCCGGTCCGTCCTTCTTCGGATAGTGGCGGGTCAGCTCGCAAAAGCCCTATACCAAGGCAAAGGGCGTTGGCACCAAGGGTTAATTGCCTGGCATTTCAGATAGGCCATTCTAGACCTACGGGCTGAGCGGATTTGTCATGACGCGCTTAGCTTCAGGGCCTCGACATTCGGTCGAGGCTCTTTCCTTTTAGTTTACTGATCGCCGCTTACACAAATGCCCGCAAGTTGTCTGCCCAATAAACCAGAGCCAATCAACTTCGACTGTCCAAGTTGTGGGGCAAAATACTTCGTCATGATGACAGGTATTGTGAATAGGGTTCAGCGCAGAAAATTCTATTGCTTGAAATGTAACGCCTTGTTCCCCGGAGGCGAGGGGGAGATTTCACTTAAATACATACCGTTAGACAGCGACCATTGACCGAGCTTCATGTAATCATTGTTGTTGCGCTCGCAGCTCAAAGCTTAGCTTGATGCCCTAGAAGTATCTTGTCCTCAACGCAATAATAGCCAGACAGGCGGCTCAGTAATTTGTGGCGCTCCCAGTCGTTGAGGACCCGGGTCAGATTCTCGCGTGCGATGCCTGCCATGGCCGCAAGGTCGTTCTGCCCGATCTTCTGACGGATGACGATCCGACCGGGCGCGACCTCTTGCCCGAAATGATTCACCAGCTCCAGCACCGTCCGCGCGACTCGGCCCTTAAGCGAAAGGAAGCTAGTGGCTGCTACCACGGCGTCGGTGTCGCGCAGCCGACGAGCGAGAAGCTTCACGAGCGATTTGTAGACCTCGGGATGTTCTTCCGCAAAAGCCTCGAACTCGGCTCGGCTTACCGAACTAAGTGTGGCATCGCGCACCGCCGCCACCGTCGCCGAACGCGGCAGCCCATCAATGGTGGAAAGCTCACCGACAATGGCGCTCGGGCCGAGAAACTGGAGGATGCGCTCGGCGCCGGAACGCGAAACCATCGTAACCTTGAGGAGGCCGTCCTCCACACGATAGCAGCCGTCTCCGGTAGCGCCCGCCCGGAACAAGATCTTACCCGCGGCGAGCCGTATCCGGTTCGCGTTAGCAAACAGTTTCGTCGGAAGATCGGCAGGCAATTCTGACAGCAGGTGAAGATTGCCCGACCGCACCAGAGAGATGCCTTGGGCGCCTGCGTTATTCCGTGTGCGCGGCAACGCCGTTCTCGTTTTCGTGTCCATTTGGAGACCCGCCAAAACTTGAGCACTTCCACGAACGACCACGAGACAGAGTTAACGAAAAAGCAGGCGGGTTCGTTCCTCGACGCATCAAGGCAGGAAGCGGCGAGCGGGCATGGTGGAAAGTTTTCAAGAAAACGGAAAGCACATTCCGTGACGGACATCACAGAATGCATGACAGAGTTGCCAGATTATGCATGCAGCGAAATTGGGGGAGTGGACCGTGAGTCAATCCGCAATACAAAGTCAAGAGACGGTAATGGGGGCTGCGAAAAAAAAGAAACGCGGAGTGTGGCCGTGACCATTCGATTGCGGCCGAGCACGAAGGCGCTGCTAGAACGGCGAGCGGCTGAGGAGGGCAGGTCGGTTACGAACTATTTGGAAAACCTGATCGTGCGTAACGGCGAGAAATCTTCCCAAGGGCGTCCGAGAAACTGGTAAGCACTCTCGAAAATCTCGGCGACCTCGACATTGGGCTTGGAACGCCGGTGACGTTCAGTCGCTCTGATCACCAGGGGCGTGCACAAGGCACCTATCAACCTATTGACTTGCAGTAGCCGGACTCCTCCGCGTTTGTGGCACAAGGATTTTCGGCGCAACGGCCGGTCTCAATCCGTGAGCCGCGACCTGAACAAACAGAAGCGCCGCCTCTCGGCGGCCCTTCCAAAATTGTCTTTGCTGGCTACTAAGCGACCGCTCGCGCCTTCCGCTTCCTGCGCCAGCCGAGCAGACCTAAGCCGCCGAGGCCAGTGGCGAACAAAGGGAGAGCGGCGGGGAGAGGGGTCTGTGTCAATTTCGCCCGTGCCAGCCATGCTGCGTAGGCGGCAATCCGCCGTCTCAGCGAGAACTGGTATTGCGACTAGCCAGTCTGCTCTGGCGGCTCCTCCGTGTCGCGGCCTCCAGCAACGACCGCAAGGGCAGTAGTTCGATCTCGGCGCCCTGAAGAACTCGGGCAGCGAGGACTGCTCGCGCCTTCGATTTCACGACGAGGTAAGCGAGTTTCTGAGTAG
>Ga0310911_10000237_pt1 | contig 19492 bp, 20 predicted proteins | sample GREbulkMGHF170_FD_203532 | JGI IMG/M metagenome (GOLD analysis project Ga0310911, IMG submission 203532) | Lab enrichment of tropical soil microbial communities from Luquillo Experimental Forest, Puerto Rico - GRE.bulkMG.HF170 | ecosystem: Environmental > Terrestrial > Soil > Tropical forest >... | reverse complement strand
CTGCGATTACGATAGAAGCGCGCTCACATCTCACAGCAGCGTCATTCGCGATGTGAGATGATGGTGCGCGACTCCCTCCCCCTGAAAGGGGGAGGGTCGGGGTGGGGGTCAGCATTCTCCAGTGACCCCCACTCTATCTCTCCCCCTTTCAGGGGGAGAGAATTCCGGGCGTCGAAGTCACGACGGGCTTCGACCGCCGAGAGCAATGAGCGCGTCATGAGACTAGCGCCTCGGCCGGCGCGCCGGAGAGTTGCAGCGTGCCGCCGGCAAGCCGCACGCGCTGATGCCGTCGCCATTGCGGCAGCATTTGCGGAAAATCCTCACGCTGATGGGCGCCGCGGCTTTCGGTACGGGTCAGCGCGGATTGCGCGACCGCGCGCGCAACGATGAGCATGTTGCGCAGATCAAACCATTCGAGCCGTTGCAGATCGAAGCCGCCGTTCTCCCCGGCAGCACGGCGCGGCGGCCGCTCGCCAAGCTCGGCGGCGAGCGCGGCGATGCCCACGAGCGCGCGATCAAGGTTCGACGTCGTGCGGAACGGCCCGACGTCGTCCGCCATAATCGCCTGCAGGCGCGCGATCATTGACGCTGTGTTCAGGTCCCGCCCGGCACTGCCGTTGCTGATAAGATTAAGCGCGCCGCGCGTAGCCGCGGCAGACAACTCGCGGCGCGACATCTTTTTCACGCGCGTTGCCGCGCTTTTGCCGGCGCGCCGGCCGAACACCAAGGCTTCGGTAATGGCATTGCCGGAGAGGCGATTGGCGCCATTGGCGCCGCCAACCACTTCGCCGGCGGCAAATAGACCCGGCAATTCGGTCTGCATCGCCGCGTCGGCGACCACGCCACCCATGTGGTAATGCGCGATCGGCGCTACCTCGACCGGCATGCGGGTGAGATCGATGGCGTTGGCGGCGAGCCGGTCGATCACCGGCCCGAAGGCGGCGCGCAAAGCGGCTGCCGAGCAATGCTCGAAAGACAAATAAGCGCCGCCATGCGGCGAACCCCGCCCGGCCTCGACTTCCCTGAAAATCGCGTAAGTCGCGAGATCGCGCGGCAGCATATATTTGCCGTCCTCGTCGGAACCGTAGCGCGAGGTGAACTCTTCCATGCGGCCGTTAAGAAGCCGGCCGCCGAGCTTGTAGCGGAACGGATCCCACATGATTGGATCCATGCCAACGAGCCGCGGCGCCAAATGGCCGATCGGGAAGAACTGGACGAATTCCATGTTGATCAGCGACGCGCCGGCGCGCAGCGCCAGCGCATAACCGTCGCCGCCCATGTTGAGCGAGGCGCTGTTGCGCCGATACAGCCGCGTCAGGCCGCCGGTCGCGAGCACGGTTGCTTTGGCGGCAATTGTCACCGGCGCGCCGCTGCCGATATGCCAACCGACCGCGCCGGCAACTTCACCGCCAGAATCGACGACCAGATCGATGATGCAAATGTCGCCGGCTTTGCGGATGTCCTTGTTGCGCGCCATGACGGTGCGCAGCGTCTTCGACACCGCCGGCCCGGTATTGATGAAGTCGACATAGACGCAGCGCGGCCGGTCATGGCCAGGCGCCGTGGTCGCGGTGATGTGCTTGTCCTTGCGCGCCCAGCCGACGCCCCAGGCATCGAGTTCACGAATGCATGCGGGCGCGTCCTCGCACAAAAGCTGCGTCAGCGCTTCGTCGCACAAGCCACGCCCGGCGGCGATGGTGTCGTCGTAATGGTGGCGCGGCGCGTCGGGCACCTCTTCGCCAAGCGCCGCCGCCACCGTCATCTGCGCCATCACGGTTGCGCCGCCGCGGCCGATCAGGCTGCGATCGATGAGGAAGACGCGCGAACCGCCGCGCGAGGCTTCGATAGCGGCATACATGCCGGCCGCGCCGGAGCCGATCACCAGCACATCAGTTTCGATCGCTACGGGTTCGGAAGACATGGGGCGAACATAGAGTGTCGCTTGTCCCCGCGGAAGCGGGGACCCAGAATTAGATTCCCGCTGGCGCGGGAATGAGCGGCTCAATTATGCCGGCAGCGGTTTGCCCTTGGTCTCCGGCAGGAACGGCGCGACGCAGAAACCGAGCACGTAAATGCAGGAGATGATCATCGCGGCGCGGCTGAACCCGCCGAACTGGACGATCAGCGCCCCGGCAAACAACGGGCCGAGAAAGGCGATGAAGCGCGGCGCATTGAACGAAAACGCAATGCCGGTGGCGCGCGAGCGCGTCGGGAACAATTCCGGCAGCCAGACCGGCATCCACGAATATTGACCGAGGGTGAAGAACGCATTCACCGCCGCGGCGACCAGCAAGAGGTTCAGATCGCTCGTCCACAGGAACAGCACCGGCGTCATCAACAGCGACGCCGCGAAATAGAGCATCACGATCGGCTTGCGACCGAACCGATCAGCAAGAAAACCGAAGCTCGCATAGCCTAGTATTCCGCCCAGGTTGTAAGCCATGCCGGCATAGCTCGCCCATTGCGGCCCCGGCAGATTCGCCTTGGCCGCGACGGAGGCGATATAGGGCGGCACCCATGAGGAGATGCCCCACCAGGCGAGCGTCGTCGTCAGCGACAGCAAAAACGCGAGAACGATGCGCCGCCGCGTCTCTGGCTCGGTGAACAGATCGGCGATGGTAAAGCGCGTAAGCGCCTGTTCATGCGCCGAGAGCGTAGCGCCGCTGTCTTTGCGAGCGCGGGCTTCGCGGCGTTGCGCGTCAACCCGCTGCCACGCCTGCGACTCGTCGATCGATGTCCTGATCCAGACGGTCAACAATGCCGGCAGGATTCCGATCAAAAACATATAGCGCCAAGCCTCCGGCCCGAGCGCGCCAACGAACAGCCAAATGAACGAAGCGAGAAAGAAGCCGATGCCGAGCCCGCATTGCATCAACCCGGCGCCTTTGCCGCGCGCCTCGTTCGGCCACAGCTCGGCCATCATCGAGGAGCCCGTCGCCCATTCCGAACCAATAGCGATGCCGACCAAAAAACGAAGGAGCGCGAACGAAATCCAGTTGAACGATATGGCCGTCAGTCCGGTCAAAATCGAATAGGCCAGGATGGCATAGATCATGGTCCGCTTGCGGCCGATATAATCGGCGAGAATCCCGCCGCAGAAGCCGCCAATGCCCCAGCCAAGGAGCGTGATGGCGACGACGGTGCCGATATAGGCGGGAATCTGTGCATATTGCGACGGGTCGAGCAGCGAACGCATCGCCGGGCCGACGGTGAGAAACAGCGCATAGGCCTCGTAGCCGTCGAACAGCCAGCCGAGATTGGTGGCGATCAAAGTCCGCCACTGGCTTGTTGTCAGCACGCGATACCACGGCAGCGTGCCTGCGGTGAGTTCGGTCATGTCATCCTCCCGGCCCCGCGCTCTCTTGTCCGCAAAGCGGCGCGTCGTCGTAAACCTAGCCGAAAGTCTTGGTACGGTCACGACGCCATTGATCTGCGCGTGATCTTTGCCGACTTGGCTTCGCCCGCTGAAGCGACTCACGAGGCGATCAGCGGCTAGCGCGGCTTTGCGCAGACGGAAACCGGCGTCCATCCCCGGATCAAGTCCGCGGACAGGCTTTTTTTGGATCATGCTTTGGCGGCCGGCTCGGCAAAGGCCGCGGCAAGCCGCGCGGCAAATTGTCGTTCCATCTCCTTCGCCTTGGCGCGAAGTACTGGCTGGCCGAGGCTCCCCAGTTTACCGGTGAGCGACGCTTCGACATCGTAGTCAATCCTGGTCGCGCCGCTCATTTCCGTGAGCCTGGTGAGCGAGGTCGCGGTCAGCCGTCCGACAATGCCGAGCGGCGCTCCCTCGATCTTGGCTTCGATTTCGCGGGGCTGATCGGCGCGCACGACCTCGACCGTGACCTTGAAGGCAAACTTCATATAAGCGACCTTGGTCTCGAACATCGCGCTGTAGGCGTCCGGCCCGGTTTCAGCGAGATCGCGCACCCCCTCGACGCAGGATGCGAACAGCCGCGCGTCGCGCAGCGCCTGGTACACTTGCCCGCGCGGCGCGGGGACCATGATCGTTCCAGAGAATTTCATCGATGCGATCGGCCGCTCAAGCGCGTAACGCGGTGAGCATGTCCTTGATGTATTCGTCGGCGCTGGAAATCACCAGCATCATCGCATGCGGCCGCAATTGCGCCAGCATCTTGGACAGTGCCTCATCGCTGGATGAGGCGGTGCCGAGGATGAGCGCCGTGGTCATCACGTGACGGACATTGCAAGCTTCGCCGATAATGGCGGCGGCCGCGGCGTTTTCGCCGGCGCTCGCTACCATCACGACCAAATCGGCAGAGGCAATCTCCTCGACCAGATTTTTGGTGCGGCCGGCGAGATCGTTAAGCCAGCCGCCAAGTGAAAAACGCTCCGGCCCCGGCTCTGGTCCCCGCGCGTTGGCGGCGGATAGACCGGCAAAGGCCGAGGCGGTGAGAAAGGTCGCGCCGTGCCAGGAATCCCGCGCCAGGTCCTTGACGACCTGCTCGCTCGTGGCATCAAGCGCGATCACCTTGACGGCGCGCGCACGCGAATTCGGCGCTTCGATGCGGAACCTGGCTTCCGCTGCCGAACTCATTCGCGCCGATTCGCTCTGCATTATCGATCTCCTGCCGCGTGTCGTGTCGCCACTATAGCCAAGCAGGCGCAGTATTTCATTATGCGCGTGCTCCTGTATAACGGCCGCCTCCCGCCGATCCTCTGCCGGACAAGCCGTCTGCCGGATAAGCTATCGAGCAAGCAATGACCGCCACAGCGAAGCGTCTCGATCTCTGCGCCACGAGCGATGTCGTGCTGGGCACCGCGCTTAAGGTCGAGATCGACGATCTGGCGCTGGCCGTGTTCAACGTTGCTGGCGAATTTTTCGTCACCGATGATCTGTGTACGCACGGCCCGGGCTCATTGTCAGAGGGCTATATCGAGGACGACGTCGTCGAATGCAACTTCCATAATGGGCAGTTCAACATCCGCACTGGCGAAGTGGTGTCGCCCCCTTGCATGGTGCCGGTCAAGACCTATCCGGTCACGGTGGTCGACGGCCGCATCACCATCGAGGTGTGAGGCACGCGGTTGGGATCATGCCCATCAGATACAGACGCCTGCATCGCGCTCTCGCTTTTCGGTTGACGGGAGCGCGCCGGCCCGGCTTCTTTCTGCGAACCCGTTTCTAACCTGCGCATCAATTCGAACGCATCGATGCCGCACGACAAGAAGTTCCGGAGGATCGTCCCATGATGAGAAACAAGCCGCCGTTTCGCGCCGACATCGTCGGCAGCCTGTTACGAACCGCGCCGTTGAAGGAGGCGCGGGCGAAGCGGGAGAAAGGCGAGATCAGTGCCGCGCAACTCGGCGAGGTCGAAGACCGTGAAATCGAAAAAATCATCAAAAAGCAGGAGGAGGTTGGGCTTAAAGTCGCGACCGACGGCGAATTCCGCCGCTCTTGGTGGCATTTTGACTTTTACGGCATGCTCGATGGCGTCGAGATCTACGAGCTCGACCACGGCATCCAATTCCAGGGCGTGCAGACCAAGCCGCGCAGCATTCGCATTCATAGCAAGCTCGACTTTTCGCATCATCCGATGCTCGAGCATTTCAAGTTCTTAAAGACCCACACGCGGGCGATGTCGAAAATGTGCATACCCAGCCCCGCTACGATGCATTTCCGTCTGGAGCCGAACGCAGTCACAGCGAAGGAATACAAGGATCGTGACGCCATATTCGACGATTTGGCGAAAACATATCACCAGGCGATCCGCGGCTTCTATGATGCAGGTTGCCGCTATCTGCAGTTCGATGACACCGCCTGGGCCTATCTGTGCTCGCAGGTCGAGCTGAAAAAGGCGCGCGAGCGTGGACTCAACGCCGACCGCCTGCAACAGGATTATGCCCACGTCATCAACGCAGCGCTGGACGGTAAGCCGGCCGACATGGTGATCACCACCCATGTCTGCCGCGGCAATTTCCGCTCGACCTGGATTTCCGAGGGCGGCTATGAGCCCGTAGCCGAGACATTGCTCGCGAAATTGAATTACGACGGCTATTTCCTCGAATACGACACCGCGCGCGCCGGCGGCTTCGAACCGCTGCGGTTTTTGCCAAGGGGCAACAAGATCGTCGTATTGGGGCTGGTGACGACCAAGAGCGGCACGCTCGAGAAAAAAGACGACGTCAGGCGGCGCATCGAGGAGGCGACCAAGTTCGCACCCGTCGATCAGCTTTGCCTCTCTCCGCAATGCGGCTTCGCTTCGACCGAGGAGGGTAATGTACTGGCCGAAGACGAAGAATGGGCGAAGCTGCGCATGATCGTCGAACTGGCGAATGAAGTGTGGAGCTGATTTCGCGGCCGCTCACCGCACCTGCGAAGTTTCTGCCAAAGGAATGTCCGCCATCATTTGGCGGGCGGCGCTTTCGTCCATGGGAAAGAAGTCATGAACCCCCAATAACCTAGCCGTGAGGTCTTTAAGCAAAGCACGGTAAGGTTGGAACTCCGCCGAGCCGAATTTGGCGCGCCAAGCTGTTCATTGAATTCAAAGGCGACGTGTAGGGGTGGCGGTCAGCTTTGTGCCGCTGAGCCTTTTATGCAGATGCACCATGAAAGCCATGGCGAATAGGGGCGTCGCCAGATTGACAATCGGAATCGAGACGAAAGTGGCGATGAACAGGCCGCCGACATAGACCATCGCGGCATTGCGCCGGCGCAGCGCCTTCGCTTCAGCGCGCGGCCGCAAGCGCATGGCGGCGAGCTCAAAATATTCGCGGCCAAGCACATAGGCCGTAGCCAGGAAAAAGATGACCGCGCCGAACCCGGCAAACAGCAAAAGTGGCGCTGCGCACAAATAAATGACCACAGCGAGCAACGCCGTCTTCAGCCCTTCCCAAACTGCAAGCCACAGCGGCACTGCCTTGCCGGGAGGATCGGCCGGATAATATTCACGCTCGACCTCGTCTGCGATCTGGTCGGCGAAGAAGCTGCCGACCATGGCCGTGACCGCCGGCATCAGCATGATGCTGCCGACGATGATCCCGAGTCCAGCGGCGATCGACAGCAGCCAGGCCACCACATTGACTGGCCAATGCGCCGGAGCGCCGAACGTCGTCTCGACCGAGGCGCCGCCGGCGCCGACCAGGTGCACGATCAGCCGCTCCAACGTGATTCCGACCACCACAATCAGCGCCAGAGCAAGGCCAATCGTCTTCCACAGCACCGCACGCAGCGGCGGTGCGAACAATTGAGTTATCGCCTTAATTGCGGCATCGAGCATAGCGTGACGTCATTGCCGCCGGAGAGCGCTCAGAGCAAGCTGAAACATTTGCCCCCCAGCCGCCGTTGGGGCAATGTGCAAAAAGGGCGGGGGCGAACCGACGAAATCGAGACACCGACCGTAACTCGTGGACAATATGCCGTCTCTGAGCCGCCGTTCGCTGCTCGCTGCCTCGGCCGCACTCGCCGCGCGACCGGCGCTAGCCGCGGTCACGCCATCCGGCGGTCCGCTGGATACGGTCATTATCGGCGCCGGCGCCGCCGGAATTGCCGCTGCGCGGCGGCTCGCCGCGGCCGGGCGGCGTTATCTCGTCATCGAGGCGACCGACCATATCGGGGGCCGCTGCGTCACCGATATGACGAGCTTCGGCGTGCCGTTCGATCGCGGCGCACATTGGATTTATCTGCCAGATTCAAATCCACTGACCAAAGTCGCTCCCCGCCGCGGCGATATTTATCAGGCGTCGCTGAGCCAAAAAGTGCGGATCGGCCGCCGCTATGCGCGCGCTGGCGAGCTTGAGGATTTTCTGGCGGCGCAGGTCCGCGCCACGCGCGCCATTGATGACGCGGCGCGCAAGGCCGACATTGCCGCCGCCCAGGCGGTGCCGGTCGATCTCGGCGACTGGCGCGCGACGGTGGAATTCGTCCTCGGCCCTTACAATTGCAGCATGGATCTCGCGCAACTCTCGTCGCTCGATTTCGCCAAAGCGGCCGAACGCCGCAGCGCGGCATTCTGCAAACCGGGTTTGGGGGCGCTGCTCGCTTCGTTGGCGCAGGGACTGGCGATCCAGCTTTCAACGCCGGCGAACTCGATCGACAGCAGGCGTGGTGTAATGGTGGATACCGCCAAGGGGACGATCGCGGCCACGACCGCGATTGTCACCGTGCCGACCAATGTCATCGCCACTGGCGGACTCAAATTCGGCTCTGATCGTCGTTCGATCGATCTGTGCAGCCGTTTGCCGCTTGGCAGCTATGAGCGCGTCGCGCTTGAGCTTGTCGGTAACCCACTGGGGCTCGAAAGCGACGATCTGGTATTCGAGAAATCGGGCGACACCCACACCGCCGCGATTCTCGCCAATGTCAGCGCCACGCCGCTGTGCTTTGTCGACGTCGCCGGTACATTTAGCCGCGACCTTTCGGCGCAAGGTGAAGCCGCGATGTTCGATTTTGCCGCCGAATGGCTCGCCGGGCTTTACGGCGCCGAAATCAAAAAAACGATCGGCCGCAGACAAGCGACACGCTGGAGCGCCGAACCCTTTGCGCTTGGCGCATGGTCCGCAGCCGTCCCCGGCGGGCAACTGGTGCGGCGGCAATTGATGGATCGCATTGCCGATGATGTGTGGTATGCGGGCGAAGCGGCGCACGAGTCTTTGTGGGGCACTGTGGGCGGCGCGTGGGAGTCCGGCGAGCGCGCGGCGGATGCAGTGCTGCGCCGACTTGGAGGAATGAGACAGGCCGCGCCCGCGGCGGAAACCGAAGCCAAGCCCCGCAAAACGAAACCGGCGCGCGCCGAGCGCCCTGCGCCGCGCTATGAACGCGAACCGGGCAGCTACTACTACGACACGCCGCGCAGCATGCGCGACTATCGCTAGCGGGTATTTGCGACTCTTACATCCGTAATACGCCGCCGGTGCGCTTGCCGACCTCGGCGACGATCTTCGCCGCCAGCGCCTCGATCTCGGTATCGGTCATTGTTTTCTCGCGCGGCTGCAGCGTCACCGCGACTGCGATCGACTTCTTGCCTGGCGTGATGCCTTGGCCCTCATACACATCGAATACGGTGATGCCGGTAATGAGCCTGCGGTCGGCCGATTGCGCCGCGCGGACAATGTCGGCAGCTTTGACGTCGCGATCGACCACGAAAGCAAAATCGCGCTGTACCGGCTGGAATGGCGAGAGTTCAAGCGGCGGCTTGGCGCGGCTGCCGCGGATTTTCGGCTCGGGAATGCGTTCCAAAATAACTTCGAACGCGACCAGCGCTCCTTCGGCGTCGAGCGCTTGCAGCGCCCGCGGATGCAGTTCGCCGAAATGGCCAAGCACATTTTGCGGTCCGATTTGGATCGTCCCTGAACGCCCGGGGTGAAACCACGCTGGGCCGCCGGGCACTGTTTGCAGCGCCTGCGATGGCGCGCCGGCGGCGGCGAGCACCGCGAGCGCATCTGCCTTGGCGTCGAATACATCCACTTCGCCGTCGCGCTTGGTCCAATGTCGACCGATACCGGATGGTTTTGCCAGTGCGCGGCGCACGCCGGTGGCCGCGGTGAATTGATCCTCGGGCCGATCGCCGCGAAAAATTTGTCCGACCTCGAACAAGGCGGTGTCGGGAAAGCCGCGGTCGGCGTTTTTTTGCGCAGCGATGACGAGACCAGGGATGAGGCTCGGCCGCATGTCGGAAAGATCGGCGGCTATGGGATTAGCGAGCGCAAGCTCGGGCTTGCCACCGCCGAATAGCTCAGCCTGCTTTTTACTGATAAACGACCAGGTCACCGCCTCGACCAGGTTGCGCGCCGCGAGCGCGCGCTTGGCTTTGCGGGTGCGCGTCTGGATCGCGGTCAGCACCGGCTTGCGCGGCGCTTCACCGCGATCGAACGGCGCCGACGGCACGCGGTCGACGCCGATGATGCGTACCACTTCTTCGACGATATCGGCCTTGCCTTCCACGTCGCCGCGCCAGGACGGCACCGTGACCTTCACGCGCGCGCCCGCGCCGGCGACTTTAAAGCCGAGATCTTCGAGCACCGCCCGCGCGTCGGCGAGCGGCACTGCGAGGCCCGTCAGACGTTCGGTTTCGGTGACTGGAAAATCGATCGCGCGTTGCGGGGGCGCGGCACTGCCCGCGATCGTGACATCCGACGGCGTGCCGCCGCACAAATCCAGCACCATTTGGGTCGCCAGTTCGAGACCCGGCACCATGAAAGCCGGATCGACGCCACGCTCGAAACGGTAGCGGGCGTCGGAATTGATGCCAAGCTTGCGCCCGGTCTGCGCGATATTCGTCGGCATCCAAAGAGCGGATTCGATGAGTACGTCGGTGGTCGTCTCCGAGCAGCCGGTTTTTTCTCCGCCCATGATGCCGGAAAGGGATTCGACGCCGTCGGCGTCGGCGATGACGCACATCATGTCGTCAAGTGCATAGGTCTTGCCGTCCAGCGCCAACAAGGTCTCGCCGGCGCGCGCACGCCGCACTGTGAGATTGCCACGCACTTTCGCCGCATCGAAGACGTGGAGCGGTCGACCGCGGTCATAGGTGATGAAGTTTGTGATATCGACCAGTGCATTGATCGGGCGCAGCCCGATTGCGGTCAACCGCCGCGCCAACCAGTCCGGCGATGGCCCGTTCTTGACGCCGCGGACAAGACGCAGCGCGAAGGCCGGGCACAGCGACGGCGTCGTGCCGAAATCGAGCGTGACCTTGACCGGGCACGGAAATCGGCCCTTGGTCTGCCTGATCGGCGTATCTTTGAGGTCGCCCATTCTGGCGGCGGCCAAGTCGCGGGCGATGCCATGCACGCCGGTCGCGTCGCCGCGGTTCGGCGTCAGGTTGATCTCGATCATCGGGTCGTCGAGGCCGGCATATTTTGTATACTGTTCGCCGACCGGCGCGTCGTCTGGCAGTTCGATAATGCCTTCGTGATCGTCGGAGATTTGCAGCTCGAACTCCGACACCAGCATGCCGCGGCTTTCAACGTCGCGGATTTTGCCGACGCCAAGCGTGAGGTTCTTGCCCGGGATGAACGCGCCCGGCGGCGCGAATACGCCTTTCATGCCGCTACGCGCATTGGGCGCGCCGCACACGACCTGGATCGGCTTGCCGTCGCCGGTATCGACCATGCACACGCGCAACCGGTCGGCGTTGGGATGCGGCTTCGCCTCGACGACGCGGGCGATGACGAAGGGCGCGAACAGCTTCGCCTTGTCCTCGATGCGCTCGACCTCGAGTCCGATCATCGTGAGCTTGTCCGCGATCTCGCCCAGCGAGCGATCGGTCTTCAGGTGCTCCTTGAGCCAGCCGAAGGTCAGCTTCATCATGGGATTTCTCCCGGACCGCCGCTCACGGGCTCAATCCTCCGGCCAGCGTCGGCCAGTCGAGCGGGCGAAAGCCATAATGCGACAGCCAGCGGATATCGGCCTCGAAGAAGGCCCGCAGATCCGGCATGCCGTATTTGAGCATCGCAATGCGATCAATGCCCATGCCCCAGGCGAAGCCCTGGTACTCGTCGGGACTAAGGCCGCAATAGCGCAGCACGTTCGGATGCACCATGCCGCAGCCGAGAATTTCCATCCAATCCTCACCTTCGCCAAAACGGACCTCGCCTTTGTCGCGGCGGTATTGAATGTCGACTTCGAGCGACGGCTCGGTGAAGGGGAAGAACGACGGCCGAAACCGCATGCCGACGCGGTCGACCTCGAAGAAGGCTTTGAAGAATTCTTCGAGGATCCACTTCATGTGGCCGAGATGCGAACCCTTATCGATGACGAGGCCCTCGACCTGATGAAACATCGGCGTATGCGTCTGATCGCTGTCGCAGCGATAGGTGCGGCCGGGAATGATGACGCGGGTCGGCGGCTTCTGCGTGAGCATGGTGCGCACCTGCACCGGCGAGGTATGCGTGCGCAATAGAAGCCGCGCGCCATCGGGCTTCGGATTGAAGAAAAAGGTGTCGTGCATTGCCCGCGCCGGATGTTCTTCCGGGAAATTGAGCCTGGTAAAGTTGTAATCGTCGGTCTCGATGTCGGGACCCTCGGCAACCGCAAAGCCCATATCGGCGAAGATCGCGGTCAATTCATCGATGACCTGCGTGATCGGATGCACACGCCCTATCTCTGCAGGCGCCTCGCGCACCGGCAGCGTCACGTCCACGCTCTCGGTATTGAGCCGCGCCTCGAGCGCCGCCGCGTGGAACGCCTCACGGCGTTCGAGAAGCGCGGCATTGACCCGATCCTTCATGCCGTTGATCAGCGGCCCGTCGCTCTTGCGCCGCTCCGGCGGCAGAGTGCCGAGCGTTTTGAGAAGCGCAGTGATTGTGCCGTTTTTGCCTAAGGCCGCGATGCGAACGCCTTCGAGCGCAGCTTCGTCGCCGGCCGCTGTAATGTCGGCGAGAATCTCGTTTTCAAGCTGCGCCAGATCGGTCATCGCTCACTCCGGCAGAAACGGCAGATCGGTGTCCGACGGCCTGTCGCCGGCCTGGGTGAGCATGCAATGGACCTGACCGCGATGATGGGTCTGGTGGTTGAACATGTGGGTGACCAGGATCCAGCGCGGCTTGGTGACTTCGCGCCCAACGGCGTTGGAAAAATAGGTCTGCTCGGCTTCGAGCCAATCCGGCTCGACGGTCGCCGCCCAGTTGACGATGACGCGGTCGAAATCTGCGCGCTCTGACTTAAGATTTTCCCAATTTGGGTACAGCGCAACGGATTCCGCAATCCCGCCTTGCGGCTTCGGTGTGCCGGCGAAGCGGCTCATCCAGATTTGATCGCCCCACAGTAAATGGCTCAGTGTCTTGTGGATCGAACCAAAGAAGGCGCCGCGCTCGCGCTCACGCTCCTCCACGGAGAGTCCGTCGGCAATGCCGTAAAGGTTCTCGTTCTGCCAGCGATTGTAGCGCGCCATGCGCTGTACATAGATACGGTCGATCATGGGTCTCTCACACGCGTCATGCTCGGCCTTGTGCCGGGCATCCACGCCTTCCTTTGTGGCCGGCAGACGTGGATGGCCGGGACAAGCCTGGTCATGACGAAAAATTACACAGCCAGCGCCGATTTTGCCTGACCGACAATCGCCTCGAACGCCGCCGGTTCGCGGATGGCGAGATCGGACAGCACCTTGCGGTCGACCGCGATGCCGGCCTTGGCGAGGCCGGCAATGAAACGGCTGTAGTTCAAGCCGAACGGACGCACCGCGGCGTTGAGACGCTGAATCCACAAAGCGCGAAAGCTGCGCTTGCGCCGCTTGCGGTCGCGATAGGCGTATTGGTTGGCCTTCTCGACCGCCTGCTTAGCTATTCGAATCGTATTCTTGCGACGGCCGTAATAGCCCTTGGCGGCTTTGAGCACTTTCTTGTGCTTGGCATGAGCGGTGACGCCGCGCTTGACGCGAGCCATGAGTGATCTCCTTGTCCGGAATTAAGACGCGTGACCGTTTTCTCCCGCGTTCGGGAGGGACGCGCAGTCAGCCGTTCGGCAGAAAATATTTCTTGACGTTGTCGCCGTCGGTTTTGAACAGCACGTTGGTCCCGCGCAATTGGCGGATCTGCTTCTTGGTGCGCTTGATCATGCCATGGCGTTTGCGCGACTGCTGATAGAGGACCTTGCCTGAGCCGGTCACTTTGAAGCGCTTCTTGGCGCCCGATTTGGTCTTCATTTTGGGCATTTTGCTCTCCTGATTCTGCGGCGCCGGCAAAGCGGCGGCGGCGATCGTTCAGACGATCGCATTGCATTTTGCGTGCTTAATTTGCATTTGAGCATGATCTTTTCCGAAAACCGGTATCCACTTTTCGGGATCACGCTCTTGGGCACTTCGTCGCCGCCACGGCAGCCCTTGATCAGCCGGGCAGCGGGAGCGCGGGTTATGGCAGAGCTCACCCGGATTTGCAAATTTTCCAGCGATAACAAGGCATCGCGGTGCGCGGCGCGACTACGCCCGGTCTTTCAAATTCGACGCCTACGGCAGCTCGGAAATGAGCTTGGCGTATTCGGCTTGAGACCAGCCCCGCACGGTGCGGGTGCGCACATTGCCCTGCGCGCCGATGGCCATGCAGAATTTTGCAACGTTGTCGCCGCTTGGCGCTTCAACGATTGACAAGAGGTCGGATTCGCCCGTGGTCACATAGGTCTCCTTGATTTCGACGCCGAGCTTCTTGGCAGTTTCGCGGGCCGCGGCGGCACGCTTGGGCGCGTCCTTGATATTGTGGATTCCCTGCTCGGTCCAATGCATGGTGATAATGAACGTCGGCATGATCGTCTCCTCCCATTGCTCGACAAACGCAACCGCGCCGACGCAATCGCGCCGGCTTTACAGATTTCCACTGCCCCTCGAATTTCGCTAAAGCGAAATGATTATAGTCGCTTTGGGTTGTTGTTTTGAGCGTGATCTTTTCGGAAAACCGGTACCCACTTTTCCGAATCATGCTCTAACAACGGCGGCCGCAACCTCAGTATTTTGTTTGTTGCGCATGATCTTATCCGAAAACCGGTTCCCACTTTTCGGGATCATGCGCCCTTTCAGCGCGGCGCGAGCACCATCACCACCTGGCGGCCTTCGAAGCGCGGCTCCTGCTCGATCTTGGCGATCTTGGCGGTGTCATCCTTGACGCGGTCGAGTAGCTTATAGCCGAGCTCCTGATGCGCCATTTCGCGGCCGCGGAACCGCAACGTCACCTTGACTTTGTCGCCTTCTTCGAAGAACCGCTGGATCGAGCGCATTTTCACGTCGTAATCGTGATCGTCGATCATCGGCCGCAGCTTGATCTCTTTGATCTCGACGACCTTCTGCTTTTTCCGGGCCTCGGCTGCCTTCTTTTGCGCCTGGTATTTGTATTTGCCGTAATCGAGAATTTTGCAAACCGGAGGAGCCGAGTTTGGCGCGATCTCGACCAGATCGAGCCCGGCATCTTGCGCCATGGCTAGCGCTGCGTTGATGTCGGTGACGCCTTTGTTGGCTCCGTCCTTATCGATGAGTTGGACCTCGCGGACGCGGATCTCCTCGTTGATGCGCGGCCCCTCCTTGGCGGCGGGCTGCGGCGTTCTAATCGGGCGACGAATGGGTGCTATCTCCTTATGCTGTTGCTACATCGCCGCTCGGCACGCTTCGACCAATGGCCGATCGCCTGCCGAGTGACGAACCCTCAAGATCGGGAGTTTTTCGATTCAAGTCAACGCCAATGCGCGCCGCGGCATAGTCGATCGGGCGCGCATGATCTAGGGTCAAAACTCATTATTTCCGCAAAACCTTAAACGCTGGGGCGCGGACCGGTGAAAGTTCTTGGGATCGTCCACGGCAGATGGGCTCATGCCAGATAATATCGCCGATAACGGTCTGAAATTCCTTGCAGTTGGCGAGGGCTCCGAGCAACGGGCGGTAGCCGTGCGCCAGCATGCGGGCGCCACGCCCGGCCTGTTTTGGCTCGGTGGCTACAAATCCGACATGAAAGGAACGAAGGCGCAGGCGCTGGCGGATTGGGCCATGGAGAACAAACGCGCTTGCGTGCGGTTCGACTACTCCGGACATGGGGAATCCGGCGGCGCTTTTACCGACGGCACGATCGGCCGCTGGCTTGCCGAAGCGCTTTTGGTGTTCGAAGCCTGCTGCCGCGGGCCGCAGATCCTGATCGGTTCGTCGATGGGCGCCTGGCTCGCGTTGTTGCTCGTGCGCGCGCTGCAAGCGCGCAAGGCGACCGCAGCCGCAAGCGCGGCCGGGCTGGTATTGGTCGCGCCAGCGGTCGATTTTACCGAAGAGCTGATGTGGAAGCGCTTCACGCCTGAGATCAAGCGCGAGCTTGCCGAGAGGGGCGTTTGGGCGCGGCCGTCGCAATATTCGCCTGAGCCTTATCTGGTCACCCGACAATTGCTCGAAGAAGGCCGCCATCATTTGTTGCTTGGTGGGGTGATCGAGACCGGCTGTCCGGTCCGCATCCTGCAAGGCGTGCAGGATCCGGACGTGCCGTGGCAGCACGCCAAGGCGTTGGTCGCCCGCTTCGCCTGCGATGACGTGGTGCTGACTTTGATCAAGGACGGCGATCACCGGCTGTCGCGGCCAGAGGATATCGAGCGGCTCATTCGGGCGGTGGAGGAATTTTAGATACGATTCGCGGAGCGTCAGTTGAAAAACATGGCGCGCTTTCCACCGTCCTGTCGGCAGCAGGGTCCGGCCCAAAGTGGCCGGCCCGATGACAAGCTCCGCGAAGCAATCCAGGTTCTATTGGCTCCGCTAACTGGATTGCTTCGTCGCTTCGCTCCTCGCAATGACGAGGGGCTAAGCATTTGCCGTTAGGTGAGACTTCTCTTTCGATCCAACGCGAACGCGCCCGGGCCGAAAGCAATCACGTAAAGAAAGCCACCGGCCATGACCAGGTTCTTATAAAAATTGGTCATGTTCTCCATGTCGCCAGCCGGTAAATGCACGCCGAAAGCGGTGCCAAGACACAGCAAAATGAGCAAAGCCGCGGCCCAGCGCGTCATAAATCCAACGAGGATCGCCGCGCCACCAAGGATGTGGACGGCGATCGAACCCCACACCGCGATCTGCGGCGCAGGAATATTGAGGCTCGCCATATATTGCACGGTGCCGGCCGCGTCGCGCAGCTGGTGCACGCCATCCCAGAGAAACAGGCTGCACATCAAAAGCCGCGCGAGCACCGGCAAATAGTCTTTGGCCGCGTGTGCTGTCGTGGACGTGGCGGTCGATCTGGTCGAATGCATAGTCGCTGCCATCGCGAATCTCCGGCCGTGCTGCCACCCGATAGCGGGGCAACGCTTAGATACCCGCCGGAGGTCCGTTATTCCCTGTAGGAACACTAAAGCCGAAGCGAGCGCCGCAGGGTAGCTGCAAACGTCGTGCCCGATTCGTTGAGCTGACCTCTGTTCCAACTGCTGAAACTGGCGCGCCCGAAGGGAGACACTGACGTTCTCAAGAAACCCGCATAAAATCGGAACAATTCACTTCGCCTCGGCAATGTCTGCTTTTGACCCGAAGCGGACATTGGGTTCGTCCCTTAACGAGCCTCGTTTGAGCCGGTACGATGCCTCGTCTAAGCCTCGGCGGGAGAGGCAATGAAGCGGCGCCAGTTCATCACGTTAGTCGGCAGCGCGGCGGTCTCGCGGCCGATTACTTCGCACACGCAGCAGCTGGACAAGACGCGGCTGATCGGCGTCCTGATGGGCTATGCAGAGAGCGATTCGGCTCCGCAGTCTGCCGTCGCAGCTTTCCGGGGTGGGCTGGCGAAGCTGGGGTGGACGGAAGGCCGCAATGTCAGAATCGAACTGCTATGGGGTAACGCTGATCCGGATAGGATCGGGACGTTCGCAAAAGAACTGGTCGATCTGCGACCCGACGTGATCCTCAGTCACACTACACCCGTGACCAGCGCTCTTGCCCGCGAGACGCGGACCATTCCCATCGTATTCGTCAACGTAGCCGATCCCATCGCGAGCGGCTTCGCCGCGAGCCTCGCACGTCCAGGCGGTAACATAACCGGCCTCACGATAGAGAGTCCCGCACAGGGAGGTAAATGGGTGGAACTGTTGAAGGAGATCGAGCCGCATACCGTGCGCATGGCGCTGCTATTCAACCCTGCAACAGCCGTGCCGCTCCAATTCTTCATGCCTTCCATTCAAGCCGCCGCATCGTCCCTTGCCATTCAGATAAGTAACACCCCGGTTCACGCGAAGGATGAGATCGAAGGGGTTATCGCCGCACAAGCGCGCAATCCGGGTGGCGGCCTCATCGTGATGCCGGATCCCTTCAATGTGGAAAATCGTGAACTGATCATTGCGCTGGCGGCTCGCTACGGCGTCCCGGCGATTTATCCTAATCGCTTTTTTACGGAATCGGGCGGCCTGATCACCTATGGCACTGATTTTGTCGAACAGTTTCGCCAGGTGCCAGAGTACATCAACCGGATCCTTAAAGGCGCCAAGCCTGCCGATCTGCCGATCCAAGCGCCAACCAAATTTGAGCTGATCATCAATCTCAAGACCGCCAAGGCGTTTGGTCTCACCGTGCCGCCACTGATGCTGGGCCGCGCCGACGAGGTGATCGAATAACGGCGTTCTTTACTGCAGCGCAGAACGTCCGCTTTTGGCACAAAGCGGACATGGCGATTGCGCTCAGCGATGTCCGCTTTTGGGGTAAAGCGACATTGCGATTTCAGAACGCCATGTCTGGTTTTGACCCAAAGCGAACTTTGCCAGTCTCGGATTGCCGCCGTGCACTGAGAACCCAAAACCCCATTTCGCCCGTCATAAATCCCTGCTGTAATAGCAATGCCGCTGGCGTGGTCCTGAGCCTTGGAGAAGGCAATGCGGCGACGCGGTTTCATCAAAGCAATTGCCAGTTCATCCGTCGCATGGCCGCTCGCCGTTCTCGGGCAGCAGCCGGCAAAGCTGCCAACCGTCGGCTTCTTTTGCCAAAGCACGCGTTCAGCCGCGAGCGAATGGGTCGCCGCTTTTGTGCAGCGACTGCGCGAACTCGGCTGGATCGAGAATCGCACCGTCGCGATCGACTATCGCTGGGTCGAGGGCCGCGAAGAGCGTTTCGCCGAGGTCGCGGACGAGTTCGTCCGGCTCAAGGTCGATGTCATTGTCACATCGGGAACCCCGGCAGTCTTGGCTTCAAAGCAGGCGACATCCGTTATCCCGATCATTTTCGCGACTGCAGGCGACCCAGTTAGGAACAATCTCGTCGCCAGTCTGGCGCAACCGGGTGGTAACGTGACGGGCCTGTCACTTCAGATGGGCGATCTTGCTGGCAAGCGGCTCGAACTTTTGCGCGAGGTCGTTCCTGGTCTGCACCGGGTGGCGATCATGGCCAATGTCGGTAATCCCTTCAGCGTGCTGGAGCTAGGCGAGGTTCAGGCGGCGGCCGGCACGCTCGGGCTCGAACTCGTCACACTCGAAATCCGGCATGCGCAGGATATCGTACCCGCCTTCGAGGCGCTCAAGGGCCGCAGCGAAGCGCTTTATGTCTGTACTGACGGGCTCATCAACACCAATCGGATTCGGATCAACATTCTGGCGGTCGGCGCGCGACTACCGACGATGCACGGGTCTCGGGACTACGTCGAAGCGGGAGGTCTCATGTCCTATGGAGTAAACTTCCCGAACATGTTCCGGCGCGCAGCCGAATATGTCGACAAGATTCTGCGTGGGACGCGCTTTGGCAGTCGTCAGGTTGATAATGAGATCGAACTTGGTCGGCTGTTCGACGGGGATGTTGGCAGGCTTCGTGTCAATCTTAAGACCGCCAGGACGCTAGGTCTGACCATCCCACAATCGCTCCTCGCCACCGCCGACGAGGTGATCGAATAGCGGCTATTTGCTGCGGCCTTCGGCGTGACCAATGTCCGCTTTTGACCCATATCGAGCGTTCGCCTTGAGACATCGGTGCGATGCGGCATGGGAAGCGTGCCATCCCCGATCATTTACTCAATCACCTCGTCGCGCTCGCCCGCACCCTCACCCGCCGCCCAGCCGCTGCGCCATCAGCACGATGGTCTTGCGGTAGACCTCGGAGTGATTCCACTCACGCATCGCCAC
>Ga0310911_10000224_pt1 | contig 20034 bp, 13 predicted proteins | sample GREbulkMGHF170_FD_203532 | JGI IMG/M metagenome (GOLD analysis project Ga0310911, IMG submission 203532) | Lab enrichment of tropical soil microbial communities from Luquillo Experimental Forest, Puerto Rico - GRE.bulkMG.HF170 | ecosystem: Environmental > Terrestrial > Soil > Tropical forest >... | reverse complement strand
GATGTCTCGCAGCGCGTAACAAGCGCCGACATCAAGGGCTTCAACAACGTTGTCGCAGCGTTGGAACACGAAGCTCATCATCGAACGCGAGCACAACGCCGCCGATAGCAGCGTCGCTACCGAATTAATCGAACGCCTAACGAGAAAGAGATAAGCCAACGCAGGGCGTCGTGGCAAACACGACTGATTTGCATAGAAATGGGGCCGTTGGCTTCATCGATTGGTTAGGCGTCCGGTTTACCACTCGCACGAAGCGACGGAATATTATCCACTGAAGCAGTGGATAACGAGCTAGAATGCTGCTCGCGGGCTCTGTCAGTTTGTCATCGTCTTCTAGAGGTGGCTGCGGCAATGATGTATTGCGGCACGAGTTCGAGCGACCATCGGTACCATTTGGCGAATTCTCCGTAACTTCCACCATTGAAAGCGATCACCATATCCAGCTCTGGAATGACGAGCACGATTTGGCCGCCATTGCCGCCAGCGGCGAAGGAACGGTAAATGTGATAGGGAGTTCTCAGCGGATTGATGTGCCAGCCGTACCCATATTGGTGATTGAGGTCAATAGCCATCATGGGAGTGAAGTTTGAATGCGGACTGGTCGACTCTTTTACCCATGCGCTGGAAACGACACGGCGGCCGTTCCACAGACCACCCGAAAGGTAGAGCTGGCCGAGCTTGATCTCATCTCGCGGGCGTATCGAAAACCCGCCGCCCATGTAGGCCTCGCCTGTTGGCGTGAGGTTCAGGTGATAGATGTGGAACTGAAGGGGTCGTGCGACACTTTCCTCGAAGAATTCAGGCAACCAGATCCCTGTCGCCATCCTCACAGAACCGCCGACCAGATTCATGCCAGCCGAGCAATAAATCGCTTTGTCGCCCCCCGGATCACGTGCCAGAGGCAGGTCCAGAGTGTATTTGTACCAGTCGGGCTGGGTGCGTTGCTCTTGCATGTGATCTTCTTGCCCGGGCGAAGCGTCGTCATTGTCGTCGCACGCGAGGCCGGACGTCATGGTCATCAGATCTCGCAACGTAAGGTCGCTCTTCCGGTCGTCCCAGTTAGCGAACGGCTTGTATTGCGGAAAAAGTGGATAAATCGGTGTTTCCGGGCCGAGCCGGAAGCCGCGATCACGCGCTATACCTGCCAGTACGGGGCCGTAGGTTTTACTAGCGGAACGGGTTTCGTGTGTCTGCTCTCTGGCGTAACCATAGAAATACTCCTCCAAGACAAGCTTGCCGTGTCTAGCGATCAGAAGACTGTGGATATCGACTGGATTGTCCTGCAAATTGGCATTCAGGATATGCTCGACGAGCGAATAGATTGGGCGCGCATCAAGGCCGACATCATCGAGCGAGGTTGTTGGCCAGCCGTCATCGGCAGCATCTGGCTTTCGATACGAGTAGGGTATGCCGCCTGGAGCGCGCGGGAAAAAGCCCCTCGCGTCTCCATTCTTGCGCCTTGTGAACTCCAGGGGCGGATGCGAATTCAGCGTGGGAAGGGAGAGTCGGTCGGACGTCGCATCGTAGGTCCCAAGAATCCTGTCGTCCGGCTTCTGAGTATTCGTCAATGTGACCTCTGTGCCGTCTACGTCCACCCGGTAAAGGCGTCTGGCAAAATAATTGAAGTCGGGATTGCGAATGAACGCCGTGATTGAGCCATCTTGCGCCCGCTGAAACGAAATGTAGAACGATATGCGATCGTCCAGCGGCACGACTTGACCCGTCCAAATCGCGGGCTGCGCCCGCGCGAAATGAATCGGAGTGGCCCACCGGTTGTTATTCACAATTCCGGCTGGCTGAATCCAATCGCCGGTGATGGTTTTTCCGTCCGCGCTGACGTGGCCGCGAAACTCCCCCGCATCCTCCAAAAGAGAAAACGTGACCGTGTTTTTTTCGCGCCTGACAGGGGCCTCGAATCCGTCGATCCTGGCGCGCCATTCAGTCCCACGGGCGTCTATGGTCAACTCGCCGCGCACGGCCGGGCCAAAGACTGTTTCGACGCCCCAAACTCCCAAGAGTGCATCCGCTTGAATCGCCGCCGGCGCAGTGCCCTGTGCCAGGCCTCCCCAGGCTGAATAGACGGGACCAGCAATCAGAATAAGGCAGACAGCGGGTTTCGGGGCAGGTCTCGTCATTGTGCGGAGTCGAGAGTAAAAGGCGGCCATCATAGACAGATAGACAACGCCTTGCATTTTCTGTTATCAACTACTTCGCCCAGCCCATAAAGACGACAAACACCGCAAAAGTGTCGGCAATCCCGTGTGCCAAGATCGGAGCCCAAAGATTTCCTCCAGATAGCAGATAGGCGGCCCCAAGCACCAGGCCAGAATAGGTGCTGTCTAGCACGCCCGATGGACCTTTATAGTAATGACCAAATCCGAAAAGCAGAGAAATAAAGATCATGGCCGCCCAGTAGGCCAGGTTCGAACGTCCAAACACGTCGGCTGCGCGCGTGAGTAAAAAACCGCGGTAGGATAACTCTTCACCGAACGACGCGAACGTCCAAACAATCAGGAGAGAGATTAGCGCTTGTCTCCAACCTGATGCTCCCGATTCGATGACATTAGACACATGCTCCGGTTCTGGCCAGATGTGCTGGGCGAGCGGTTCCACCACTAGTTCGCCGCCCAATTGCAGGATCGCCGCTGCAACGACAGCCAACGCCACAATTTTCCACCATGACTGCGGGCGGCTCAATCCTGCGTATTTCCACCCACCGTTTCGCCAACGCAGCGAAACCCAGCCGAGAACGAACAAAATAGGAACTTCATTCGGCAGAATATGAAAGATGTTGTGCGCAAGAACGATGAAGACGCCTAAGGCAAGCTCCAGAAAGGACAAGGAACGCGCGCGCGGCGTGAGTGTTGATGATGATGTAGTCGAAAGAAGCGACATGGCGGGAGAGACCTAACGAGAAAGAGATAAGCCACGGGCGGGGTCGGTGGCAAACAAACTTGCGTCATTTGCTCAGGGGCCGGGGCTTCATCGGTTGGTTAGCCTGCACAGTTACCTTCCTTCTGCTGCTCTCTCCAGATCTGCAATGACTATCTTCTTCATCGTCAACATCGCTTCCATTGCACATCGAGCTCGCTCGGGATCTGGATCCGCTAGCAGCTCATGCAAACGAGCTGGAATAATTTGCCAAGACAAACCCCATCGATCTTTGAGCCACCCGCACCTCGATTCCGAACCTCCTTCGGCTAAGGCTGCCCACAATCGATCTACCTCCGCTTGGCTCTCGCAGATGATTTGAAATGAAACAGCCTCTGTGAACGGAAACCCTGGGCCACCGTTTAAACCAACATACGGACTTCCTAAAAGCGTGAATTCGACCGTGAGGACTTTTCCGGTCGGTCCACTTGGAGTATCCGCTGGTGAACGCATCACTCTCTCAATGCGGGAATTTGGCAATAGTGAAACGTAAAAGTTGGTTGCCTCCTCAGCTTGGTCATTGAACCAGAGGCAAGGAATGATCTTTTGCATAATCTAATGGTGGTCTGGCGCCTAACGAGAAAGAGATAAGCCACGGCAGGGTGTCATCGTAAACACGCTAAGTTTATCTCGCAACGGGACGAGGAAGCTTTTCCTGGTAACAGGGAAAAAACGTTGAAACAGGGAAAAATAGGGTGTCCGTGGTGGTCCCAGCGATTCCGACGACGAAAGACGGTTAACCCGCGATTGGTGGGAGCAGGCGAACTGCTGCACGTAGTGGCTCAAGTTCGTGGTGCGTGTACTGGGCGTTCATTTCTGCGCTCGCATGGCCTGTCAGCTTTTGCCGGATTTCCTGCGAAACACCCGCATTGGCCATCGCAGAGTTGAAGCTGTGGCGCAGCGAGTGGAATGAGAGGCTGGACAACGTCCGTCCGCCGCTGGCTGGGGTGAGTTTTCCTTCGATCTTGGCTTTCTGCATGATCGCCTTGAAGCCGCTGCTCAGACCGATGCTTCCGCCGGTACCCTTTCCAGCCAGTGTCGGGAACATCGGTGCTTTTCCGAGCCCGGCATTTTTCAACAACTCGCCTTCGAGCTGAGGGTGCAGCGGAATCGTAACCGGCTTCTTAGTTTTGCTCGGCGTAAATCGGATGACTTTGTTTGGCCAGTCGATGGCGTCCCATCGCATATTTGCGACATCGCCAAGTCGAGCACCGGTATAATAGCCAAGCAAAATTGCGCCTCGCCAATCGCCGTCGGCCGCTCGCAGCAATTTCGACATTTGGGCGGAAGTGAACGTCCCCCGTTCTTCTGATTTGACGGGCAGACTTTCAACTGCGGTTGCCGGATTCACAGCGATGTAGCCCTGACGCAACGCTGCATTCAGTGCTGCGCTCACCACGTTCACGGAAAGATTTGCGGTTCGGGCGGTTTTCTTCGCCGCAATGATGGAATCGCGATACGCCAGAATGTCTTTAGAAGTCAGATGCGCCAGCGTCAGATTCGCACGAGCGCCGAGCGACTCGACGAAGTCGCGGATGACCTGGCGGTAGCGATCCATCGTTCTGCCAGCTCGCACACGCGCCTTCATTTCGAGCCAATCCCCAAGCCAGTCGCGAACCTTGTAACTGCGCAGCGGCTCGCCCGTCGTGCGCTCGAGAATTTGGCCAATGATCTTTTTTGCCGCTTGTTCAGTTAGTGTTCCGATCTTGGCGTGATTTTCAGCCCGCTCGATGCCAAGACATACTTCCAATGCCTCGGCGCGCTTGTCGGCGGCGGTTTTTAAGGCTCCGTCCTCGTGCTTCTCGCCTTTAAGAGGCTTGATCCTGACCTTGGTCGATTTCTTTAAGCGTTGCCCGGTCGCGCTTGTGTAACAACAAAACCAGTACGGCGATCTTTCTCGTTGCCAAAGTGATGCCATAGAGTGAGAACATAGTGAGAACATACGACGATGTCAATATTGTTCTCACTTGTCGAATCTACCTTGGAACATCGATAGATCCCTGGGGGGGGTGGAATCTATCTGTTATTTCGATCCGAGCGCGGAATCGGCAGTCTTCAAGATAAATTTGTCATCATTGTCGTTTAGGCCGTCGAGATAATTGCGAATTCGGCGGAATGACTGGCGCAGGAAGAGTTCGGCTGCCGTGTTCTTTTTGTTCGGCGTTTCTCCATTTACCTGCGCTGATTGAATTTCCGAATCCCACCGGCTCAAGACCGCGGTCGAAGCAAACAAATCCATCGCCGCGCCGGCGATTCTCTCCTGCACCAACTGCATGTCGAGAATCCGTTCGCGATACAGCAACAGCGATTTGTTGACCGAAAAATTGAAGCGCCAAATCAATCGGCCAAGCTGATTGACGAACGCTCGCAGTTCCGAGCTGCGGACGGGAACATCGGGAATTCGTACCGTCGCCCCAAGCCGATTCATCCCCGCGTTCCACGCTTTCCCGATTCCGCCCTCCCGCGTCGGCATCAACATCGTGTCGTAAATCTCCTTGAATTCCATGCCCGGTCCGCGCATTCCGACCAGTGCGATGAACGACTTCAGCACTTCATTGCTGCCTTCGCCAATCTGATTGATCCGCGCGTCGCGCACCATCCGCTCCAACGGAAGGTCGGTCATGTAAGCAGCGCCGCCGTGGATCTGAAACGCGTCGTTGATGCATTCCCAAAGCAACTCGGTCGTAAACACTTTCAACATCGCGGTCTCGAGCATGTAGTCTTCCAGGCCGCGGTCGATCAAAGATGCTGTTACGACCGTCATCGCCTCCATCGCGTAAGCGTCTGCCGCGATGCGCGCGACTTTCTTTCTCACCAAATGAAAGTTCCCGAGGGTTTTGCTAAATTGTTTGCGCGTGTTGGCGTGTTTGACTGCCAGCTCTAAACACGTCTTGGCTGCGCCCGTGCAGCATGCACCGAATGTCGTCCGGCCGAAATCCAAAACCGTGAGCGCGACTTTTAGGCCTTTGCCAAGCGGCCCAAGAATATTCTCCTTCGGCACTTTGACGTTGCGCAGTGCGAAACGGCCAGTCGCCGTACCACGAATTCCCATTTTTTCCATTCGCGGCTCAAGCATTTCGAATCCAGGCATGTTCGGCGTCACTAGAAATGCGGTGATCGCGTCCTTCCCGGGTTTGCCGGGAACCGGCGTGCGCGCCATCACCGTCAGCATCTGCGCGATCGCCGCGTTGGTGATGTAACGCTTCTCGCCTCTTAAAATGTAATGCGAACCATCTTCGCTTGGAGTCGCTGTCATCTGGACGTTCGCCGCGTCCGAGCCGGCTTCCTTTTCAGTCAGCGCAAACGCGCCGAGCCACTCGCCTGTGACAAGTTTCGGCAACCATCTTTGTTTTTGCTCATGCGTGCCAAACAACAAAAGCGCACGAATGCCGATCGAATGGTGCGCATTCACGAACACCGATGTCGATGCGCAACGGCGGCCGATCTCTTCCAAAATTTTCGTGTTCGCCATCTGCGAGAATCCGGCACCGCCGTACTCCGTGGGCGCGGTCATTCCGAGAACGCCGACGCGGCCAAGGCCATCGATGACTTCCCGGGGAATATCTGCTTGTCGGTCTATCGCCGCCGGATCGAGTTTCGTGTCGAGAAATGCACGGAGCTCTTTAAGCGTTTGATCTAGCTGAGTTTCTTGTGCCGCCGGAATCCGTGGGTACGGCATCACCCAATCGGAAACGAAATGGCCCTGGAAAAGACCTTTGACAAAACCGAGCGCCTGCGGGCCAGTGAAAAGTAACTCTTCGGCCTGCTGAATCTCTTTTTGTCGCTGTGTTTCAGTCTCAGTCATGGGAAATAAACACTCTCCGCGCCGTAGCTTTAGCGAAGGCGGGGCGACCGACGACGAACAGAACGGCGGTCACGAATTGTAGCTAAACCTGTCGCGTCTGTCCAACACCACAGGTTACCATCGCCGACGCCCGTTTAACTGCAGCCCTGACTTGTCCCGCATTCGGTGCAAACGCCGCACGCACCCGCCCGGATCACTTTATCGCTCCCGCAATGCGAACAAATGATGTCCATGAACATGTTGCCGAGCGCTTCCTGAACCCGATCCGCGTAGCTACTGCCGTTGCCGGAAACGTGTGGCTCGCCTTCATTCGGACAATCGTTTGTGATGACATCGAGGATTTCTTTTTCGCCGGTTCGCGCCAGCTCCGAGACCGGACGATTGAGCGCTTTCTTTTCCATTTCTGGAATTTCTTTGAGCGGCAATTCCGTCTGGCCGCGGCTGGGTGAAGTCGCTTCTTTGTAACCTTTGATGAATTGGCAGGCCAACCAGCGAAACACGTAGTCGGTGATGCTGGTCGCGTTGCGGATGTCCGGATTCTTAGTGAAGCCGCTCGGCTCGAACCGCTGATACGCGAATTTCTTCACCAAACTTTCAAGCGGCACGCCGTATTGAAGCGCGATAGATGTGAGCGTCCCGACCGTGTCCATCAATCCGCCGATGGTGCTGCCTTCCTTCGACATCGTGATGAAGAGCTCGCCGGGTTGACCATCTTCGTACAATCCAACGGTGATGTAACCTTCGTGCCCAGCGATCTCGAACCGGTGAGTCAACGACATTCGTGTGTCAGGCATGCGATGCCGAATCGGCTTGTCGATCTTCGCCCGCAGCGCCGACAATTCCGCTTCGAGTGCCAGAATGCGCTTCTGGAAATCTTCCCGACCAACCGAGACGTCGAGCGCAACATCGACATCTTCTGTGGCGCCCCCCATGTCACGCGTCTTGCGAGTGTTCAACGGGGCGGAACGTTTCGAGCCTTCGCGATAAATCGCGATCGATTTCAAACCCAGCCGCCAGCCCTCGATGTAGCTGCTCATGATGTCGTCAACTGTGGCCGATTCCGGCAAGTTCACAGTTTTTGAAATCGCGCCGCTCAAGAAAGGTTGTGCGGCCGCCATCATCCGAAGATGCGCCATATAATTAAGCGAGCGTTCGCCTTTGAACGGCTTGAACGCGCAATCGAAAATCGTCAAATGGTCCGGTTTCAATCCGGAGGCGATTGTCGTTCCGTCGGAATCGATCATGTCCTCGATCGTGTCGAACGCGTCGATGTGCGCGATAATTCGGTCGATTTCTTCCGAATTGTAGTCGAGTTTCTCCAGCGCCGGCTTGACGGTTTGGTTCACAATTTTCAACATGCCGCCACCGGCGAGCAGTTTGTATTTTACCAGCGCGATGTCCGGCTCGATGCCGGTCGTGTCGCAATCCATTAGGAAACTGATCGTGCCCGTCGGCGCGAGCACAGTGACTTGCGCGTTGCGATAACCGTAACGCTTGCCCAAATCGGCCGCGCGTTTCCACGTCTTCGCCGCTTCCTTTTTTAGGTAGGCGAACTCTTCCACGTCAGCGATATCGTTCACCGCACAACGATGCAGATCGATTACTTCGAGCATCGAGGCGACATTGTTCTTCGCAACCGGCTTGGGAACACCGCTGCAACGCGCGTCCTTGTAACCCGGAAATGGTCCGAGTGCATGCGCCATGCGCGCGCTTTGCTCGTAAGCTTCAGCCGTCATGATCGCCGTGACCGCACCGCAAAGCGCGCGGCCTTCCACACTGTCGTAACCGTAACCGTAACTCATCACCAGCGAACCGAGATTGGCGTAGCCGAGGCCAAGCGTTCGGAAAATGTGCGAATTCTCCGCAATCTCTTTAATCGGATAGCTCGCGTTATCGACCACGATTTCTTGCGCGGTGATGAAAATACGGACCGCGGCCTTGAATCGTTCGACATCGAATTCGCCGTCCGCGGTCTTGAACTTGAGCAGATTCAGCGACGCCAAATTGCAGGCAGTGTTATCGAGAAATAGATATTCGCTGCATGGATTCGTGGAATTTTGGCGGCCGGTTCCTTTGCACGTGTGCCATTTGTGAATCGTGGTGTCGAACTGCATCCCGGGATCGCCGCAGATGTGCGTCCCCTCAGCGATCTTTCGCAGCAGCGTGTTCGCGTCTTTGCGTTCGCACGGTTGACCGTCTGTCACGCGACGAGTCCACCACTCTTTATCGGCCAGCGCGGCTTCCATAAAGTCGTCGCTCACGCGCACGCTGAGATTCTCGTTTTGATACATGACCGAGCCGTAAGCGTCGCCGTTGTAGCTGCCGTCATAGCCCTGCTCGATCAGCGCCCACGCTTTCTTTTCTTCTTTTTGTTTGGCGTCGATGAACTCCTCGATGTCGGGGTGCCAATCCTTGAGCGTGTTCATCTTTGCAGCGCGCCGCGTTTTGCCGCCGCTCTTCACCACGTTCGCGACTTGATCGTAGACTTTGAGAAACGAAAGCGGTCCACTCGGTTTGCCGCCGCCGCTCAGTTTTTCCTTTGTCGATCTTAGCGTCGAAAGATCCGTCCCTGTGCCGCTGCCGTATTTGAAGAGCATCGCTTCACTCGTGGCGAGGCGCATGATGTCTTCCATGGTGTCTTTGACGTCCTGGATGAAACAGGCGCTGCTTTGTGGATATTCGTATTGCGTCGGCGCACGCTCGGCCCTTCCGGTCGTGCGATTGTAAAAGTAATTTCCAGCGCCCCCGCCTCTGCCCACGCCGTACTGGTGATACAAACCAACGTTGAACCAGACGGGCGAATTAAATGCGCCATGCTGATTTAAGCAAAGCCAGGTCAATTCGTCGTAAAAAACTTCCGCCGCTTCCGCGTCCGCGAAATATCCATCCGCAATTCCCCAGTCCGCGATCGTCCTCGTGACCCGATGAATCAATTGCCGGACCGAACTCTCGCGGCCGCCCTTGTGCGGATCGGCCCCATGCGCGATGTCGCCGTAAAAATATTTTGCAACCGCGATCTTCGTCGCCAGCGCGCTCCAATTTTTCGGCACTTCGACATTCTCTTGTTTGAAAATGACGGCGCCGCTGTCGTCCGTAATCTCCGCCGTGCGATGTTCCCACTCAACTTGATCAAACGGCTTCACCACCGCATCGCTGAAAACGCGCTCGAACCGCAAACCACTTGCCATTTTCCTAGTGAGCCCATTCTGACGGCGATCAGTCATTTTGCGCGGTTTGTTCAGAGCGGAAGACGGGATGCCGGATTTGAGTTGGATCATGGTGGGCTTCTTCCTAGTTAAGGGTTGTGAATGAACGGTGAATTCTTGCTTACAGCCCTACTAACAACCTGTGAATTCCGGCGAACAACAAGTAATAGCGGGGCTCTTCGGCAGATATACAATATGCGGTGCAAAGTTCCTCGAAATCAAGCCGAATTTTGTAACATATTCGTTTCCGCCCGGCGTTTCCGAGCTCTGAGTCAGTTCAGGGCTGAGAAGCTGGTTGGATTCACGAAATACCGGTCTATGTGGTTAACCAGCGGCCCGCGTGCCTCCGATTCGGCCTTCACTTTCTGCCATTCCGGGTCCGCTTGAAAAGCATCCCAATTCTTCTCCGCTTCTTGACGGGTCGGATGCTGTAGAATGTAAACAAACAGATTCTGAGAGCCCGGCGCGTCTTCGGGCACCCAATAACCGATGCTCTGCATATTGTGCCGCCTGAAGATCGCGTCGGTGTGATTACCAAAACGAGCTACTAGATCATCCATTTTGCCTCGTTAACGTGATAGAGGCGCAGCTCGTAAACGTGACGTGGAGACTGTGCACTGGATCCACGCAGGGCACTGAAGCCGAGCATTACCGCGGCCCCACAAAGAAAAAACATAAGATACGATGTTTTCATGTCACCTCAGATACGGCGGCGATTCATCGGCGTCGACGGCATTAGGCTGGCGGAAATCGCAAGACAACGGAAGAACTCGATTACCCGGTACGACAACTTGTGGCAAAGGCGATTGCACCGGAAGGATTATTGAGGCTTTCAGGGCAGCGGGGTTGAAGCAACCAGACATCAGCATTCTCTCCGATCAGTTTCTGTGCGAAGTTCGCGGCCTGAAATATAAAAATGTTGCCGTTGAATTACTCGAAAAATTGTTTAGACGACAAAATCCGGGTGCGTTTCGAAACGAAACCCCGTCCAAAGCCCGAGTTCTCCGAGAGATTGAAGAAGACGCTTAACGCTTATGATAACCGCGCGATCGCGACGCAGGAAGTGATCGAAGAGCTACTCAAACTCGCGAAGCAACTAAAAGAGGCGGAGCAGCGCGGAGTCGACTTGGCGCTGAATCATGAGGAGCTCGCCTTCTACGATGCCCTCGCCAGAAACAACAGCTGCTGTGCCACTGCTTCGGGTAACAATCGGGTAAAGTGCTTATGCAAGTTGGAACTCTGGAGTGCTCATCATAAGGTGGAGTAGTGCACGGATTGTTCTATCGCTCGTATCCGGTTTTCGAGAGATGAGAAATTCAGTGAATATCTCTAGTTCTTTGTTTCGCAGCGCGCGTTGAAAGAATCGCTTTTCTAAGTGTGCGATGAGTTCGGCGGGCTTGTTGCGCAGCTCCGGTGGAGCAATTCGATTAACATTCACTGGTCTCCGCAGCAGCGGTTGAGCTGTTGAAGGAGGCTGGGAATGGCCGGCTGGAGCAGTTACGTTTTGTTGCGCGATCTTCGGTGGAGCAGGAGGATCACCGTTCACCAAGTAACCTGTGAAGTTGTAACGAAACAAAAGCGTCGAAGGGCTAATCCAAGTGCGTCCACCGTCCCATCCTTTCACGTTAGGCGGAGCGAAGAGCAACTGTCCCATTTGCACCATGGCATTTTGCGCAACTCTTGGCGGCGGGAGATCGCTTTCGAGAAGTTTTGCTGTCTGAATAAGAAACTCGATCGGACTCTTAACGTGAGAGTACATTGCACTCTCGGAAAAAAACTCAGCAGAACTAAAGATTTCCCGGAGAACTGGACGAATCTCATAGTTTTCCGTGCGCAGTCGGCTTGCCACGGCCGAGACGATCTTGCGCGGCGGTTCATCTTCGACAAAGAATCGCCAAAGTTTCTGTGCAATGAATTCGGCGCATGCAGGCTGTTCCATTAAGATATCAATCACGTCATCGCCGTCCCACGCACCGGTTTTTTTCATAAAAGTCTTTTGCGCGTTATCGTGCTGATTACTGGCAAATTGGAAATCCTGCGCAGTATAATCGAGCCGGTATCCCGTGAAGGCCCGAGCCGACTCGCGAATGTCCTCTTCCGTGTAATGTCCAATGCCAACCGTGAATAGCTCCATGAGTTCACGTGCCCAGTTCTCGTTCGGGTGCTCTTTGCGACTCTCCTGCAGATCGAGGTAGATCATCATTGCCGGATCGCGCGACATTTGTCTGGTTAACGACTTGAAATTACCCAAGGCATTGCGCCGAAACGTCTCATTCTGCAGCCACATCCAGTAGCAGTTGTTCACTTTTTGAATGCCAGTCGCAAAATGTCCGTGCCAAAAAAGAGTCATCTTCTCACGTAACGGGTTCTTGGCTGTTGCCATCCGATGAAGCCACCAGCGACGAAGATCGAGTGTTTGGGCTGCCTGAAGCTCTTGCATTTCGCGGATCTTTTCTTTTCGTTCCGGGGAGCCCTCTTTTAATGCCTGAAGGGCCATTCGGATTTCTTTGAGGTTCTGCGGATGCGCACATCCGGGAGCAGGAGGGTTGTCCGACTCGTCGCGTGAATCGACTAATTCGCGAAGGATTGCGTCCAAGCCACGAGCGTAAACGGATTCAATTTCTGTCGGCGTTGCCCCAAAGCCGATGCGATTCAAAAGATGTGCCGCTTTTTCGTAGTTCCACTTTGAACCCAGGAATGGCGTTAACATTGTAAATTGAACAAAAATTTCGACTGAAAGTTATGTCGCCGCTCAGTGGTAACTACCATTACTTGGATCCGACGACTCCGCTCAGAAACGGTTTCTTAGTTAGATCTCAAAGCTTGGGCAGGCGAAATCCGAGGGCAGAGCGGGCGGAAATCAAGATCAGCTACCGCTGACGGAACTGAGGAAAGCTCGGAGTAGAAGATAGGCTCATGAATCCGAAGCCTGGTCCTCGCGCGGTTCAGCAGTTAGCCGCATTGTCTGGTTAGATGATTTAGTTACTTTGAAGCGATGAGCTTTTCTGGCTTTGCAGAGGCCAATGGTCGCGAAAACGTTGAAAAGAGTCCATAGGCATGTCAAGAGGAGAAAAACAATGTGGACGACTGGAGCGGTGCCCGGTGCAAAGGCAATGACAAGCCAAAAAAACAGCGCGGCTATAAAGATCGCACCGAAATACAAGCTGAGAGACCGAATGAGAAAGCGCGGCGTAGACTCAGTGACGAGCACAGCATACTTGGATTCATCGTACACTGGCGATCCGTAATCTGGCAGATGATTGCCCGGCGACCCGACGTAATCTTCGCGCCGTTCTCGCCACCAGAGGTGGCAGCGATATCGAAACTGCTCGATAAACTCGCGCATCATCTAACGAGACAGAGATAAACCACGGCAGGGTGTCGTGGCAAACAAACTGAGTTTGCTTCGCAATGGCGCCGTTGGCTTCATCGCTTGGTTAGGGCGTGCGCACTGATTGCCGGTGGATAGAGCATTCGCCTGCTGTCTAGTGCATCCGCGTGTAAAGCAGAACGGTGTAGAGAACAAATGTCACGATGGTAAAGACAACCAGCGTTTTGTGATACCACTCTCGCCGAGTAAGCGCGCCGATGAGTAGCGTTACACCGAAGACTGCGTGGAATGTGAGATCCGTTTCGGGTGGTGGCCTGCCATCGAGAACGAAACTCTTGCAGACACTCACGGCGATGGTGGCGAAGCCGAGCGAAAAGAACCACCCGCGATGCGCGTAGAAATTTTTCTTTAGGTCGACACCTTCTTCGCCAAACAAATCGGGGAACACCAATCCCGCAGCCATGTAGATAAGAATTGTTTGCAGCAAGACCATCGCGAATTGCTGAATGGCCCAGTCGTGACGGTTGCGCATCCCGAACATCGACCACCAGTTCTGGAAGCAAACCAGCAGTAGCAGCACGGCCCAGGCGATGACCGGCCAGTAAATCTGAATGCGCGTTCGAGAAAGCAACAATCCACGAAATCCCTTCAAGATTTGCGTCACGGCTAGGCCGAGGATGACCGAAAGCAGAACCGAGAGATAGCTAAACTCGTCCATAACTCTCAGTCAGCCTGCAGAAGCACCGACCTTTCAGCCAATAGTCGCCGTCGCAAGTTCTTTCCTTCTCGCATTAGTCGCGACTAACGAGAAAGAGATAAGCCACGGCAAGGTGTCCCGGCAAATACGCTGAACCTGTTTCGTGATGGGGCCGTTGGCTTCATCGTTTGGTGTAGCTCGTTGGCGCATCAATCCTTTGGAGGAGTTGGTCGCCGCGCGGGCGGCAGCTCAAACTCAACTCGCGGCAAAGGCCGATTGAACACTGGCTAGAAATTCCTCGTCACGCTCAGGCTTAATGCAGAAAGCGGCCGCTCCCCCAGCCAATGCTTTCCACCGCACGACTCGATCGTCTTTCCCGGTTAAGACGATCACCCTGGTCCCAGGCGAAACCTCACCAAGTCGTCTTTGCACCTCCAAACCGTCCATAACTGGCATCCAGATATCAATCACCACTAGCCGCGGATGATGAGTTTGGGCATGTCGCAGAAAGGCATGGGGATCACTGAACGTTGCAACCTCCCAACCTACGGACGAGAGCAGCCGGCCCGTCGCCTTCAGAACCGACGGATCATCATCGAGCAGGCAGATAGTGGAAGAGGATTTAGCCACAGTAGAAATAATGGTTAGGGCAGACTACACCCCCCCAATTGTCTCGGGTCATTCATCAAGAAAGAGAGTAAGACCTTCGTCTTATAAGACTTCGACCGCACGCGGTCGCCCGACCGGCCAACGTCCGCGGCGAGGAGTGACGTGCCTGAACGCATCGAATGATGGCCGTCTAAATCGTTCCCTGCCTGCAGCCGGCAAAAGTGAGATAAAATCCGATGCCGATTTGGTTAAAACCTGAGCCGAACATGGTTGTAAAGGAACTCGACTTTGCGTTAAACATTGTTGAGTTAGAGGAGAGTTAAGACGCCGTTTCTCTGGTTGCATCATAGATGCGACTCCGTTCTCCGGTTCCTATCGGCTCCAGGACGGAATCTCTGCGCTCCAGTCTTCCTAATAAATCGTCGTTGATAAAGCGCTTGAACTTATCGCGAGAAACACGCGACGAGTCGTGAACGCATCGGGAAGGGCTCTTATTGCGGAATTCCTTGAACGGTCCCTTGCCAGAAATCGCGCCTCGAGCACTTTGACATCGATAACAGATAAAATACGCATGATCGATCATCCCGTGCCGTGGTGGACGATCCCGCTTGATGAACTGCCGCGTGATGGTCGCACTCGAAAAGTGCCGAGGCTTCACTGGAGCATGACTCGAGCTGAGACTGTTTGTGATCAAACGCCTATGAGATGTTTCGGCAAACGCAGACACTCATTTTGTGAGTTTCATTCCGAGTTCTTTAAGGAGGAAGGCCCAGCGGTCGACGGTTTCGTCGATGATTATCGTTGTCGGTTTGCCGGCGCCGTGACCAGCTTTGGTTTGGATTCGAATTAGAGTTGGTTTGTTGCAACCTTGGGCGGCTTGAAGCGTGGCCGCGAATTTGAAACTGTGCGCTGGCACAACGCGATCGTCGTGATCGGCAGTCGTGATCATCGTCGCCGGGTAACAAACGCTTTTCGCGATGTGATGAAGCGGCGAGTAAGCGTAAAGATATGCGAAATCGTCCGGTCTTTGCGCGCTGCCATAGTCGGAAGTCCAGGCCCAGCCGATCGTGTATTTCTCAAAGCGCAACATGTCCATCACGCCAACGTTTGGTAACGCGGCGCCGTAAAGATCCGGACGCTGTGTCATGCATGCGCCAACGAGAAGTCCGCCGTTGCTGCTGCCGCCGATGGCGAGTTTTGGCGTGGATGTGTACCTATTGGCGATCAAGTATTGCGCTGCAGCGATGAAATCATCGAATACGTTTTGTTTCTTGCGCAGCATTCCGGCTTCGTGCCACTTTTCGCCGTATTCGCCGCCACCGCGTAAGTTCGCGAGCGCGAAAATCCCACCCATTTCCATCCAAACCAGATTTCCTGGAGTGAACGTCGGCGTTTCCGAAATATCGAATCCACCATAGCCGAAAAGATAAGTCGGGTTCTGGCCGTCGCGCTTCATTCCTTTCTTGTAGGAGATGAACATCGGAACACGCGTGTTGTCCGCGCTTTTGTAAAAGACCTGCTCGGTCGTGTAATCGTCCGGGTTAAATTTTACTTTCGGTTTGTACAACAGGTTGCTCGCGCGCCTGTCGAAATCGTAACGGAAAATTTTGGTCGGCGTCGCGAAGCTGGCGAAGGAATAAAAGGTCTCGCGATCTTTGCGTTTTCCAGTGAATCCGGCGGCCGTACCGAGTCCGGGCAACGCGATCTCGCCGTCAGGCGTACCCTCGAGTTTGAATAATCTTACCACGCTGTGTGCGTCGTGTAGATAAAGCGCGACGAAGCGGTCGCCGACGCTGCTGACGGCTTCGAGTTTGTCTTTTGATTCAGGAACGATCTCGTCGATTTCTGTTGGGGGCGGTTTACAGGTGTTGATGGTGACGATGCGCCCGAGCGGTGCGTTCAGATTCGTCCGGAAAGCGAACACTGGACCGTCGTTGTCGACAAAAGTGTATTCGGCATCCGCTTTATCGAGGAGCTCGACGACTTTCGATTCCGGATCGACGAGGTTTTTGTAAAAAATGCGGTTCTTCGGATCAGTCCCCCGCTGAATGGTGATGATAAGATAACGTCCATCGTCAGTGACTTCGGCGCTGAAAAGCCATTCCGGTTGGTCGGGCCGCTCGTAAATCAGTTTGTCCTGCGATTGCGATGTGCCGAGCCGATGGAAGAAAAGCTTGTGATTGTAAACCTGCGAGCGGAGTTTGTTTGTCTCTTCCTGCTTGTTGTAGCGGCTGTAGAAAAATCCGCTCCGGTCCTTTTTCCAGGTCGCGTTCGAAAACTTGACCCAATCGAGAACATCCGGCCGATCTTTGCCGATTTCTACGTCGCGCACTTTCCATCGCTGCCAATCGGAACCTGACGTGGCCAGTCCGTAGGCCATTAATTTCGCGTCATTAGTCACCTCCACGTCGGCGAGCGCGATCGTCCCATCCTTTGCCAGCAGGTTTGGATCGAGCAGTGTTTCCGGTTGCTCTGAAAAACTCCTGGTCGTGTAGAGAACATTTTGGTTTTGCAGGCCGGTGTTCTTGGAAAAAAAGTAACGGTCCTTTTCCTTGAACGGGACGCCAAAGCGTTCGTAATCCCAAAGTTCAGTGAGACGTTTCCGGATTCCCTCCCGTTCTGGAATCGTTTTCAAAAAATCGAACGTGACTTTGTTTTCGGCTTCGATCCATTTCTGCGACTCAGGTGCGTCCGGATTCTCGAGCGGACGATGGGGGTCGGCGACTTTGACGCCGTTGTAATCGTCGATCTGGTTGCTAGCTGGCGCAGAGGGGTATTTGAATTCAGTGGATGGATCGGCAGCGACAATGAGCGGAGCAAGAAGGCCGAATGCCAAAAACCTGCCGTGCATGAATTTCCCAACTATGCCCCCAAAAAAGTAGATGTCGATTTCGACCTGGCATTGCGGCTGCTTTTACGAACAACCGCAAGCTAGGAAGTCACTAAAGACGAAACCTTTGCGCACGGTATAGAATGCCGTGGTGCGCGAATCGGGAAGGTAGAGTTGAAGCGATTGCGCCGATTCTTTTTCGAGTGCTGGGTGATTGGCGATCTGGCCTCAGCGCGCCGCGTACTCTGGGGTAAGATCAATATCTTCCGCCGTCTCAATGTCGGTATCCATCAACGATTTTTCGTGATGCTCTTTTGCGATCAGCATGTAGAGCGACGGAACGATAAACAATGTGAAGATCGTTCCGATGGTCATTCCACCGACCAGCACGAGACCGATGGAGTTTCGCGCAGCTGCGCCGGCGCCGGTAACAAGAGTGAGCGGAAAGTGACCGGCGACCGTGGCGACGCTAGTCATCATCACCGGGCGCAAACGAATCCGTGCGGCTTGCGCCACAGCGGCGAGTTTCGCCATGCCCTGGCGTTGTAGTTCGTTTGCGAATTGCACAATCAAGATTCCGTTCTTGGAAACGAGTCCGACCAATGTCACCAGCCCGACCTCGGAGTAAATGTTCAGCGTCGTCGTGAAATGATCAGTGAAGAATGTTCCGAACGGTATCTTCAAAAACGTAAATAGCAGCGCGCCGAAAATCGCGAGCGGAACTGAGCCTAACAAAATAATAAATGGATCGCGGAAGCTGTTAAATTGCGCGGCCAATACCAAGAAGATAAGAACGACTGCCAATCCGAACACGAGGCCGAATTTGCTGCCTTCGGTTCGCAATTGGCGCGACTCGCCGGTGTAATCCAGGACATAACCGGTCGGTAAAGTCGTGTGCGCCTCCTTCTCCAAAAATTTCAGCGCGGCATCGAGTGAAACTGCTGGCACGCCGCTGATCGTCACGGCGTTCAACTGTTGCATCCGATTCAACGAGCGCGCGACTGTTGTGTGTTTGATCGACGCAACGGTGCTCAGCGGCACCAACTGATTGTTTGGCCCAGTGACGTAAATGCTCTGCAGCTGTTCGGGGTTCAAACGATCGATGCGTTTGATTTGCGGAATCACTTTGTAACTGCGACCAGCGATATTGAAACGATTCACGAAGTTGCCGCCGATGCTCGCCGACAAATCGGAGCCGACTTTTTGCATGTCGAGGCCGAGCGACGCCACTTTGTCGTGATCGAACTCGATTCGCGCCTGTGGCTGGTCGATCTTTGTGTCGACGTCCCCGAATTGAAAAATGTGCGCTTGCATCGCTTTCAAAAAGATTTGACGTGTGAACTCGAGGATGCGGTCCTGGTCCGCGGTCGAGGTGATGACGAAACTCACTGGGAAGTTATCGCTACCCGGCAGTGCCGACGGCATGATCGGAAACATTTGGATTCCGGGGATCGCTCCAAGGCCGGCTTGAACCTGCGGCAAGTAATCTTTCGTCGGCGTTTTCCGAACGCCCCACGGCTTCAGTACCATTCCGCCGAAGCCGCTGTCCGGAAACGTGATTTGAAACGTGAAACGCGTGTCGGGCAGACCCAGGAAAACTTTTTCAGCCGCATCGGCGTACCGAATCGTGTCGTCGATCGTAGCATTCGCCGGAGCGGTGATAATTCCGAAAATTACGCCCTGATCTTCCTTTGGCGCGAGTTCGGTCGGCGACATTTTCCAAAACAGAATCCCGAGCAATGAGAGTCCGATCCAAACCGTATAAGCGGCAGGCCGCGCAGCCAATGTTCGATCGAGATGATCGCCATACCAATCGCGGAAGCGATCAAACGTGCGATTGACCCAACCGCTAAATCCGTGCTGATCGTGTTCTGCTCGCAGCAGGTGCGCGGACATCATTGGTGATAGCGTCAGCGCGACGACGCCGGAAATGAAAACAGCGCCGGCAAGCGTGAGTGCGAATTCGCGGAAGAGCGCGCCGGTAAGTCCGCCTTGAAGCGCGATCGGAGTGTAGACCGCCGCAAGCGTGATGGTCATCGCGATGATCGGGCCGATTAGCTCGCGCGCGCCGACAAGCGCGGCCTGCATTCTCGGAAGTCCGTCGCGCATGTGCCGTTCGACGTTTTCAACGACAACAATGGCGTCATCGACGACCAATCCGACCGACAGTACGATCGCGAGCAGCGTCAGCAGATTGAGCGTGAAACCGAATGCCTGCATCAAAAACAACGCGCCGATCAGCGAGATCGGAATTGCAACGACTGGAACGATCACCGAACGGAACGATCCGAGGAACAAAAAGATCACCACCATCACTATGAGCAAGGTGTCGATCAAAGTTTTCACGACTTCATGGATCGCGTCGTTGATGTAAGCGGTCGCGTCGTACGCGATTTCGGCGGTCATTCCGGTGGGCAATTCCCTTTTGATCTGCTCCATCTCGACGCGGACGCGCTTGATTACGTCGACCGAGTTTGCGTTCGGCAAAACGTAAATGACCATGAACACAGCCTTCTGCCCGGAGAAATGGACTTCGGAGTTATAATCTTCTGCGCCCAGAACCACATCCGCGATGTCGCCGAGGCGGACGAGTGTGCCGCCGCTCTGACGCACCACGAGTTTTTT
>Ga0310911_10000222_pt1 | contig 20162 bp, 21 predicted proteins | sample GREbulkMGHF170_FD_203532 | JGI IMG/M metagenome (GOLD analysis project Ga0310911, IMG submission 203532) | Lab enrichment of tropical soil microbial communities from Luquillo Experimental Forest, Puerto Rico - GRE.bulkMG.HF170 | ecosystem: Environmental > Terrestrial > Soil > Tropical forest >... | reverse complement strand
TACCAACAGCAGGCCCAGCGCGCGACCATCACGTCGAGCCCTTCCGGCGACGGCCCCGACCTCACCCAACTGGAGCTGCCGGCCGCCGACGGCGTCATGCTGCTCGCCGCGCACATCAGCCGGCACGGGACGCTGACCGAATGGCTGGACGCCTCCATCCTCGACGAATCCGACCCGACCAAGCGCGATCCCGAGCTGGATCTGTACAACCCGGACAACCCCAACCAACCCCCGTACAGCCAGGAGTTTCTGGCCCGGTACCGGCAGGCCCAGATCGACCGCAACCGCCGCATCACCGCGTGGGTCAAACACAAGCTCGCCGAACTGAAATCATCCGGGCGCCCGGACTCAGATGTTGCAGAGTTCGGGTTCGTCGTGCACGGCACGATGGCCGACCCGCGCTGGCTGGACCCAAAGGTCGACCCCAACGAACGCACGCCGGGCACCTGTTATCTGGGCGATCCTCGGGTGGTGAACATGAGCCCGGTCGGACTGGCACGCTTCTCGACGCTGCGCGGCTGGCTCTCCCAGTGGAGTTACGACGACGCGCGCGGCGATGGGGTGGCCTGCGGGCGCGATCTGGCGGTCCCGGCGCTGGTGATCGGCAACCTGGCCGACGACGCTTGCACGCCCAGCCACACCCGACGGCTCTTCGAGGCCATCGGTCACCCCGACAAGGAGATGCACGAGATCCCCGGTGCCACACACTATTACGCTGGCCCCGACCAACGGGACAAGCTGCGCCACGCCGTCGACGTCGTCACCGACTGGCTGGTCCGCCACGACTTCGCGAGCGCCGAGTGACGGTCACGGGCCCGCTGGACGGCGTCCGGGTGCTCGAGCTCGGCACCCTGATCGCCGGACCGTTCGCGGGCCGGCTGCTCGGCGACATGGGCGCCGACGTCATCAAGGTCGAACCCCCCGGCGCCCCGGACCCGCTGCGGACCTGGGGCCAGGCCGAACTCAACGGGCACCACGTCTTCTGGACGGTGCACGCGCGCAACAAGAGGGCCATCACTCTCGACCTGCGTCGCCCACGCGGCCGGGAGCTTTTCCTGGATCTGGTGGAGAAATCCGACATCGTGGTGGAGAACTTCCGTCCGGGCACGCTGGAGAAATGGGACCTGGGCTACGACGTGCTCCGCGAACGCAACCCGGGCATCATCCTGGTTCGGGTTTCCGGCTACGGGCAGACCGGACCCGACGCACACAAGGCCGGCTACGCCTCGGTGGCCGAGGCGGCCAGCGGGCTGCGGCACCTCAACGGTTTTCCCGGCGGTCCCCCGCCGCGGCTGGCGCTCTCGCTCGGCGACAGCCTGGCCGGCATGTTCGGCGCGCAGGGCGCGGTGGCCGCGCTGTATCGCCGCAGCGTCACCGGGCACGGGCAGGTGGTCGACGTCGCGCTGACCGAATCATGCTTGGCCGTACAGGAATCCACGATCCCCGACTACGACGTCGGCGGCGTGGTGCGCGGACCGTCGGGCACCCGGCTGGAGGGCATCGCGCCGTCCAACATCTACCGCAGCGCCGACGGCTCCTGGGTGGTGATCGCCGCCAACCAGGACACCGTGTTCGCCCGCCTGTGCCGGGCGATGGCGCGCCCGGAGCTGGCGACCGACGACCGGTTCGCCACCCACGGCGCCCGCGGCCGCAACCAGGACGAGCTCGACAAGATCATCGGCGCGTGGGCCGCCGAGCGGCAACCGGGTGAAATCATCGAAACCCTTGGCGCCGCAGGCGTGATCGCGGGGCCGATCAACACCGTCGCCGAGGTGGTCAACGATCCGCAGCTGCGGGCCCGCGAGATGCTGGTCGAGCACTTCGACGAGAGAGTCGAACGCAACGTTTTAGGGCCGGGCGTCGTGCCGGTGCTCTCCGAATCCCCGGGCAGCGTCCGCAACGCCGGCCCCGCGCATCCGGGGCAACACAACGAAGACGTCTACATCGGGCTGCTGGGCTTAACCGCCGAGGAGCTCGAAGAACTGCGGGCCAAGGAGGTGCTGTGACACAACACGTCGACATTCGGGAGGTGTCGCTGCGCGACGGCCTGCAGATCGAAGCGCCAATTCCCTTGGCGGCCAAGCTGGAACTGTTGGCGGCGGTGGCCGCCACCGGGGTCCGGGAAGTGGAGGCCACAGCTTTCGTGTCCCCGTCGAAGGTGCCGTCGATGGCCGATGCCGCCGAACTCGCCGCCCACCTGCACGACTACCCCGACATCGAGTTCTCCGCCTTGGTGGCCAGTCCTAACGGAGCCAAGCGAGCCGTCGCCGCGGGGCTGCGATCGATCGAGTACGTGGTGGCGGCCAGCGACGCGTTCAGCAACGCCAACGTCGGCCGTGGCCGTGCCCAGGCCACCGAGCAGATCGAGGAGATCGTCGCCATCGCGCACGACAGCGACGTCGCCGTCGAGGTCATCGTCGCCACCGCGTGGGATTGCCCGTTCGCGGGCCCCACTCCGCCGCAGCGGGTACTCGAGATCGGCGCGGCCGCCCGCGACCGGGGCGTCGACCGGTTTTCGATCGCCGACACCATCGGCACCACCACCCCCGGGCGGGTGAGTTCGCTGATCGCACAACTGCGTCCGGTGATCGGCGACGTGCCGCTGGGCGGACATTTCCACAACACCCGCGGTGCCGGTCTGGCCAGCGCGTACGCGGCGGTCAGCTCCGGGGTCACCAGGCTGGACGCCTCGGTCGGCGGGCTGGGCGGGTGCCCGTTCGCGCCGGGCGTCACCGGCAACATCGCGACCGAGGACCTGGTGTACCTCCTGCGTGACAGTGATGTCGACGTCGACATCGATCTGCGGGCCGCCATCGCCGCGGCCGAAGTAGCGAAATCCGTTGTCGGCCACGATCTGCCGAGCGCCCTGTTGCGCGCCGGCGACCGGATTCAGGCCTGATGCCGGCCGAACTTCTCACCGCCAAGGGCCGCCAGACCAGGCAGGCCATCGAACAGGCCGCCCGAAAACTGTTCGCCGAACGGGGCTTTCACGGCACCACGCTGGCCGACATCACCTCGGCTGCGGGAAAGTCGACGGCGGCGTTCTATCGGTATTTCGCCGACAAAGAAGACCTGCTGGCCGCGCTGGCGGAGTCGTTTCTGCACGATGTGGTGACACCGTCCGGGTTCAGCCTTCACCTGCCGGACTCCCCGGACGACGACGCGTTTTTCACCGCAGTGGTCACCGGGTACTGGAACATGTTCAAGCAGAACATCGGCATTATGATCGCCGTCGCCCAGCTGGCCGCCACCCAGCAGCGCTTCGCGGCCGTGCAGAACGAATTCCGCCGCTTCGGCATGGACATCGTGGCCGCCTCGGTGCGCCGCGCCCAGGAGCAGGGTTACGGAACCGAGCTCAACCCGCAGCACACCGCGGCGGCCATTGCGCTGCTGTTCGAGAACTTCACCACCGTCTTTGTGGGCACATCGGCCCCTAAAGGCCTGGGCCTGGCAATCAGCGACGAGGACGCCATCGCTACCTTGTCAACGATCTGGAAGAAAACCCTCTACGGCGCGTAAAGAGAGATCTTAAGGAGAAAGAAGTGGATTTCACTCTCCCAGAACATCTTCCGGGCCTGCTTGCCGAGATGGATGCGTTCATCGAAGCCGAAATCAAGCCGCTGGAACGCGAAAACATGCAGTACTTCGACAAGCGTCGGGAGCACGCCCGCACCGATTGGGACAACGACGGAATCCCGTCGCGCGAGTGGGAGGATCTGCTCGCCGAGATGCGCAGGCGGGCCGACAAGGCGGGCTGGCTGCGCTACGGGTTGCCGGCGTCACTGGGCGGGCGTGACGGTACCAACCTGGACATGGCCGTCATCCGGGAGCATCTGGCGCACAAGGGCCTTGGCCTGCACAACGACCTGCAGAACGAGTCGTCGATCGTCGGGAACTTCCCGCAGGTGATCATGATGGAACGCTTCGGCACCGACGAGCAACGCCGCCTATGGTCGGAGGCGCTGATCACCGGGGAACGCTCCATGGCGTTCGGCCTCACCGAGCCGCGGCACGGCTCCGACGCCACCTGGCTGGAGACGCGTGCCGAACCCGACGGCGACGGCTGGGTGATCAACGGCGCCAAGCGGTTCAACACCGGTGTGCACCGCGCAACCCACGACCTGATCTTCGCCCGGACCTCCGGTGAGCCGGGGGCGGCCGTCGGCATCACCGCGTTCCTGGTCCCGACCGACGCGCCCGGATTCAACGTCCCCTACTACTGGTGGACTTTCAACATGCCGACCGACCACGGCGAAGTCGAGCTGACCGATGTGCGGGTGCCCGCGGACGCGGTGCTCGGTGACGTGGACCGCGGCCTGGAGGTCGCGCAAACGTTTTTGCACGAGAACCGGATTCGGCAAGCGGCGAGCAGCCTGGGCGCGGCGCAGTACTGCATCGACCGAGCCGCCGAATACGCCGGCAAGCGGACGGTGTTCGGCAAGCCGCTGTCGGTCAACCAGGCCGTGCAGTGGCCGCTGGCCGAGCTGCAGACCGAGGCCCAGATGGTGCGGCTGCTGGTGCAGTACGCCGCCTGGCATCTGGACCGTGACCACCACATGGAGGTGTCGGACAAGGTCTCGATGGCCAATTACCGGGCCAACCGACTGGTCTGCGACGCCGCCGACCGGGCCATGCAGATCTTCGGCGGCCTCGGCTACAGCCGCCACGAGCCGTTCGAGCACATCTACCGCCATCACCGCCGCTACCGGATCACCGAGGGCGCCGAGGAGATCCAGATCCGCCGAATTGCCCAGCGGCTGTTCAAATTTGGCGCGAAGTGACCGTCGACATAGACTCCGACGAGTTGGCGTCAAAGCTGGCCACCGTGCTCGAGCCGGCGCTGGGCACCGGCGCCACGATCGAGAACCTGCACGCGTTGACCGGCGGCGCCAGCCGCACCACGTGGGCGTTCGACGCCATCATCGGCGCGCAGCGCCGTTCGCTGATCCTGCGCATCGGGCCACCGGACGACGTGCATGCCGGCATGGAGCTCGAAGCCCGCGCCCAGGCCGCGGCGGCGGCGGCCGGCGCACCGGTCCCCCACACCTTTGTTGCCGACGATTCGATTGCCGCACTGGGCAATCCGTTTCTGATCTGCGATGCGATCGCGGGCGAGACCATCGTCCGACGCATCCAACGTCAGCTCGATGGCGCCGACGGGCACGCGGGCCGGACCAAGCTGTTAAGCCAGTGCGCCCAGGCGCTGGCCGCGATCCACCGGGCCGATGCGCAAATTCCCGGCCTGGCGCACGAGGACCAGCTCTCGGAGTGGCGCGAGCGGCTCGACGCCATGGGCGACACCACCGCCACCTTCGAGTGGGCGTTTCGCTGGCTCGAGGCCAACCGGCCCCGGAAATCCCAGCCGTCGGTTCTGGTGCACGGGGACTACCGGATGGGAAACCTCATCGTCGACGGATCCGATTTGGCCGCCGTTCTGGACTGGGAACTGGTGCACCTCGGCGATGCGTACGAAGACCTGGCCTGGTTCTGCATCCGGGCCTGGCGGTTCGGCGCCCCGCCCGGCCTGGGGGCCGGGGGCCTCGGCAGCATCGAGAGCTTCCTGCGGGCCTATGAGGACGCAAGCGCGACTAGCGTCGGTCGAGTGGCGTTTCATTGGTGGCTGGTGCTGGCCACGCTGCGTTGGGGAGTCATCTGCCGTCACCAGGCGGAGCGGCACCTGAGCGGCCAATTCCGTTCGGTGGAATTGGCCGCCATCGGGCGCCGCGTCTGCGAGACGGAGTGGGACCTGCTGGCTCTGCTCGACGGGGCCCGCGCATGATCGGCGCCCACGGCCGCCCGACCGCCGCCGAACTCGTGGCCGCGGCGGCCGAGTTCCTGGAAACCGATGTCCGGGCGGCGACCGGCGGACAGGTCAACTTCCACGCCAGGGTGGCCGCCAACGCGCTGCGCATCGTCGAGCGCGAGCTGCTCGACGAAGGCGACGAAGAATGCGGTGCGGCGCTGGCCGGCCTCGGCTTCGCCGACGAGGAACAGCTGGCCGCCGCAATCCGGGCCGGCGAGCTGGACGCGCGCGCCGATGACGTCACCGCCTGCTTGCGCACACTGGTACGACGTCGGTTGGCCGTTGCCCACCCGGGATACGACACCGAATAGCAGCGAATAGGAGTCACTCCCATGCCCGCTACCGCTCCCGAGACCATCGTCGACCTGGCCGACCGCCTGTTCGCGGCGATCGAGAAGAGCGACATGGCTGCGGTTGATCGGCTGTGGAGCGACGACATCGCGGTGTGGCGTGCGGGGGCGCGCCGCGACGACGACAAGCGTCGCGCGCTGCGGGTTATTGACTGGTTCATCACGACGACCACCGAGCGCCGCTACGAGATCCTCGATCGCCGGCTCTTCGAGGGCGGCTTCGTCCAGCAGCACATCCTGCATGCCACCGGCCATGCCGGCCAATCGATCTCCATGCGCGTTTGTATCGTGATCAGAATGGGCACAAACGGTCTGGTCAACCGGATCGACGAGTACTTCGACCCGGCCGAGATCGCGCCGCTGATGAGGTGAGATGCACGATGACGACGCTGGAAACACTGCTGACCGATCCCGACATGGCCGGGGTGTGGAATCTGGTTCCGAATCGCTCCACCATCACCTTCAAGATCAAGAACATGTGGGGCCTCGTGAACGTCAAAGGCCGTTTCACCGAGTTCAGCGGCGACGGCCAACTGACCGCCAAGGGCGCGGTCTTCGGTCGCCTCGACATCCGGACCGCGTCCCTAAGCACCGGCATCGGACGTCGCGATCGGCACCTGCGCTCGGCCGATTTCTTCGACGTCGAGCGCTTCGGTGAGATGAGCGTCGTCGTCACCGCGGTGCAGCCGACCAAGGGCAGGGCCGCCGTCCTTCGGGCAAGTCTGACCATCAAAGGCATCACCGAGCCGCTGCCGCTACCCGTCACGATCAGCGAGCTCGACGACGGCTCGATCCAGATCTCCGGCGAGGCCAAGGTCGATCGATCCCAATTCGACCTCGCCTGGAACAGGTTCGGCATGATCGGCGCGACCGCGACGGTGGCGGCGGAAGCCGTCTTTGCTCGGGCGCCCCGGTAAAGGTCGGCGCGGCACCAGTACCATCTGACCGTGCCCGACTCCACCGCTGCCCTGCGGATCCTTGTCTACAGCGACAACGCCGAAACCCGCGAAACGGTGATGCGGGCGCTGGGCAAACATCTGCACCCGGAGCTACCGGAGTTGACCTACGTCGAGGTTGCGACCGGCCCGATGGTGATCCGCACGATGGATGAGGGTGGCATCGACTTGGCCATTCTCGATGGGGAGGCGACCCCGACCGGCGGCATGGGAATCGCAAAACAGCTCAAAGACGAGCTCGCGACCTGCCCACCGATCCTGGTGCTCACCGGCCGCCCGGACGATGCGTGGCTGGCCAAGTGGTCGCGCGCCGAAGCCGCGGTGCCGCATCCCCTCGACCCCATCGTGCTGGGCCGCACGGCGCTCGGGCTGCTCCGCGCCCCCGCTCTCTAGGCGATTCACGGCGCCGCCTTTGACGTGCCGCCAGAACATCCAGCGAGCCAAGCCCCAACTAAGCCCCAACTAAGCCCCGATGTGTGCGTCATCACTACCCCGAGCAAGTGCGCCGGGCCTGATGACGCTATGTTGAAAGTCACTGTGACGAGCTACAGACCCGGTTCGTCACAGCAGCCCGGTCACCGCCCGGCCGCCGAGATGGCAGCCCATACGACGGATCTTGGAGCGAGTTGAACGTCTACATACCCATCCTGGTATTAGGGGCGATTGCCGCGGCTTTTGCCGTGGGCTCGGTCGCGCTCGCGAGTTTGGTCGGCCCGAAGCGCTATAACAAGTCGAAGCAGGCGGCCTACGAGTGTGGGATCGAGCCCACCGAAACGCCTGTGAGCGGCCCGCAAGCGACGGCCGGGCAGCGGTTCCCCGTGAAGTATTACCTCACCGCAATGCTGTTCATCGTCTTCGACATCGAGATCGTGTTCTTGTACCCCTGGGCGGTCAGCTACGACGCGTTGGGAACGTTTGCTCTGGTCGAGATGGTGGTGTTCGTGCTCACGGTCTTCGTGGCCTACGCCTACGTGTGGCGCCGCGGCGGCCTGACGTGGGATTGAGGTAGACGTGGGCCTGGAAGAACAACTGCCCGGTGGGATCCTGCTGTCGACGGTCGAGAAGGTCGCGGGCTACGTCCGCAAGAACTCGCTATGGCCGGCGACATTCGGTTTGGCCTGCTGCGCGATCGAGATGATGGCAACCGCAGGGCCGAGGTTCGATATCGCACGGTTCGGCATGGAACGGTTCTCGGCGACGCCTCGGCAGGCCGATCTGATGATCGTGGCCGGGCGGGTCAGCCAGAAGATGGCCCCGGTGCTGCGCCAGATCTATGACCAGATGGCCGAGCCGAAGTGGGTGCTGGCCATGGGCGTGTGCGCGTCGTCCGGCGGCATGTTCAACAACTACGCGATCGTGCAGGGTGTCGACCATCTCGTTCCGGTGGACATCTACCTCCCCGGCTGCCCGCCACGCCCGGAGATGTTGTTGTACGCAATCCTCAAGCTGCACGAGAAGATTCAGGAAATGCCGCTGGGCGTCAACCGGGAACAGGCCATCGCCGAGGCCGAGCAGGCGGCCTTGGCGGCCACACCCACGATCGAGATGCGCGGATTGCTGCGATGAGCTCGCCCGACCACGACCCGAAGGTGGCCGCCAACGAAGTGGGCGGAGCACCACCAGCGGCCGACGAAGAAGTGATCAACGTACGCCGCGGCATGTTCGGGGTCTCGGGCACCGGCGACACCTCCGGATATGGACGGCTGGTGCGCGAGGTCACCCTGCCGGGCAGCAGCCCCCGGCCCTACGGCGGATATTTCGACGACATCGCCGACCGGCTGGCCGAGGCGCTGCAGCGCGACGGTGTCGAATTCCACGACGCGGTAGAGAAAGTCGTGGTCGACCGCGACGAACTGACCCTGCACGTCCGGCGTGACCTGCTGCCGCAGGTCGCGCAGCGGCTGCGCGACGAGCCGGACCTGCGCTTCGAGCTGTGCCTGGGCGTCAGCGGGGTGCACTACCCACACGAGACCGACCGGGAGTTGCACGCCGTCTACCCGCTGCAGTCGATCACCCACGGCCGCCGCCTCCGCCTGGAAGTGTCTGCGCCGGACGGTGATCCACACATCCCGTCGCTGTTTGCGATCTACCCGACCAACGACTGGCACGAGCGCGAGACGTACGACTTCTTCGGAATCATCTTCGACGGGCATCCGTCACTGACCAGAATCGAGATGCCCGACGACTGGGAGGGCCATCCGCAACGCAAGGACTATCCGCTGGGCGGAATCCCGGTCGAGTACAAGGGTGCGCAGATACCCCCACCCGACGAGCGCAGGGGCTACAACTGATGATCGAAACGAGTGGGAATGACCGAATCTGACACCGTCCTGGTCGCGGGCGGTCAGGACTGGGACCAGATCGTCGACGCGGCCCGCAACGCGGATCCCGGTGAGCGCATCGTCGTCAACATGGGGCCCCAACACCCGTCCACCCACGGGGTTTTGCGGCTGATCATCGAGATCGAGGGCGAGACCGTCACCAACGCCAGATGCGGAATCGGCTACCTGCACACCGGAATCGAGAAAAACCTCGAATACCGTTACTGGACCCAGGGGGTCACCTTCGTGACCCGGATGGATTATCTCTCACCGTTTTTCAACGAGACCGCCTACTGCCTGGGCGTGGAGAAGCTGCTCGGCATCACCGACGAGATACCGGAGCGGGTCAATGTCATCCGGGTGATGATGATGGAGCTCAACCGGATCTCCTCGCATTTGGTCGCATTGGCCACCGGCGGAATGGAACTGGGTGCCATGACGCCGATGTTCGTCGGCTTCCGGGGGCGCGAGATCATCCTGACCCTGTTCGAAAAGATCACCGGTCTGCGGATGAACAGCGCCTACATCAGGCCCGGTGGTGTGGCGCAGGATCTTCCGCCCAACGCCGAAGCCGACATCGCGGAGGCCCTCAAGGAGTTGCGGCAGCCCCTGCGCGAAATGGGCGAGCTGCTCAACGAAAACGCCATCTGGAAAGCCCGCACCGAGGGCGTGGGCTACCTGGACCTGACGGGTTGCATGGCGCTGGGCATCACCGGTCCGATACTGCGTTCCACGGGGTTGCCCCACGACCTTCGGAAGAGCGAGCCCTACTGCGGATACGAGAACTACGAATTCGACGTGATCACCCACGATGGTTGTGATGCCTACGGGCGCTACATGATTCGGGTCAAAGAGATGTGGGAGTCGCTCAAGATCGTAGAGCAGTGCCTGGACAAGCTGCGGCCGGGCCCGACGATGATCGAGGACCGCAAGATCGCTTGGCCCGCCGACCTGAAGGTGGGCCCGGACGGCATCGGCAACTCGCCCGAGCACATCGCGAAGATCATGGGCAGCTCGATGGAGGCGCTGATCCACCACTTCAAGCTGGTCACCGAGGGCATTCGCGTTCCGGCGGGCCAGGTTTACGTCTCGGTGGAATCGCCCCGCGGCGAGCTCGGCGTGCACATGGTCAGTGATGGTGGTACCCGCCCCTACCGGGTGCACTACCGGGATCCGTCTTTCACGAACCTGCAGTCGGTCGCCGCGATGGGCGAGGGCGGGATGGTCGCGGACTTGATCGCAGCCGTCGCCAGCATCGACCCGGTCATGGGCGGGGTCGACCGATGACCGGTCCGCAGGGTCGACCGGTGCTCATCCGGCTGGGACCGCCGCCCGACGAGCCCAACGCGTTCGTTGTCGAGGGCGCCCCGCAGTCGTATTCACCGGAGGTGCAGGCACGCCTGGAGGTCGACGCGAAGGAGATCATCGGCCGCTACCCCAACAAGCGCTCGGCGCTGTTGCCGTTGCTGCACCTGGTGCAGTCCGAGGACTCCTATCTGACACCGGCGGGTCTGGAGTTCTGCAGTGAGCAGCTGGGACTCACCGGGGCCGAGGTGTCGGCGGTGGCCAGCTTTTACACGATGTATCGCCGCGGACCGACGGGCGACTATCTGGTCGGAGTCTGCACCAACACCCTGTGTGCGGTCATGGGTGGCGACGCCATATTCGAGACGCTGGTGAACCATCTCGGAGTCCGCAACGACCAGACAACCCCCGACGGCAAGATCACCCTGCAGCACATCGAATGCAACGCCGCCTGCGACTTCGCGCCCGTCGTGATGGTCAACTGGGAATTCTTCGACAACCAGACGCCCGAGTCGGCGCGCGAACTCGTCGACTCCCTGCGCTCCGCCACGCCTGCGGCGCCCACCCGCGGCGCTCCGTTGTGCGCCTTCCGCGAAACGTCACGCATCCTGGCCGGCCTGCCCGACCAGCGCCCCGACGAGGGCCAGGGCGGCGCGGGCGCAGCGACATTGGCCGGTCTGCGGGTGGCGAAGGAATTGGACATGGAGGCGCCGACCCCGCCCGAAACGAAGCCGAACAACGCCGGGGAAGGACAGTGATGGCCGCCCCCACCGTCCAGGCGACGCCGCTGACTCCGGTGATCAGCCGCTATTGGGACGATCCCGAATCGTGGACGTTGGAGACCTACCGCCGCCACGACGGCTACAAGGCGATGCAGAAGGCCCTGGCCATGGCGCCCGACGCGGTGATCGGGCAAGTCAAGGACTCCGGGCTGCGCGGGCGCGGTGGAGCGGGCTTCTCGACCGGGACCAAGTGGTCGTTCATCCCGCAAGGCGACACCGGCCCGGCGGCCAAGCCCCATTACCTGGTGGTCAACGCCGACGAGTCGGAACCCGGTACGTGCAAAGACATTCCGCTGATGCTGGCGACACCGCACGTGCTCGTCGAGGGCGTGATCATCGCCGCCTACGCGATCCGGGCCAGCCACGCGTTCATCTACGTGCGGGGTGAAGTGCTGCCCGTGCTGCGCCGCCTGCAGAACGCGGTGGCCGAGGCCTATGCCGCAGGTTACCTGGGCCGCGACATCAACGGTTCGGGCTTCGACCTGGAGCTGGTGGTACACGCCGGGGCGGGCGCCTACATCTGCGGCGAGGAGACCGCGCTGCTGGACTCCCTGGAGGGCCGGCGCGGACAGCCGCGGCTGCGGCCACCGTTCCCCGCAGTGGCCGGGCTTTACGGCTGCCCCACGGTGATCAACAACGTCGAAACCATCGCCAGCGTCCCGTCGATCATGCTCAACGGGGTCGACTGGTTCCGGTCGATGGGCAGCGAGAAATCGCCTGGCTTCACGCTGTATTCGCTGTCCGGGCACGTCGCCCGCCCCGGCCAGTACGAGGCTCCGCTCGGGATCACGTTGCGCGAGTTGCTCGCCTACGCCGGCGGGGTGCGCGCCGGGCACCGGCTGAAATTCTGGACACCCGGCGGTTCGTCGACGCCGCTGCTGACCGACGAGCACCTCGACGTGCCACTGGACTACGAGGGTGTGGGCGCCGTCGGCTCGATGCTGGGAACCAAGGCGCTGGAGATCTTCGACGAGACCACCTGTGTGGTGCGTGCGGTGCGCCGCTGGACCGAGTTCTACAAGCACGAGTCGTGCGGCAAATGCACGCCATGCCGGGAGGGCACCTTCTGGCTGGACCAGATCTACAAACGGCTGGAAACCGGCAAGGGGACCCTCGAGGACATCGACAAGCTGTCCGACATCTCCGACACCATCCTCGGAAAGTCGTTCTGCGCGTTGGGCGATGGCGCCGCCAGCCCGGTGATGTCATCGATCCAACACTTCCGCGACGAGTACGTCGCGCACGTCGAAGGAGGCGGCTGCCCGTTCGACCCACAAGAGTCCATGCTCGACGGAGGTAGCGCGTGACCCAGGCGGCCAAACCTGCGACCGGCGACGGGGTGAGCCAGCCGGAGATGGTGACGTTGACCATCGATGGCGTCGAAATCAGCGTTCCCAAGGGAACTTTGGTGATTCGCGCGGCCGAATTGATGGGTGTCCAGATTCCGCGGTTCTGCGACCATCCGCTGCTGGACCCGGTTGGCGCCTGCCGCCAGTGCCTGGTGGAGGTTGAGGGACAACGCAAGCCGATGGCATCGTGCACCACCGTGGCCACCGACGACATGGTGGTGCGCACCCAAGTCACGTCGCCGGCCGCGGACAAAGCGCAGCACGGCGTCATGGAGCTGTTGCTGATCAACCATCCGCTGGACTGCCCGATGTGCGACAAGGGCGGCGAATGCCCGCTGCAGAACCAGGCAATGTCCAACGGCCGGGCCGATTCCCGCTTCACCGACGTCAAGCGAACGTTCGCCAAGCCGATCAACATCTCGTCGGAGGTGCTGCTCGACCGCGAGCGTTGCATCCTGTGTGCCCGGTGCACGCGGTTCTCCGAGCAGATCGCGGGCGATCCGTTCATCGACATGCAGGAGCGCGGCGCCCTGCAGCAGGTCGGCATTTACGCCAATGAGCCGTTCGACTCCTACTTTTCGGGCAACACGGTGCAGATCTGCCCGGTGGGCGCGCTGACCGGGGCCGCGTACCGTTTCCGGGCTCGCCCGTTCGACCTGGTCTCCAGTCCGAGCGTGTGCGAGCACTGCGCCTCGGGGTGCGCCCAGCGCACCGACCACCGCCGCGGCAAAGTGCTCCGTCGGCTGGCCGGCGACGACCCGGAAGTCAACGAGGAGTGGAACTGCGACAAAGGCCGGTGGGCGTTCAACTATGCGACCCAGGCGGATGTGATCACCACTCCCCTGATTCGGGACGCGGACGGCACCCTGCAACCCGCGTCGTGGTCGGCGGCGATCGTGACGGCGGCCCAGGGATTCGAGGCCGCCCGCGGGCGCACCGGCGTGCTGGTCGGCGGCCGGGCGACCTGGGAAGACGCCTACGCCTACAGTAAGTTTGCACGAATCGCGTTGGACACCAACGACATCGACTTCCGCGCTCGTCCGCAGTCGGCCGAGGAGGCCGAATTCCTGGCCGCGCGTGTTGCCGGCCGGCCGGTGACCGTCAGCTATTCGGACCTGGAATCGGCGCCCGTCGTGGTGCTGGTCGGGTTTGAACCGGAAGACGAGTCGCCGATCGTGTTCTTGCGCTTGCGCAAGGCGGCCCGCAAACACGGCGTGCCGGTGTACGCGATCGCGCCATTCGCCACCCGCGCGCTGAAGAAGATGTCGGGCCGGTTGCTCAAAACCGTTCCCGGCGCCGAAGCCGCCGCCCTCGACGAGCTGGCCACCGGTCAAATCGGTGACCTGTTGGCCACCCAGGGGGCGGTCATCATGGTCGGGGAACGCCTGGCGGCGGTGCCCGGCGGATTGTCGGCCGCGGCCCGGCTCGCCGACGCCACCGGTGCCCGGCTGGCGTGGGTGCCGCGCCGGGCCGGCGAGCGTGGCGCGCTGGAGGCCGGCGCGTTGCCCGGCCTGCTGCCCGGTGGCCGTCCGGTTGCCGATGACGCCGCTCGCGCGCAGGTCGCCGCGGCGTGGAACGTCGACGAACTGCCTTCTGCGGCCGGGCGTGACGCCGACGGCATCCTGGCCGCCGCGACCGACGGATCCTTGGACGCGCTGCTGGTCGGGGGCATCGAACCCGGCGACTTCGCCGATCCCGACGCGGTGCTGGCCGCGCTGGACGCCGCGGGCTTCGTCGTCAGCCTGGAGCTGCGGCACAGCGCGGTTACCGAACGCGCCGACGTGGTGTTCCCGGTCGCACCGACGACACAGAAGTCCGGTGCGTTCGTCAACTGGGAGGGCCGCTTCCGCGGATTCGCGCCCGCGCTGCACGGCACCGCCCAGCAAGCGGGCCAGTCGGATCACCGGGTGCTGGACACGCTCGCCGACGAGATGGGTGTCTATCTAGGAGTGACCACCGTCGAGACCGCCCGCGAGGAGATGGCCGGACTGGGCGCCTGGGACGGCAAACACGCCGCCGCCCCGCAGGTCGCACCCGGGCAACCGGCTACGCCGCAGCAGGGCGAGGCGGTGCTGACCGGATGGCGGTTGCTGCTCGACGAGGGCCGGATGCAGGACGGCGAGCCTCATCTGGCCGGCACCGCGCACAAACCCTTGGTCCGCCTCTCGGCGGACACCGCCGCCGAGATCGGCGCGGCCGACGGCGACAACGTCACCGTCAGCACCCCGCGCGGCTCGATCATGCTGCCGCTGACCATCACCGACATGCCCGACCGGGTGGTGTGGCTTCCGCTGAACTCGCCGGGTTCGGCGGTGCACCGGAAATTGGGCGTAACCCTCGGCAGCATCGTCTCGATCGGAGTGGGCCCATGATCCCGTTGAGCGCCTTCGGACACGACCCCTGGTGGTTGGTGCTGGGCAAGGCGCTGGCCATCTTCGTGTTCCTCATGCTAAACGTGCTGGTCGCGATCCTGCTCGAACGCAAGATTCTCGGCTGGATGCAGCTGCGGCCCGGCCCCAACCGGGTGGGGCCGTGGGGCGCACTGCAGAGCCTGGCCGACGGAATCAAGTTGGCGCTGAAGGAGAGCATCACTCCCGGCGGCATCGACAAGTTCGTGTACTTTGCGGCGCCGGTGTTTTCGGTGATTCCGGCATTCACGGCGTTCGCCTTCATCCCGTTCGGTCCCGTGGTGTCGGTGTTCGGCCACCGCACGCCGTTGCAGCTGACCGACCTTCCGGTCGCGGTGCTGTTCATCCTGGGCCTGTCGGCGATCGGGGTGTACGGCATCGTGCTGGGCGGCTGGGCGTCGGGGTCCACCTACCCGCTGCTGGGTGGGGTGCGCTCCACCGCGCAAGTCATCTCCTACGAGGTGGCGATGGGGCTGTCCTTCGCGGCGGTGTTCCTATATTCCAGCTCCATGTCGACGTCGCAGATCGTCGGCGCACAGGACCGGGTCTGGTTCGTCTTTCTGTTGCTGCCGTCCTTCGTGATCTACCTCATCTCGATGGTCGGTGAAACCAACAGGGCGCCATTCGATCTGCCCGAGGCCGAGGGCGAGCTGGTCGCGGGATTCCACACCGAGTACTCGTCGCTGAAGTTCGCGATGTTCATGCTGGCCGAGTACGTGAACATGATGACGGTTTCTTCACTTGCCACGGCCATGTTCTTCGGTGGTTGGCATGCGCCGTGGCCCCTGAACATGTGGGCGGGCGCTAACAGCGGGTGGTGGCCGGTGCTCTGGTTCACCGCCAAGATGTGGACCTTCCTGTTCATCTACTTCTGGCTGCGCGCCAGCCTGCCCCGGCTGCGCTACGACCAGTTCATGGCGCTGGGCTGGAAGCTGCTGATCCCGGCCTCGCTGGTGTGGGTGTTGATCGCCGCGGTGATCCGCACCCTGCGCAATCAGGGGTATGCGCATTGGACCCCGCTGCTGGTGGTCAGCAGCATCGTCGTGGCCTCGGTGCTGGTGCTGCTGCTGCGAAAACCGTTCAGCACGCCGACTATTCGCGCGATGGAGCGTGAGCTGCGCCGCCGGCGAGACAAGACCCCGTCGCCCGAAGTCGAAGAGCCGGCATTCCCGACACCGCCGCTGCCGGCGCGGAAAGTCGGCGCGAGCAAGGAGAAAGCACGTGCCTAAATTTCTCGACGCCGTAGCAGGCTTCGGCGTGACGTTCGGGTCGATGTTCAAAAAGACCGTGACCGAGGAGTATCCGGAAAAGCCGGGCCCCGTCGCCCCCCGCTACCACGGCCGTCATCAACTCAACCGGTACCCCGACGGCCTGGAGAAGTGCATCGGTTGCGAGCTTTGCGCATGGGCCTGTCCCGCCGACGCGATCTATGTCGAGGGCGCCGACAACACCGACGAGCTGAGGTATTCGCCGGGGGAACGCTACGGCCGGGTGTACCAGATCAACTATCTGCGCTGCATCGGTTGCGGTCTGTGCATCGAGGCCTGCCCGACCAGGGCGCTGACGATGACCAACAACTATGAGATGGCCGACGACAACCGCGCCGACCTGATCTACGAGAAAGACCGGCTGCTTGCCCCGCTGCTCCCCGAGATGACCGCGCCTCCGCACCCCAGAACGGACGGCGCCACCGATAAGGACTACTACCAGGGCAACGTGACGGCGGATGGCCTGCGCCAGAAGCACAATGGCGGAGAAGCGCGGTGACCACCGTTAACTTGGCGGCCGAGACCATCGTCCGCACCTCCACCGGCGAAGCGGTGACGTTCTGGGTCCTGGGCGCACTGGCGCTGGTCGGCGCGCTCGGGGTGGTGCTCGCGGTCAACGCGGTGTACTCGGCGATGTTTTTGGCGATGACGATGATCATCCTGGCCGTGTTCTACATGATCGAGGACGCGATGTTCTTGGGTGTCGTTCAGGTCGTGGTCTACACCGGCGCGGTGATGATGCTGTTCCTGTTCGTGCTGATGCTGATCGGCGTGGACTCCGCGGAATCACTGAAGGAGACGCTGCGCGGCCAGCGAGTCGCCGCAGTGTTGACCGGTATCGGGTTCGGCGTTCTGCTGCTCGCCGGGGTCGGCAACGTGGCGACCGGAGGGTTCGTCGGGCTCACCGCCGCCAATGCCAACGGCAACGTCGAAGGGTTGGCCGCACTGATCTTTTCGCGTTACCTGTGGGCGTTCGAGCTGACCAGCGCGCTGCTGATCACCGCGGCCGTAGGCGCGATGGTGCTCGCGCATCGGGAGCGTTTCGAGCGACGCAAGACGCAGCGCGAACTCTCGGAGGAACGCTTCCGCGCCGGCGGCTACCCCACGCCGCTGCCCAACCCGGGTGTGTACGCCCGCCAGAACGCGGTCGACGTGGCCGCGCTGCTGCCCGACGGGTCGTACTCGGAGTTATCGGTGCCCCCCATACTGCGGAGCCGCGGCGCCGACGGCAAAGAGATCTCGCCCGTCGAGGCCGTGAAAGGCGGTGCGTCATGAATCCGGCCAATTACCTGTATCTTTCGGCGCTGCTGTTCACCATCGGGGCCTCTGGAGTGCTGTTGCGCCGCAACGCCATCGTGATGTTCATGTGCGTTGAGCTGATGCTCAACGCCGTCAACCTGGCGTTCGTCACGTTCGCGCGGATGCACGGCCAACTGGACGGACAGATGATCGCGTTCTTCACGATGGTGGTGGCAGCCGCCGAGGTGGTCGTCGGCCTGGCCATCATCATGACGATTTTCCGTGCCCGCAAATCGGCGTCAGTCGACGACGCGAATCTACTCAAAGGCTAAGAACGCCACAGTGACTAGTTTCGAGACACACTTCACCTGGCTGCTCGTGGCACTGCCACTGGCGGGCGCCGCCATCTTGCTGTTCGGCGGCAGACGCACCGACGCGTGGGGCCACCTACTGGGCTGCGCCGCCTCGCTCGGGGCATTCGGGGTCGGCGCGACCCTGCTCGCCGAGATGCTCGGCCGCGACGCGGCCGACCGCGTCATCCATCAGAAAGTGTTCAGCTGGATCCCGGTCGGGCAACTCCAGGTCGACTTCGCGCTGCAGATCGACCAACTGTCCATGTGTTTCGTGCTGCTGATCTCCGGCGTCGGATCGCTGATCCACATCTATTCGGTCGGCTACATGGCCGACGACCCGGACCGCCGCCGGTTCTTCGGCTATCTCAACCTGTTCCTGGCTTCGATGCTGCTGCTGGTGGTCGCCGACAACTACGTGGTGCTCTACGTCGGCTGGGAAGGCGTCGGCCTGGCGTCCTACCTGCTGATCGGGTTCTGGTATCACAAGCCGTCGGCGGCCACGGCCGCCAAAAAGGCGTTCGTGATGAACCGGGTCGGCGACGCCGGCCTGGCACTGGGAATGTTCTTGATGTTCAGCACTTTCGGCACGCTGTCGTACGCCGGGGTGTTCGCCGGCGCGCCGGCCGCCAGTCGCGGCGCTTTGACCGCAATGGGCCTGCTGCTGCTGCTCGGCGCCTGCGCCAAGTCCGCCCAGGTTCCGCTGCAGGCCTGGTTGGGCGACGCGATGGAGGGCCCCACCCCGGTGTCCGCGCTGATCCACGCGGCCACCATGGTGACCGCGGGTGTGTACCTGATCGTGCGGTCCAACCCGCTGTACAACCTGGCGCCTGACGCGCAACTGGCCGTGGTCATCGTCGGCGCCGTGACACTGCTGTTCGGCGCGATCATCGGCTGCGCCAAGGACGACATCAAGCGCGCGTTGGCGGCCTCGACGATCAGCCAGATCGGCTACATGGTGCTGGCCGCCGGCCTGGGCCCGGCCGGCTACGCCTTCGCGATCATGCATCTGCTCACGCACGGTTTCTTCAAGGCCGGTCTGTTCCTCGGCTCGGGCGCGGTGATCCACGCGATGCACGAAGAGCAGGACATGCGCCGTTACGGCGGCCTGCGCGCCGCCCTGCCGATCACGTTCGCCACGTTCGGGCTCGGGTATCTGGCGATCATCGGCGTGCCGCCGTTCGCGGGCTTCTTCTCCAAGGACAAGATCATCGAGGCGGCGCTCGGCGCCGGCGACACCCGTGGCTACCTGCTGGGCGGGGCCGCGCTGCTGGGTGCCGGCATCACCGCCTTCTACATGACTCGGGTCATGCTGATGACCTTCTTCGGTGAAACGCGTTGGGCGCCGGGTGCCCATCCGCACGAAGCGCCGGCCGTGATGACCTGGCCGATGATCCTGCTCGCCGTCGGGTCGGTGTTCTCCGGCGGCCTGCTGTGGTACGGCGGTGCCCTGCAGCACTGGCTCGAGCCCGTCGTCGGAGCACATGAAGAAGCCGCCAGTGCCCTGCCGGCCTGGGCGACCACCACCGTGGCGCTGGGTGTCGTCGCCGTCGGTATCGCGGTGGCCTACCGCATGTACGGCGGCAGAGCGGAAATCCCGAGGGTGGCCCCGGTTGAGGTCTCGGTGCTCACGACCGCAGCGCGCGCCGACCTCTACGGCGATGCCTTCAACGAGGAGGTGTTCATGCGCCCTGGCGCGCAACTGACTTCGGCCCTGGTCGAAGTCGACAACGCGGGGGTGGACGGCTCGGTCAATGCGCTGGCGGCGCTGGTGGGCCGGACTTCGAATCGGATGCGGGGCCTGCAAACCGGCTTCGCCCGCAACTACGCGTTGTCGATGCTGGCGGGCGCCGTCCTGGTGGCCGCGCTGATCTTGGCGGTGAGGGCGTGGTGAACGGGGCTTTCCTGAACGACGTGCCGTGGCTGAGCGTCCTGTGGCTGGTGCCGCTGGCGGGTTCCGTGCTGATCATCCTGCTGCCCCCGGGGCTGCGACGGCTCGCCAAGTGGACCGGCCTGGTCTTCGGTGTGCTG
>Ga0310911_10000219_pt1 | contig 20179 bp, 22 predicted proteins | sample GREbulkMGHF170_FD_203532 | JGI IMG/M metagenome (GOLD analysis project Ga0310911, IMG submission 203532) | Lab enrichment of tropical soil microbial communities from Luquillo Experimental Forest, Puerto Rico - GRE.bulkMG.HF170 | ecosystem: Environmental > Terrestrial > Soil > Tropical forest >... | reverse complement strand
AAATTCAAAATAGGCTTCATCCACGACCGTGACGATGTGCTCAGGCACGCGCGCGAGAAAATTGTCGAGCTTCTCCTGTCCGCTGAGCCATCCAGTCGGATTGTTGGGGTTGGCGATGAAGACGATCTTCGTTTTTGGCGTGATCGCGCTGACCATCGCGCTGAGATTGGGCTGAAAATTTATTGTCGGCGTCTCAATGGTTCGCGCGCCAAAAAGCTGGGCGACGAGTTTATAGGCGATAAACGCATACTCGGAAATGAGGACGTGGTCGCCACGACTCAAGAAGGCGTGGCCGATGAATTCGATGATCTCGTTAGATCCATTTCCGAGAATAATGTTTTCGCGTTTTAATCCAGATCGGTCTGCGATTGCATCTCGCAAATAAACGCCGCCGCCATCAGGATAGAGTTGGGCCGACTCAAGTGCCGCGCGCATAGCGTTCACGGCTTTGGGCGACGGGCCGAGTGGGTTTTCGTTGGAAGCGAGCTTGATGATCTCGCTCGGGGCGATCCTGAGCTCGCGTGCGGTTTCTTCGATTGGTTTGCCCGGCTCGTAAACGCACACATCGCGTAACTGTGGGTTGGCGTGGTTCCAAATCGACGTCATGCACCGGAATTTAGGCGGAATCGGCAGAGAACAAAAGCTGTCCGGATAGGCGATCTATAGAAACGTTGCCTCTGCGAACCAAGGACGGCATGAGGTCGGCGCGCAAATGGTTGAGACTGTGGTTTGGGGTGACCCAGGATGACGGCGCGGCAAGCGAGGCGCTGGTGCAGCAACTCAACGAGGTCATTCGCACGAGTTGACCAAATCCCTTGCCTCGGAAAGATTCAAAAATCGCAGCAAGAAGCGGGTGGGCGGGGGTTTCTAGCGATGACAAAGTTCCGGTATGAATGATTACGAACGAGTCGCAAATGTGATCCGATTTTTGGATCGACATCACACGAACCAGCCCGATCTCAACCAACTCGCGGCCACCGCTGAGCTGAGCCCATTCCATTTTCATCGGCTCTTCTCGACTTGGGCCGGCGTTACACCGAAAGATTTTCTGCAATGCCTGACCGTTGAACATGTGAAACGGCTCTTGCTCGACGGGCATAATGTTTTCGACGCCGCGCTCGATGCCGGTTTGTCAGGGTCCGGCCGATTGCACGACCTGTGCGTCACGCTCGAAGCCGCTTCGCCCGGTGAAATGAAAAATGGCGGGGTTGGCATGCAAATCGATTACGGTTTTGCTGAGAGCCCATTAGGCGAAGTGCTCATCGCCGAAGCGAAGCGTGGAATTTGTCACCTTTCCTTCGTTGACGACAAAGGTCGCAATGCCACGCGCGAATTGCTGGCTTCCCAATGGCCGAACGCAAAGTTGAATCGCAGTGATTCGAGGATCGCAGAATTGGTGGGGAGAATTTTTATTTCGCCGGAAAAGTCGATCTCGAGCCGGCCGCTCCGCGCTTTCGTCCGCGGAACTCCTTTTCAACTCCGCGTCTGGCGTGCGTTACTTCGAGTTCCCGCTGGAAGTCTCACAACCTACAGGCGACTCGCGACGGCGATTGGACAATCGAAAGCCGCCCGCGCGGTCGGAAGCGCCGTCGGCGCAAATCCCATTGCCTTTATCATTCCGTGTCACCGCGTTATTCGTGAAACGGGCGCGCTCGGTAATTATCGTTGGGACCCGGTTCGCAAGCGGGCGATCATCGCCTGGGAACTTTCGCCGCGAAATTCGATGAATGCAGGCGATGCGCAGCGAATCCGGGCAACGGCGGCTTAGAAAAGCAAACCAAGACTTTGCTCTGAGCGAAGTCGAACGGGTCGACATCTACGCGGCGGCGAATATCGTAAGCCACTCGTTGGTGACATTATGGATAATTCGCCGCTCGATTACGCTGGGTTTCGTCATGAGTACATCGGGGGCGGACTGCGTCGGGCCGAGCTGGATCCGGATCCGATCAGACAATTTTACGCTTGGTTTTCCGCGGCCATCACAGCGGGCATTCACGATGCCAACGCGATGGCGCTGGCCACGTGCGTCGACGGAAAACCGTTCGCGCGCGTGGTTTTGTTAAAAGACTTTGATGAGCGCGGTTTCGTTTTTTTCACGAATTATGGGAGCGACAAGGGACGGCAGCTGGAAAAAAATCCCAATGCAGCGCTGGTGATGTACTGGATGGAAGTTGAACGACAAATCCGGATTGAAGGAAAGGTTGAAAAAACTTCTCGCCAAGAATCGGAGGGATATTTTCACACCCGCCCGTTTGGCGCGCAGCTCGGTGCATGGGCCTCTCACCAAAGCCAAGTGATCGATGCCCGCCGCGTCCTCGACGCCCGGTTAGAAGAGATGAAGCAACGTTTCGCCGAAGGCCGGGTTCCACTTCCGCCGCACTGGGGCGGTTATCGGCTTAAACCTGATCGAATGGAATTTTGGCAGGGCCGGCCCGATCGATTGCATGACCGTTTCCGCTACGTGTCGCAGACAAACGGTTCCTGGTTGATCGAGCGCCTAGGGCCTTGAAAACGCGCAACGATAACATCGGCATCCTGCTCGGCGATATCACCAGAATCGAGGTCGATGCGATTGTGAACGCCGCGAACACTTCGCTCCTCGGGGGCGGTGGAGTCGACGGCGCGATTCATCGCGCGGCTGGACCGAAGTTATTGGAGGAGTGTCGCATCCTTGGCGGTTGTCGGCCGGGTAACGCGAAAATTACGCGGGGATACAATTTGCCGGCGCGCTTCGTTATTCATACCGTTGGGCCGGTTTGGTCCGGAGGAAATGGGGGCGAAGCGGAAACTCTTGGAAGTTGTTATCGCAATTCGCTGAGGGTCGCGGTCGAGAACCAGATTCACACGATCGCGTTCCCGGCAATTAGTTGTGGTGCGTATGGCTATCCGCTGGCGAAAGCTGCGCACATCGCGGTTAAAACCACGCGCGACATCCTCAGCGCCTCTGACGAGATCGACAAGGTCATCTTTGTTTTGGCAACGGACGAAATCTTCGGCGTCTACCAACAGTTGCTTTAGCGCGCCAAAGGTGTATCGCTTTTAGGAGCGCGGATGGCGCAGGAATCAATTAGTTATGGGCTCGATCGAAGACGATTTTGTAAACGATGAACCGCTGGCCACTGAGTCAAGCGGGCCGACGCGGAGACGTCGGCGGCGGGCTCCGAGCATTTTGGAGCCACCGCGGCGGCGCCGGGAACAAATTCGCAATCGAGCAAGTGGAACGCGCGAGCGGACTGAATTGTTCCTTCGCGAAAATCCAGTCCCGATGATGATCGGCGCGCTTGCCGCCGGGCTGGCCATTGGCCTGGCCATTCGTTACGCGTCACGTCCTGACAAAAGAGAAGTCGAAATCAAAACACCGCTCGATCGAATTAACTGGAGCGTTTTGTCGTTACCGTTTCTTTGGCCACTCTTCCGCGGAATGAAGGAAAAGCTCGAAGACTCGGCCGAAGCGGTCAAAGAAAGCGTCAAAAGCATCGACGTCGACCGCTACACCAAACCGATCCGCAAACGCTGGAAATCCTGGACGAGCTAGACCGGTCTGGCATTCCGAGCGAAAATCCCAGTCCGGTCTGGATCGAGGGACCTCTTGCTATTTCTGGGCGCACAATATGTGCGGCCGTATCGGCCGCCGGTAGACATTTGACGTTCCGCTTTGATCGTTAAACGTTCGGAGTCTTCCGGAAAAACGATGAGGGCTTGTTTGAACTAATTGTCGCTCTTGTCATCGGCTGCGCTGGAGATGAAACCCCGGCCTGGGTCCTTGGGGCGTCAAAAACCTCGAATAAGTGGGGCCATTACAGCGGCTACGTTGAAGCGCGCTGGGAAAACGATGGTCGCAACATGACTGTGCTCAGCGAACTGCGTTACACCGGCCCCGAGAGCGTGGTTTGGATCGCGCCGGCCGGCTCGGTGGTGGATGACGCATCGATTCTGCGACCGCTCTGGTCGCTGATCGGAGGACCGTTTGAGGGAAAATATCGCAACGCGTCCGTGCTGCACGACGTTGCTTACGATCAAAAAACGCGGCCGTGGCAGGTTTGTGATCGAATGTTTTATAATGCGATGCGTTGCAGCGGCGTGAGCGCGGTCGAAGCCGGAACGATGTATTACGCACTGCGAAAATTCGGCCATCATTGGAAATCTCCCAAGGCCGCGCTGGTAAAAGTTGGCGAAGACATCGTCGCGCGCGCGGAACCCGTGAGCCAGGGTGATATCAACGCGACTCGCAATTGGATACGCAATTCAGATCCGAGTCTGCAACAGATCGAGCAACGCGCCGACGCCGAGTCGCGCTGAGTTAATCTTTTCCGCTTCCGGCGGTGCTGTTTGCCGGCGTCGATTTAGCCGCGCCGTCTCTTTCCAGCGCCACCGCTAGCACTTCATCGACGTTCTCCACCAGAACGAATTTCAATTTTTGTTTTGCTTCCTCGGGAACATCGACCAGATCCTTTTCGTTCAACTTGGGAATGATTACGGTCGAAATGCCGGCCCGCATTGCGGCCAGACTTTTCTCTTTCAGTCCTCCGATTGGCAAAACGAGGCCGCGCAAAGTGATTTCGCCAGTCATCGCTACATCAGGCCGAACCAGTTTGTTCGCGAACAAGGAGGCGAGCGCGGTGAACATGGCAATGCCGGCGGACGGTCCATCCTTTGGCACTGCGCCGGCTGGAATGTGGATGTGAATGTCCATGTCCTTGAAGTCTTCCGGCTTCACGCCGATTTGTCCGTCGCGGCTTCGAACGAGACTGAGCGCTGCTTGCACCGATTCTTTCATCACGTTCCCAATTTGCCCGGTTAACGTGACGTTGCCTTTCCCTGGATAGCGAGTTGCTTCAATGTGCAACACTTCGCCGCCGTACGGCGTATAAGCCAAACCGGTGACAACGCCGGGCTGGCTTGTTTTTAGCTTGCTCTCTCGCACGTAGCGCGCCGGCCCGAGCGTCTGCGCGACAAACTCCGGCGTTACATCGACATGCTGGCATTCCCCCCGCGCGCACTTCGAGGCAACAGATCGGCAAATCGCTCCGATCTGCCGCTCGAGCTCTCGCACCCCAGCTTCATGGGTGTAGTCGTTGATCATGCGGCAAATCGCGTCCTCTTTGAATTCGCATTGATCGGGCTTGAGTCCGTTTTCTTCCAGCTGTCGCGTAAGCAGATATTTCTTCGCGATCTCGAGTTTTTCGCGCTCGGTGTAACCCGGCAGTGAAATCACTTCGATGCGGTCGCGCAACGGCTCCGGCACGCCGTCAATGTAGTTCGCCGTACCGATGAAAATGATCTGCGAAAGATCGAATGGGACATCGAGATAGCGATCGACGAACGAATTGTTCTGACGCGGATCAAGTACTTCGAGCAGGGCGCTAGCGGGATCGCCGCGGAAATCGACGCCGATCTTGTCAATCTCGTCCAGCATGAAAACAGGGTTGCGTGTTCCGACGCGGCGCAGTTCCTGAATGATCCGGCCCGGCATCGAACCGATGTAGGTCCGGCGATGTCCCCGAATTTCTGCTTCGTCGCGCATGCCGCCGAGACTAATCCGGACAAATTTCCGGCCGAGCGCGTCGGCGATCGATTGGCCGAGGCTGGTTTTGCCGACACCCGGTGGTCCGAGGAAGCACAGGATCGGTCCCTGCCCTTTCGGGTTCAATTTTCGAACCGCCAGATATTCGATCAGCCGCCGCTTCACTTTTTCGAGATCGTAATGATCGCGATCCAGAATGTGCTGCGCTTGATCGAGGTCTAGATTGTCTTGACTCAATTTGTTCCAAGGCAAATCGGCGATGATCTCGACGTAACTGACGATCACCGAATACTCCGGGCTGGCCGCCGGAATAAAATCGAGCCGCTTCAATTCGCGCTCGGCTTGCTTCATCACTTCCTCAGACGGATTCGCTTCCTTCAACCGCGCGTGCAATTGTGCGACTTGCTCTTCGCTCCCAGTCTCGGTCTCACCAAGCTCGTGCTGGATCGCTTTGATCTGCGAGCGCAGATAGGCGCGCCGTTGCGCATCCGAAAATTGGGATGCGACGTCCTTCTGCAATTTTTCCTGAATCTGCGCTATCTCGAGTTGCGCGGAGATGTGTTTCTGAACTTCGAGCACGCGCTTCTCGACATCGAGCTCTTCGAGAAGCGCCTGCTTTTGGGCGACATCGACATTCAGATTGGGCGCCAGAAAATCCGCCAACTGCTCCGGATCGTTAATGTTCAAGACCATCAAACGCGCTTGCTCCGGTATTTCCGGCGTCAGTTCGAACAAATGCGAGGCTGAGTCGCGCAGGTTGCGAAAGGTCGCTTCCCCTTCCTTGGTTTCTGGCGGCTGTTTCGACTCAAGCAAGTCAACTTCTGAGCGTAGAAACGGTGAGGACGCCACGATCTTGCGCAATTTAAAACGGCGCAGACCCTGGGCGATGATCAACACGTGGTCGTCCGCCTGTCGGATCATCTTCAAAACCAGCGACGCCGTTCCGACGTGATACAGGTCCTGTGGCGTAGGATCTTCCTTTGCTTCATCGCGCTGTGCGATCAGGCCGATCACTTTTGTGCGCGGCAAGGTGTCGTCGAGCAATTGAATCGACGCTGGCCGGCGCACATTTAGCGGAACGATTGTGCCCGGAAAAACAACGAACCCGCGCACCGGCAAGATCGACAATTCTTCCGGAATCCTCGGTGCTTTGGTTTGGTCGCTAATGTCGGCGGCGATCGCCGGGCTCGATGCGTCGCCAGATTTCATTTTCAGGTCCGCTGGCATTGCAATTGGTTCTTTGTTCGTCATTGTTTGATCGGGAGCGAAATCCAGAGCAGTCCGTTGCGTTGCTCCGCGTGGGCCTCGTCAATCTCCACATCGACTGGCAACATCACCTCGCGCTCGAACGGTCCGTAGTCGATCTCCATTGCGAGCAACCGGACTGCGCGACCTTCAGCATGCGAGGGCTCGGGCAATTCGCGTGCGCCGCGAATCAGGACTCTCTGCGGTTCAACAGTCAGATCGATCTGGGATCGTTCGATACCGGCCAGATCGACGCAGATTCGGATGCATTTCTCGCAGCGATAAGCATTAATCGCCGGTTCCCAGGTGTGGGGCGCGAACTGAAACTGGGACCGCGCCAGCTCGTAAGTGACGTCGTGCAACGCGCCATGAAGCCAGCGCAATTTGATGCTGCCAATGCGGTCCATTTCAATAAATCCACTCCGCCTCCTATAATAGTTACGTGGACGGAATACTCAACGCGCGCTTCTTTTGGAGCGGCGTATCACAAGCTGCTCGCGAGTGATGCGCCGAGATCCTATCTGAGGCGTTTGATCGCTGTACGGGCACCGCGTCCGATAACAACTTAGTCCCGGAAGACCAGGGTCTTGATGGGCTCGGCAGGCGTGCGAGGTCGCCAGCGGAGAAATTCTTCGGCAGCACTTGGCCCAAAACATCTCGCGAAGGGTTGCGGTAAATAACTGCTTTCACTATTGACGAGCACCAAATGAAATCATGGACCCTAATCCATGCTATCATGTCTTTTTGCCAGGGCCCCATAAGGCACGGCCGGGTTTGGCGTTGGTGTGTTCGCCGTCTTTGATGACTTGAACGCCATTCACGAAAACGTGTTTCACGCCGGTCGCGTATTGATGCGGCTTCTCGAAGGTTGCGTGATCGGTGATTGTCTTTGGATCGAACACCACCACGTCGGCAAACATGCCTTCCTTCAACAATCCGCGATGATCGAGCTCAAGATTTGTCGCCGGTAGTGCGCTCAACCTCCGGATCGCTTCGGGCAACGCGACTATCTTTTCGTCGCGACAGTATTTGCCCAGGACGCGCGCGAAACAACCGTAGGCACGCGGGTGCGGATTCGATTTCGTGAATGGCGGTTCCGGCGCCTGGGACGCTTCGTCCGAGCCGAATGAGATCCACGGTTTCTGCAACTGCTTCTTCACGTTATCCTCGGACATCAAATAATAAATGGTGCCGATCCGAGATTCGTCCTCGGCCACCAAATCCATCGCCGTATCAATCGGGTCTTTGCCGCGCATCTTCGCGACGTCAGCGAGCGTTTTGCCGGTGAGCGGCTTAAGTTTGTCGGACTTGAACGCGACCAGCAGAATCTTATCCGGCGAGCCGGCGGCGAGATAAAGATTTTCCCATTTATCGCTATCAATTTTCACTTCGGCTTTAATTTTCCCGCGCGTGACCGGGTCGCGCAGGTGTTTGAACAAGGCTTCGTAACCGCCATCTTCCGTCCACGGCGGGAAACAAGCGTCGAGGCCGGTTCCGGCCGCGGTGTAAGTGTACATGTTGGCGCGAATTTTCAGCCCTTCCTTTTGGGCTTTCTCGATTCGCGCGAGCAGCTCGTCTTCTTTCGGCCAATTTTTCTCGCCGGCTGCTTTGATGTGATAAACCTCGGCCGGAATACTCGCCTCGCGCGCGATTCGAATGAGTTCGTCGAGCGCTTCGAACAACTGATTTCCCTCGCTGCGCATGTGCGAGATGTATTTGCCTTTGTATTTTGCGGCGACTTTGCAGAGCTCGATCAGCTCATCCGTCTTCGCATAAAACGCCGGCGGATAAATCAGCGACGTACCGATGCCGAGAGCGCCCGCTTCCATTTCTTTGCGCACCAGCTCACGCATCTGATCGAGTTCCTGCGGCGTCGGTGCGCGATCGTCAAAGCCGATGACGTAGGCGCGAATGGTAGTCGCGCCGACGAACGAGGCGATGTTGCAGGAAATCCCGCGCTTCTCCAGATACTGCAAATATTCAGCCAGCGTATTCCATTTGATGTCGTACTTGATGTCAGCCTGGTTCTTCAACATGAACTGCCGGAGTCGATCGTTGACCGGCCCCATCGATTCGCCTTCGCCCATGATCTCCGTGGTCACGCCCTGGCGCAGCTCGCTTTGCGATCGGCCGTCTTGAATTAGCGACTCGGTCGACCATGAAAGCATATTGATAAATCCGGGCGCGACCGCGAGACTGCTCGCGTTCACAATTGTTTTCGCGCTCGCCTTGGAAAAATCGCCGAGTCTGGCGATGCGGTCGCCTTTAATGGCAAGATCGACATGTTGCGCCTCACCGCCAGTGCCGTCGTAAATGTCACCGTTCCTGATAATGACATCGAACTCCTGGGCCAACGCGGTCGAGACGATGGCCAAACTAATCAGCGCGCATTTCATGGCGCGATTGAAAAATTGCTGGCGCGCGATGTCGATCTCAATTTGGAGGTCTTATTCTTCGATCGCGCCAAGGATCTCGCGCAAATGCTGGCGAAACGTGTTTTCGGGATTCGCTGACCGCTTTTGAGAAAATCAGCGAAATTCAATTGTTCACGAAGTGTGCGGCCCGCTTTGATTCTATCCGCTTGTTTCCCCTCCGTTGCCCAAATCGCGCGAGCGCTTGTCAAAATTTGTTCGACGACTTTCAGATCAATGAAAACGCAGCCATCGTCATCCGCGAAGACCACATCGTCTCTGCTGATTTGAAGTTGCCGAACTTTGCGATGCGCAAGGCGTCATCGGTCCGCGAATCGAGACGAGTCGGCCCGGATGGGCACAAGCCGTTACGCGAACCGGGATGCGCAGGCGCAACGCCGCATCGAAAACCAAAGGCGTAGAAAGCTCCGAAGACTTTTCGGCGAGTTGGGCTGTTTTTCAATGCGCGGACTCCCTGAGCAAGGTTGACAACTGTTCCTTCCAGAGCGCTGCGATGGTGTGGCTGCCGTGGCCGCGTGCTTTATCGCTCAACGGGATCACAATCGCGCGCCCGTGCGGAACGCGTTTGATCTCGCGTTCGAGAATTCCCAGCTCCGGCGGATTGATTAGGTCGTCGGCGGAATTAATCGCGAGCAGCTGCGCCCGAATTTTTTCCAGGTTCGGGCTGGGATCGTAATCATGTGACGCTTCGATCGCGTAAAGTACATCGGTGGCGTCGTTAGTCTTGACGATTTGGTCGACGAACTTATCGAGGTTTTCATCCGTTTTCGCCAGCGTCGGCGATTCATTTTGCCGAAGTACCGGATTGCTGCTCATGAACCAGAGCATTTCCGCTGCGGTGCGCAGGCTTGGCGGCTGTGTTTTGTATTCGCCACTGTTCCAAGCGGGATCGTTTCGGATCGCGCCGATCACCATTCTGCGCCAGCCGCGGTTGCGGCCGGAAATCTCGGTGGGCAAACTGGCGAGCGGCATGAGCGCGTCCATGAAGTCGGGATGCAATTCGCCCCAGAGCCAGGTATGCATTCCACCCATCGACGTGCCTATTACCAGACGCGCATGATTCACACCGAGCCCGTCACTCAGCAATCGATACTGCGCTTCGACCATGTCGATGTAGCCGTAGCGCGGAAATTTCGCGTGCATTCCATCGCTCGGCTTGCTCGATTTGCCGTGACCGATTCCGTCCGGAAGAATGATAAGAAATTTTGTCGCATCGAGCGGCTGACCTTTCCCGAAAAGTTCGCCGGCAAACTCCGGCCGGATGAATTGTGCGCCGCTGCCAGTGGTACCATGCATGATTAAAACTGCGTTGGTGGTTTTTCCCTGCGCGTCTTTGTCGATCTTGCCGAGCGTTCGATAATGGATCAGTAATTCAGGCAAAGTTTCACCGGAGGTAAATTTGAAATCGCGGATGGTGTAATCGCCTTCCGTCGGCGCGGGATAATCGGCAGCCGCGGCGAGATTGGCCATGCTAAGCAGCGAAAGAAAAGCGAAGATTCTGCGAGTCGAGATCATATCAATGGTGCTGTCGTTCGGCTTGAATTTGGGTGAGCAAGTCGTTCTGGGCCTTTTCCAAATCGCGGAAAAAACTCACCGTCGTTTGTAAGTTGTTCAGCCAGAAAGCGGCGTAGATGCCAACAAAGACAAGGATCAATTCGGCCAGCCACCGGCCGAGCCGTGCCAGGCGCGAGTGCTTTTCGTTTGTCTCGCTCATTGATAACGGGAAACTATTGAATCAATGGAACAATCGTGGTCAGTCAAAGATTTGACTGAATTCGTTGCCGGTTCGATGCAGAACGCCCGCCAGGGCAGTGTGCCATTTTATCATTTGGAGTTCGATCGCGTTTTCCCGCCAGATTTCTACGCGAAGATGCTGGGGACGATGCCGGACGAGAGCGATTACCGGCCGATGTCGGGCAAAAGCAAAATGGGCAGCATCCGGCCGGACGGAAAACCGACCCGGACGAAGATCGATTTGTTTCCGGAATACATTCGCCATTTGCCGCCGGAAAAGTTCGCCGTCTGGGATGTGGTCGGCCGCGTTTTGCGTTCGGAGAAGGTGAAAACGGCCTTGATGAGAAAACTGGGCCCCGCGCTAGAACGACGCTTTGGGAGCAACTTCAAACGCGTGGGGATGTATCCGGTCCCGATTCTGACCCGCGACATTCCAGGGTATCGCGTTTTCAAACATACCGACAGCCTTTGGAAAGGAATCACCTGCCAGCTTTATTTGCCAGCGAACAATTCAAACAGGAACATCGGCACGATCTTTCACGAGCGTTTGCCGGATGGAACGAAGTCGAAGGTGGCGCAGATGCCGTTTGCGCCGAACAGCGGTTACGCATTCGCGGTCTGGAAGGATACCTGGCATTCGGCCGATCCGGTTGGCCAGGAAGTGAAAACGCGCGACAGCATTCTTCTGACTTATTTTGTCGACCGCGGAACCTGGCGAACGCTGCGCAATCGCGCGCGTCGCGTCGGCAATTTTTTGCTTAACGAGCTGCGCAGTTTGAAGCTGGGCTGACTGCCAGGTCACCGTCGCGTTGCCGTCAGCATTGGTTGTCGCATTTCGTCCCACCAGTCGGGAGAACCGGAACTTCGATTGAACAGCGTACTCGACCGCGGCCGTAAAACGTGATTTCGCCGCCACTTGTGTCAGTCAGAATTGATTTGAACGCTTCCAAGTCGGGTTTCGCGACCATCATTTACGTCGCGCGCCACACTTTGGCCTTGTCGCTCGGCTCGCACACGCTGATCATTTGCGGGGCAAACGTGTCTCGCAGACTTCGCAGATGACGTGAAGGATGAACTTGTGCGCCTCCTGAATCCGCGCGGTCGAATGGCTTTTCACGACGAGGTCTACACCGGCAATGCCTACAGTCGACCCGCCATCGCATCCGAGCAGTGCAATCGTTTCCAGCTTGCGACTTCGCGCTTCTTCGATCGCGCGCCGGATGTTTTTCGATTTGCCGCTGGTGCTGATCGCGATCAAAACGTCGCCATTATTTCCAAAGGCGCGCACCTGGCGGGCAAAAATTTCGTCGAAGCCGTAATCATTACCAGTAGCGGTAATTAAACTTCCCCCTTGTGACAAATTTATCGCCGGATACGGCCGGCGGTCCTCAACGAAACGGCACGCCAGTTCGGTGCAGAAATCGGCCGCATCGGCTGCGCTGCCGCCATTCCCGCAAGCGAGAATTTTTCTGCCACTCGTTAGGCAGTCGACGATCAGGTCACTTGCTTGTCCAATTTGCGGTTCAAGATCGACAATTGATCGCAGTGTCTTCGTTGCGGCGCCGATCGCGCTCTTTAGAACGTCGGACGGCCTGCGCATTGAAAATTAAAGGGGTTGAGTTGAGCCGAGATGAACTCGGCCATCGCGGATCCTGACCGGCACGTAGAGCTTATATACGGTGCGCGGTTGAACGCGCCATTGCTGCAACGTGGCAACGAGAGCGTCATCAACTTCTTTCACGCTGGTGCTTCGCCAAATCCTAGCAACATCCACAATGCCAGTGCGGACAGATAGATCGAGGATGACCACGCCGTGTCCGCTCCAGCGATGCGGCATCGCGCCCGGCGGAATTCTCGGGATCGGGCCGTAGTTGATAGCATGCTCAAAGGTTCCCAATCGTGTCATGATGCCGAATGCAGGAGTCAGTGTGCCGGCGGGGAGGTTCGGGGTCAGAGCGACAACCGAGCCGCTCGAAACGACTAGCATTAGTGCAATTATTCGCAGCAATTTCAAAACAGAAAAAATGGTGCGCGATAGAGGGTTCGAACCTCTGACCCCTACCGTGTCAAGGTAGTGCTCTACCGCTGAGCTAACCGCGCATTCTGGCGGATTGATAAGTGATCAGTGATCAGTGATCAGTCAAGAGTGCGCAGCGGCGATTATGAATCTTAGGCTGCCAGTTTGACCGCTTCTTTGTGCCCCAGAATCCGAACGGTCTCTTTCAGTTGCTCGACCTTGAGAGGCTTTTTCAAAACTGTGATTGGACCTTTCGCGAGAATCCGATCGAGCGCGGCGCTGTCGGGATAGCCGGTGATGATGATGATCGGACAAGCGGGCTGTTCTTCTTTGATCGCGTCGTAAACGTCGTCGGTCGGACCGTCTGGCAATTTTAAATCGAGAAAGACGAGATCAAATTTTTGTTTTTCGAGGGCAGCGAGCGCTTCCTTCACCGTGCCAACAACCACGCGACTGAAGCCAATTTTGCGGAGGAACAATTTGAAAAGATCTTGCAGACTTTCGTCGTCGTCTACGACCAGGACGGTCGGTTGGCCGGATTTGTCTTCCTTGAGAATATCCTTGTCGAGGGAGGACTTTTTGATGCGCCACCGGCCGCCGATTTGGATCGCCGGCAATTGGCCACGCTGGACGAGGTAGTAAACCGTGGGCAACGGGATCCGGAGATATTTGGCCGTTTCCTTAACGGTCAGGAGGTTGTGCATGGGAGAAAATCACCAAATTGGCGGGAAAATGGGCAAAACATTCGCTTGTTTCAAGCATTATAAATTCTAGAATCGCTGTCAATGCTTTCTTTGAACGTATCTTGGCTTAACAACACCCTTCCCGCTGGGGCAACCCCAGGGCACTCCTGACTGGACAACGCGGTAGCCGAGGGTGACTATTCGATTTTCGATGAGCGCCCTTTTCTTTAAGCGATTCCTGAAACGCCCTTTTCAGATCGCGTCGATCGTGCCCAGTTCGAAGGCGCTCGTCGAACGCGTCGCCGACAAAATCGATTTCGAACGAGCGCGCGTGATCGCCGAATACGGTCCCGGCGAAGGCGTGCACTCACGCGAGATTGCACATCGAATGCGGCCGGATTGCCAGCTCTTGTTGTTTGAGATCGATCCGGCTTTTTCGCGCGATTTACAGCGTCAATTCAGGGACGACCCACGCGTGCACGTCATTAACGATAACGCCGCGCGCTTGCCGCCGGAATTGCAGCGCCGCGGAATAGGCTGGTGCGATTACATCGTTTCAGGGATTCCATTCAGCATCCTTCATATCGACAAGAAACGCGCATTACTCCAGCAGACTCACGACGCGCTCGCACCGGGTGGACGATTCATTATCTACCAGGTGACCAACGAGCTGAAGCAACATGCGAAAATTTTCGAGCGCGCCGAGTCTGAGTATTTCCTGCAAAACATTCCACCGATGTTTATTACCGTATTTGAAAAGGCCAACGGATGGAACGGCGAGTTGCATTTTTTGTTGCAGGAAGGTCGGACTTCTTCGAATAGCGCATGACCGTCGGCCGGACGCGGATAGAAAAAGATTCGATGGGAGAAATGTCGCTCCCGGAATCAGCACTTTATGGCGCGTCGACTCAGCGCGCTGTTCTGAACTTTCCAGTCAGCGGTTATCGCTTCTCGCGGGCGTTTATTCGCGCCCTCGGTCTCATTAAATGGGCCGCGGCCCAGGCCCATCACGATCTCGGTTTGCTCGATGCCGAGCGCTCCGCATTGATCGTTCAAGCCGCTGAAGAAGTGATCGAAGGCAAATTGGACGAACATTTTCCGCTCGACATTTTCCAGACCGGTTCCGGCACAAGCACCAACACGAACGCTAACGAAGTGATCGCCAACCGCTGCGCGCAACTGGCCGGTAAACAGATAGGATCACGCGAGCTCGTGCATCCGAACGATCATGTCAACATGGGGCAATCAAGCAACGACGTGATTCCATCGGCGATTCACATCAGCGCGGCCGAACAATTAAAGACGCATTTGGTGCCCGCACTGGATAAGCTGCATCGCTCGCTCGACGCAAGAGCAAAAGAGTTTTCGGACATTATTAAGATCGGGCGCACCCATTTGATGGACGCAACGCCGGTCCGGCTCGGTCAGGAATTTTCAGGATACGCGCAGCAGGTCGCTTATGGCAACGCGCGCGCGGAAAAAGCCATGGATGGCTTGCGCGAGTTGGCGCTCGGCGGGACCGCCGTCGGTACCGGCTTGAATCGACACGCCGATTTGCCAAAGAAAATGCTGCGACACATCGAGCAGCGGACTGGCATCGCATTTTACGAAGCGAAGAATCATTTCGAAGCGCAAGGCGGCAAAGACGCACTCGTGGAAGCGAGCGGCCAGCTCAAAGCGATCGCGACTAGTTTGTTTAAAATTGCGAACGACATTCGTTTGCTAGGAAGTGGACCGCGGTGCGGCATCGGCGAAATTCAATTGCCGGCAACTCAGCCAGGCAGCTCGATCATGCCCGGCAAGGTGAATCCGGTGATGTGCGAATCAATGATGATGGTTTGCGCGCAGGTGTTCGGAAACGACGTCGCGATCACCTGGGCGGGCGCAAACGGCAATTTTGAACTCAATGTCATGATGCCAGTGATGGCGCACGATCTTCTCGAATCGATCCGGCTCCTTGCCAACGTCGTCGATGTGTTCTGCGACAAATGCCTTACTGGAATCAAAGCAAACAAGGCGCGTTGTGAAGAGTTGGTCGAGCTTTCGATGGCGATGGTAACGAGCCTCGCGCCCAAGATCGGCTACGATCGCGCGGCCGAGATCGCGAAGGAAAGTGTGCGGACCGGTAAGACTGTTCGCGAACTCTGCCGCGAGAAACAAATCTTGCCGGAGCAAGAATTGGAACGAGCCCTCGACCCGGTTTTGATGACCGAAGCGGGCGGAACCGGCGCGGCTGGCGGTTAATGGTGTCGCTCCAACGATTGTTCGGCGCATTTTTGCTCGTCGTTGGCCGAACTAGTTTCGTTTCGGCCGCCGACCGGTGGCTCGATGTTTCGCAAATTATTGGAAAATCGGAGGCAGCCACGATTTTGGGCGAGCCGGTCAGAGATCCGAGGCCGCGGAGCGGTGACGGCGCTGACTGTTATTATTCAAAGAGCAATTACTATAGAGTCGGTCGGGAAAATCCTTGTCATTCGGTTTCAACTGCCGGGGGCCGAATGCGATCGACCCGCAAAAGGAGCTTGAGCTCTTGGTCGCAGCGAATGGCTCATGGAAAAGATCTCCGGCGTCGGCGACACTGCGCAAATGTTAATCACAGCGGCGGCATTGGATTGGCCACGCGGCTGTTAATGCTTTAGGTCGCCAAGGGCAACGCCTTTCTCACGATAGGTCTCGGCGGTTTTCCTGATGATACCGTTGCACTGAAAGAAGCAAAACAGTCGCGCAAAAACTGTTTGAGCAACTTTGACCGCGACGAGACGCGGGCTTAGATCAACATCATGGTTGCGAAACTGGATGGACCACAATTTTCAGGTGGCGCCAATGTTGCGATCAAATGTCCGGCGCACACGTACGAACAAACCGTCGCCTTCTATCGCGACACGCTCGCGTTGCCATTGATTGAAGAGGAAGCCGACGGCTGTATTTTCCAATTCGGTCCGAACCGGCTCTGGATCGACAAAGTGCCGAACCTGAGTCATGCGGACGTCTGGCTTGAAATCGAAACCAATGATACCGAGGCGGCGTCCTCATTTCTAAAAGTGCATGGCGTCGCACGCCGTGACGAAGTGGAAAACTTGCGCGAAGATTTCAACGGTTTCTTCATCTCAGATCCCGCAGGCGTCATTCACCTCGTCGTCGGTCCAGAAGAAGTGTAGATTGACTGTTGATTCAGACGTGACGACCCATGATCGTCAGGTCGCGCTCGTTTTCATCGAGTCGGGCGATGCGTGGAAGCAGCCCCCATTTTTCGAAGCCGAGTTGCCGAAACAATTTCAAGCTCGGGGAATTGTGCGCGAAGATAAGACCGACGATCGCGGTGATCCGAAGCGAAGGCGCGCGTGAGATTGCTTCTTCGAGCAGCGTCCAGGCAACGCCACGGCGGCGGAATTGCTGATCGACATAAACGCTGACCTCGGCTGTGCCATGATAGGCAGACCGCGGCAAAAACGATTTCAACGTCAACCAGCCGGCAATTTCGCCGCCAATCTCCAAGACCCAAAATGGATGTCGATCCGGAGAATGATCTTTTAACCAGTTGCGCCGCGTTTTTAACGTGACCGGCTCCAATTGCGCTGTCGCCATTCGGGTCGCGATCGCAGCGTTGTAAATCTTGATGATGGCCGGCAAATCCGCTTCGACGGCGTCGCGGATTTTCATTTCTTCTGTATCGCTGGTTTCAGACCGCCGGTTCTCAGTAATTACCGCGCTCATGCTGTGGGAAAAGTGAGTTTTCAAAGGTCGATTGAAACGCACCGCGTTGGGTTTCGCCAATGCAAAATCGCGGACTAATGTTGGACTGCGTCGCGCAAAAAAGTTCGATGTTGATCTTGCCCAATTTGCGGAAGACCTTGCGCACAGTTTGGAGCGCGAGCGCAGGAGTGTTGCAATCACGGCTGAGGTGGCCAAGCACGACGCGATCGATTTTTCCGGGCAGTAATTCTTCAATCACGGTCGCGGCCGCGTCGTTGGAAAGATGTCCGTGTCGCGATTGGATCCGCTGTTTCACCGGCCACGGTCGCTGTGTGTCGTTCTGTAAAAGTTTTTCGTCGTGATTCGTTTCGATGACGAGCGTATGCACTTGGCGCAGCCGTTCCACGATTATTTTGGTCACGTAACCAAGATCGGTGATGAAGCCAACGCCGCTCGAGCCCGCGTAAAATGCGAAGCCGACTGGATCGACTGCGTCGTGCGGTACGGGAAAAGTTTGCACCGTGATGTCACAGATCTTGAATTCCGCGCCGGTGCGAAAGATTTGCCAGTTGGGATGATGATCGAGCGCGCCGTCATACCGAACGGCTTCGGCGGTTTGGGCGTTCGCGTAAATTGGAAGATCGAATTTCCGGCAAAGAACCTCCAGGCCACAAACGTGGTCGCCGTGTTCATGGGTGAGAAGAACACCGTCGAGTTGTTCGGGATTCGCGCCGCATTGCTCGAGTCGAAGAACGATCTGTCTTGCGCTCAACCCGCCATCGACCAAAATTTTACAATGATCGGTCGCGACGAGCGCGCTGTTGCCGGCACTGCCGCTCCCGAGCGTCGTCAAACTGAACACGCCGGTATTTAGCGACCGCGTTTCAGTTTTCGCAAATTAAATTCACGCGTCGCGATAAAATTTCGCCGACCGGTAGCGCGAGGATTCGTTTTTTCTTGTCGGGATAATCGAGTGATCGAAATCGCCGGATTTCATCGACGCGTCGCATCCCGTTGAGAGTGTCGAGGTAACGTGTGTAGGTCGAGGCAAGTTCGGACGTTTCGAGATAACGCGCTCGCAGATTTCGCTCTTGAAACGCGTTGGGGCATTGCCGCGCAAAGAGATGAAATCGCAGCCAATGGCGATCGCTGCGGGAAACACGTTGGGTTTTTCGGAAGAAGGCGACGAACAGAAGCAGAACGAGGTAGGTGTCGACTTGGGCCTGCAACTCGAGATTTCGCGCAAAATCTTCCGAAGCAATCTCGCGTGTGCCGCTCTTGAACTGAAGCGCGGCGTGGAGCGCGTGATTGATCTCTTCCACGAACGTGATGAGCGAGCGAATGTTTTGATTGCTGAGGCCGGCACGGGGGTCGTGTTGCTCGAGCTGTTCGATCAACCGGCGGGAATAATAAATCCCAACGTAAAGGCGATCGTCGGCCGTGCGGAGAAATGTGCACGCGAGCTCGCTCAGTTCGCGCGCACATTTGCCGGTTAAGATCGACAATTGGCGACAGCGGTGATGATCGATCAGACAATCTTCTAGATCGATCCCGATCTGAGCGTACGTGCGCTCGAAGAGTTGTTGGATTTGGCTGAAGAGCGTTTCGTTCACAAAACCAGCGACGGCCGCGCGTCTTCATCAAGGTGAAGCAAACGATCTGAAAGTTCAGTGAGTGCGAGGCGAACGTCGTGAAACCTTTTGGCCAACCCTGAGAAGACATCGGTCAGTTCGCAACGGCGCGCGGTTTCGTGGGAAGCGACCAGTTGATAGTTCGTGCGCCCGACCTGTTCGTAGAACTCAATGTCGGGCGCGCCGAACAAACTTCGCCGCTGCGTATTTTCGTGAAAAATTCCGCTGATGAAGAGCGAGTAGTTTCCAACGTGCGCGCGAAGTAGAAATGTTTGTTGCGGGGTGGCGCGAGTGAGCGCGATTAGCGTGTCCGAGATGTAATCGTGGGCTTGATCACCGATTTTGTCTGGACTGTGCAGTTGATTTGCGCGCGAAAAAGTTTCCAGAAGGGAACCAATGTAATCGCAAAGTTTGCGATCGCCGATGCCGGCCTGCTGTAAAACGTGTCGCGCGAGGATGTAAAAATAAAATTGCGACGAAATTCGCAGATGTCCTGCGTTGGAAAGAATCGTTTCGACCAACCGTGGATGATCGAGAATCGAATCGCGCGTCTCGGAATCGCTTAACAGATCGACTAGTGAAACGCCGTCGCCGCGGGAGTGGGCGAGGGTGTGCACGATGAAATCGAAATCCGCGGCGGTGAAGCGCGCCCGACAATTTGCCCTAATCATCGCGTCTTCCTTTCTCTCAGCATTGACGGTGCTGCAGCCAACTTTGTTTGCAGCGACGTTTATTTTGCCGGAAGAGATAAGTCAAGAATGTCTCGCCCGCGCGGCATTTGTTCCAAAAGGAAAACGCTGAACGGCTAATCTCGAATGGTTGCATTTGGCGTCGGATGTTAGACGTTGAACGCCAGTCCAGCTCGGACCGTTCAAAGATGACTTCCACAGCACGCGCATTGCATATCGGACGTCCAGCAGCAGGTCCTTCATTGGAGTGCTTCGATCAACCGAACCGAAGTTCCACGTTTTTACCGCAAAATACGTGCAGAGCGATGCGAATCTTGCGCTGTCTTTTTTACTATCAGCCGACGGCAAAAACATGACAAACGACGGTTCGCAGCCAGTCCAAAACATGGCAACAACGTGCGCGGGAACAACAGAGGCATCTAACGAGAAAGAGATAAGCCACGGGCGGGGTCGGTGGCAACGATGTTTGCGATCATTTACATGAGTTTTGTCATCTGCTCGATTCGCTGGAGTGCTTCCTCACTTAGTCCG
>Ga0310911_10000217_pt1 | contig 20278 bp, 15 predicted proteins | sample GREbulkMGHF170_FD_203532 | JGI IMG/M metagenome (GOLD analysis project Ga0310911, IMG submission 203532) | Lab enrichment of tropical soil microbial communities from Luquillo Experimental Forest, Puerto Rico - GRE.bulkMG.HF170 | ecosystem: Environmental > Terrestrial > Soil > Tropical forest >... | reverse complement strand
AAGCGCATTGCCGCGCCGCATCGGAAAATCCCCACCGGCGAGATGCAATCGCGCCAGCGCTTCGCCAAGCGCGCCGCAATGGGCCGCGCTCGGGCGGCGAATCCACATGCCGTCGAGGAAGGTGACGATCGCGGCCGGGCGGCCGGCAAGCTTGCCGAGTACTTTACCGGCGCTATTTTTCACCGGCTGCGGACAGTTGATGCCGCGACTTGCCAAATGCTCCATCAGACCTAAAAAGAACGGCAGATCGCGTTCGGCGACGCGGCGCTCATAAAGCGTCAGGATGTAATGGCCTTGCGCGGTATGGACGAGGAAGTTCGAGTTCTCGACGCCTTCGGCAATGCCCTTGTAGGATAAAAGCGCGCCGATGTCGTAGCCGGCAAGAAACCGGCTTAAATCCTCCGCCGCGACATCGGTATAGACTGCCATAAAGGTCCTCGCAAAAACTCGCGCCGTCTCGTCGGCTCATGCCGCGCCGCCGCCGAGCCACCGCGAATAGCGCGCGTAAAGATCCGCCGTTTCCGCTCCACTGTCTCGATAGATGACCGGCGCCAGCGAACGGCCTTCGGCATGCGCCAGTCGAAACGCCATGTAACGGTATTGTTCGGGATAATGCGCCGTTTGCGCGGCTGCAAACAATGCATCGAATGCGGGCGACGGCTCAACCGGGTCAAGCCGGTCGCGCTCGTAAATCGCCGCACGTTCTGCGATCAGCCAGGTATCGCCGCGGCGTTCGACACGGTCGAGAAAGCGCGAGAACGAGGTGAGGTCGGCCTCGACCGCATCGAATTTTTGCCGCACGCGGATAATCACCGGTGTTTCCGCTATCGCGCGATCCTTATCAAGCCTGATTGTTGGCGCAAACAGGTGGTGGCGCGACCAGCCGCGGTTGGACGCGGAACTGACCCGGCAGCGCTCGACGAATTGTTCGAACGGGCCGCGAAACCACGACACCGAAATATGTCCGTCCGGCGTGAAAGTGCCGCGCAGCTCTTTCCATTTGCCCTGGTCACGGTAGAGACCCCAGGCCTGGATGAGTTCGGCGATAGCGAATTTGTCGGCAAATTCCATTGGCTCCACCGCCTCGCCGACCGCACCATAAGATGGCGCGGTGACTCCGGGCAATTGCTCCTGCGCTCAAGAATCGTCCACTGGCTCACTCGCCCGAACCGACGGGCGAGCCGCGAAGTCGCGATGCCAGGCGGCAAGGCGCGGGCGGCCCTGCCGCCAATTCTGGTCGGTAAAGCGGAAATCAAGATAGGAGAGCGCGCAGCCGATCGCGATGTGGCCGATGTCAAACACGCTTGCCGCGAGCGCGTCCGCCTCGCGCTCCAAACTGTCCAGCACGGCCGCGCTTCGCGCCGCCCCACTCGCCAAATGTTCCTGTGACGGTTGCACCCGCAACCGCTCATTGCGCGCGAGCACTAAAAGATCCAAAAAGCCGTCGCCGAGCGCCTGGCGGCGCAGCGCCAGCATGCGTCTCGCGCGCTCGATCGGAAACAATTGTGGCTTGCCGTCGAGCGCATCGAGATATTCGCAGATCACGGGCGAATCGTAGAGCGCGGTGCCATCGTCGAGCACCAAGGTCGGAATCTTCGACAACGGATTGTCCGCCATCAGCGCCGCATGCGGCTTGGTCATTGCCGCGACGGTGCGCACACACTGCAATCGGTCAACAAGTCCGCGCTCATGAGCGACAATCGTGACCTTGCGCACGAAAGGCGAGCGCGGTGACCAATGCAGTTTCATTGCAAATCCCCCTGCCATGATGAAGCGTTCGCGGCGCGGCGCGCCAGCGGCGCATGTTTGGCGATCCATCCGGCCGTAGTTATGTCGGCTTGGTAGCAGGCTTGAGCGTTAACTCTAACGCGCGCCCTGCCCGCGCATCGCGTAGAAGGCGGCATAGAACTTTTTGCACGCTTCGGCGAGAGCACTGCCGGCGCCTTTGCCAGGGCCGGTGAGATCGAAGCTGTAGTCGCAGCCATCTCCCGAACAGGCATAAAACCGCATGCCGCGCAGCGTCTCGGCGGTTTCCGAATTTTCCTGGCCGCAATTGGGACAAATCATGACAATGCGTGCAGTCGATTGTATTTGCGAAATGCCATAGTTGCGCATGGCGGTCGCCCCGTCATTCGCGTGCGAAGCTGGCGATGGCAAAGCTTCTTGGCGCCGCGAATCGTGACTATTTTAGCAAACGACTGGTTTAAAACCGTTTTATCCCTGCGATTATTCCGATTCTGGAGCTTGTCCGCCTCGGGTCGGCGCGGCAGAATATTGGGGCTAAAAGAATGGAGCCGTAAGACCCCGCTCGCGGGGCTGGCCCTAGGGGAACGGCTGACCATCGGCTATGCCGAATGAGCGGGGCGCGCGCGCGCATGAAAACTATTCTCGTTCCGACCGAGCAAGGCCCGACCATGGTGTCGGCGCTGGATACGGCGCTGCTCTTGGCGCGGAAATTCGACAGCTGCATTGAGGGCTTCTCACTGCGGCCCGCGGTCGCCGATCTGGTGGCGATGGACCCCGATAGCGGCCTGACAATGGTCGCCGTCAAGGAGAACGACGCCGAGATGGTCCGGCAGGCGGAAACGCTGTTCCGCTCGTTCATGGTGAGCAACGGCATTGCGGAAAGCACCGGCAAGTTCCCGGCGTCGCTGTCCTGGTCATGGCTCGCCGACGCGCCGAGCGGCCACGATTTTGTCGGCAGCTATGGCCGGGTGTTCGACATTATCGTCTTGGCGCGGCCCGGCGACGAATGGCAAAGCCCATCGATGATAACGCTGGAGTCGGCGCTGTTCGAAAGCGGCCGCCCGGTCCTGATTGCCCCACCGACCTCGCCGCGCTCGCTTGCCACCAATATTCTGGTGGCGTGGAATCAAAGCACCGAGCAAGCGCGTACCATGGCGGATGCCATGCCGTTTCTCCGTCACGCCGAGCGGGTCACAATCTTGACAGTGGAAGGCGCCACCGTCGCCGGCCCAAGCGGGGAGCAAATGGCACAGTCGCTGATGATGAATGGCATCAAAGCCGACACGGTGACGCTCAAGCCGACCGGCAAGCGCAGCGCCGGCGAAACGATTTTGGCCAAAGCCGATGAGCTTGGCTGCGATCTCATCGTCAAGGGCGCCTATACGCAAAGCCGGCTGCGGCAGATGATCTTCGGCGGCACCACCCGCCACATCCTCGCCAATGCCAAGCTGCCGGTACTGATGGCGCACTGAGTTCGTAAACCCAGCCATTTCTCAAACCGCCTTGTCAGCGCTCTACCAAACGCTCTTGCCATTCGCAGATGCGCTGTTGCGCGTCGCGGTCGGGCTTGCGCTCGTACCGCATGGGCTGCGCAACACGTTCGGCTTCTTTCCCAATACCGGCGTGCGCGCGCTAAACCTCACCGCATTGGCCAAGCAGCTCGACGAAAGCGGCTATCGGCCGAGCAAGCTCTGGGCGCCGGCGATTTCCGCGACCCAGCTTATCGGCGGACCGCTGCTTGCGCTCGGGCTGTTCACGCGGCCGGTCGCCGCGGTGGTTCTGATATTTCTGTTGGTCACCAATGTCGAACGCTGGCGCGTCGGCCGCTATTTTTGGAATCAACTTGGCATGGAATATACGCTGATGTGGACGATCGCCACGTTTTACGTCTTGATCTCCGGCCCCGGGCGTTATTCGCTCGACCGCCTTATCGGTTTCTAATGGACATGATTGCTTCATCCACCAAAGACTTCGTCGACGCCAATGGCGTGAGCCTGCATTACGCGCTCGCCGGCAATAGCGGGGGCTCGGTCGTGTTGTTGCACGAGCTCGGCGGCACACTCAATTCGTGGGATGGCGTGGCGCCGCGCCTTGCCGAACGCTTCCGCGTGTTGCGCTATGATCAGCGTGGCGCTGGACTGTCGGAAAAAGTGCGCCGGCAATTCACCAACGAAATGCTGGTCGAGGATTTCGAGGCGCTCGCCGCCGCGCTTGCGCTGCCGCCGCCCTATCACTTTGTTACCGTCGCCGCCGCCGCGACCCAGGCGCTGCGCTACCTGGAGAAATATTCTGACCGCGTCGGTGCGCTAGTTCTGTGCAATCCAGCGCCCGGCGTCGATCCAAGTCGCGCCGCGGTACTCGACGAACGTGCCGCCTTCGCGGCGCGCGAGGGCATGCGCGCCTCGCTGCCGACGACGCTGGCTTTGTCCTATCCGCCGCAGCTTGGCGAGCGCGCGGCCTACGAGGCCTATCTCGGGCGTTACCTCGCCAATGATCCGGTGTGCTTCGGCTTTGGCTTCCGCACTTTGGCTCGCACCAATATGTTGCACATGCTGCCGCGCATTAATTGCCCAGCCATGGTCGTGGCTGGCCGGCACGACACGGTGCGGCCGCATGCTGGTTCGGCCGAGCTTGCGAAAAAAATCCCCGGCGCGCGTTTCGAGCTAATCGATGACGCCGGGCACTTCTTGCCGACGCAGGCGCCGGGCGCGCTCACGGCCTTGCTGGAAGAGTTTTTGCCGCGATGAATCGCACTCGTCATGGCTGGGCTTGTCTCGGCCATCCACGGCTTTAATGTCACGCCGCTAAGACGTGGATGCCCGGCAAAAAGTTTACACTTGGGCCCGCCTTTGGTGGGGCACGACGATGGATGAAGCCAAACATGAAAGTCAAAGCCAACGGCATAAGCATCAATTATCAAATCGACGGTCCCGAACACGCGCCTTGGCTCGTGTTCTCGAATTCGCTCGCCACGTCGCTTTCAATGTGGGACGAGCAGGCGGCGGCGCTTAAGGATCGCTTTCGCGTGCTGCGCTATGACCAGCGCGGCCACGGCGGCACGGACGCGCCGGCCGGACGCTACGCCTTCGATACGCTCCTCGATGATGCGCTGGCGCTAATGGACGCGCTTGGCATTGCCAAGGCCAATTTCAGCGGCTTGTCGATGGGCGGCGCCACCGCGCTCGGCCTCGCCGAGCGGCGCTCTGATCGCTTCGAGCGCATCATCGTCGCCGATTCACCTTGCCAATCGACGCCGCAAAGCGCTCAGCAATGGGAAGAGCGCATCGCGGTGGCGCAGAAGCAAGGCATCGAGGCTTTGGTCGAGCCGACCGTCTTGCGCTGGTTTCCGCCCGAGACGATTGCGAGCAATCCGCCCTATCTCGACAAAATCCGCGCCATGATCCGCGCCACTCCGGTCAACGGTTTCGTCGGCTGCGCGGCGGCGCTTGCCGCTCACGATTATGCGTCCGCGGTAGCGAGTGTGAAGTGCCCAACCCTGTTCATCGTCGGCGAGAAGGACGGCGCCACTCCGGCCGCCATGGCGAAACTCCATGACAAGATTCCCGGCTCGCGTTTTGCCACGCTGCCTGGTGCCGGGCATATTTCCAACATGGACCGCGCGAGCGAATTCAATCGCGCGCTGCGCGACTTCTTAACTAAAGCATGATCCCGAAAAAGCCTGTCCTCGGACTTGATCCGAGGATGGATACCGGTTCTTGGAAAAGATCATGCTCAAGCCAAAGGCGCGTTATGCCTTTTCTGCGGGGTATGCTGCGCCTCCTGCAGGCGGCTTAAGCTTTCCAACACACGGCGGAGACACTATACCTCTGCGCAAAGGCTTGGCCGCTTGGCCAGAGCCGCTCAATTCAAACACCAGGGACGATCGCCCCGCCGGCTCAAGGAGACGACCGCATGGCCACCGTGACAATGAAAGCTCCTGCCCCGGGCGGGCTTTCGAACAAGGCGCGTGAGTTGATGGAGGCCATCAACTCCGAAGCCGCGAAGCACAACATCTGGGTACGCACGCAGGCTAATGCGCCGGCGCAGCGGCCGTGGTTCAGCGAAACCAGCGGCGAAGGCTCCGGCCAGCTAGGCACCGGCCGCGTCGCGGTCAATCAGATGAAAACGCTTCCGTATATGTGGAAGTGGAACGAGTATAGCTCCTACCTGAAGCAAATTTCCGAAATTGCCCGCAAAGCCGACGTGTCGCCGATCGAGTTCGCCGACCGGCAAAGCATCCTTTTGCTCAATCCGGGTTTGAACGGGCGCTTGCAGGTGACCAACACCATCCGCTGCGCCATTTCGATCTACAATCCGGGCGACGTCGCGCCGGTACATCTGCATTCACCGAATGCGAGTCGCACCATTCTTTCCGACAAGGGCGGCTACACCGTTGTCGAGGGCGAACGCTGCACCGCCAATCGCGGCGACCTAATCCTCACTCCGAACGGGACTTGGCACGACCACGGCAACGATGCCGACGAGCCGGTGGTCTGGATCGATACGCTCGATTGGCCGCTGATGGAATTCCTCGATGCCGCCTGGGTCGACCACAACATGCCCGGCGCGCAGAGCAATAAGAACATACAAGCGGTCACGCATGCCGAAGGCTATTCGCGCAAGCTTTACAGCCACGGCGGCGTCAAACCGGCCTTTGTCGATCACCAGCGCGGGGTTGGCCACGCACCGGCGCCGCTGTTTCATTATCGCGGCGCCGATGTGCAGGAGATGCTGCACAGTTTGCGCGGCGAAAAGGGCGACCCGCACGAAGGCATCAAGGTGGACTTCGTCAATCCGGTTACCGGCGAGCCGGTGTTCAAGACGCTCAATTATTCGGCGCAGCTCCTTCGGCCAGGCGAGGAAACCGAATTCAAGCGCGAGACCGCCGGCGCCTATTACGTGGTGATCGAAGGCTCCGGCGTCACCGAGGTCGGCGGGAAGCGTTTCGAGTGGGGCCGCAACGATCTCTTCGTCGTGCCGAATTTCCTCTGGCGCCGCCACATCAATACCGGCAAGTCCGACGCGGTGATTTATTCAGTCTCCGACGCTGCACTGATGCGTAATATCGGCCAGTATTACGCCCAAGGCCGCGGCAAGGATGGTAAGATCGCCGAGTTGACGGTGCATTAGACAGCCACCGTCAGGTTACCCCGCCGAGATTTTCCGCTTCCGCGATCAGCTAGACGCGGCGTGAACTATCGACAATCTGGAAAAACGTCCCGCAGTAGCCGAAGAGTCTCTTCAGGCTTGCAAACCGGGGAAACGATCGGAATTACCGGTGTAGCCGTCGCGCCACAAAGAACAGAAATTTGGCAGCGGTCGTTTGATCAACGAGCAACCGCAACAAAATATAATTGAATAAATCTCACTTCTTCTTTGGCGCGTGATCGCGCGCTTCGCCGATCATTTCGGCGCAGCCGGCGCGCGTCGCCCAATATTGCCAGGCGCGCCACGTCTCCGGCGAATGCGGCGTGTAGCCGGCGGCGCGCGCGGCGATTTCGCCTTTCGACAACGGGAGCGGCTTGCTGCCGAGCCGCATCGCATTCAATTGCACGCGCGCATTGCGCGGCAGATAGACTGACAGCCGTACCACTTCGATGATCGAGCGCGCCGCGGAGGCAAAGCCGTGGCCGCGCATCAGCGCCACATTGCCGCTGCCCAGGCATTTCGCCAGATCGCGGCCCTGCGCCATGTTTGTCACCAGCAAATTGGTGTCGCCGAATTTTTTGCGGATGTCCCACACCGGCACTTTGCCGCCGATGAAACTGCCGGAATGGATTACCGGCTGCAGCGGCTTCTTGACCAGGCCGAACGGCAGCGTGTCCTCGGCATGCGCATGCACCACCGCCATCACATCCGGCCGCGCCTCCAAAATCGCCGCGTGGATGAAGCGCTCGAGATAAGGCTGGCGCTTGTCATTGACCGGCTCACCCTCGGCATCGAACTCGATCAGATCGTGGCGCTCGACCAGTTCCGGCGCCAGCGAGCGCGCCATGAAAAAGCGCTTCGGATCGTCTGGATGGCGTACGCTGATGTGACCATAGGCGTCGACTACATCTTCGTTGGCGAGAATGCGATTGGCGACCACGAGGCCGCGCAAGAGGTCTTCAAGTTGGCTCATGGGAAATTCGGATGACGGAGGACAGATGACGGAGGACAGAAAGGACAAGAGTGAAGATAGCCTAACCTTTTTACTCTGTCCTCTGTTATCCGTACACTGGCACGAAAAGATCGTCGACTTTGACCGGTCTATCGATCAAACCGAGATCCTGCTGATATTGCACCAGCGCTTCCAAGGTTTGCCGGTTCGGCTCGATGCCGTAAGGCCACGGATCGCCGTCAAACACGTCCCAGATGTCGTCGATCTCGCGCATCAAGAACGGCGTCATGTAACGGACCGCGCGCAAGTTGAACAATTTCTCCAGCGCGACCTGTTTCGATTTGACGAAAGCGTCATAGAGGCTGGTGGCGACGAACGGATAGCACTCGTAAACGCTCTTCTTGATCACGACCAGATGCATGATCGGATAGATCTTCTTACGCCGGTAAAGATCCTTGTCGCGTTCGACATAATCCGGAAACAGCCGCACCACGTCGGGATTGGTGCGGATCTCGTTCGGCAGGCTGGTGCCGAGCGTGGCGTCGATTAAGCCCTCGGCGAGAAGCTGGCCGAGCGTCTTGTTGGTGGTGTTGCTTTCGATTGAGATTTTTTTCAGAAGCGGCAGCACGGTCGGACTGCCGTGCGCGCCTTCCGTATTCATCGCGCTCTGCACCCACCGAACGTTCGACAGATCCACGCCAAACTCGTTCTTGAGGATGCCGTTGATGAAAATTGCCGCCGTCATCGTATAAAGCGGCACGCCGATGCGCTTGCCGGCGAGATCCTTTGGATTTTTTATTCCAGATTTGCGGTTGACGGCGATGAAGCCGAGCCGAAACGCGATCGATGGGAACACCGGAATGGCCACGAACGGGCATTCGCGATTGACGAAACGCTGGACGAATTCGGAGGAGGAATATTCGGCGACGTCGAATTCCTCACCCCCGGACATGCGATCGAAGATCGGCCGCGGCTGATCGATGGCGATAAAATTGAGATCGATGCCGGCGGGCTTCACGTCGCCGGTATAGAGCGCCAGCATCCGGTCATAAAGCCCGCAGGCAAACGAAAGCTTCAGCTTGGACATCGCCGCGCCGTCCTCCCCTTATTTTTTCGGTTTACGGTTAGCACGCGCGTTGGGTGCCAGGAAGCGCAGCGGCCGGACGCGACGCGCGCGTTTAACGCAAGTCTTTGCGCAGGATTTTGCCGATATTGCTTTTCGGCAGCGTGTCGACGAACTCGATGATGGTCGGCACCTTGTAGCCGGCCAGCTGCGTATGCATGAATCTCGTCAGTTCGGCCTTGTCCAGCTCGGGATCGCTCCTGATGACAAAGAGCTTGACGGTCTGGCCGCTGCGCGGGTCCGGCACACCGATCGCGGCCGCCTCGCGCACGCCGGGAAATTGCGTGGCGACGTCTTCGACCTCGCTGGGAAAGGCCTTGAAGCCGGAGACATTGATCATGTCCTTCTTGCGGTCAAGGAGTCGCAAGAAACCGTCCGGATCGAACGCGCCAATGTCGCCGGTATGCAGCCAACCATCGGCGGTAAGCACGTCTTTGGTCTGCGCCGGCCGCTGCCAATAGCCCAGCATCACTTGCGGACCGCGCACGCAAATCTCGCCGGCTTCGCCGGTCGGCAGCACCTTGCCGTGGTCGTCGCGGATCGTCACTTCGGTGGACGGCAGCGGCAGGCCGACGGTGCCTTGCTTCGGCGCGAAGAACGGATTGATACAGACCACGGGCGAAGCCTCGGTCAAGCCGTACCCTTCCACCACTTCGCTGCCGGCGATTTCGCGCCAGCGTTTCGCCACCTGGCTCTGGACCGCCGCGCCGCCGCCGACCGCAACGCGCAGCGCGCTTAAATCAATGCCGGCAAATTCCGGGTCGTTGATCAGCGCGTTGAACAACGTGTTGACCCCCGACATCCAGGTGATCTTCGCCTTGCGCATGGTGCGAATGAGGCGATGCAGATCGCGCGGGTCGGGAATGAGGATATTCATTCCGCCCAACAACGAGAATGACAGCAGGTTCGCGGTCAAAGAGAAGATGTGATAAAGCGGCAGCGGCGTGAGTACGCGCTCATGCTCGGCCGTTGCGCTCGATCCGGTCCAGGCGCGGCACTGCATCGTATTGGCGATCAGATTGCGATGCGTCAGCATCGCGCCCTTCGGTTCGCCGGTCGTCCCGCCGGTATATTGCAGGAGCGCCACGTCGGTATTGCGCGGCTGCGCATCTTCGTAGGCTGCGCTCGGCCGCCGCTCGCAAGCCTGTTGCAGCATGGTGAATTTTTCAAAGTGCCATGGCGGCACCGCGTGGCGAATGTAGGAATTGGCGAAGTTGAATGCCCAGCGCTTGAGCACCGGCACAAAATCGCCGAGCCGCGCCACCACCACATGCCGAATTTTGGTACGCGCGATGATCTCTTGCAGCTTGTGCGCGAAATTCTCCAAAATGACGATAACTGTCGCCTCGCAATCGGCGAGCTGCTGCTGCAGTTCGCGCGGCGTGTAGAGCGGATTGACATTGACCACGATCATGCCGGCGCGCAGTGTGCCGAGAAACGTCACTGGATATGCAAACATATTCGGCAGCATAAGCGCCACGCGATCGCCGGCGCGGCAGCCGGCTTGCTCGATCAGGAAGGCCGCAAAGTCGCGGCTGTCGCGATCCCATTCGGCATAGCTCATGTGCGCGCCGAGACACTCGAATGCCGGACGCGCGGCGTGCAGCCGGCAGGCATCGATCAGCATCGCGGAGAGACATGAGAATGCGTCGGGATCAATCGTCCTGGGCACCCCCGCAGGGTAGGAGGCGAACCAGATTGGCTCGGCTTCCTTGCTCGCCTCTTTGGCCGCAACCGGAGCGGCTTCACCCTGCTGCAATAGCGTCATCGATCGATTCCCTGCATGATCCTACCGCGCATGCGCGCTGGTGTCGAAGCTGCGCTTGCGTGGGCAGCGCCGGTGCTCGCCTTGACACCTTGGCGAGCGCAATCCATACCCGCTTTCTACTGTGAAACTTGGAGGCTTCATGGCGGACGCGGCGTTAGAGCGCCAAGTTTCAGGACGCCAAGCTTCGGGACGCCAAGTCTCTGGCGCCTATCGCGGCCTGCGCGGCTGGCTCGACATGGTCGAGCGCCTCGGCGAACTCAAGCGCGTCTCCGGCGCGCACTGGGACGTCGAGATGGGCGCTGTCACTCACATGCTCACCGAAAAGAGCGGTGGCATGGCGCCGGCCATTTTGTTCGATGACGTTCCCGGGTATCGCAAAGGCTACCGCACGCTTTACGGCCAGCTGTCATCGGTCAAGCGCATCGCGCTCACGCTCGGGCTGCCGCTCGAGCACGAGCGCAAGGTCGACATCGTGCAGCGCTATCACGCGCGCATGCAGGATTTGAAGCCGCTCCCGCCGCGCTACGTCAATGATGGTCCGATCTTCGAAAATGTCATCGAGGGCGACACTGTCGATGTTTTGAAATTTCCGGTGCCGCGCCATCACGAACAGGACAAAGCGCGCTTTATCGGCACCGCCGATTGCGTCGTCACCAAGGATCCGGACAGCGGTTGGTACAATCTCGGCGCCTATCGCAGTCAGGTTTACGACGGCAAGACCGTCGGCTGCCAGATCACCGAGGGCAAGCATGGCCGCATCCACCGCGACAAATATTTCGCGCGTGGCGAGGCGATGAAAGTCGTCATCCTGTGCGGCCAGGACCCGTTATTGTTCATGCTCGCGTCTAGTCCACTGCCGGAAGTCAGCGAATATGACATTGCCGGCGGGCTCCGCGGCGAGCCGATCGACGTGGTGCCCGGCCCCTATACCGGCTTTCCGATCCCTGCCGATTGCGAGATCGCGATTGAGGGCGAGACCGTGCCCGGCGCAACGAAACCGGAAGGCCCATTTGGCGAATGGATGGGCTATTACTCCGACGACACGCAAGAGCGGCCGTTCGTTCGCGTGAAGACGATACTTCATCGCAACGATCCGATCCTGACCTGCGCGCCGCAGCACAAGCCGGTCGACGAGACCGGCTTGCTCAAAGGCATTGCCGGTGCAGCGCAAATCTGGCGCGCGTTGGAGGCTTGCGGCATTCCCGACGTGCTCGGCGTATGGAATCACGAAGCCGGGCCGGCGACGCGCTTCACCGCCATTCAGTTGCGCCAGCGTTATCCCGGTCACGCGCGCCAAGCGCTGCACGTCGCCTGCGCCTGCCAAGGCGGCGCCTATGCCGGCAAGTGGACGGTGGTCGTCGATGACGACATCGATGCCGGCGATCTCGATCAGGTGCTGTGGGCGATGTGCACGCGGTTCGATCCGAAGGTCGATATCGATCTCGTGCAGAAAGCCTGGGCGTCGAAACGCGACCCGCTCTATCTGCCCGGCAATTTCAACAATCGCATTCTGATCGACGCCTGCATACCTTACGACATGAAGCTCAAGGGCACGTTTCCGCAAGTTGTCGATGTCAGCGCCGATCTACGCGCCAAGCTGCGGGCAAAATTTCCGGTGCTGTTTAACTGAAAAATTCATGTCCCGGGCGGAGCCCAGCATGAAATGGTGCGCTGCCGAGACCGTACTACACGCGGAGTTTGTAACGATCCCGAATCTGCGGTGCATCGCTATAGCGCGTCCAAAAAACGCGCGTGAACGCGCTGATGGCGCTGCACCGCGTCCGGGAAAAGTCGGTAAGAAATAGCGAATGGTTACCTCACTCGCCATTCACCACTTCCTATTCGTTCCTCGCGTTTTGCGACGACAAATGCCGGCCCATCGAGTTGAAGCGGGCCTTCTGATCGTCGCTGAGCGAATTGTAGAAATCAGCAAGCGCCGGCTGCATCAACTCGACGCCTTGCAGCATGGCTTGCAGACGCTGCCCGACCGCTGCCATCCGCGCTGGCGGGGTCGACGGAACGTCGTTGGGGCATGCCATCTTGATCGCGTCGGCTGCCCGCGACGCCGCTGACTGCAATGCTTGCAGTTTGGCGCGCTGCGCATCGTCGGGCCGTACAGTCTGATCGATCTGGTCGGTCGGCCACGCGGTCATTCCGGCGTCGCATTGCCCACGAATAGCCGAAGCAGTCAGGTCGCCTTGAGCGCCCTGGCCGCGGCGTGGCGTGCGCGGTGCGATGCCGTTGAACCGCGCCTTCTGCTCGTCGCTGAGCGAATCGTAGAAGCTCGACAGCGCCGGACTGACGATATTCACCGCGTTCGCGAGCGCTTGGAGACGATCATGCATATGGTCGAGCCGCGTGGTCGGCGTGAAAGCCATGTCGGTGAGGCAGTGGGCCCTGATCTCATCGCTCGCCTTAACAACGGCGTTGCCGAGATCGTCCAAAAGTTGGCCTTGATGCTGATCCGGCTGCACTGCGGCCTGAATCTGATCGATCGGCCAGCCGGTGACTTCGCCCGCTTCTTCGTTACAGCCCTGGGCTATATTCTGCCGAAGCCGCGCCATGCGCTCCGGCGCGCGCGGTCCCTGCACATAATCGTCGTAGCTGTAGGGGAAGAAAACGGCGTTGTAGATGTCGCCGTAACCATAGGCCCAGAACGGATCGTAATACCAGTAATCCCAGGGCCACAGCGCGAAATAGAAGAAATCGCCGTAGGCGAAAGGCCAGAACCAGGGACCGATCCAGCCAAGATGGAAGAAATGGTGGTTATGCCACCAGTCCTGGTGCCAACCGTCATGCCAGAACGGGCGGAATGCCGCCTTGGTGGCGAAGTCGCGACGCGCGCCGAAATTTTTCGGGTCCGCCGCATGCTCAAGCGGCTTCACATGCGAGTTCAAGTTCTTTTCCAGTCCGGCATTCTTCAGTGAATTTTGGTTCAAATTGTTGTGGCTCAAATTGGTTTTGCTGAAATTGTTGGTGTGGGTGTGAATCCCGGCCGTATGGGCGTGACCGCTGTAGTGCGAAACATGTGCGTTGTGGTGGCCGCCGCTCCAATGCGAAACATGAGACGCGGAAAAGTGATGCCCGCCGCCGATATGGGCGGCACTAAAATGCGACATGCCGAGATGTCCACCGCCGCCCCAGCCGTGGCCGCCGCCACCGCCCCAATGACCGCCGCCGCCGCCACCGCCCCAATGACCGCCGCCGCCACCGCCCCCGTGGCCGCCGCCTCCACCACCGCCGCCCCTGGCAAGCGCGACATCGGCTCCGCCAAATGGCACGCCAAGCGCGAGCCCGAGTGTGCCGAGACTTGTGGCAAGGCCTAAGACGACAAGGTGTTTGCTGATCGATCTCATGACATCTCCCCTTGCAAGACGTCGTTGTTTTTGGCCTCCGGCCCGGCTCCACTGCTTTGGGCCCTTGGCGCAGTGCCAACGCGATTTTGGCGCGCGCGTTCCGCCACCTCCGCGACTGTGATGCTGCGCTGCACCGTCGAAGAGGCGGCATCGAAGCGGCGGATTTTGGCGGCTACGATTGTCGCTCGATTGATCGGTAACTTTGCCCGCGGGTATGGCGGAAATCGGAACAAACGGGTCGGTCCCCATCACGATCATGTGCGCGGCTCTTTACCGTTGATTCTAAGGCGAGCGCGGATCGCCTCGCGGTCGCCCAAATCCACTCTTTCCCACAGCTACTGTCGCCCGAATGCCACAACAACCGGCGAAAACTGGCTTACCCACTGCGCCTGAGGACGTGAGATTGCTATCGGGCCATCGCTTCGGCATGCTCAAAGCTCGGGGGTGAGTTTGTAACGAAGACTGGCACGATGTGATCGGCGTCGCCGAGTCGCGGCGCGAGCGTCGCAGCGTACGCGCCTGTCCGACGCAGTTGCGCATTTAGGACTTATAGCAACGGGTTCCGGCAGTGCTCGCGTTCACCCATGCTGGTCCGCATCGGCGGGATGACCGGGTGCGACGCAGTCTCTGCTTACGCGCGCAAAGCCGCGCGTCTGTTTGCATCAACACCTTCGCTCTGACGCTGGGTTTGGCGCTCACTGGCTGTGCCATTGGCCCAAATTACTCGCCCGAGCCGGCGCCGGTGCCCACGCACTTTAAGGAGCTCAAAGGCTGGAAAGTTGCCAGGCCGAGCGACGAGCTTGATCGCGGCGATTGGTGGAAGGTCTATAAAGACCGCGCACTCGATACGCTTTTGCCTCAGGTCGAAGTGTCCAATCAGACGGTAGCGGCCGCGGCGGCAGCCTATGAAGAGGCCCGCGCGGTCATCCGCGAAGCCCAGGCCGCTTTGTTCCCAGTTGCGACCGCGAGCTACAACGTGACCCGCACCCGCACCGGACCGCTTGCCGTCGGCAGCAATACCAGCGCCGGTGCTGGGAGCATTGGCAGGTCGAGGGGCGCCATCTACCAGACGACCTATACCGTGCCGATCAGCGCCACCTGGGATCTGGACGTCTGGGGCCGAATCCGCCGGCAGGTCGAGGCTAATACGTCGGGCGCGCAAGCCAGCGCCGCCGATCTCGACAATGCCAAGCTGTCCGCGCAAGCCCAGCTCGCCATCGCCTATTTCAGTCTGCGCGCGTCGGATTCCCTGATCAGCCTGCTCACGGCGACGATTGTTGAATACAAGAAAACCTATGACATCGTGAACAATCAATTCAAAGCCGGTTACGCGGTGACGGCCGGTGATGTCGCCACCGCGGACGCGCAGATTGCCACCACCGAAGCCCAGCTCGCCAATGCCCGCCTGCAGCGCGCGCAGTTCGAGGACGCAATCGCCATATTGATCGGGCGGCCACCCGCCGAACTCGGCATCGGGTCGCGCGATCTCCGCAGCCAGATCCCTAAAACTCCAGTCACGCTTCCTTCCGAGCTTCTGGAACGGCGTCCCGATATCGCCGCGGCGGAACGGACCATGCAGGAGGAGAATGCGCTGATCGGCGCGGCCGAGGCGGCGTGGTTTCCCGACGTGTCGCTCTCCGCGATGATTCAATATATCGGGCCGATTCCGCTTCCGTTGAACATTTCCCGCTCCATCGCGTCGATTGCCGCGAACGCGACCGAGACGGTGTTTAATGGTGGGCTGACGGCGGCGCAGGTCGACGCAGCACGCGCTGTCTATTGGCAAAGCGTCGCCAATTACCGGCAAACCGTGCTCACCGCGTTCCAACAGGTCGAAGACCAGCTCGCGGGGATTCATTATCTGTCGCAGCAGGTGGTGCAGAACCAGCGCGCCGTCCGTGATCAGCGCACGGCGGTGGATGTGTTCTTGAATCAGTTTCGGGCCGGCACCGTGGCATTCACCACGGTTGTGGTCGCCGAAATTCAGTTGCTTGCCGACCAAGAAGCTGAATTGACCGCACGGCAGAATCTGTTTCTCGCCAGCGTTAACCTGATCGTGGCGCTCGGCGGCGGTTGGGACACTATGTTGCTGCCGACCGCTGGCCAATTGCAGCTGGACTTCTCATTATTGCCGCAGCTTGAATCGCAGCCGTCGCCGGTCGAGATCATTCCCAGCGATATCCTGGTGCCGCCGCCGCTCGCGCCGCCGCCGGCAGCACAATAGGACCCGTATTAGCCCTACGCGGAAGGCTGCGGCGCCGGCGTCTCATGCCGCGCCCCCCGGCTTCTCCATCGCTCCTCAATGCGCTGCATCACGACATAAAATGAGGGAACGAACACGACGACAAGGCAGGTCGAGGCGATCATGCCGCTGAACACCGCGAGACCGATGGAGCGGCGCGCTCCGGCGCCTGCACCGGTTGCAATGACAAGCGGGAAGACGCCCAGAATGAAGGCGAAGGAGGTCATGAGAATTGGCCGGAAGCGCAGCCGCGCTCCCTCCACCGCCGCAGTAACAATCTCCATCCCCTCGGCTCGCCGCTGGCGCGCATATTCCACGATTAAAATCGCGTTCTTGCTGCCGAGCGCGATCAGGAGGATGAGGCCGATCTGCGTATAGAGATTGCTGGCAGCGCCGAGAATGGTCAGCGCACTGACCGTCCCGAGAAGCGCGAGCGGCACGCCCAGGATCACGGACAGCGGCAGGATCCAGCTCTCGTATTGACCCGCCAACACGAAATAGACGAGCAGCAGCGCGAGGCCGAAGACGAAATAGATTTGCGATCCGACCGCTTTTTCCTGGTAGGACATCGCGGTCCATTCGTAGCCCGTTCCGGTCGGCAGCCCCTGCTCGCCAATCTGGTCCATGATGTCGAGCGCCTCTCCCGAACTAAAACCTGGGGCGGCGTTGCCGACCACCGTCGCTGACGGATAGAGGTTATAGAGGCTGATCAGCAGCGGACCTTGAACCTCCTTGACATCGACTACCGTTCCAATCGGCGTCATGGTTCCATTGCCGGCCCTGACCTTAAGATTGCGGATGTCGTTCGCGCTTGCCCGGTAGTCCGGCAGCGCCTGGGTGTAAACCTGGAAAACGTGACCGAATTTGTTGAACTGTGCTGCGTAGTCCGAACCAACGTAAGTCGCTAACGCGGAAAAGACATTCCCGGTCGTGATGCCGAGCGTCTCGGCCTTGATGCGGTCGACAGTGACTCTGAACTGGGGGGCACCGGCCCGGAAGCTGGTGCTCAGCCTCTGCAGAGCCGATTGCGCATTGCCGTCCCTGATTACGGCGTCCGTCAGACTCTGCAGCAACGCATAGTCGAAATCGCCGTTCTTGATCTCGACCTGCATGGTGAAGCCGCCGACATTGCCGATGCCCTGGATCGGGGGCGGGGCAAGCGCGAACACCATGGCCTGCGTCACGGCTTGCAAGGAGCGATTCAGATTCTGGGTGATCGAGGGCAGATCCTGTCCCTTCTGCTTGAGGCGGTCGTTCCAGTCATTGAGGACCACGAAAGCGACGCCCGCATTGGCGAGGCTTGCGAAATTGTCCAGTACGGAAATGCCGCTGATGGCGACGACATGATCGACGCCAGGCACTTTCTTGGCGATCCCGGAGATCTGTTGCATGACCGCGTCGGTACGCTCTTTTGCGGCGCCGTCGGGCAATTGTGCGCTGACGATCAAATAGCCTTGGTCCTCGTCCGGCAGAAACGCGGTCGGCACGCGCGCCAGGCCCAAGACCGCAACGAGGACCAGAAGAAGAGCAAGGAGCACCATGACGCCGCTGCGGCGCGTCATCGCAGCGACGAGTCCCACATAGACCCGCTCGGTGGCGCCGAAGGCGGCGTTGAAGGCGCGATACAATAGGTTGCGCCGCTCAAGCGGGATCGGCGCCCGCAACCACAGCGCACTTTGGGTTGGCTTCAAAGTTACAGCGTTGATCGCGCTGATAAAGGCCGTGGCGGCGATGACGAGCGCGAACTGCCGATAGAGCTGTCCGGTCAGCCCAGGTATGAAGGCAGCGGGAATGAAGACGGACATGAGCACCAGTGTGATACCGATGACCGGACCCATCAGGTCGTCCATCGCCCTGCCCGCCGCCTCGCGGCCAGGAATGCCTTCCTCGACATAGCGCGAGACGCCCTCGACAATGACGATCGCATCGTCAACGACGATGCCGATCGCCAGCACAATGGCGAATAGCGTCGCGAGATTAACTGCAAAACCAAGCGCCGCCATCGCGGCGAAGGCGCCGATGATCGTCACCGGAACCGTCGTCGCCGGTACCAGCATCGCCCGCCAATCCTGCAGGAAGACAAGAATGACGATCAGCACCAGAATCCCCGCTTCGATCAGGGTCAGATAGACTTCCCTGATCGCGGCTCGCACGAATTTCGTGGTGTCGTACGGGATGAGATAGTCAACGCCCTGCGGGAAGCTCTTGGCGAGCTCGTCCATCTTCGCCTTGACTTCGTCGGCAACCGCAATGGCGTTGGCGTCAGGCAGCAGAGAGATGCCGATTCCGGCAGCCGGTCGGCCGTCGAGATTGAAAGATTCGCTGTAGGTTTGCGCTCCGAGCTCGGCGCGGCCGATATCGCGAATTCTGGTGATTTGCCCGCCGCTGGTGGCAGTGGCCTTGACGATGATGTTCTCGAATTCCGAGGGATCATCGAGGCGGCCCTTGAGATCGAGCGTATATTGGAATTGCTGGCCCTTCGGCGCGGGCGGCGAGCCGACCTGGCCGGCTGTAACTTGCTGGCTCTGCAGCTGGATGGCGGCGATGACGTCCTGCGGCGTCAAGCCCCGTGCCTGAAGCAGGTCCGGATTCATCCAAATGCGCATCGCGTATTGACCGGCGCCGAAGATCGTCACGGCGCCGACGCCCTTGAGGCGAGCGAGTTCGTTCTGCACGTTGATGACGGCGTAGTTGGAAAGAAACAAACTGTCGAAGCGGCCGTTAGGCGACACCATTACGATGAATTCGAGAAATGAACTCGCCCTTTTTGTCACCGTCACGCCCTGGCTTTGCACCGCGGGCGGCAACGACGCAACGGCGGCAGAGACCTGATTCTGGACCAGGATCTGCGCTTTATCGGGATCGGTGCCGATCGCGAAAGTTACAGTCAGGGTATAGGTGCCGTCGCTGGCGCTTGTCGACTGCATGTAGAGCGCGTCCTCCACGCCGTTGACCTGCTGCTCGATCGGCAGGGCGACGGTGTCGACCAGGGTCTGGGCGCTCGCGCCCGCGTATCGCGTGGAGACCTGGATGGTCGGCGGGACAACATTGGGATATTCGGCGGTCGGCAATTGCAGGAGCGCGACTAGGCCGATGAGAACGAAAACCAATGCCAGCACGTTGGCGAGCACGGGCCGATCGATAAAAAAACGCGAGATCATGCCGGTCCCTTGGAGTCTTTCATTTCGGCGTCGGGTTGGGGACGCTCGTCTTGCTGTCGTCTGATTGATCCGCCGCGGCCGACTTTAGCTCGGTTCGTTGCGGTTCGACTTTGGCGCCGGGAAAGGCCCGCTGAACGCCTTCGGTCACCACCCAATCACCTGGATCGAGACCGGACTCGATGATCCGAAGCTGACCCTGGGTTTGTCCGGTCTTGACGATTTTGCGCGAAACGACATTGTCCGCGCCGACCACCAGCACATAGCTTCCCTCTTGGCTCGTACCGATCGCCTCGTCTCGCGTCAGCAGCGCCTTGTCCTGACGCCCGATCGGTCCCCGGACGCGCACGAATAGCCCGGGGAGCAGTGCGTTATTCTTGTTCTCGAATATCGCGCGCACCGTCAGCGTGCCGGTCGAGGGGTCGACTTGCGGCGAGACGTAGTCGAGATGGCCCTTATGAGGATAGCCCTCCTCATCCTGCAGACCGATCTCGATCGGAATGGTCGCAAGATAGGTCAGATCTGCCGAGCTGGTCGGGAGTCCAGCCTTGGCATTGTTTCTGCGGATCGCCAAATATTGCGGCTCGCTCAGCGTGAAATAGACATAGATCGGATCGATCTGGACAATGGTTGCTAGCGTTGTGGGCGTCCCCGACGCGCCGACGAGATTGCCGATATCGACTTGATGATTGGTGACGATGCCGTCGAAGGGGGCGAGGACTCTAGTGTAGCCGAGATTGATAGTAGCGGTATCGACGTTGGCCTGATCAACCCCAACCGTCGCT
>Ga0310911_10000199_pt1 | contig 21226 bp, 26 predicted proteins | sample GREbulkMGHF170_FD_203532 | JGI IMG/M metagenome (GOLD analysis project Ga0310911, IMG submission 203532) | Lab enrichment of tropical soil microbial communities from Luquillo Experimental Forest, Puerto Rico - GRE.bulkMG.HF170 | ecosystem: Environmental > Terrestrial > Soil > Tropical forest >... | reverse complement strand
GGCCCCATTTCGCCGGTCGCAAATCCCTGCTGTAATCTCGATGCGATTGGTCCTGAGCCTTGGGGCTGGCAATGCGACGGCGCGATTTCATCGAGGTAATTACTGGATTAGCCGTCGCTTGGCCGCTCGCGGCAGGTGCGCAATCAGCTCCTCCTCTGATTGGCTATCTGGCAGAGGGTAAGCCAGAGGGTACCGCTGTGCTCGCCGCTGCCGTGCGCAACGGCATTGGCGAAACCGGCCTGGTCGAAGGCAAGGACTACATCAGCGAATTTCGGTCGGCAGGCGGTGACGCCTACCTCCTGCCCGGACTGGCGACTGAACTAGTGCAGCACAGGGCGGCAGTCATCGTGTCGCTCGACACGCTGGCGGCCGCGCGCGCAGCCAAAGCGGTGACGACGGCGGTCCCGATTGTCTTTGCGACGGGCGCCGATCCGGTGAGAGCCCGACTTGTCGAGAGCCTTAACCGTCCCGGCGGCAACATCACCGGCATCAGCACGATGAACCTCGAACTCGGGTCGAAATGGGTCGGACTGCTGCACGAATTGCTGCCGGCAGCGAAGCGTATCGCTATCCTCGTCAATATTGAGAATGCGGACGCCGCGCGGTTGATAATCACGGACACACAAGAAGCGGCGTTCTCTATGGGTCTGCAAATAGAATTTGTCTTTGCGAGCAACGAAGCTGAAGTCGAACCGGCGCTTAGCGGCTTGGGCGCCCGGTCGCAGGCGCTCATCATTCAGCCGGACGTGGCATTCCAGCTCAAGAATCGCGAGGAGTTCGCGACGTTTGCGATTCGCGAGAAACTACCGGCGATCGCTGCGGTCGAGGAGTTTGCGAAGGGCGGCGGGCTGATGAGCTACGGTTCGAGCTTCATCGAGGCGCATCGTCTCACGGGCGCTTACGTCAGCCGCATTCTCCGAGGCGAGAAGCCGGGCGATCTGCCAGTGCAACGGGCCACCAAGTTCGACTTCGTCATCAACCTGAAAACCGCCAAGGCGCTCGGACTCGAAATCCCGCCGACCCTGGCGCGCGCCGACGAGGTAATCGAATAACGACATTCTTCGCTGCAGCGCAGAATGTCCGCTTTTGGCACAGAGCGGACATGGCAATCACGCTCATGATGTCCGCTTTCGGGGGTAAAGCGGACATTGCGATTTCAGAGTGTCACGTCTGCTTTTGACCCAAAGCGCGAGCGCGCGTCGCGCGAAGGCGAGGGGCTCAGATCTGCTCTAAGGAAAATTCCTCGGCCTGCAGACGATGAACGGCATCACAATGGGAATCTGATGTACGTACGCGTCTTTCTGCCACCATAGAAGGAACTGAGAAACGCTATCGACTTGATCATCGTGGCGACCATTCGGAAACGCCAACAGTTCCGTGAGGAGCTCGCCCAGCCATGGCGCCGTCTTTGGCAGATAGACGTGTCCCGCCTCAATTTTCGATGATTGCGCCACCATGCGCTCCACCTTGCTGCCCTCCGGCTTGACGCCGATCGGACGCGACATGCCGTCCGGCATGGCGGTCCTGAGATCCTGCAAAAGGTTCATGCCCGGCCCCGCATTCTCAATCAGGATTGTAGTCGCGCTATGCTCTGCAGCCAAGCCGATGACCTTGCGGCGCAGTTGCGGATATTCGAGGCGGCCTCGATAGACATGAACGAGGTAGGCATCTTTTTGATGAATCAGCCAGGTCGTGCATACCGAATAGTCGTTGCGATCGCCCGTCATCATGGCGACGTCCCAGCTCTGAACGATCCGCGTTGTCGATGACCGGCCGGGCAAGTCGTCATAGGCCTGCAACCATGACCGGCGGATTAGATTACCCTCGACCGGCACGGGCCGTTGCTGATATTGGGCGGAGAAAAGCAGGCTTCCCACTTCGGCTTTTATCGCCTCCAGGGCCTGTTGGGTCTCGCGCTCGGGATGGAGAATATCGCCAGTGCGGCGCGAATGTGTTCTCCCATGCCCCAGCTCAACGGTCTCATCCGCCAACGCGATCGCTGGCATGTTCAGATGCTTCCAGCCGCCCTGTCGCAAGAGGTGGCCGGCCAAGTCATCCTCATGCAAGCGCTGCATGACCACAATAATGGGGCCCGTGTGTTTGTCGTTGAGGCGCGAGACAAGCGAGCCGCCGTACCAGTCGATGACTCGCTTCCTGGCGGTCTCCGAATGGAGCTCATTGGCGTTCAGGGGATCGTCGACGATGATCAGATCGGCGCCGCGTCCGGTAAGCGTTCCGCCAACGGAAGTCGCATATCGGCTGCCGCCTTGGGACGTGACGAGTTCGAGTCCGGTTTCTTTGGCAAACCGCGCATGGTGATCGCCGCGCCGTGGTATGCGGAGGTTTTCCCGGAACTGCGATCAGCTGATGCGGGTTCACTCCGGCGAGAGCCGGCGCCCTCTTGATCAACCAGCCACCGCGTTCGCTCAAATCGATTTGTGTGTCGGTCGCCTATGTCGCTTGGCTGCTCGGCCATGATCCGACTCGCCCGCATCATCGTGGTGAGCTATTCGAGCGACTTCGCCGCCGAACTCCACCGGCAGTTTCGGCCCAAGGGTGCCGTTGCACCAGGGTCAGTCAAGAGTGCTGCAAGTGCTGCTAACAGGTACTGTGCGAAACCTGCAGAAGCAACTGCACCGCCCGAGTGCTCATATTTGAGCATGAAAGATTGTCGCGCGAGCCTAAAGGGAAAGGCCGGGAACTGCTACAAATTCTGATCTCACGCGACTTCGAAACCGGCGAGCCTCGAAAAGCTTTGGGAAGGCTTTCGTGCGGGACATGCAGAGTGCATTAACGTCGAAGGCCGCTCATTGAAGTGCTTAGGTACCCTTGCCTCACTGGCATCGAAGGGGATGGAGGCCAAATGAAACTGACCGTTCTTTTTGTCGTTGTCGTCGGCGCAATTCTTGTTTGGTGGTTGAGAAGCGTTAAGCCCAAGCGCGGGGTTTGATTGATCTAATCCTCGCGGCGAGCTAATCTTGTGATCGAGCGAAGCTCAACTATCGTGCAGTATCCTTGGAAGTAGGAACGGACGCGAGCCGCAGGGCTAAGGAGGAGCTTCGCTCGCAGCACAAAATGCGAGGTTGTCTGCATCGCGCGGTGTCATAAATTAACTCGTTTGTCAGAAACTAGCTCGTTTGTTAATTTTTTTGAGATGACCGATGTGGCATCCTTCGTGAAAGGGCGACATACGCCAAGGTATGGAGGATACCAATGGCGCGCGCGAGGACTAATTCAAAGCGAAACAATCGGACGAGAACCGCACCCGCGTTGGGTGTCGCCGGACTGTCCTTGGCAATGGCCGGTGGAGCATCCGCGTCAACTGGTGGGTCGGCAGTGGATGTGCCGGCGCAAAACACCGCAACGCATCACGAACTCTTCCTCGGTGAGGAAGAAATTTCCGACGTCAGTTTGGCGACGTTCTACGTCTTCGACAAGGAAAACACTTCAACATCTCTGGCCCGGTTTGAGCAAGTTGCTTGGGGCTGCAGGTGCGGCGGATGTCGCGGATGTCGCGGCTGCAGATGCGGCTTCCACTTCCGGCATTGCAGATGCGGTTTTATAGGTTGTGGTGGTTGTGGTGGCTGCGGTGGTTGCGGTGGTGGTGGCTGCTGCAGCTGCTGGTGACGTTGCCGCTGGTAGTAGACGTGGCGCGAAAGCGTCACTTGTATTTGGATGACGCCAAGCAAGGAATGCGGCCGCTGCTTGCTCACGAAGTTCGGCCTTGCTTAGTTTGCGGCGAGGCAGTTTTGGTTGTCTGACGAGCGGGGTCCCGCCCTTAATATCTTCGACCCCCTGCCGCCGGATTAAAATGACGACACACACCCCTTTAAGCATGCTCCATATCGCGCTGTGACGAGACCAGCGGCCGGGGCTCGGTTGGGACGTATTTGGGATTTTTGGCTCCTCGCGTGGCGACGACGCCGGTGAAGTCATGGTCGAGACAATGCCAATCCGGATTTCCGAATGGGTCAGAATGCTGGCCTCAAGATAAAGAAGCGACTTCCGACAGCGTTCTCGGATTCATAAACTGGAGCGACCGCCGGCCGTTCGCATCGCACGGTTGCCGGTAGAAAGCCAAAATAGACTCGGCTTCCCAGCTACATCTAGCTCGGTGGGCGAACCAGTGGAGGCGTAGAGAGCGGCGGCCAATGCTCAGAGAAGGCGAACAGCTTGACGATGTTGCACTCGTCATCCCGGTTTTGAATGAGGCGGCAGTCATACCGCGACTCCTTCGTCTGCTCGGAATCCTTCATCCCGCGCCCGCGGAAATCATCGCGGTCGATGGCGGAAGCCAGGACAACACAGCCGCGCTCATGCGCCAAAGCGGGTCCGTGCACCTGATCGAGCACGCCGTTCGCGGGCGGGCGGCGGCGATTAATTGTGGAGTGATTGCGGCCCGCTCGCCGCTCGTGTGCGTGCTTCACGCCGATACGATCCTTCCCGATGACGCCATAGCGGTGATACGCGCGACAATGGAGGACCCGCGGTTAGCCCTTGCGGGTTTCATATCGCTGATCGCAGGCGCCAAGCGAGTGCGGTGGGGTACGACCTTCCATAATTGGATCAAGACTTGGTATGCGCCGCTGATCTTTCGACCTCACTTATTCTTCCGGGGCGCCCGTCTCCTGTTCGGCGACCAAGCCATGTTCTTTCGTCGTTCGGATTTCCTTGCCGTGGAAGGCTGCGACGAGAAACTTACCGTGATGGAGGATGCCGACCTTTGCTTGCGATTATGCCGTCGTGGTCGCATCAGGCTCGTTAATCGAACCGTGACAACCTCCGACCGAAGAATAGCAGTCTGGGGCGAGCTCAAAGCCAACTTGATCTATCTCTACGTCGGAATCCGCTGGGGTCTCGGTCTGCGGCATCGCCTCGAGCGTCACTATCCCGACATCAGATAGACGTGGCGCTGGCAGTCATTCGGTCGGTGTTCGGCCGGAGGTAACCGGCTGCTGTGGCGTACTCGACGACGCGCCGCAAAAATCCGTGACCCGTCGGCGGACAGATCCGCCCTGACAGCGCAGCAAGGTTCCGAGCGGCAAAATGCGGGTTACGGCAGAGATACGTCGCATAGGCGGATGTTACCCTCTGATAGAGAGCGCGCTCAGCCGGCCTGAGCTGAGATAGGTCAAATCGTTCAGTGGAGACAAGCCGCGGCACGTGAAAACCCGGGTAATCCAAAGCCGTCAGAGCGGCGAGAGGCGCCGGATCGCCGGAGACCAGGTGAAAGGTCTTTCCCGCCGCCATTTCGAAGCTTTCGATGATGTCGGTCAAACCTCCGATTACGTGGTCGATCGGCACGAGATCGAGACTTGCATCTGGTGTCGATGGCAGCACAGTAATCCGAGCGTCACCGATAAGCCGCAGGAAGGCGTAGATATTTCCAAACCGTCCAATGGCACCGGTGTCTGATGTGCCCACAATGATGGATGGTCGGGCGACCGCTGCTCGCAGGCCAGAAGCGCGTACCAGTTTCTCGGCCGTGGCTTTGCTCGCCTCGTAGCTGTTGGCGAAGGGCTGTCCAGCATCTATCTCCTCCTCGGCGACATGACCTGAACGTTCTCCGCTGACATAGGCCGTGCTGACATGGACAAGGCCGGGAATGGGTCCTTGTGATGCGCGGGCGAAGCGAGCGACGTTGCGTGTACCTTCAACATTGACGATACGATGCAGGTCGGATGCCGAGGAAAATTTAGTTTCCGCCGCACAATGAATAATCACCTCGACCACGCTGGCGAGGGCAATAGCTTCGTTGGCTTCAAGACCTAAGCTGGGCTTCCGAACATCGCCTGCCGTCCAGTGCAAGGCACCATATCTCGGAGGAGTTCCGGTATAGGCCGCCGGATGCAGCACGCTCCCATTGTTACGCAGGATATCATGTCTCCGGTGGACAAGCGCAATGACTGCATGGCCGCGCTCCACAAGCTGGCCGCAAAGCTCGCTGCCGATCAGCCCCGTAGCTCCGGTTACAAGTATACGGCGACGGTGTCTTTGCACGACACATTACATCTCTCGTGTTCAAGCCTTTCGCATTCCGCGCGATGGTCTTCCGATGCGCCGCGCCCCACCGTCGGCCGTTCGCGTTCATCATCCATTATGCGTACGCAAATGGGCGCGTAGTTCTAGATTGGGGAAAACGATAGTCGACGACTAGCGTTCCCTCAAACGTCGATATCTGAAATTAAAAGTCTGTCAGTTTCTGACGTGCGAGTCAGCTTCTTGCTTGCGACAACCTTTTTTAAACCCGATGTCCATCGTATTTCGAACTTCGATCCTGTGTATTCGGAAAACGACTCAGCGGTACTTAATTTGATCAAGGCGACGCAGACTGGTTGAAGCTGGCTTTGACATACTGCCTTCCCTATGCAGTTTGCACCTTCGGCGCGGTCTCTCACCAGCTAAGAACGCCTGACTCCAGTGATCGCCATACTTAAGATACCGAGTGATCGCTTGTTGAGGAATATGAGTTAGATACGCCTCTAGACGCATTGCGGATCACACCGCTCGCTTCGAGCGCGAGCTAAGGCAATAACGTCAATGCGCGCAACCCCTAAACCGTGCTGGACGCGCAACGAAGTTAGCGCGCCTCAGTAAGTGCGGGTGCCGTCGATCACCTCTTTGAGCGCGACATATTCCTTGCACTCGGTGCCGCAGATTAGGCGCACCTTCTCTAGGTCGTCCTTCGCCTTGAGCAGGTTGCCTTGCTCGGCATGCCACATGCCGTAATAGGACCAGGTCAGAGCGTGATTGGGATCGGCGGCAAGCGCTTTGTCGTACCAGTATTTGGCATCGTCGTAGCGACCGAGCTTGCGGCTGGCGTAGCCGAGCAAGGTTGCCACATCTGCGTTGTCGTCATAGCCCATGGCGCGCAGTGCTGTGATGCCAGCTTGGTAATCGCTCTTCTCGTAAATCAGGGCGTAGGCCGCGTGATAGCGGTCCAGGAACTCCTTGGACGAGCCGCTCTTTTGCTTCTTGGTCTTCTGCTTCGTCGTGGTCGTACCCGACGGCTGACTGCTTTGTGGTGGTGTGGGATTGTTCGAACCCATCGCGGCGACAAACTCGGGAACACCTGAGACGGTGACCGCAAGAAGGGCAGCTGCAAGTATCGATGTTTTGCGCATGGTTCCTCCGGTATTTGGCTGCCAAATCTCAACCTTGAGCCGCTACGGTATCAAAATTCTCGTTTGACGGCGTCGCTCGTAGGCCAGTAGTTTTTAGTGAACGAACTTTCAAACTATGCAAATGGAACTACAAATTACTATTAAGTCATTTTCTGACAGATAAGTCAGGGGCGACAAATGGAATTTGATCGGGTTGGGTTCATGTGTCGCAGCACCGTTAAACAGCATCTGAAGCAAAACCGATGCTGTTCTTTTTCTATTTGAGAGGCGGAGCGCGAAAGCCGCCAAACTGCTCGTCAATGGCCTGCGCAACCGCGAGGGTGAGCCCGTCGCCACTGCGCGGGCCGATAATCTGAATGCCTACCGGCAAGCCCTGAGCATTCAGCCCGGCGGGAATCGCCGTTGCCGGCAGTCCACAGACCGTCGCAAGCGCGATCCATTTCAACATTTCGATATACTCAATCTCGTGCCCGTCAGAACACTCGAGCGTACGCCGCCGGATCCGTCGCTGATCATGCGGAAAGGCGGCAGTCGGAGAAATGGGCGCGAGCAGCACATCAAATCGCGTGAAGAATCGTCGCATGGCATCGGACAGTTGTGCCCGAGCGTCGTTAGCCTGCAGCCATTCACGATGGCGCGCGGTGTAGGCCAGAACGCTTTGCGCCCACGACAAGGCATTCGCACCCATGGCGCGCGCGATCTTTGCTGGTCCGCGCAGCAGTTCGTAGAGGCCGCGCTCAGCCCATGACAAGTCCGCGCCGATAATCGCGTACAGCAGCAATATATAGGTGGACATCAGCCGTTCAGCGGTGACCGGACACGCAATTTGATCCACGATTGCGCCTGTGGCCTGGAGGCGTCTAGCAAAAGTCTCGAGCGTGGCTTTCGTATCAGGATCGAGGGGAAAAGTGGGCTCGTCGAGCCACAGAGCCACCTTCAATCCTTTCAGTTCAGCAGGTAGTGCCTGCGCCGGGATTGCCGATTCGCCGATTATAGAAAGGAGAAGGCGCAGGTCGCGCGCCGAGCGTGCCATAGGGCCAACTACCGCAAGGTCCAGATCAGCGACAACGCCCGGCGGCGGCACAAGGCCTCGTTGCGAGACCAATCCATAGGTTGGCTTGTGCGCGAAAACGCCACGGGGACGCGTATTGAACCACCGATATCGGCACCAATCTCCAACGCCGTGATGCCGGCTGCAACCGCTGCCGCCGATCCGCCCGAAGATCCGCCGGGCGTCCTTGTTAGATCCCAAGGATTAGTCGTGGTCCCATAGAGCGAATTGTAGGTCTGCCAATCAGAGGCATACACTGGCGTATTGGTCTTGCCCCACACGATCGCATCTGCCGAACGGACCCGGGCCACAACTGCCGCATCTTCGGCCGTCCGGTTGAGCAAGGCCTTCATGCCGGCGGAAGCTGGGAGACCCTCCACGTCGAACGTATCTTTCACAGTCATGGGCAGGCCGCCGAGCAGACCTAAGGGTTCACCTCGCGCGCGGCGCTCATCGATCATCTGCACACTGGCGTAGGCGCGGTCGAGATCACGCGACACCACTGCGTTCAGCTTTGGATTCAGCCGATCCATTCGGACGACGGAGGCCTCCAGTAGCTCACTCGCGCTGATCCGCAGCGCGGCAAGTGCCTGCAATTGATCCGTAGCGTCTAAGGACAGGATGTCCATCAAAAGCCTCCGCTCCTGAACATTTCAAATCGCGACCAGCTTCATCGCTCAAGGAGGCCGCGCAAGCATAGTTGCGATTCTATAACGGATAATTCCAGCTTCGCGCGTTTTAAGCCTGCGCGTGGGATTGTGGCTGCGTTCGTTGTCGAACCGGCGCCCTGCCGCTGGGACCCGGCTCATGCGCGGTTTGCCGAGACTGGAGTCCCCTAGATGAATACCATGTCAGAATACGTGCTCGATCGTCGCGGCTGGAAAAATTTGGCGCTCGCGGCAGAAGAGCGGCCGAAGCAGGGCAAGGTCCTAGAATTATTAGTCGCCTGACAAGCCTTCAGCTGGCAGTGCGCTGCGATCGAAGGCTTTCCCGTTTGGCAAAGACCATGGTGCCGATGCACGGCACTGCTTCTGGTGGAACGAGAATACCGTACATACGTCTAGCGTTTCAGATAGTGCTAAGGTGAGTCGCGAATTGTGATCATTAAGCCAAACGAAGCGTTCGCAGTCATCTGGATTGGATGGTTTTTGAGCTGGATGACGGCGTCATTCTGGTCTAACCGCACGGAAAAGCGCGCAGCGACGAAAGAAACATGGATCTATCGCGCGGCCATTTTTACTGGAGGTGTCCTAATGACACCTTGGGCGGCGCACGTAATCGGAGAGAGCCGCATCTGGGAAGTTGGCAACAACGTTGCATATGGTCTCATCGTCGTCACGCTTTTGGGACTCTTACTGACCTGGTTGGCGCGGATCCATCTCGGCCGCCTGTGGTCAAGCGCAATCACAAGAAAGGAACGGCACCGTATAGTCGATACTGGACCATATGCCTTCATGCGTCATCCGATTTATGCGGGTATTATCACAGCGGTACTTGCGACAGCGGCTGTTGAGGCTACGGTCACGGCGTTAGTCGGCGCAACGCTTATATGTTCGGGCCTGTGGCTGAAAGCGCGCGTGGAGGAACGCTTTCTGATGGTTGAGCTCGGCCCAGATGACTACAAGTCCTATTGCCGTCGTGTCCCGATGCTCATTCCATTCCTGTGGCCTCGCTAAGCGAGCCGTTCGGATTTCTTGTCGTAGGTTTATCAAGATCAAGAGAAAGAGAGCTGCCAAAGTGACTTTGCAGTTGCTCGACCGCAGTCACATAAGACGGCAACCTACCCGGTTAGGATAAGGAAAAGCCTCAAATTACAAGGGACTTAGATTGTGACAGATAAGTCAGTTTTGGCGTTCCCAAGCTATGCTACGCTGCAACAATCAAACAAATTTGGAGAGGAAAATTGTGACAGGGGCGCTCCGCCGCATTCTCGTCATCGAAGATGACGCTGAAACGGCAAAGCAGATCGTGGAGTTCCTCACGACGCGCGGCTACGAGGCCGACCTTGCCGTCGATGGGGAGCAAGGGATGCGTCTCGGCGAATCTGCTGAATGTGCTGTTATCGTACTCGATCGCATGCTTCCGTTCGTGGACGGTCTCGCGATCATTCGGCATCTTCGGGAAGCAGGTATTTTCACGCCAGCGTTGATTATAAGCGCACTTGGGGAGGTAGATGATCGCGTGCGCGGCTTGCGGGCCGGCGGTGACGATTATTTGGTCAAGCCCTTTGCTTTTGTCGAGCTTTTAGCTCGTATCGAAGCTCTAGCTCGTCGCAGCGCAACGGTGGCCAAAGAAACAATGTTGCGCGTCGGCGATCTCGAACTTGACCTCGTGTCACGCACTGTGAATCGGGGCGGTAGAGATATCAAATTGTTGCCGCGCGAATTCCAAGTCCTTGAGTATTTGGTGCGTAACGAAGGTCATGTCGTGCCACGCACGATGCTCTTGGAAAAGGTTTGGGATTTGCATTTCGATCCATCAACCAACATTATCGACGTCTATGTCGGACGCGTCCGCCGCAAAGTCGATGGCGAGCAGACTTATCCGCTCATTCACACCATACGTGGCGTCGGATTTTGCGTCCGTGCTCCTCGTTAAGACCTTACGCTCAACAACCTTCAAACTGGCGCTGATCAGTATCGGCGTGTTTGGCGCGGTGGTCATTGTACTTTTCAGCTACGTCTACTGGTCGACGACGAATCTCGTCTTGAGCAGGTCAGACACTGCGATTGAGGCAGAGCGCACGACTCTACGCAACATCTACGATACGACCGGTCGTGACGGCCTCATTCAAGCGATTGAGCAACGGAGTAGTACGGCGTCTTTTGAGGGTGGCGTTTATCTGCTTACCGACCAATCATTTTCGCCGGTCGCTGGCAATCTCAAGAAATGGCCGGTTGCCAAGGGTGCCGAACAATGGACCGAGTTCAATGCTGATGTCTTGGGCCAAAAGACCGGTCAACTTTTGTATAGAGCGAGATGGGAAACGCTGCCGGACGGACTTCACCTTTTGGTGGGCAAGGATATCAGTGATTTAAGTCGGTTCGTGACCGAAATTTATGCAGCTCTCGCCTTTACGACCTTATTAATATTCGTTCTGGCGGCGGTAGCGAGCGTCAGCGTTACGCGGCGCACCGTTGGCAGAATTGAATCCATAAACATGACTAGCCGCGCCATTATGGAGAGCGGTCTCGGCAGGCGAATACCCGTTCGCGGCACACAAGACGAATGGGATCAGCTAGCGCAAAACCTCAATTCCATGCTTGAGCGTATCGAGACGTTGATGGCCGAGGTGAAACAGGTGAGCGACAACGTCGCACACGATCTGCGGACCCCATTAGCGCGCATGCGTGGGCGCCTTGAGAAAGCTAGCATCGAAAAGAACACGTCTGATCATGATCAATCCCTGATCGGCCAGACGATGGCGGATCTTGATGACGTTCTTCGCATGTTTTCGTCCTTGACGCGAATCTCACAAATCGAGGCCGCCAGCCAGACCGCAGCCTTTCGCATGGTGAACCTTAGTGAAATCGCAACCGAAGTGGCAGAACTGTTTGATGCAGCCGCAGAAAACAAAGGCGGGCGGGTCGAGGTCTTTGGCGATAAGACCGCGCGTATTAGCGCTGATCGTGACCTCCTGTTCGACGCAATATCGAATCTCGTCGACAATGCCATCAAACACGGACGGGAAGGCGGACTGGTGAGCATCCATCTCGATCAGAAGGATGGCGAGGCCATTCTGTCAGTTTCTGACGACGGGCCAGGTATTCCTTCACAGGAGTTTGAGTGTGTTTTTAAACGCTTTTATCGCCTAGAACGAAGCCGCGGTATGCCAGGAAATGGTTTGGGTCTAAGCCTGGTCGCCGCCGTCGCCCGTTTACACGGCGCTAGTATCAGATTAATCGACAACTCGCCTGGTCTGAGGGTCGAATTACACTTCCCGTGCAACGATGGCATCGGTGAGACGACGTATAGTCGTTCGACAGCGAAGACGTTCTGAATCGCTGCGGCCCCGGAATGAGACGAGCCCGCGCCCCAGTTCTCCTGCAGTGAACGTTAATTCTCAGAGCGAAGTCCCACGGCTGTCATGTCGGCTTTGGGTCAAAAGCGGCATTTCGGAATGTCCAACTGATGTCCGCTTTACCCCCAATAGCGGACATTGTTCAGCTCGACCGGGATGTCCGCTAAGTGCCAGAAGCAGACATTGACCAGGCAGTTCGATGACCTTGATCCGCGGGGATTCGTAGATGGGTTAGCGCTCCTGGCCATCGAAAAACTGACGCTGGCGAAGCAGCGGTGTACGTCCGAGCATGCGCTGCTGTCCTCGGCTTTGCGCTTGCGTTACGATCCCCAAGCAATGGAAGCGGACTGACCGCGAAGAGGTCAAGGAGGAAGGTATGACTGAAGTCGGCACAGACGCCACTTCTCGTTGGTATCGCTCGCTCGACCGGACGCAATGGAAAGCATTGATTGCCTCGAATCTCGGGTGGACGTTTGACGGGTTCGAAGTGTTTGCCCTTATTCTTACGATCGGCGCCGCGCTGCATCAGCTCTTGGACACCTCGGAGTACCGGCTCATTCCAGTTTATGCCGGGGCCGTTATTGCCATAACCGTGTTTGGATGGGGAGCGGGTGGATTGCTTGGGGGTATTCTTGCCGACTACATCGGCCGCAAGCGATCGATGACCCTCACGATCCTCGCCTATTCGGCTCTCACGGGTCTGAGTGCTCTGTCGTGGAATTGGCTGTCCTTTGCCATTTTTCGTTTTCTCGTGGGGCTCGCGATCGGTTCGGAGTGGGCCACAGGCGCATCAATCACGGCGGAGCTTTGGCCAGATCACGCACGCGGCAAGGGTGGTGCCTTTTTGCAATCCGGCTATCCGATCGGAAGCATTCTCGCTTCCGGTGTTTGGGTAATGATCGGCCCTCTGGGTCCCAGCTCCTGGCGTTACATGTATCTCGTGGGCGTCCTGCCGGCGCTGGTGGCTTTCTGGATCCGGCGGAATATTCCCGAATCGCCGCGATGGGAGCGATCGAACAAGCATCGACGCGCCGCTTATGAGCTCAAACGGCAAGGTGCAGTGCTTCAGGGAGAAGACGCGGCGATTGTGCGCTTTACGCTGGTCGATTTGTTCGCTGATCCCGCCGTCCGCTCGCGCTTGCTTTTGACGTTCGTTATGTCGCTGTCGGTGACGATCGGCTATTGGGGCGTTTCGAGCTTTGTTCCGAGCTACGTGGGGACGGTGGCGACCGCTGCGGGTCTCGAAGCGCAGCGCTGGGTGGGATTAGCCGGACTGGTCCAAAATGTCGGTGCCTTGATTGGCTTCATCAGTTTCGGCTTTCTGGCCGATGCGGTTGGCCGCAAGCCAACGACGATCGTGTACTATCTGATGAGCCTTGTTCTTACTCCAATTGTCTACTTGTGGGTGCAGGACATCCATCTGTTGTTGCTGGTCTTCGCAGTTTACGGATTTTTCGTTCAGGGCGTCTTCTCGTGGACCGCGGTATGGCTGCCGGAACTGTTTCCGACGCGAATGCGCGCGACAGCAGCCGGATTTATCTTCAATACGCCCCGGTTGATCTCCGCGATCGCGCCATTGTTCGCCGGCACGCTTATTGTCAGTCTCGGTGGCTACGGCAAAGCTGCGACTATTATCGGCTTGTTTTATAGCCTTGGGCTGTTCGCTGTGCCGTTCTTGCCTGAGACAAAGGGAGAACCGCTACCGGAAGCCGACACGCTATCGCTGCCTCTGGAGCGAGAACAAATCCGTCAAACGGCATGAAGATCGTCGATCTATCTCATCTCATGAACGTGCATACGCCAGGGTGGGTCGGCTATGCCGGCAATCAAATGTATTACGCTCAGAATCTTCAGACTAAGATGATCGTTGCTCAACGAATCGATACCGCGCTGCACGTCGGCACTCATATTGATGGCGCCATGCATGGCACCGACGGCATGGGCGACATGGCTTCCTATCCGCTGAATTTTCTGGTCGGACCTGGAGCGGTGGTCGATATTTCACAGCACATGGATGATTGGGCTGTCATCACTCCTGCAATGCTCGAGGCTGCTCCGGTCGAGATCAAGAACGGCGATATCCTGATCATCCATACTGGATGGCATCGCTATTGGGAGGGCCAGCCGCGACAGGATCTGGTGCGCTACTTCTGTATGCATCCCGGGGGCAAAGTTGAACTGCTTGATTGGATGCTGCAAAAAAAGATCAAGTGGTTTGGCGTTGATTGCGGTTCGGGCGATCACGCAATGAATACCTCCATTCGCATGATGCGTCCTGATCTCGCCAAGCATTTCGAAAAGAGAGTCGGTAAAACCTGTGAAGAGTTTTTTGGTGACTTTTCCTACGTTCACAAGAAGTCGGGTCGCCGCATCACCGATAATATATTCCCCTTCCATAGCTACGCCTTTTCGGAGGGCTTGATCCATGCGGAGAATCTGGGCGGCGATATAGACCTAGTACTCAACCAGCGCTTCCTCATCGGCGCCTTCCCCTGGCGGTACGAAGGGCTTGAGGCCTGCCCGTGTCGGATCCTCTGTTTCTCAGGTTGCGGCGAGACGGTCGAGGCTGTCGGCGATGTCGCGAATGCAGTTTTCCCGCGCCGCTGATCGACGCAGTGCTCTGGCTGATGACCATGCACGGCCTTGGCGATAACGAGGCCGAGGTCGTGTACGAGGCCGTCCACAAGCCGCTGACGCCAGTGCGCCGCGGGATCGGCCCCGGATTGCCACTACCGCTTCCACCGGCACACCATAGCGGTCCTCAATGCGTTCAAGTATTGAGCCGGCACTATGGATCAGGTCGCGCCGATGTCCGCTATTCCCCCGAAAGCGGAAATCGATCGGCGCAACTGCCATGTCCGCTTTGTGCCAAACGCGGACGAAGTGCACCGCAGCAAAAAAACGGCGCACGTTCATCACGCTCATCGGCGGCGCGGTGACGATGTGGGCGATTCGAATTCGTGTGGACTGATGTTCCGTACGATGGCGTAATTGGCAGATGGATTTGATAACTGGTCGGCCACTGCCGGTGTTTGAACGTCTGCGTCGCAGCACGCAGACGGAGGTGCTCGATGGTTCTGTCGACTCTCGCGAGCTCGCATTGATACTTTCCGATCTGGCGCGTTTTAATGGCGCGATGTTGGGACGTTCAACGCGGCCCCACTATGGGGTAAACCATTAGCGGTTGCCTCCATTCCATATGGATTTATTCGTAAACGCGTCATTTCCGAAACCGTTTATCCGGTCGGCGATCAGCTTGCGGTCACTCCTTCCTATACCGGTGACGGGACATCACTGGCCTTGCATACAGGATTGAGCGCGGCGCGCGCCGTCCTGCGAAATCGATCGGCCGCCGATTTCCAAAGAGCGACGATCGCAAAGCTAAAGCCTCAGATGTTTTGGGCAAAGCTTGCAAACTTTGCTTTTGTCAACGCGTCCGCACAGCGCTTGACGGCAGCGGCCACCCGTCAGGCGCCCTGGGTACTGCCCCAAATCGTTGCCATTGTCGTTAACAAGACGCGACTACGTCCATGATCATCGGAGCTGAGAGGTGCCAATTATCAGGACGGTGCTCTCTTGCCCCAGCGAGACACGGTCATGTCGGCTTTGGGTCAAAAGCAGACATTCTCGCGGTTAGTCGCCATGTCCGCTTTACCCAAAAGCGGACATCGTTCAGAACGGTAGCAATGTCCGTTTTGTGCCAGAAGCGGACTCATGCACTGCAGCAAAATGTCTCTATTCAACCATCTCGTTGGCGCTAGCAGTGATGGCGCGTCCAGACCGAGAAGTCACTCAGTCCCGAACTAGTTAGAAGTGCCAAGCGGGGGCGCCGAATCGATAGTTGATACCGGCCTTGAGAATATTGAACTTGTTATCGTTAAAAGGACCGCCATTGCCAAAGTCCATCATGTTATATTCGATCTTGGCGGTCCAGTTGTCCCACAGAGCATATTCGGCCCCAATGCCAAGCATCCACCCACTAACGGTCTCATCGACCGAGATCGAGCCGAATTGCATGCCATTTATGCCGGTGCTGACGTTCCCGCTCGCGTGCGCCCAGGCCCCGCCCACTTTGCCGTAGACCAACCAATTGTTGAAGGCGTAGCCGACCCTAGGAGCGAGTGTGGAGACCCAATCTAGGCTCGCCTCAGCGTTCCCGGTTATGACGACTCCGGGGCCAACGACCGTTGCACTCACGCTGTCCTTTATGGTTGTCCCCGCGAAATCTCCTTCGACACCCAACACCCATTGATTGATCTGGTAATTGAACCCGACCTGACCGCCGCCGATAAAGCCAGTGCTGCCGCCGCCATCGCCATCGGACCAGCCCACGCCGCCATGGGCACCGGCATAGAATCCGGTCCAGTTATAGACAAAGGGAAGCGGGGGCGCTGGGGGCAGATAGGCAGGTCCGCCTGACACATCGGCGCCTTCGGATGCAGCGGACGCTGAGGTGAGCATCACGGCCGCAAGACCAAGCTTGATCAACCCGTACTTTCTCATACGCCCCCCTTAGCATGTACGCTGAACCTAAAGGCGCCCCCAACTGTGGCAAGAGAGTTACGGGACTGTGACGAACGATGCGGACTTCCACTTTGTTTGTGAGTTTTTTTCGATTTCTGAAACGGTGTTGTCGGGAAACCACATCGAACCCATGCAAAGTTTGTTTTTGTGGCTGAACTACGCAGAACCGGTGCAAATACTTGGAAAAAATTTGCGCGGATCGTGGGAAAGCAAAATGCTCACATGGCAAAGCCGTCGGGCGTGGGAGCCGACGGCTTTGCATTCGTCCCCGTTCCGCGCCGCATGTAGGGATACGGCGCATCTGGGTTGTCGGCCGATACCTCCACGGTCCGACAGAACCTTATTGTAAGGACCTTGGCGGCAGCATTGGGCCGGGATCGCGGCCAACAATTTCTTTATTGGCGTCAAGATCAAGAATCTAACTGCAGCCGCGGTGAAACGCGAAGGGTCGGCGATAATTCCCGCAAATCCGAAACCACAAAGCTCCTGTTGCAAATCCGAGACCACAATACTCCTGTGGTTTTGGTTGCAAGAACATCAGACACAAAAGCTAAAGGACGCTCGCCAAGAAATTAGCATCAATCTCGCACGAATTGGACACAAACCAAATACACGCGCGTCAAACATTCGATGTATAGGAGATGGGACTGCAAGGGGGATCACACAATGAAAAAGTTCTTGCTCTCAGGCGTAGCGTTGTTGGCGCTGGCGATTGGACCAGCTTTAGGAGCCGATATGCGTATGCCAGTGAAAGCGCCGCCACCAGCTCCGCCGCCTCCGCCTCCGGTTCAGGACTGGTCTGGCGTCTATGTCGGCGTCGAGGGCGGATACGGTTGGGGCAATCAGGACTTTAACCCGGCCTTCGATCCCTTCTTCAACTCCGATCCCTCCATCATCCAGTCACCATCTACTTTCTTCGGCATCAATGACCCCACCATCGGCCACGTAAGCCAGAGCGGCTGGTTGGCCGGCGGTTTCTTCGGCGTGCAGAAGCAATGGGGCAGCTGGGTACTCGGCCTTGAGGCCAGTATCGACGGCGCCGATATCAACGGCTCGACCACAGCAACCAACTCTCAGACTTGTGTTGGGTGCTTCATTGTTGTTCCGGGGTCTGTAGCCCTCGTCGACGTCTCTCGACCCAATATCAACATCAATCAGAGCCAGACGATCAACTCAAAGATCGATGAACTTGGCTTTGCGGGCGGCAAGGTCGGTTGGGCGTTCTCGCCAAATTGGATGATCTACGGCACGGGCGGCTTGGCCTGGGCTCATAAAGAGGACGACGCTTCTCAGACTCAAACGGTGCAACGGTGCAGCAGCACCGGCAACTGCATCCCCTTCACCATCGGCTCGGGTGGGACCTTCGACTTCTCACAAACCCAGTCAGGCGGATTGACAATGTTTGGCTGGGCAGCCGGCGGCGGTGTTGACTATAAATGGCAAATCGATCCGGGCTCGGCCGTAATCTTCGGCGTCAAATATCTGCACTACCAGTTCGGCAACCACACGCTCACCCTCGCCGACAACACGTTCGGGTCTGGTGACAGCTTTAGTATCAACACCAGCGAAAGAGTTGATGTCGTCACGGGTCGGATAAGCTACCTTTTCTCTATCCACTGAGCTTCCGCGAAGAGGATTGGAAGGGGAGCAACCCCCTTCTGGTCGTGCTAGCCTCGCCCTGGAAAGCTGAGCTAGTTCGACAACCCTGCCGATGTCGTGTGAGGCACGACACCGTCTTGGGGACGTGAGCAAAGCCGCTGGTTGTCGCATCCCGGCGGCTTTGTTTTTTGTTAAAGATGAGGCGCGGCGGATCGCGGCGAACATCGCCAAGTTGCCGGAGCTTTTTCGGAAGCCGTAATCAGATCAGTGGAATTGATAGTACAGCCCGCCGCTTTCTGCCCAGCGATCAAATCCGCGGCTCACCGATAAAACGCGAAAATAGTAGGAAGAGGTGTCAGCGAGAGCGTATGCTTGTCCGCAGTCGGACCATCGCCGCCCCGCTATTGGTCCGACACCCAGCGTTGCCGTGCGTGCACGGGCGAGCGCGGCGCGTATGGGGACAAGGCAAAGCCGCCGATTGCGAACCGCCGACGGCTTTGCTGCGAGTCTACAAATGACGACTCGTCGCTTCCCGCCACCGTGGTCTGTCGAGGAGTTGGACGCGTGCTTAGTCGTGCGCGATCACAGCGGACAGGCGCCTCCCCCCTCCGGGGAACCAGTTACCTCCAAAGACATCCGCCAAAGGCCTGTTTGATCTTCAATTACTTTGTCATGATGCCGCTAGCGCCCGGTCTTATTGTCGGGGACACCCGTCCAACAAAGGAGAGAAGCCGTGAAGGAATCAAAACTTCTGCTCAGGTTTTCCCTTACCGCCGCGGTTGTTTTCTGTGTCTTCGGTTTCTTGGGCCAAAGTACGGGTCCGCTCTTGGCTGACGGTGCTCTCGTACCGGTTTCATATTCGCCGGGCGATGCAATGTCTTCACCCACCGGCTCGATGGTGGCAACCAAAACGATCAAAATGGCTTGTTACGCTGCAAGAGCCCGCTGTGTGAAAGATTCCGACTGTTGTAGCGGACTACGCTGTAACGCGGCGACGCGTGCTAGGACGTTCGGGGGAGGGGGGGCGTCCTATTGCACAAAATAATTGATCCTCGGGCGTTCAAATCGCGGCAAGAGTGCTTCAGCACGGATGAGGCGCGAAGGATTGCGGTGAACTTTGCCAGGTTGCCAGAGCTACTGAAGTCGCAGCCTCATTGGCGCTAACCGCTCACGAAAGAAATAGGGCCGCCCATTCAGCGGCCCTAAGTTAAAGGAGTGGTAGTCATGGCACCGCCGGGGAGCGACGGTGCGATGTCTAAAAAAGCACTGATCGCGGAAGGGCGCTGTGACGGTCGTCACAGATAAATTGGGTGGCTTGGTCCATAACCCGACTACGGGGAGCAGCTCATGCCTTGGTCCACGCTTGTGCCCTTCGCTCTTGTCGCGGTCGTCGGGATAGTTGTGTTTTGTGCAGTGTACCGAGCCGGAGCTTGAGCGTAGCGCGACCGAACAATTAGCAAAATAAAGCGGCCCCGCCTTCACGGGACGAGGCGCGGCGGGTGTTGATAACTTTTCGCGCGGCCACGCCCTCGACACACTGTCGGCACCAAATCCAGTGCGGTGTGGGGGACGGTCACATGAAAACGGCCGCGCAGAACCGGATCGTCGGTGTCAGCAAAGTAGCAACCAACGAGAGAACATACCCGTATCTCGTTCAGATTCCAGTCGGGGTTGCCGGATTGGATATTGCGCTGAACCGCCAGATTGTCGAGTTCCACAAATCGCGGCGCATTCAACTGCGACATGGACGTACAATTTGGAAGGGCGGCGAAATCTATTCTCGCTGGTGCTTTCCCGATTCGACTACGGCTCGCGCCTTCGTCGAACAGTTTGGCGGAACGTTCAACAAACTTGCTCACGCGCGATGAGGCTCGGCGGATCGCAGCGAATATTGCGAAGTTGCCCGAAGTTTTACGCCAATAAAAAACCCCGACGATTGCCGGGGCTCAGGAGCACTGACTGGAGCGCGTGTATGAAGAATAGGCACCGCGTCAGTCAGGCTGTTAGTAGGCTTATCCGCTCACAGGCGGCTGGCGCAAGATATAACGGGTGCGGCAGATCGCAGCGAATATTGCTAAACTTTCTGATTATTCGTCCGCAAGCGGACTCAACTCTTTCAGCGTCATCGCGCTCAGTGTTGCCGCGTCCCGCACTCCACGCTGTGCCAGTTCGATGATCTTCGATGCTACGAGCCGCCTAGCGGGATCATCGGTCAATTTCAGCGCCAATTTCGCGCACACGGTTTCCAGCGCGAGCGACATTTCCCGGATCACATCCGGTTCAAATGCCTGACCAGCGAGAAATGGGCGAATGGGCATCTAAAATGTGAGACAGTATCCGTGCTGCGCCGCATTTAAGCCGTTTCCACCGCACATTGGAAGTTCCATTTTGACGCTAAGGAACCAGTTTCAGGCCCACCAATTAGTAAGATGTTTAATGACCTAAAAAGACCGCTCCATGCCAAAACGTACACCGGATCAATTGCATTATTGGTCAAAGACTAACAAGCTAATCGACCACAAATTGCGAGCCCACTATCAGGCGTGCGCGACTGAAGAACTGCCGCCGCGATTGCTCGCGGTTCTGAAAAAGCTAGACGAAGAAATTGAACCTTCAGCAGAGCGAGTTGAGGCAATCCAACACAACGGGAAGCTTTGAGGCCGCGCCCGGCGTACATCCGGCAATAGGCGCGGCGGATCACGGCGAACGTGGCATTTCTGTTACGGTCGGGAACTAGCAACGGGGTGCCCACGTTAGTCAATCGCAAGACGTGCGTAACATCTAACTTGCGGCTCCTCGAAAGCAGTGGGGCCGCTTTCTTTTGCGTCTAGGCCTTTCCTTCCGCCGCCAACTCCGCAAGGGACGACCCGCTAGCTTCCGCCACCGACAAAACATCGTCGGCGCTTA
>Ga0310911_10000190_pt1 | contig 21433 bp, 16 predicted proteins | sample GREbulkMGHF170_FD_203532 | JGI IMG/M metagenome (GOLD analysis project Ga0310911, IMG submission 203532) | Lab enrichment of tropical soil microbial communities from Luquillo Experimental Forest, Puerto Rico - GRE.bulkMG.HF170 | ecosystem: Environmental > Terrestrial > Soil > Tropical forest >... | reverse complement strand
CCGACGGTTCCTTTGAGCGTGCAGTGTATGATGGGCCGCGGTCTGTTTCCGACATTTCGGATAAAGCCGAGGATCCGCCGGAAACCGCTCGGCAGCGCGTCAAAACCCGCCGGTGCCGCAGACTCGCCTCCAACATGACCGTGAGCGGCGCGATGCGACGAAACCTCCACTGTCAGCATCATCACTACAATCAGGCCTGCCGCGACCAACCAGCGCCGTCTACGCCGCCGTGTTCGGATCGGGTTGTGCGTGACCATCAGGATCTGGCACCACGACGGCGCCAACCTCCGAAACCGGTCCTCATATTCGTCGAAACTCATTACGGCGCTCGCCGAACGGCATCGCGTACGTCATCGCAGTGCGCGGGATCCCCGGTGAGCGGGCGAGAACCTGGTCGCCGGGGACGGGCAGGGTGGTATGGCATTCTCTCGCCGTTCTCGCCGTAGACGTCCTCCTGCCAATCGTGCGCGGGCCCAGGTGGCTCGCCGCCCCGGGGCTTCGAGCGCTCAGGTAGCGTTTCGGTTTCAATCAGCGCAACATCGATGGAGAGATGCTCCCTGCCGGGCTGTTCCACTGGCGAGATGCTGAGCACCATCCTCGCAGCGGGTGCCCCAATCGCTATTGTGAGACGAGCGGCCTCGAACATACCGAGTTTTTCAGTCATGCTTTTTCCTATTGGATCAAGAGGGGCGATGGGCATCCGGTCGGGCTTGGGAGGGCTTCTCACTTGCCGCCAGTGCCTGTCCGCAATGGCAGGGGTGCAGCGCTGTGCTGCACCCCTGGCCGCCCGCGCCTTATGAAACGATATGGATGAAGTTGCTGACGTCCGAGGCGCGAATAACGCGGGGCGGATGGTGATAACCGTAAGGGAACGGCGACCAATTGTACTCTTCGATAACGATTGTGCCGTCACCGTTCACCTGCGCGACGTAAGCCACGTGACCGGAAGATCCCGCTCCGGAAACATTGGGCCCGTAGTAGGCGATGGCCCCGACCGATGGCGTATTGTCGACGCGGTACCCGATTGCGCGGGCGTTAGCAGCCCACGTGTAGCCGTCGCCGAAGGTACCGGCCGTGCCGTTAGGGCCCTTCATGTGGTTGCTGAAGTTGACGCCGAGCTGGTTGATCCGCCATGCCACGAAAGAGGTGCACTCCCTGGCATAGAATTGCCACCGATCGCCCCCGTCAAAATCGGGCTGGCTGTTTTTGTAGGGATAGTCGTCCCCTTTGATACCCGGCTGGGCCGGGGGTTGCGGCGCATCCTTGCAGACCGGGATCGGTGGACTGAAGTCGTTGAACCTAGCGGTGTCGCAGTAGAAGTCAGTGACGAAGCTCCCATCCGCCAGCTTGTTCCAGATGTTGCTGCCATTGACCACTTCGCCATGCACCTGGCAAGTGATGTCGATCGCACCGCCGTTGGGGATGAGACGTACGACGGGAAAGGCGGTGCCGGGGCCCTTTCGCGCATTCAGCCCGTCAGGGGCGTTGACAATGTGGTGCTGATAGGTGCTCGGTTGTGGGGGAACCGGTGAGGGTTGTGGCGGAACCGGCGTGGGCCGGGCCTCACCCTGGCAGACCGGGAGCGGCGGGCTGAAATCGTTGAAGATGGGGGTGTCGCAATAAAAATCGGTGACGTACGTTCCGTCCGCCAACTTGTTCCAGATGTTGCTGCCATTGACGACTTCTCCATGCACCTGACAGACGATATCGATCTGGCTGTTGTTGGCGGCGCCGTGCACAACGGGGAAATTTGAGCCAGGTCCCTTTCGCGCGTTCACGCCATCCGGGGCATTGACGATGTGATATTGGCGAGGGCCTGGCGCTTCTCCGCTGGAGCTTTGTCTCAGCATATTTTCGAGCGCGCTAGCATAATCGGCGATCGGCTTTGCCGCGTCGAGGCCGTTGACGATCTTGCGCGCGTTGATGTAGTCGCACTGCGCGCCATTGATGAAGTCGCCGAGCCCCACGCCGGTGAACGCCCCCTTGCGCATGCCAAACGACAAGGCGTTATAGGAGGTGGTCGGGTCGAGGGCCCGCTCGGGGTGGATCAGAAGCTGATCACCCAGATTAAGGTCTTGGCTCATCGTTCGATAGAGGTCTGCCCCGGTAAGTTGCGGGTAACCCCGACCGTAGTAGGTATTTACATAGGTCTTGCCGTCGCTGCCAGTGACCGGAACAGGGTTTCCATAGGGATACCCCTGCCCTTTGCCGCGCTCCTCGACTGGTTGCCACTCATCGGCGCACTCCTCTTTGACCGTAGCCAGCATGTAAGCGGCCCAGCGCACGTCGCTTACATCTTTGTCCTGCTCCAGAAACTCGAGCAATTTGTCCATTCCTGAGGCTTGGCTGTCGTTGAGCGCACCGTATTGCGCTTTGTACAAACCGATGAACTTCGCATGGTCGATCTTCATCTCACGCACCTGTGTTAGCGGTTACAGCCGCACTGCGCTTTGGCGTGTTGGGCTGCGCTGATAATCTTGGTGCGTCGATCCAGCATCTCATGCGAAAAGGCGTGAAACCGTGTGAAAACTTTGGCTTACGATCACTGTCTGCGAAGCCGTATGCGAGGCAGCAGCGAGCACAAGGATTGGCCCTTTTAGAACTCTGCCGCAACGCAGTGATATTCTCGCTGAACTGACGGACCCGAACATCCCTCAAGCGGGGGCACAACGTCAACGGCGCCAAGCCGCACATTTTGTGTCGACGATCACCAGATCGCCGTCATCGCCGGAACCCACTGGCTGCTGAAGGCGAAACCGGTCGGGTGCTGAAAAGCTCGCTTGTCATTCCGGGACGGCCCGTCGGGGCCGGGCCGGAATGACGACGGTTCTGTATTTTTTTGCCGCCTGTCAGTGCTCAGAACTATTCAGTTGATTCAGCCGGGCGCCCCCCTTGCCAGCTTTCCCGGCGAAAGCCGGGACACATGTTTGCCGTGGGCACCGGCTTTCGCCGGTGAAGCGGGATTTTACACGAGGGATTGGTGCATCAATGCCTGACGAATCGTGTAAATGACTCTGAACACTACGCTGGCGGCAGGGTCGCCGGCGAAGCATTGGGCGAGAGCCCGCCTGGTGGATCCCATTGCTGTGCCTGGGTGCCGTTGCATGTCGCCAGTTGGATGGCTGTGCCATCGTTGTAATTCGACTGCTTGATGTCGATGCAGAGCTGCGGCTGTGCTGCCGGACGGATCGTGCCGTCGCTAAACCAGATCCAGTCTTGAGCCGGGGTGTTGTTGCAATGGAAGAATTGCAATTGCTGCCCGCCGACGAAGTTCTGATTAGGCACGTCGAGACATTGGTTGTTCTTCGTCTGGAACGCGCTGCGATAGCCACCGTTTCTCCACCAGCCAGACGTGTACCATTGCTGGCTGACTTGGCCGGTGCAGGTCGTCAGGACCGCCTTGTTATTGTCGTCGACATTGGGATTGGCACCACCCAGGCATTTGCCGGAGCCGGCGAAATTCTTGATTCGCGGTTCGACCCAACTCTGTTCCGGCGACCCGTCGCACGACGCCATCACCAAAGGCCGGCCTTCAACAAATTGCGATCCAGGCCCCGCGACGCAAATTTTGGACCCGTCGGCGGGTCGTATCACGCCAAATTCGGAAGCCCAGTTCTGGTGGGATTGGCCATCGCAGGCGTCCATCGTTACGGACTGGCCGAGGCCATTGTTGGTCAGGCAGCGGCCCAACGCACGGATGCTTCCGTGTTCTTCAGCGATCACGAAATTCTGCTGAGGCGAATCGTTGCAGATGGCTACACTCACCGGGTCATGACCGTTATCCGAAATCTGTCCGTCCGGAACTTCCATGCACCAACCGCCAGGCGTCGAACTCGAGTTGGTGCTGGCAAGCGGGCTGTTGGGACCCTTGAACGCTTGCCACGTCACCTTGCCTCCATAATTCCCACCGGGCTGGGTGACATTTTGTTTTGGGAAGTGCCGAGCGAAATTGGGCGTCTGGACAATGATCAGATTTCCGTCATCCATCAAGCCGAGATAGGATGGGCCGTCGCCAGCGGTATTGGTCGCCCAGATTGCGCTTCCGCTGCCACTGACCGCCGGCAGATAGGCCGAATAAGTAACCAGATTTCCGTCGTCTTGCATGACGGCGCGGGCGTTTTGGACATAGGGGCCGCCGCGCCCCCACAGTGGGCGGTGGGCGTTGTCGTAAATCACGAGATTACTGTCCGAAGCCTGCTGGAGCAGCATGTACGAGCCATTGGCCGAGGTCAGCTTGTCTCCGACGCTCAATCCCGAATTGAAGAGCGTCCAGCTTGGCCCAATAAAATTCCTCCTGGCCCACGCATAATCCTGCTGGAGGGCGGCGACGATCATGGTGTTTGCGCCGTCCGCATCGTTCGCGCCTTTGTTTGCAGAGAAAAATTCGAGATGGCTGACGTCTCCCGGAACAATAAGCTGATCGGAGCCGGGGATCGCCATCGATATGGCCGAGTGAGTGTCGATCACGCCATCTGAGATCGGATTTTCACAGCAGGGTAACGGTGGGTAATGGATCAGACTTGTATCCGCCGCGGCGATATTGATCCATTGGGTACCGGATTTTCCCTGAGGATGGCGCGCCTCGGAATGAATGATATTATGGTTGGAATCCATGCCGTTGATCCAAATCTCGGACTTGGAGCCTGGTAGTGTCTCTTTGCAGATCTCCTGATTGCTTGCCAGGTTAGCGCAGGTGTTGACTACCGACGTGTTTGAGCCGGCGTGCGGCGACCCGGCGGTGATGGCGGTTCCGACGTCGATCGGCGGCGAAAACGCGTCGCAGATCGTTAAATAGCAGTAAGGGGGCGCCTTACCGCTTGCCCCGTAAATCGCCGATCGAGTGACCATGCCCCCCATCGAATGAGCCACGATGTCCACGGGGATGCCCTTGGACGTGAAGTTCTTGTAGATGTACTGCGATAGCGCCGCACCGACGTCGACCCAGGAAAGAGTTTCGTCGTACGTGCCCCAATTATGCAGATTGACGTCGCAATTCGACGCGTTCTGGTACCAGGCTACAAAGATGAATTGACCCGTATATCCTTGCCGGCGCATCAAGCTCGGCAAATCTCCCCAATAGCCTGAGCAATTGACGGCGTTCGCGAGTGTCAGGCTGCCTTCGGTAGGGCTCCAGCCGATATTGCCAGGACCAAATCCATGAACGAACAACGTCACATTACCTTTGCTGTGAGTCGCCGCTTGCCCCGGCACCGCCGCTAGCGACAAGGCAACGAGTAGCCATTTGAACAGGATGAAGAACTGCCATGACGGACTGATCCTGACGATTTTCCACTTCTGGTGATCGCGTTTCATCTCACGCACCTGTGTTGCTGTTACGGCCGACATGGCGTTTGGTGTGTCGGGCGGCGCGCATAACCTTGGGGGGCCTGTCAACGCCTTCGAGCGAAAAGGCGTGAAATCCTGTGAAAAGGTGCGCTACAATCAGCGGCCGTGGATCCCGTGTCCGAAGCGCCGGCGAGCGTCGAGTTCGGCCGTTTCAGGATCTTGCCGCATCGCCGCGAAGTTCTCGCCGACGGCCGGCCGATCGAACTCGGCGGGCGCGCCTTCGACATACTCGTGGCGCTGATCGAGGCCAACGGGTCGGTCGTCAGCAAGGACGAGCTGATCAGCCGCGTCTGGCCGGGCCGGGTCATCGAAGAGGGCAATCTGCGCGCCCAGATCAGGGCGCTCCGGATGGCGTTGGCGGACCCGGACCTCATCCGCACAGTCGCCGGGCGCGGCTACCAGTTCACGGGTGAAGTGCATAGGCGCGGCGGGCGCGGCCAAGGGCCAATCGAGCGCGAGGTCGTGGCTCCCACCCCGGCCGTTGCGCCACGCCTGTCGATCGTGGTCCTGCCCTTCCTCAATCTAAGCGACGACCGTGAACAGCAGTATTTTGCGGACGGCATCACCGAGGACCTGACGACCGATCTGTCGCGGCTCGCGGGCTACTCCATTATTTCGCGCAATACCGCGTTTACTTATCGTAACAGGCCCTCTGACACCAAGCAGATCGGTCGCGAGCTCGGAGTTCGCTATGTGCTGGAAGGGAGCGTCCAGCGGTTGGGCAACCAAGTGCGCGTCAGCGCCCAGCTGATCGACGCCGAAACCGACCGACATTTGTGGGCCGACCGCTTGGACCGAGACGCGGGCGATCTGTTCGTTCTGCAAAACGACATCACGAGCCAGATAGCGGTCGCGCTACATGTTGAACTGGTCCGCGCGGAGGCCGCCCGGCCGGCCGTCAAACCCGATGCGCTCGATTACGTTCTCCGAGCACGAGCGCTATACCTGGGAAACGTGCCGACACGCCGCAGTTACGCGGAGCAGATCGCGCTTTACGAGCGCGCGCTGGCGCTCGACGCGGATTCACAGAAGGTGCAAAGCTTTTTGGCGTGGCAATTGGCAGCGCGCGTACTCGATCAAATGACCGACACGGCCGCCTCCGATCTCGCACGGGCGGAAACGCTCGCCGATCGTGCCTTGACGGCATTTCCCGGGACAGCGCTTGAGCATTTTGCCAAAGCCCAAGTGCTGCGCGCGCAGCAGCGGTTCGAAGAGGCCATTCCCGAGTACGAGACGGTAGTCGCCATCAACCGCAATTGGGTACTTGCAATAGCGGCTGTCGGCTATTGCAAATTTATAACCGGGTCGATCGAGGAGGCAATCCCAGCACAGGAACGAGCGATCCGCCTCAGTCCCCGCGATCCGAGGATTTGGCTATACTATTACTGGATTGGGCAGGTGCATCTGCTGCAATCCCGCATAGATGAGGCGATCTCCTGGTTTGAGAAGGCGCGCCGCGCCAATCCGGACCACCCGCTTCCCCATGCCTATCTCGCCTCGGCCTACGGCCTCAGAGGCGAGATCGGACCGGCAGCGGTCGAACTCACGCAAGCCCGCAATCTGGCCAGCGATGATCGTTATTCGAGCATCGCTCGCCTCCGGGCGGTCGGACCATTCGGCGGGCCGAAGATCCGTGCCTTGTTCGAGGCCACTTACTTCATCGGGCTGCGCAGGGCGGGCGTACCGGACCGATAAACACAGCCCTCTGCTTCCGCTCAGAGGGTTGCTTTGGCGCGCTCGCGTAGCGCGAATTTCTGGATTTTGCCGGTCGAGGTCTTCGGCAGCGCTTCGAACAGGACGGTCCGCGGTGCCTTGAAATGCGCCAGGTGCTCGCGGCAGAAGGCGATGATCTCGTCGGCCGTGGCCGCTGCTTCGGGCTTCAGGGTCACGAAGGCGCAGGGGGTTTCGCCCCACATCGGGTCCGGGCGGGCGACGACGGCGGCTTCGAGCACGGCAGGGTGCCGATAGAGGACGTCCTCGACCTCGATCGTCGAGATGTTCTCCCCGCCCGAGATGATGATGTCCTTTGAGCGGTCCTTCAGCTCGATGTAGCCGTCGGGGTGCATGACCCCGAGATCGCCCGAATGGAACCAGCCGCCCGCGAATGCCTCCTCGGTGGCGCGCGGGTTCTTCAGATAGCCCTTCATGACAATGTTGCCGCGCATGAAGATCTCGCCCATCGTGGCGCCATCGGACGGCGTCGGCGCGAGGCTCATCGGGTCGGCGACCATCAGGTCGTCGAGCACGGGATAGGTCACTCCTTGGCGCGCCTTGAGCCGCGCCCGCTGGTCGGGCGGCAGCGCGTCCCATTCGTCATGCCAAGCGCAAACGACCGCGGGACCGTAGACTTCGGTCAGGCCGTAGACATGGGTGATGTGAAAGCCGAGCGCCTCCATCCCCTCGATGACGGCAGCGGGCGGCGCTGCCCCGGCGGTCATCATCTCGATACGGCGCTCGAGCGAACCCTTCAGCCCCGGCCCGGCATTCAGCAGCATGTTCATGACGACCGGTGCGCCGCACAGATGAGTCACCCGCTCGCGCGCGACCGCTTCGTAGATCGCCGCTGCCTCGATCCGGCGCAGGCAGACATGGGTGCCGGCCATCGCCGTGATGGTCCACGGGAAGCACCAGCCGTTGCAGTGGAACATCGGCAGGGTCCACAAATAGACCGGATGCTGACGCATGCCCCAGACGAGGATGTTGCCGAGCGCGTTCAAATAAGCGCCGCGGTGGTGGTAGACGACCCCCTTCGGATTGCCGGTTGTGCCCGAGGTGTAGTTGAGGGTGATCGCGTCCCATTCGTCCCTGGGAGTCAGCTCCGGCCAGGTCGGATCGCCGGTTTCGAGGAACGCCTCGTAATCCATCTCACCGAGCCGGTCGCCACCCGGCCCTCGTGGATCGGCGATGTCGATCACGAGGGGTTTTTTGTCGAGCTGCGCCACCGCCTCGGCGACCACCGGCGCAAATTCGGTGTCGGTGATCAGCACCTTGGCCTCGCCATGGGCCAAAATGAAGCCGATGGTCGCCGGATCGAGGCGGATGTTCAGCGCGTTGAGCACCGCGCCTGCCATCGGCACGCCAAAATGGACCTCGAACGCCTCGGGAATGTTGGGCGCCATCACCGCGACGGTGTCGCCGCGCCCGACGCCACGCGCCGCCAGCGCCGACGCGAGCCGGCGGCACCGTTCGAGCGTCTCGCGCCAGCGGTAGCGCCGCTCGCCATAAGCGACCGCAAGCCGATTTGGATAGACCGCCGTGCTGCGCAGCAGGAAACCGATCGGGGTCAGCGGCACGTAATTGGCCGCGTTCTTGTCGAGCCCGAGTTCATACGGATTGGCGTCGGCCGCGCTCATCGACGCTGGCCTTCAGGAGCGAGCTTGGGGGAAACGCACGGTGCCCGGCGGCAACCCGAACCCGCGGTGCATCGACTCCTCCCAACCTGACGAGGTCGGCGCCGGGAAATCGGGATCGGCAAAGCAGCCGACGGCGATCCCGCAAGTCGTCGGGCTGCGGTCGCCTTCCCAGAAGACGCTGCTGCCGCAGTTAGGGCAGAAATGAAAGCGGATCTCGAACCCGCTGTCGGCGATCCGGCCGTAGGTCTTGTGCTCGCCTTCGATCCGCACCTGGCTCTTCAGCCATCGGCTGCCGTTGTGAATGACGGCGCCGGTGCGGCGCTGGCAGGCCTTGCAGTGACAGACATAGACGCTGTCCGGCTCTCCCGACGTGATCGCCCGCAACTGTCCGCAATGACATTCCGCGACCCTCTCCATCTCCTCCTCCCCGATGTCCCGTTTCGGCGTCTCCGCATTCTCACCCTCACGAGCGGGGGTGTCGAGCCCGCTTGATCCCACCTCCGGCCGAGGCGCAGAGTGCGATTGTAGAGACCAACCGGCGGTCCGGCCTGCCGCGAGCCGCCGCCACGGAGGGCAACTTTGGGCGCAGAGCGGGTCGAGCGCCGGCTCGCTGCCATCTTGGCGGCCGATGTCGCCGGATACAGCCGCCTGATGGAACGGGACGAGGCCGACACCCTGGCGCGCCTCAGGACGCTGCGCCGCGATCTGATCGACCCGAAGATCGCCGAGCACAAGGGGCGCATCGTCAAGACCACCGGGGACGGAATGCTGGTCGAATTTCCGAGCGTCGTCGAAGCCGTCGCCTGCGCCGTGGCATTTCAGCAGGGGATAGCCACACGAAGCGATGCAACCTCGGAGGACGAGCGCAACTCGGGTGATGTGATCGTCGAAGACGACGACATTCATGGCGACGGCGTCAACATTGCCGCGCGACTGGAGGGGATCGCCGAGCCCGGCGGGATCTGCGTCTCGGGCATCGTGCACGACCAGGTCCAGGGCCGGCTCGAGTGCACCTTTGCGGATATCGGCGAGCAGAGTCTGAAGAATATCTCTCGCCCGGTCCGTGTTTATCGGATCTCGCCCGGCAAAGCGACGGCCGCACCCGGGAAGGCGCCGCTCGCATTGCCCGACAAGCCGTCGATCGCGGTCCTGCCATTTGCCAATATGAGCGGCGACCCGGAGCAGGAATATTTTGTTGACGGCATGGTCGAGGAGATCATCACCGCACTCTCACGCATCCGCTGGCTCTTCGTGATCGCCCGCAATTCGAGCTTCACCTACAAAGGCCAAGCGGTCGACGTGAAGCAGGTCGGGCGCGAGCTGGGTGTGCGCTACGTCCTTGAAGGCTCGGTGCGCAAGGCGGGTGACCGCGTGCGCATCACCGCGCAGCTGATCGAAGCGGAAACCGGCGCGCACCTTTGGGCTGACCGCTTCGACGGCTCGCTCGAAGACGTGTTCGAATTGCAGGAACAGGTTGCGATCAACGTTGCCGGCGTCATCGAGCCGGCATTGCAGGCGGCCGAGAACGCGCGGTCCGCCAACCGACCGACAAGCGATCTCAGTGCCTACGATGCATACTTGCGTGCCTATGCGATGTTCTCCGCCCACCGCCAAAAGCAGATCCGGCAGATTTTGGCGCTGCTCGAGGAGGCCATCGCCCGCGACCCGCAATACGGCCCGGCCCTTGGTTTTGCGGCGCAATGCTGCATGCATTTGGCCACCGATGCCTCCGCCCCGGATCGGGATGCGGCCCGGCAGAAGGGCATCGATTTTGGGCACCGCGCCTTGGCGGTGGCGAGAGACGACCCGGGCGTCGTGGCTGACGCGGCCTACGCGCTCGCCTATTTTGGCGAGGACATCGATGCGATGATCGTGCTGGTCGATCGCGCTCTGACCTTCAATCCAAGTTATGCCCGCGGCTGGCACATCAGCGGCTTTCTGAGATTATGGGCCGGGCAAACGGATCTGGCGATCGAGCATGCCGGTAAGGCTTTGAGGCTCAGCCCACGCGCCCAGACGCGCGGGAGTTCGTGGCTGATCGGTGCCGCCTTGTTCTTCGGCCGGCGTTTCGAAGAGGCCGTTCCGCGGCTGCGGGTAGCTGTCGAGGAGCAGCCGGTCTTCCCCACCCCCTATCGTTTTCTTGCGGCTTGCTGCGCCCATATGGGGTCGCTCGACGAGGCGCGTGCGACGATCGCACGCCTGCGCGTGATCACAGACGAGGTGATGGTGAATTATCCGCTTCCCTTCCGCGATCCCCAGCACCGCGAGCTGTATCTATCGGGTCTGCGCCTGGCGATCGGCGAGCCGGCATGACCCAGACGCGCCGTCTCGCGGCGATCCTCGCCGCCGATGCGGCGGGCTATTCGCGGCTGATGGGAGCGGACGAGGAGGGCACGCTCGTCCGCCTCAAAACACTGCGCCGCGAGCTCACCGATCCGAAGATCGCCGAGTACCATGGCCGCATCGTCAAGACCACCGGCGACGGGTTGCTGGTGGAATTTGCCAGCGTCGTCGACGCGGTGCGTTGCGCGGTCGAGGTGCAGCAAGCCATGACCGAGCGGAACACGGGTGTTGGGGCAGAGACCCGCATCGAGTTCCGTATCGGCATCAATCTCGGCGACGTGATCGTCGAAGACGACGACCTCTACGGCGACGGTGTTAACATTGCGGCGCGGCTGGAAGCGTTGGCCGATGCGGGCGGGGTCTTCGTCTCCAACACGGTCCATGACCAGGTCCGCGACCGGCTGCCTTTTGCCTTTGAGGATCTGGGGGAGCAACAGGTCAAAAACATCGCCCGGCCGGTACGGGTCTACCGGGTCGGTCCAAAGCGCCCCCTCCCTAACCCTCCCCCACAAGCGGGGGAGGGAAGCGCGCGTAGCGCGCGGGTGGGGGTCTCCGACGCGGTGCTGCCGCTGCCAGACAAACCGTCGATCGCGGTGTTGCCGTTCCAGAACCTGTCCGGCGACCCCGAGCAAGAGTATTTCGCCGACGGCATGGTCGAGGAGATCATCACCGCGCTCAGCCGCATCCGCTGGCTCTTCGTCATCGCCCGCAATTCGAGCTTCACCTACAAAGATCGCAGGGTCGATGTGAAGCAGGTGGGCCGTGAGCTAGGCGTGCGGTACGTGCTCGAAGGCTCGGTCAGGAAGGGTGGTGGGCGGGTGCGCATTACGGCGCAATTGATCGAAGCGGAATCCGGGGCACACCTATGGGCCGACCGCTTCGACGGCTCGCTCGATGATGTCTTTGATCTTCAGGATAAGGTCGCACTCAGTATAGCCGGCGTTATCGAGCCGACTTTGCAAGCCGCGGAGATCCGTTACTCAGCCGAACGGCCAACGAAAGATTTAACTGCTTACGATCTTTATCTGCGGGCGCGCGCGGCTGCTTCGAGCTACGAGCGGCAGCACCTCGCTCAGGCGCTCGATCTGCTCGAGCAGGCAATCGATCGCGAACCGCGCTACGGTCCTGCTCTCGCGTTGGCGGCGACCTACCGGGTCGACCTCGAAAACTACGATTGGACTGATGATCGCGATCAGGACGAAAATCGCCGCGCGGCGATTGATCTTGCCCGCGAGGCCCTGAGCGCCGCCGCCGATGACCCGGGCGTCCTCGGCCGCGCCGCCATGGTGCTCGGGCGCTTCGGCGAGGATATCGATGCCGCCCTCGCCATGATTGATCGTGCTCTCGCACTCAATCCGAGCTTTGCCTACGGCTGGTATTGGAGCGGCTGGCTGCGCCTGTTCGCCGGTCAACCCGATCTGGCGATCCAGCATTTCGAGACCTCGATGCGTCTCAATCCCCGCAGTCAGAGGGGCTTCCATCTGGCCGGGATCGGCTCGGCTCATTTCGTCAGTCGTCGGTTCGAGGATGCGTTGGCTGTGCTGCGGGTCTCGCTCGAGGAGGTTCCTGCGTTCACACCGACATATCGCGCGCTGGCGGCCTGCTATGCGCATATGGGCCGGCTTGACGAAGCGCGACCGGTTCTTCAGCGGCTGGCAGCACTCACCCCTGTGGTTGCGCCGACTGCGAACCCATTCCGCCGCCCCGAGGATGGCGAGCTATTTCTGTCGGGCCTGCGCCTGGCGGCCGGCGGGGCGCAATGAACCAGACCCGACGGCTTGCGGCGATCCTCGCTGCCGATGTGGCGGGCTATTCGCGGCTGATGGGAGCGGACGAGGAAGGCACGCTCGAACGCCTCAAAGCGCTGCGCCGCGAGCTGGTCGATCCGAAAATCGCCGAGCACCGCGGCCGCCTCGTCAAGACCACCGGGGACGGGTTGCTCGTCGAATTCGCCAGCGTGGTCGATGCATTGCGCTGCGCCGTCGAAATGCAGCGCGAGATGACCGGGCGCAGCGCCGGTATGCCGCCCGACAACCGCATCGAGTTTCGCATCGGTATCAACGTCGGCGACATCGTCGTCCAGGACGGCGACATCTTTGGCGACGGGGTCAATATCGCAGCGCGCCTCGAAGCCCTCGCCGATCCCGGCGGTGTTTGCGTCGCAGCGCGGGTACAGGAGGATGCCGCGGGCAAACTAGACCTCGTCTTCGAAGACATCGGCGAGCAGCAGCTCAAAAACATCGCGCGGCCGGTGCGGGTTTATCGAGTTGGCAACCACGCGCCGAAGACGTCACCCGTACCGGCGCTTCCGCTCCCGGACAAGCCGTCGATTGCGGTGCTTCCCTTCGCCAATCTGAGCGGCGACCCCGAGCAGGAATATTTCGCCGACGGCATGGTCGAGGAGATCATTACCGCGCTGTCGCGCATCCATTGGCTCTTCGTCATCGCCCGCAATTCGAGCTTCACCTACAAGGGCCAGGCGGTCGATGTGAAACAAATCGGGCGCGAACTTGGCGTGCGTTACGTGCTCGAAGGCTCGGTGCGCAAGGGCAGCAATCGGGTACGCATTACCGCGCAGCTGATCGACACGGCGACCGGCGCGCATCTGTGGGCCGACCGGTTCGACGGCTCGCGCGAAGATGTCTTCGAGCTTCAGGACAAGGTGGCGGCCACCGTCGCCGGCGTCATCGAGCCGGCATTGCACGCCGCCGAGATGCGCCGATCCGCCGCGCGGCCAACAACCGACCTCAGCGCCTACGATCTCTACCTGCGCGCGCTTTCGACCTTTTATCCTATCACGAAGGAGCGGGTTTTCGCGGCCCTGGGATTGCTGGAGCAGGCGATCGCGATTGATCCCGATTACGGGCCGGCGCTTTCCTGGGCGGCGATCTGCCACATGCGGCTGGTCAATGACGGCTGGACAGAAGCGCCGGAGACCAACCGTGGCAAGGCCACCGCTCTTGCGCGACAGGCGCTCCAGATGGCGCAGAACGACCCGGGCACCCTCGCCAATGCCGCGGAGGCGTTGGCGTATTTCGGCGAGGATATCGGCGCCATGATCGAGCTGATCGATCGTGCGTTGGCGCTCAACCCGAGCTTCGCTCGCGGCTGGTATCGGAGCGGCGTTCTCAGGGTCTGGGCCGGCCAACCCGACCTCGCGATCGAGCATGTCGAGACCTCGCTGCGGCTGAGCCCGCGCGAGCGCATGGGTCAGCCCCTAACCGTGATGGGTATCGCCTATTTCCTCAAACGCCGGTTTGACGAAGCGGCGTCGAAGCTGCTCCTGTCCATTCAAAACCACCCGGGCTTTCCCAACTCATACCGAACTCTCGCCGCGTGCTATGCCCATATGGGGCGGCTTGACGAAGCGCGCGCGATCGTCGCCCGGCTGCGCACCATTACCCCTCAGGTCGTGCCGAGCGACCTACCGTGGCGCAACCCCGAGCACCGCGAGCTGTTTCTGTCGGGCCTGCGCCTGGCGATGGACGAGGGGACGTGAGCCAGACCCGCCGTCTCGCCGCGATCCTGGCCGCCGATGTGGTGGGCTATTCGCGGCTGATGGGGGCGGATGAGGAAGGCACGCTCAACCGTCTAAAAGCGGGAGCCGGCGCGCGAGGCTGGTGTGTTCGCCCGCGGCTGGTGATTGCTGAGGCGGAATGAGGCCGGCTTGTGGCTGGATCATACTTTCTGCACCGGAGCCGGGTATTGCGCGACGAGCCCGTCCGATGTCAGCAGCGTTATGCCTTCAATGATGCTCTGCGCGATCAGCAGACGATCAAACGGGTCCTTGTGGATCGGCGGCAGCCCTTCAATGGCGACGGCGTGCTCGCCGGTGACGCCGAGTTCGCGATATCCGTTGTTCAACAGCCCGCGTCGCAGCAGCCGCACGTCGAGCTGGAAATCGTCACGGCGCAGGGCCCGCTTTATCGCGATCTCCCAAAGGCTGGCTGCACTGAACAGCAGCTCGTTTTTCGGATCGTCGATGAGTTCGCGGGCAACAGCTGACAGGCGCGCGACCGAACCGGCCGCCCACAGCAGCAAGTGCGTATCGAGCAATAGCCTCACTTCTCGCCATAGAACAATTTTTCGATCTCGTCGGCGCACATCGTGTCGAAATCGTCGGGCAGAGAGATCTGCCCGGCCATAAAACCGAGCCGCTTTGTTTCGCCCGTCGCCGGCGCGTCGAGTGGCATGACCTTGACCAGCGGCTTGCCGGCCTTGGCAATAATAAAAGGTTCGCCTTTCGCTGCGCGCTCGACGAGCCGCGACAGGTGCGTCTTGGCTTCGTGCATGTTGACAGTTCGCATCGATCGCAACTTGCAACTTGACTAGACTAAAAAGACTTAGTCCGCACAAGCGCGGCGCGCAAGAGGCGGGCGTTTGCGGTAAGCTGGGCATCTGAGGGAGGAGATGGCCATGCCGAGCTACGCCGAGACCTATCGCCGGTCGATCGAGCGACCAGAGGAATTCTGGGCGCAGGCGGCAGAGGCGATCGATTGGGAGCGGCGCTGGGATAGAGTTTTCGACGCGAGCCGGCCGCCCTTTTATCGCTGGTTCGAGGGCGCCAGGCTCAATACTTGCTGGAATGCGCTCGACCGCCACGTCGCGGCGGGACGTGGGGAGCGCGCCGCGTTGATCTGGGACAGCCCGGTCACCGGACAGATCGCGCGCTTCACCTACCGCGAGCTGCGCGACGCGGTCGCACGTTTGGCGGGCGTGCTCGCCGGGCTCGGCGTCGTCAAGGGTGACCGGGTGCTGATCTACATGCCGATGGTCCCGGAGGCGGCGATGGCGATGCTGGCCTGCGCCCGCATCGGCGCCGTCCACTCGGTAGTCTTCGGCGGCTTTGCTGCGCACGAGCTCGCGACCCGCATCGACGACGCCAAGCCGCGGGTGGTCCTCTCGGCTTCGTGCGGCATCGAGGTCAACCGGGTAATTGCCTACAGACCGTTGCTCGACGCCGCCATCGCCGAGGCGAGCGCCAAGCCCGAGCATTGCGTGATCCTGCAGCGGCCGATGTGCCGCGCCGACATGGTCGCCGGCCGAGACCACGATTGGCGCGAACTCACCGCAACCGCGCGGCCCGCAGACTGCGTCCCGGTGTTTGCGACCGATCCGCTCTACATTCTCTACACCTCGGGCACGACTGGGGTGCCAAAGGGCGTGGTGCGCGACAATGGCGGCCATGCCGTGGCGTTGCACTGGTCGCTGCGCTCGATCTACGGCGTGCAGCCCGACGAGGTGTTCTGGACCGCCTCAGACGTCGGCTGGGTGGTCGGGCACTCCTATATCGTCTACGCCCCGCTGCTGCTGGGTTGTACGACGGTCATGTACGAGGGCAAACCGGTCGGGACGCCCGATGCCGGCGCGTTCTGGCGCGTCATCGAGCAGCATCGCGTGCGGGTGTTCTTCACCGCGCCGACCGCCTTCCGCGCGATCAAACGCGAAGACCCGAGTGGCGAACTGATACGCACGCGCGATCTCGGCCACTTTCGCGCGCTGTTCCTCGCCGGCGAGCGCGCCGACCCGCCGACCGTCGCCTGGGCCGAAGAGCATCTCGGCATCCCTGTGATCGATCATTGGTGGCAGACCGAGACCGGCTGGCCGATCGGCGCCAACTGCCTCGGGATCGGGCGTTTACCTGTCAAACACGGCTCCTGTACCCGGTCCGTGCCCGGCTGGGACGTCCGCGTCCTCGACGCCGAGGCAGTGGGGACGGCACGGGAGCTCACTCCCGGCGAAATCGGAGCTTTGGCGATCAAACTGCCGTTGCCGCCGGGCGCGCTGCCGACGCTATGGCAGGCCGACGACCGTTTTGTCGCTTCTTATTTGACGACCTATCCCGGCTTTTACGAGACCGCCGATGCCGGGCTCATCGACGCCGACGGCTACATCCACGTAATGACCCGTACCGACGACATCATCAATGTCGCCGCTCACCGCCTGTCGACCGGCGAGATCGAAGAGGTGCTGGCGGCGCACCCCGATGTCGCCGAATGCGCCGTAATCGGCGTCGCCGATGCGCTCAAGGGTCAGGTGCCGCTCGGCTTTCTGGTGCTCAAAGCTGGCGTTAAACGGTCGGTCAAGGAGGTCGAGCGCGAAGCCATCGAACTGGTGCGCGAGCGCATCGGGCCGGTCGCGAGCTTCAAGGCAGCACTCGTCGTGGCCGGCCTGCCAAAGACCCGCTCGGGCAAGATCCTGCGCGGCACGATGCGCAAGATCGCCGATGGCGAGGACTACCAGACGCCTGCGACGATCGACGACCCCGCCGTCCTTAGCGAAGTCAGCGAGGTTCTCATGCGAGCGGGGTATGGCAAATACTCGCCGTCGACGTGACTCTCAGCCAATCTCGGCGATCGCGGTCGCACTTGGCCCTGCGTCTCCGGCAACCGACGTAATTTGGACAGTGGGCGGAGCAGAGTAGCCTGAACCGTGTTGGGTCAGAGTGATTGCGGCGACGAGATCGGCCGGCACCGCCTACTCGACTTGCGCCGGGAATTTGCGGAATTCGACCGCGCGGGGGCGGCGGGTAGCGGCGGCCGATGACGCGGCTGGTGGCGATATGCAAGGCGGCGGAGAGCGAGGTCGCGCCGTGGCGCGGCTGTCTGGTTGTTATACAACTATAAGGGGAATCTCGCTGCTGATTCGCTGCAGATTGCACAATCGAGAGTACTTTATACAAATGCGGGTTGCGGGACCGGCTGCTAGCGGTGATAGGTGCCGATGAGGTCGGTCTGCCGGACCACATAGGGCTGCGCAGCCCTCAGCACATCAGCCGCGGTCGCTGCGGTGCCCAGATCGAGGGTCGGCCGGCTAATCGCCAGCAAACGGAAATGATAATGATGGGTGCCATAACCTTTCGGCGGGCAGGGGCCGCCGTAACCGGGCTGGCCGAAATCGTTGCGTCCTTCGCGGAACCCGGCGGCCGGCCGGGTTGCCGCATACCCGGCATCGAGACCATGCGAGCTGGGCGGGATGCCGAAAGCCGCCCAATGACGGAACACCCCGGAAGGCGCGTCGGGATCCTCGACGACGAGAACCAGGCTCTGGGTGCCCTGCGGTACCCCCGACCACGATAGCGGCGGCGAGATATCGGTGCCGTCGCAGGTGTATTGCGCCGGTATCTCGCCGCCTGGCGGGATCGCCGGGCTGGCAAGCATCAGGGGCATTATTGTCTCCATATTGTCTGAGGATCGCTCTCCCGATAGACATAAACGACGTCGGAGAGGAGAAGGGCAATGAAGGAGACGCGTTTCCGCAGCGGGATGCTGGTGTTTCCCAACCTCACTCAGCTCGACCTGACTGGCCCCTACGAGGTCCTCGCTCGGCTCCCGGATGCGGAAACGCTGCTGTTGTGGAAAACTCTCGAGCCGGTGCGCTCGGAGCACGGGCTGACGATCCTGCCGACGGCGGCCTTCCATTCCTGTCCGACGTTGGACCTTGTCTTTGTTCCCGGAGGGCCGGGCATCAACCCGTTGCTCGAGGATGCCGAGGTCCTTGCCTTTCTGCGCTGCGCCGCGGCGGAAGCGCCCTATGTCGTGGCGGTCTGTACCGGCTCGTTGGTGCTCGGAGCCGCAGGACTATTGCGTGCGAGGCGCGCCACGAGCCATTGGATGTCGCGCGATCTGTTGCGCTCGTTCGGCGCCGAGCCGGTCGCCGAGCGCGTTGTCGTCGATGGCAAATTCTTCACCGGCGGCGGCGTCACCGCCGGCATCGACGTGGCGCTGACCGTCGCCGCCGAGATCGCCGGGAAAGACACGGCGGAGGCGATCCAGCTCGGCATCGAATACGATCCGGCGCCGCCCTTCGCGTCGGGTTCGCCGGAGCAGGCCAATCCCGCGGTCGTCGCGGCCGTTCGAGCCCGCGCCGAACCGCGCCAGCGCGATCGCGCCGAGCGGGTCGCCCGCGCCGTGGTGGAACTGTCGCAGCAAGCTGGCTAGAAATCGGGTTTGGGAAGTGGCCGCCGCGGTGTGCGGATCGCGACAGGTGTTTCGTCGTCGATCACCCCCCAGCCCCATTCGAGAAGCGGCAGAACCGCGCGCGTGAAATCGACGATGCGGTTGACCAAGGGCGGCGACTGCATCTCGGCGTCGCTGAGCGGGGCGTGGCTGGTAAAGGATTTCCAGCCGACATACTCGGCGACCGGGGTTCCCTTCGCCGCGTCGAAACCCCGCGGCGGGCGGCTCAGCCGCTCGTCGCTGGAAGGCGGAGAACCGGCGGCAGCGAGCCCCTCAGCCATCGTCAAAAATCCCTCGGGATCGTCGAGAATGGCGCGCCGCAATCGCGTCAAGAGAGCGGGTTCAGGATGCCAGAACCCGGCCGCCACCATCGACTCCCCCGGCGCGACGTGAAGGTAGAGAACACCGGGGTCCCGCTTGTCGCCGGAGCGCGTCAGCACCGCGCCGGCATGCGTCTTGTAGAGCCGCTTGTCGGAGGAGAAGCGCACGTCGCGGTAGATGCGGAAGATGCTGCTCCTGGGATCGCCGGCGAGCGGCAATTCAGCTTCCCGAAGCGCTGCCACGACCGCGACGATCAGGTCGCGGAACGGCGCCAGTACTTCGGTCTCGTAGACGGCTTTGCGGGGTCTGAACCAGGCGGGGTCGTTGTTGTCCTGCAGCTCGCGGAAGAAAGCGAAGGCCGCCGGCCGAAACCCGGCGAAGCCGGTGGTGGTGGCCGTCATCGCCCCTCCTCTCTAAGGCGGCGAGCATAGAGCAGGAATTCGCGGTTGCCCTCGGGGCCAAGGATCGGGCTTTCGACAATCCCGGTCATCACCCAGCCCACCTGCGCCGAAACCCACCCGGCGGCGCGCTCGCAAACCTCGCGCTGCACCGCGGGATCGCGCACGACCCCGCCCTTGCCGACATGCTCCCGGTCGGCCTCGAATTGCGGCTTAACCAACGCGACGAGTTCGGCCCGGTCGGCAGCAAGTGCGAGCGGCGCCGGCAGCACAGTTGCGAGGCCGATGAAGCTTGAATCGCAGGTGATGATGTCGACCGGCTCAGGAATGTCCACGCTGGTCAGGAAACGCGCGTTCAGCCGCTCATGCACGACGACGCGCGGATCCTGGCGCAACCGCCACGCCAGCTGACCGTGTCCGACATCGACGGCATGGACGCGCTTGGCACCGCGCGCCAACAGCACGTCGGTAAAACCCCCAGTGGAGGCGCCGATGTCGAGCGCCACTTTGCCATCGACCGAAATGTCGAAATGGTCCAGCGCATGGACCAGCTTGAGGCCGCCGCGCGAAACCCAAGGATGATCGCGCCCCTTGAGCGCCAGTGCCAGATTGGCCGCGAGCTGTTCTCCCGGTTTGTCGACGCGCCGTCCGTTGCAGCTGACGAGGCCCGCGAGGATCAGCGCCTGCGCCTTCGTCCGGCTTTCTGCCAAGCCTTGTTCGACGAGGAGTTGGTCGGCGCGCCGTCTTGCCGCCACCGCTCGGAGGGTCAGGCGCGGGCCGGTTGCGCGGCGATCTCGCGGCCGAGCGCCGACAAGGCCATCGCCACGATGTGGCGCGCGCTGAGCCCGGCTTGGTCGTACTGCGCCTGCGGCGAATCGTGGTCGAGGAAGACGTCGGGCAAGACCATCGTGCGGATTTTTAGCCCGTGATCGAGCAACCCGTTCATCGCCAGGTGATGCAGCACGTGGCTGCCGAAGCCGCCGATCGCGCCTTCCTCGACCGTAATCACGACCTCGTGCTCGCGCACCAGGCGGTTGACGAGGTCGGTATCGAGCGGCTTGGCGAACCGGGCGTCGGCGACCGTCGTCGACAGACCATAAGCGGCAAGCTCCTGCGCCGCCTTCATGCATTCGGCAAGCCGACCGCCAAAGTTCAACAGCGCGATCGTTGTGCCTTCGCGTAGGACCCGCCCGCGGCCGATTTCGAGCGGCACGCCGAGTGTCGGCAATTCGGCCCCGATGCCTTCGCCGCGCGGGTAGCGTACCGCCGAAGGGCCGTCGTCGATCGCGACGCCGGTCGCGACCATGTGGACGAGATCAGCCTCGTCGCCGGCCGCCATGATCACGAAGCCGGGCAGACAGCCGAGATAGGTGATGTCGAACGAGCCGGCGTGGGTCTGGCCGTCCTGGCCGACCAAGCCGGCGCGGTCGATCGCAAAGCGCACCGGCAATTTCTGGATCGCGACATCGTGCACGACCTGGTCGTAGGCGCGCTGCAGGAAGGTCGAATAGATCGCGGCAAAGGGTTTCATACCTTCGGCGGCGAGGCCGGCGGCAAAGCACACCGCATGTTGCTCGGCGATGCCGACGTCAAAGCAGCGGTTCGGGAACTTGTCGCTGAACAGATTGAGCCCGGTGCCCGACGGCATCGCGGCGGTGATCGCAACGATGCGGTCGTCCTTTTCGGCTTCGGCAATCAGCGACTTGGCGAAGAT
>Ga0310911_10000188_pt1 | contig 21490 bp, 19 predicted proteins | sample GREbulkMGHF170_FD_203532 | JGI IMG/M metagenome (GOLD analysis project Ga0310911, IMG submission 203532) | Lab enrichment of tropical soil microbial communities from Luquillo Experimental Forest, Puerto Rico - GRE.bulkMG.HF170 | ecosystem: Environmental > Terrestrial > Soil > Tropical forest >... | reverse complement strand
ACCTTGATCGAGGTAATCGTAACACTCGCCATTCTTGGCTTCGCGCTGGTGCTGGTCACCGGGTACAAACCGCCGTGGAGCAGCGGTCTCGGCCTGAACGCAACCGCCGCCGAGCTTGCTTCCGGATTGCGGCTGGCGCGGTCGGAGGCGATCGTGCGCAATCGATCGGTGGCCTTCAGTCTCGACTTGACCGGCCATCGCTATCGCGTCGGCACGGGAACCGAACGTCCGCTTCCGGCCAATTTCTCGCTCGAGTTGTTGACGATTGCCGGCGAAAACCGTGGAGCCGATATCGGTGTTATTCGCTTCCACCCCGACGGCAGTTCTACCGGCGGCAGGATCTCGCTGGCCGACCGACAGCGGCGCATCGCCGTCGGGGTCGATTGGCTGACCGGCAGGATAAGTGTCGCCGATGTCCGCTGACCGAAGCCTGCCGACCCATGGTTTTACTCTGCTCGAGGTGGTCGTGGCGCTGGCGATCGCCGGACTGGCGCTGGTCGGGCTGTTCCGCGCCGGTAGCGGGGGCTTGTTTGCGTCGGACACTGCGGCGCGAGCGGAGGAGGCCGTCCAACGCGCGCAGTCGCATCTTGCGGCCGTGGGGCGGGACGCCGCGCTCACAGAGGGCGACTTCACCGGAGAGGACGGCGGCGGGTACCGCTGGACGCTTCGGGTTCGGCCACTGACGGCGCGGCAATCGCTCGCGCCGGACCGACAGGCCGGGTTCACGCTGCTCGAAATGATCGTCGTCGTGGCGGTATTCGGTCTTCTGATGATCGGCCTCACCCAAGGCGTTCGCGCCGGGCTCACGCTGTGGGATGCGCAATCGCGCCGCACCGGCGACACCGCGGAACTCGATGCCGCCGCGCGGGTACTGCGCACGCTTCTGAGCGGGATCACGCCTTCGCCATCCGCCGGCTTCGGCGCCGGCGGCGCAGCCGAAATGAAGGGGACCGCCGACAGCTTCTCATTCGTCGGCGATCTACCGACCGGCCTCGGAACGATCCAACGCGCCAACATCACACTGACGGTGAGGGGAGAACGGCTCGTATTGCGGTGGACGCCGCATCGCCACGAGCTCGCTACGGCGCCCGAGCCCGAGCCGACTGAAACCGAACTGATTCGCGGGGTCACCCGTCTCGAACTTGCCTATTGGGGCGCGCCTCCACCCGATCAGACGCCCGATTGGCTTACCCGATGGGACGGGCCGGCCATCCCGGAATTGATTCGCGTCCGCCTCATGTTGGGAGCGGATGACCGCCGCCGTTTTCCCGATTTAATCGTTGCGCCTCAATCTTGATTACGCGTGTGGATTGAGAAGGCGATTCGCGCCATGGCGCCGCTCTTTTTTCTGGCAAGCCAGCGGTTTGCTCCAGCATCCGCCAGGCAAGATCGCCTTGATCGAGCCAAATTCGACAAGTTTGTTGGAGATCAGGAAGCATGGGGAGTGACGGGTTTTCTGCGCACCCGCCGTTTTGTCGTATATTGGCAATGACGCGCGCGGATCTAGGTCGGCCTGGTCTCAGATCATGGTACGTGAGTTCTTCACCTGGTGGGTTGGCCAGCTAGCCGAGCTTCTACCGTCGGAGCTGCGGCGCTCCGCAATTGGTGCCGGCGATGCTCTAATAATCACCCCGATCGGGCCGCTCGGTCCAGGGATTGAAGCCGTAGCTGCCGACCTGCGCCGAAACGGCAAAGAGATCCCCCTCGGTCATTTCGCCCTCGGTGCGGTCGGCTTGGCCGAGCTGCCCCGCAGCGTCGACAGGACGGCGGTGCTTCGGCTGGGCGAGGCCGACGTGCTAGGAAAATCGGTCAGTTTGCCGCTTGCGGCCGAGCGTGAACTCGACCAGGTGCTCGCCTTCGAGATGGATCGCGAGACCCCGTTCAACCCCGAGGAAGTCTACTGGAATCATCGGGTCACGGCAGCCGACCGGCAAACCGGGCGCCTGTCGGTGCGTCTGTTGCTTTTGCCCAAGGCGAAGCTCGACCCGCTGCTGACCGACCTCGCCGCAGTTGGCATCCGCCCGTGGCGGGTGGAGCTTGGCGATGGTCCCGATCGGGGGTTTTTTGTGCCGCTCAATGGCGATGGCAATCGCGCACATCCCGCCGCGAACCGCTTGTTATGGCCGGTTGCCGCGTGTTGCGCGGCGTTTGCAATCGCAGCCGTAGTCACACCCTTCGTGCGGCAGGAGCAGCGGCTTGCCGCGCTGGATCGCGAAATCACAGTCAGCCGCGCCGCGGCCGCTGACGCCGAGAGCCTGCGCCAGGAAATCGATCGGTTGTCCGGCAGCGCTGGTTTTATCGAAAGTGAGCGCGACAAAGCCGGCCGGCCGCTCGCCGTCTTGGCGGCCACGACACGCATTCTGCCGGACGACACTTATTTGACCGAGATGGAGCTTCGGCAGCACAAATTGACGTTGAGCGGCCGATCAGCCGGGGCCGCGCGATTGATCGGAGCCCTCGCCGTCGATGGCGAGTTTAGGAACCCTGGATTTTCCGCTCCGGTGACCCGGCTCGAGGCACTCCGAACGGAGCTGTTCACGATTAACGCGGAGGTCGGACCGTAGCCTTGCTCGCAACCATGCCGACAGGCCGGAAGGGCCGGCTTCTGGCGCTGAGTTTACTGGTCGTGGCGCTGGAGGGCGTTTACCTCGTGGTCGTCTCGCCGCTTCTCGATCTCTACGCAGAGCGCGCGGCGAGGTTGGAAGACCGGCGGATGCTGCTGCCACGGCTGCGGGCAGCGGCAGGCGAGCTGCCGGCGCTGCGCGCGCGTGTCGAACAGCTGCGCACGACGGCGGGCACGCGCAAGATCACGCTCGAAGGCGCCAGTGACGCGCTGGCTGCCGCCGCGTTGCAGAGCCGCATCGAGGAACTCGCGGCCTCGGTCGGGGCAACCATCGGCAGCACCGAGAGCCTTCCGGCGGAAGCGCGCTCAGGCTATCGCCGGATCGGACTGCGGTACGTCCTCAGCGGCCAGTACGAGACCCTGGTCAAATTCCTTGCCAAACTCGAGGCAGCCACACCGCCTCTTGTGATCGACAATTTGCATATTCACGGTGTGCTGAGGCGGCCGGGCACGCCTGCGGCCACCGGGCTCGATGCGGGCTTGGATGTCTACGGCTACCGCGACGGGGAAAAGTCGGTCACTAAGCCATGACGCACCGCCTCGTTATGCTATTGCTCGCCGCCGGCTGCCTGCTGTTTGGCGCCATTATCTTAATAGAGCTCAAACCTTCCGGTGCCGATGATGGGCTGATCCCCGAGGTTCCCGCGCGGCCGGAGACACCGGCCGGCATTAATCGACAGCAAAGCCCGCACCTCGACGAATTGGTTGCCACGGCTCTCGCCCGCCCGCTCTTCAGCAGCACCCGACGGCCGCCGCAAAGCGCTTCTGCGGGCGGAGCGGGCGAAAGCGATCTTGCTGACAGAAGGCTCACTGGGATCGTCACCGCGCCCGGGCATCGTCTGGCGATCTTCGCCGTCAATGGTGACAAGCCGCTGATGGTCGCGGAAGGCGACGAGGTGAGTGGCTGGCACGTCGAAAGCATCACACCCCGCGAGGTGTCGTTGGCTGGTCCCAGCGGCACCAAGATCCTGCTGCCAAAACTCGATCCGAACCTGGCCGCGCCGCCGGCCCCGCCCCCTGTTGCTAATCTCGCCGGACGCCCCCCAAGCCCGCCATTGGCGCCGCCGCGTTTACCTGGAGCCCCTGCCGCGGCTGCGGCCGGACCGCAGAACCCGGGTGTCCCGATCAACGTTCCCGGCGCGCTGCCACGGCCGGCGCGTCTGAGACCGCAGCGCTGATGACGACGATGCGGCATATGCGACGACCCGCTTGCGGTGTCGCGCTGGCGCTGCTGATGGGGTGTCAGGGGCAAATGCCGGCACCTCCCGGTCTGCTGCCTCTCGAAGAGCCGAGCAATCTGCAGGCGGCGGAGCCCCGGGTAAACGGCGCAATTTCCTCCGACCGAAGCCAGCAACGCGCCTTTGTCTCGACTACCAGCCCAGCCGTCCCCGCGCCCCCGCCCTCATCTTTGAGCGTCAAGACAGAGCAGAACGGAGATATCACTCTCAATTTTGTCGACACCGACATTCGCGAGATCGTTCGCACCGTCCTCGGAACCACATTAAATGTGAACTATACGATCGACCCGAATGTGCACGGCACCGGATCGATCGATACTCCCACACCGCTGCCGCGTTCTGCGTTGCTGCCGACGCTTGAAACCTTGCTCAATGAGAACGGGGCGACGATCATTCAGCGAAACGGGATCTACGCTGTGGTTCCATTGCCGGCCGGCGCGACCCGCAACCTGGTCTCGGGCACAAATGCTCCTGGGGCCGGCACACAGGTCGTGCCGCTGCGCTACGCGTCGGCGAAAGACCTTGCAAAAGTTCTCGAACCTTACGTTGCCGAAGGCGGCAAAATTGCCGCAGATCCGGCACGCAATGCGGTGATCGTCTCTGGCGACCAAGCGGTTCGCCAAACCTTGGTCGGCCTCGTCCGGGCCTTCGACATCGATATTCTCGTCGGCCAGTCCTATGCCCTATTCCCGGTCGGCGACGGCGATCCGGCCAAGCGCGCCAGCGAATTCGAGCGGGTTCTTCAGGCCCAGGGCGAAGGCGCGCTCGCCGGCCTCGTCCGTGTCATTCCGATGGATCGAGTGAACGCCGTTCTCGTGGTCTCCTCCCAGCCTCGCTACATCGACGCGGCAAGGCGATTCTTCCGGCTCACGCGTGAGGTGGAGGATGCGACCGCGCGCAGCTGGCATGTCTATTATGTGCAGAACGGCCAGAGTGCGGATCTCGAACTGCTGCTCCAACGGGCTTTCACCCCGCGCAATGTTTCACCGACTCCGGCCCCGCCGGGTACCACGGCGCCTGGAGCAGCACCGCTAGCAATCGCCCCGGGGGGCGCTCCTGGCGGCGGGCCAATTGGCGGAGGTTTAGGGGGGGCCATCGGTGTTACCGGAGCTGCCGGGGGCCTCGGCGGAGCCGCGGGTGGAATGAGCGCGGCGGCAGGCGGGGCTGCAGGTGCGTTTGGTGCAGGAATTCCGCCGCCTCCGCAGACGGCCGAGGCCCCGCCCCTCGCTACTGAGCCCTTGTCCGCCGAGACGGGCCCCGCCGGCGCCGGTGCGGAGAACCGCATTCGCATTATCGCCAATCGCCGCAACAACGCTCTATTGATCTATGCCACCCCCAGCGAGTACTCTGTGATCGAGGGGATGCTGCGAAAAATCGACATCATCCCGCTGCAGGTGCTGATCGAGGCGACCATCGCCGAGGTCACCCTCAACGATGACCTGCAGTACGGCACTCAATTCTTTCTTAAAACGGGCCACATCGCCCAGACACTTGGTGCCCCAAATCCGCCGTTCCAGCCTTTGGGCGGCCTGACCTTCCCCTCGACGTTTTCGGGTTTCATCCTCAGTCACGCCCCGCGTTATGCGATCGAGGCGCTCGCCGCCGTCACCAAGGTCAAGGTGCTATCCGCGCCTCAGGTCATGGTTCTCGACAACGAGCCAGCCCGTCTTCAGGTCGGTCAACAAGTGCCGGTCCTGACCGGGACGGCCACGAGCACGCTGACCACGGGGGCGCCGGTCGTCAACAGTGTCGACTATCATGCGACCGGGGTCATCATGCAAGTCACGCCCCGCGTCAATTCGGGCGGTCTCGTGACGCTGGACATCGCGCAGGAAGTCAGTGATGTCGCGCCGCAGGCGACGAACTCGGTCGCCGGCTCACCGACCTTTGACGATCAGACGTTTCGCACCCGGGTAGCGATCCAAGACGGGCAGACCGTTGGGATGGCGGGCTTGATCCGCGACAATCTCTCAGAGGGAAACAGTGGACTTCCTTTCCTCAAAGACATCCCGCTTCTCGGCACGCTGCTTTCCTCGCAGAACAACACGCGCGCCCGCAGCGAGCTGCTAGTGCTGATCACGCCGCATGTTGTGCATGACCAACGCGATGCCCGAGCGCTGACTGAGGATCTCCGCAGCCAGCTAGTCAACGCCGGATTGCTCCCGCAACAGCTGCAACGCAGGGGACCACCCGGCTTAGCCAATCCCAACGGCCTGTAGCCATGGTGAGATCGCCGCCATCGCCCGAGGCACGCCACCGGGCCGGCGGTTTCGCGCTGATCGTCGTGTTGTGGACGCTGGTGCTGATTGCCTTCATCGTCGCGCATCTCACCGCTACCGGGCGAACCGAGGTCCAAATCGCGAGCAATCTGGTGGCCAATTCGGTGGCGCAGGCGGCAGCCGACGGCGCGATCTTCGAGGCCATCTTCAACTTGTCTGATCAGCGGCCGGAACAGCGCTGGCCGGTCGACGGCACGGTGCATCAAATCGCGATCGGCAACAGCCGAGTGGTGGTGCGGCTGGAGGACGAGGCATCGTGGATCAATCCGAGCACGGCTCCGCCCGAGCTGACCGAGGCGCTGCTGCGCGTCATCGGCAGCGATCCCGACACCGCGCATCGCCTAGCGGCGGCGATCAGCGAATGGGTCGGTTCGGGGGGCATTGCGCGACCGCAGGACGCGGTGCTGGCGGAGTATCGTGCGGCGGGGCTCGATTATGGCCCGCCGGGGACGCCGATCGAGACCCTCGACGAATTAGGCCGAGTGCTCGGGATGACGCCGGCGCTGCTCGCGACCATCCGTCCGCATCTCACAATGTTCGGGCCACCCCAACCAAACCCCGTCACGACCGATCCGGTGGTCGCCGCAGCTCTCGCTTTGTTGGCGCCGCAAACGGGGCCCGCTCCATCACCGTCGAACCAAGCGATCCCGGATCTGCTGACCGTGCGGATCACCGCCCTCGCTTCCGGTCCGGGCAACGCGCGTATTGTTCGGACCGCTGTCGTCCGCATCGGGACAAGTTTGCCGCAGGGATACACTGTCCTCGCGTGGAGCAACAACCTCGATGCCGGTCAGCCCCAGGGAGCGCTAACGACCTCACTCACTCGTTAGCAATTTCCGCGTTCTCGCCGGTACCGCCAGCCCGACCGGTCGGGCCGAGCGATAAGAGATCATATTCGCGCCCGGGGCGTTGGCTCGGGCTGCGGTAGATGAAGGGGTGTCCCCATGGATCCTCGGGGACCTTTTCGCCCTTGACGTACGGCCCATTCCAGCGAGTCACCCCCGAAGGCCGGGTAATCAGCGCTTGTAGGCCCTGGTCAGTTGTGGGGTAGGTTCCAACGTCAAGCTTGTAGATATCGAGCACGCCGGCGAGGCGTTCGATCGATTGGTGCGCGATCTTTTCTTTGGCGGAGCCGAGTTGCCGTAGCGCCGCGGGCGCGACAAGCCCGATCAGCAGCCCGAGGATGGCGAGCACGACAAGCAGCTCGAGCAACGTAAAGCCGCGCTGCCGTCGCTCGAGTTCACCGCAGGGGTCAGTAGGGAGGGGGAGGAGTAGGATGCTCTTTGTGTTGCGCACGTCGAACGCATCAATAATTGCTTGGCTGCCCCGTCCTAGCGCCCGATTTGGGCATATTCATGATGCCGTCCCGCTCTGGAAAGACCCGCCCCCCGAGCAACCGGACCTACCTAGGGTTCGAGCCCGACAAGGCTGCGGGCGTACGCCCGCGCTTCGAAGGGGCGGAGATCTTCGGAGGTTTCGCCGACCCCGATTGCGTGGATTGGAATGCCGTATTTCTCGGCCAGCGACACCAAAACGCCGCCACGCGCGGTGCCGTCGAGCTTGGTCATGATGATGCCGGTGACGCCGACCATATCTCGGAAGATTTCGGCTTGTGCGTGTGCATTCTGGCCCGTCGTCGCGTCGAGGACGAGCAGCACCGAGTGAGGTGCGCTCGAGTCCACCTTCTTGAGCACGCGCACGATCTTTTGCAACTCGGCCATCAGATTGGCTTTGTTGTGGAGCCGCCCCGCGGTATCGATCAACAGGATGTCGCTGCCCTCGGCGCGGGCCTGCTCCAACGCGTCGTAAGCGAGGCCTGCCGCATCCGACCCCATCGGCCGGGTCACGACCCGGCAGCCGGTGCGCTCCCCCCAGATCTGCAGTTGCTCGATACCGGCGGCGCGGAACGTGTCGCCGGCGGCGAGAACGACGTCATGACCGGCATCGCGATATTGCTTGGCAAGTTTGGCAATCGTGGTGGTTTTGCCGGTCCCGTTGACGCCGACGATGAGAATGACGAACGGCTTTTTTTCTGGATCGGGGCGCAAGGGTTTTATTACCGGCTCGACGAGCTGGATTACCTGCTCGGCAAGAGCCGAACGCACCTCCTCGGGCGTGACCTCTTGGTTGAAACGCCTGCGGCGCAGCTCCTCGGTGACCTCGGCGGCGATGCCGACGCCCATATCGCTCGCGATCAGCAGCTCCTCGAGCTCGCCCAGCGCGGCATCGTCGAGGCGGCGGCGATTGAAAATCGTGTTGATGCCGTCGGTGAGCCGCGCTGAGCTGCGCGCCATCCCCGCCCTCAGGCGGTTCAACCAGCCATGGCGTTCCCCGGTTTCGGAGCCCTCGGGAGCGAGCGTCGGCTCAGATTCCTCTAATGGCCCCTGTTCGGCGGGCCGCAGGCTCTCGGAGGGTTCTGTCGATTCCCGCCGCGATAATCGCCAGCCTGATATTTCCGGTGAGACGGCTGCGCCGTCTGGCTCCGGCATGGATTCCCGTGCTTCGCTTGGAACCAGCGCCGGGCGGCGGTGCTCGGCGTCTGCCGTCGCCGCATCGCCGTCCGGATCAGGTTCCGGAACTGGCTCGGATGTCGGGCGCCTCCACAATCTCATCGAACAGGCACTCCGGTAAGACTGCGCCCGCTGGTGCCGATAATCCGCATGCGCCGGATCGCCCCCTCGGCCGCGGGCGCCTCGAAGCTCACGGCCGCATAGAAGGCGGCGCGGCCCATTCCCGGGCGTTCGATCAGCACGTCGGTCTCGCCGCCGATACGTGCCGCCAGGTCGGCGGCGAGAGCAGCCGCGCCTGCCACTCGCAGTCTCGCCGCTCGCTCCTTGATCACGGCTCCGGAAAGCTGAGGCATCCGGGAAGCGGGTGTCCCGGGCCGCACACTGTACGGAAACACATGCACGAAGGCGAGCCCGCATTCCGCGATCAGGTCGAGGCTGCGGCGGAACATGTCTTCGGTTTCGGTTGGGAAGCCGGCAATCAAATCGGCACCGAGAGCGACATCGGGACGCAACGCGCGGACGCGCCGCGCCACGGCAATTGCCTCCGATCGCGAATGCCGCCGCTTCATGCGCTTGAGGATCAGATCGTCACCGGCCTGCAGTGACAGGTGCAGATGAGGCATCAGCCGCTCCTCCTCGGCTAAGAGCCGCCACAGCTCTGCGTCCAACTCGGCCGGGTCGAGAGAGGATAGGCGCAGACGCTCCAGTTCGGGAACCGCAGCGAGCAGCCGGCGCACCATTTGGCCAAGGCTAGGCTTCCCTGGAAGGTCGCCGCCGTAGGCTGTCAGATCGACGCCGGTAAGTACGATTTCACGATAGCCGGCGGCGATAAGTCGCCGTGCCTGATCGGTGACGGCGCCCATCGGGACCGACCGGCTAGGGCCGCGCGCATAGGGGATGATGCAGAAGGTGCAGCGGTGGTCGCAACCCTGCTGAACCTGCAGAAAAGCGCGGCGCTTGCCGTCGCAGCCGTCGACGAGATGCGCGGCGCTCTCGGCCAAATCCTCGGCCGGAGGCTCACCTTGCCGATAGCTCTGCGGCCGCAGTTTAGCGCGGTTATCGAGAACGCGGTCGACTTCGGGCAGCGCGGAGTAGCGTTCCGGCGAGATGTCGGCGGCGCACCCGGTCACGATGATGTGCGCCTCGGGGTGCCGGCGGCGGGCACGACGGATCGCCTGGCGGGCTTGACGCTCGGCCTCCGCGGTAACGGCGCAGGTATTGACGATAACCGCGCCCGTGAGGCCGGCGGCCGCGGCGGCGTGGCGGATGACTTCAGATTCGAAGCTGTTCAGCCGGCACCCGAAGGTAATGACTTCGTTGTCCCGCATTGCGCTCAGCTCGCGGTAAGGAGGTCGGTGTCGAACGCGCCTTCGAAGCTCAGTTTAGCCGGCCCAGTCATGATCACGTGGCCGTCCTCACGCCAAGCGATGTCGAGCACGCCGCCATCGAGCTCGACGGCAGCGCAGCGATCGGCGAGCCCCCGCCGATGAGCGGCGACGAGCGCGGCGCAAGCGCCGCTGCCGCAGGCTGGAGTGATTCCCGCGCCCCGCTCCCAGACGCGCAGCCGGATGGTCCGGCGGTCGCGAATTGCGGCGACGCCGATATTAGCGCGCTGCGGAAACAACGGATGGCGTTCTAGGTCAGGTCCCAGCCGAGCGAGATCCACCGTCTCGACCTCATCGACAAAAAACGTTGCGTGAGGATTGCCGATATTGGTGCAAACCGGCCCGGCGAGCGGGCCGAGCGCAAGTTCAACGCGGTTGGTGTCCATCGCCTGCGCGAGCGGGATCTCCCGCCAGCTGGTGCGCGCCGGCCCCATATCGACGGCAATATACCCGTCCGACAGCGCCTCGGCTTCGAGCAGTCCCGCCAAGGTCTCGACGCAAATCCGCGGCTCACCCGTCTCGCGATGAGCAAGGGCGGCAACGCAGCGCGTGGCATTACCGCAAGCCTCGGCTTCGCTGCCATCGGCATTATAGATGCGCATGAACAGATAGGCGGAGGGATCGTGCGGCAACCCAATCAGGATCACCTGATCGCAGCCGATGCCGGTGCGCCGATCCGCGAGCGCGCGTATGTCTTTTGCACCGAGAGCCACCGCGCCGCGACGGCAATCGAGCACGACAAAATCATTGCCGAGCCCGTGCATCTTGAGAAACGCGACCTTGCCCATGCCCCGCTTATATGGCGGCCGGGGCGGCTCTGTCCAACGTTGGAAGACCTGGCGCCAAGCGCGTTAGGCGCTTCGCCGCCGGCTACAACACGGTATCGTGTATGGCGGTGCTTGCATGCCGTGCGCCCGGTTTGCCGTGCTTCGCGCTCATCGTCTTGGTGGCGCCTGCGGGCGTGGCGTGGTAGCGGACGGACAAACTTCTCGTCCCATACGCACTGCTCGACAAGCCAGCGGTGGTGTGCCGTCCGGGCCCGCGGGCGAATCCGTATCTGCCGTGCCGTCCCGCGCTGCGATGGGCCGATCGGGAAGACCCGGGTGGCGGCGCTGGCGCCATCGCATCGACGGCAGACCAATCGCGTTCCGTGGCGTCCGCGGTTCTGGCGGACACCGGCAGGTCCTCGTTGGCGAAATGCGTCGGCGTGTCCTCCGACGGGCTGAAGTTTTTGGAACCGTAATCGGGCAAGTCACCAGCAAACGCCGGCGGGCTCGCAAACGCGAGCGCACTCGCGAAAAAGGCGATTGTCAGCTTCGTCATTGAACTGTCCCCCAAACGGCCGTCTCCATAACCCGGGACGGCGGCAGAGCGCCAATTTGGCTGTTAAGCCACAGAATTTAAAAGCATCGCGCGATGCGCGCGCCGGGCCGATCGAGAGAATCGGCGGTGAAGTGGCGCTCTTTACCTCTGTGTCGCTCCAAAGGAACACGAGGCCGGCAAGCCGTGCGATAGGACGCCTTATGCGGTTCGCTGTCTTTTGTTGTTTTGGCCGCGAATTTTCAGCGACTAGTAGACTTCAGAAACGGCCCTGCGGCCGATTAGGTCGTCTCACGAAAACGCATAGATTTAGAAGTCCTCCTGGTGCCGCAAATGCGCCGGCCCCGCCGCGGCACGGTGGTAGCCCGTCGCGTGGAAGTGGTAGCAGACTTTGAGCGGGAAGACCCCGGCAATTCCATGTCTACGGATCGCAGCGATCATCGCCAGGGTGTCGATGCGCTTCTGATCGATCTGTCCGGTGGACAGCCAAGCCGCGAGATGATCGAGCGCGACCGGTGGAGGATCACGAGCGGCCAGCCGCAGAATCGCATCCCAGTTGCGCTCTTTATAGAATAAAGTCTTGCCGATCCTGGTCAAGCGGCCGGCCAGCGAACGATCGACCACGCCGGCGCCGACCGCTTTGTCGAGGGTAGCGCGGATGTTGACCATCGCGTCGGTCACGGCGGGGTAACCGAGCTGTTCGGGGCCGTGCAGAACCGCGACCTCGTCGTCGTCTTCCAGAATGCCGTCGCGGTAAGCCTCGAAGATGCGGCCGATGCCGACCATGCCGAAGGAATGGAGCTCGGCGGCACGCAATGCACCGATGCTGGCGGCGCCATAGACATGGATGCCCTGGGCCATCGCCCACAGGATCTCCTTGTGCCAAACGGTTGGCGTCACCTCGAAATAGCCGTCGATGATGCCGATGATCGCCGGGCGGGCGAGCGCAGCCTTGTAAACTTCGCCCTGCCTTACCGGCGGGCACCATTCCAGCGCCGGATCGCTCGGCCGATAGGCCGGAGGCAGCGAGGGCCCGGCAAAAATGACAGCGTTCATCGGCATTGCGCCGCTCGCATCGCCCGTTCGCCGGGAGTGTAATGCGGGTGCCTGATGTCGCCTTCGAGACCGGGGATCACGATCCTGACGACTGGGATTTCGAATTCCCGGCGGGTCAGGTCGACGGCGACGGCTCGTGTGATCCTTGCCAAGCGTAGGCGTTCCAGCTCCCAGCGCAAATCTTGACCCAGATCATCCGCGGTAAAGCTCGGAGCCTCGCGAAACGAAAGGGGCGCTTTCTCCTCGCGCAGCGCATCGAGCAGCGCATCAACGATATCGGCGGTCGGCGGCTCCTCATATTCCGCCGGCAACAGATCGTCGCGAATGCCCGCGATGTAGGTGAGCCGTGTCTGCGCCGCCTCGGCGAGAGCCCGGCTCAGAGCGATCGTCCGGTCGGGATGGCATCCGGCGCCGTGAAAGCGGCGCAGCCGGCGTGGCTCGCCCTCGGACAGCTCGCGGATATCGCAGATGAACGCGGCAATGCCGGTCTCGGTCGTGACGTTCCACAACCGGACCGCGATGCCGGCCGCGTCGTATTTTGCCAGCAACGCCTGGCAATCCGGGTCGTCGACGGAGGCGATGTCGAGAGCGCGTTGTGCTCGCGCACGAATGCCCGACGCGCCCCATAACGCGACGGCGTCGCGCTCGACCAGTTCGCAGATCGCGGCGCTGATCGCCTCGACCAAATGATTGCCGGAGGCCAGTCCGTTCGAGCCGGCGAGAAAATAGCCGTCGAGCGACCGTGTGTAGTCGGTGTGCGCAGTTTCGGCCGGGACCCAGCAGGGTTCTTGCTGCAGCAGGTCAAACCCCTCCAGCCACGAAATCGGAGCGTCTGCATCGAAGGGCCGACCCGTCGAGCACAACGTCAGCGGGTCGACGACGGCGCGCCCACTTGCGGCAATCTCGCCGTAGCTGGCGCGCCAGCCGGCGCCGACCTCCTCGGCGTGGAAGCCTTCAATGGCTTCCATCAGCGCTGAGGCCATCGCCTGTGTCAGATCCAGCCCCTTGCCCTGCGAAACGGAAACCGAACGAGAATTCGGGCGCACGGCGACGGCAACCGGGATGCCGATGCGGTCGAGGCCGGTGATGTTGCCGAGGCGTGTAATCCCCATCTGCGGCGCAAAGGGACGAAACCGGGCCAGGGTTTCGGAGGGCGCGACCTCACGATGGGTGCCGTGCCGGAACGCCTTCGCTAAGGCCGCCTTTGCAGCGGCTCTGTCGTTACAATTGCCGGGGGTCAACCTTTTTTGTCGCTGGCCGGCTTAGTTTCCCGTCCCGCCGGCGCGCGCTTCGGGGCGCCGGGTTGCTGCGCATCGCGCGGCGCGGGCGTCGGCTCGCCAAATATGGACCTTTGTATGTCCCGCAACGAAAATCCCGAGCCGCCGCCGCCGGACATGATCAGGCGGGGATCGCGGTCCAGTTTGACGCCAGCAGGCCCATGATGCTCTAGCAGCCGCAAGAGGCGAGCGCGCTCGGGGGTTGCGGAGAGACCCAACTCGGTTTCCCGGCCGCCTTCGGAGAGGAAGACCCGACCGCCTTCGCTGCGGACGACCACGTCGCGCGATGCCGTGAGCTTGCCTGGCTCAGGGGTGTCGGCTCGGGCCCCGGCGGTCGACAGTGCGCCCAATCCAAGGATCAGCGCAATGCGGCGCGGCAAACGCGACCATCGGCTCAGGAAACGTGCTATGGCCATCCGATCCTCCCCTAAAACCCTGCAATCTTAATACCTCGGCGCTATTGTCTCCATACGAAAAGACAAGCCAACGCTATTCGGTTGTTGCGCACACGTTGCGAGAAACACGATCAAGAAATTGCCACTTTCTGATTGCATAATTTGAACTGCTGACGGTTTCGGCAACGTGCCGCGGTTGGACGGGGCACGTTCCGGTGATTGAAGCCGGCTATCGAGGGATATTCAACCAACAGGCGAGATTTTGCTGCTGATTTGCTGCAGATAAGGATTCGCCGATAAAATCTTTGGTTGTGAGACGAGACCGATCGATGAGGTGCCGAGCACCTCACGCTTGCACGCACCTCGTGGGCGGCGCATTTTTTGATGGAGCGGGAGAAGCAGATGAAATTCGGCTATTTTACGCTGAGCGATAACCATTACGAGAACAACCGCAGGGACGCCAATGCCTTTGTCGCCGATATCCTCGACGAAGCGGTCTACGCCGAGGAGGTCGGGCTCCATTCGGCCTGGATTGGTGAGCATCATTTCAGCACGCTCGGCGTGCTCTCGTGTCCCGACCTCGTTCTGGCCAATGTCGCCGCCCGCACCCAGCGCATCCGCCTCGCGCCGGCCGTAACCGTGCTGCCGTTGCATCATCCCATCCGCGTCGCCGAGCAATGGGCGACGCTCGACTTGCTCTCGGGCGGCCGGGTCGATTTTGCCGCCGGCCGCGGTTACGACCGGCGCGAGTACCTGCCCCTCAAGGTTTCGTTCGAGGACAATCAGGAAATTTTTGATGAAGGCATGGAGGTCGTCCGCCGCCTCTGGTCGAGTGACCAGCCGATCTCGCATCATGGCAAGCATTACCAGTTCGATGATCTGTCGATCACGCCGAAGCCGGTACAGCGCCCGATACCGGCCTATGTCGCCTCATTCTCACAGCCTTCCATCGAACTCGCCGGCAGGCTCGGCTGCGGACTGATCGTCGCACCGTTCGCCGCCGCGATGAGCTACGGCGGTCTCAAGCAAGTAGCCGAGCTCTACGGCGAGGTCTGCGCCAAGCATGACCGTCCGCCCGGACGGCTGATGTGCAGCTATTTCATCCACTTCGCCGATACGAAGGCGGAGGAAGAGGCGGCCCGAGCCCGGCAGATCCGCTACTACAAGGAGTGCGTGATCGCCGCCTTTCCGGGCGATCCGAGAACGGCGCCGCCGAGCTACCGCTACTTCGTCGGCATGGTCGAACGGCTGCGCAACGTGCGGCCGCAGGACCTGACCGAGAATTCGGTACTGCTCGGTTCGCCGGCGCAGATCACCGACATTCTGAAAAAGGTCGAGAACGCCGGTTTCGCCGAGGTCATCCTTTACTTCAATGTCGGCTTGAAGCCGCACTCTCAGGTCAAGGATGAGATGGCGCGTTTCATCGCCGAAGTTGCTCCCGCTTTTGCCTAGTCGCCGATCGCCGAGATCGGCCGCGCGACGCTTTCGAGCGGCTGGCGTTCGGCCTTGACGCCGATCGCGAGTTCGGTGAGCGCCGCGGCGACCATCAACCCCGCACCGAGCAGATATCCGTTGAAAACGGTGCCGCGCTCGCCCGAGCCGATGAGGGTCCCGAACAGCCATGGCGAGACGACGCCGCCCAGCGCGGTGCCGACCGAGTAAAAGAACGCGATGGCGAGCGCGCGGGCCTCGATCGGAAAGCTCTCGCTGACCGTCAGATAAGCCGCGCTCGCGGCGGCCGAGGCGAAAAAGAAGATCCCGGTCCAGCACAAGGTGAGCTGCGCGGCATCGACCGCGCCAACGTTGAACAGGTGGCCGACGACTGCGAGCAGCACACCTGAGATCGCATAGGTCGAGGCAATCATCGGCTTGCGCCCGATGCGGTCAAAGAGCGGCCCGAGCAACAGCGGCCCACAGAAATTGCCCAGCGCGAAAGGCAATATGTACCAGCCGACCGAGCTCGACGGCACGCCATAAAATTGCGTCAGCACGAGCGCGTAGGTGAAGAAAATCGCGTTGTAGAAAAACGCCTGCGAGCCCATCAGCACAAGGCCGAGCACGGTGCGCTGCGGATAGTCGCGGATGATCGCGAGGACCATTCGTACAAGCGGGGTATGCGATGACGTGGCAAGCCGAATTCGCCCTTCCGCGGCCGCCAGCCTTGCCATTCCGGCGGCCTCCTTCACCCGGCGTTCGATTTCGCCGAGGACCGCCTGGGCCTCATCGGTCCGGGCATGCAGCATCAGCCAACGGGGACTCTCCGGGATCAGGCGCCGCAGTGCCAGGATGCCGAGGCCGAGCAGCGAGCCGATCCCGAAGGCGGCGCGCCAGCCCCAATCCGGCGGCAATCTCCCGGGCTGCAGGAACAGCACCGCGCCGGCCGCGCCGAGCGCCGCGCCGAGCCAAAAGCTGCCGTTGATCGCCAGATCGGTGCGGCCGCGAAAACGCGCCGGGATGAACTCCTGGATCGCCGAGTTGATGGCCGTGTATTCGCCGCCGATCCCGGCGCCGGTCAGGAAACGGAACAGCGCGAAGCTCCAGAAATCCCAGGACGCCGCGGTCGAAGCCGTCGCCGCCAAGTAAAGACCAAGCGTCACAAAAAAGAGCTTCTTGCGGCCGAACCGGTCGGTCAGGTAGCCGAACAGCACGGCCCCGGTGACCGCGCCAGTGAGGTAGGCGCTGCCGACGAGCCCAACCTCCGCCGCGCTGAAATGCAGGACCGGGCTTTCCTGCAGCGCTCCGGCAATCGAGCCGGCCAGGGTCACCTCGAGGCCGTCGAGGATCCAGGTGATACCGAGCGCGGCGACGATGAGGGTATGAAAGCGGGTCCACGGCAGGCGGTCGAGCCGCGCGGGGATATCGGTCTCGATGACTGCAAAGCTCTCAGACATGCCGAGGTAACGCTTTGGAGGGATGATGTGCGGTCATTAAAACGATAAACGATAGGGGCTATGGCGAAACCTGTGCTCGTCGCCGATATCCGGGTCGGAGGTGATGTTCCATGAAGCAATTCGGCATCGGTCAGCCGGTCCGCCGCGTCGAAGACCGGCGCTTCATCACCGGGCACGGCAATTATCTCGACGATATCAGCCTGCCCCGCCAGACGCATGCCTTCATGCTGCGCTCGCCGCATGCGCATGCCCGCATCACCGCGATCGATACCGAGGCGGCGCGTTCCGCCCCCGGTGTGTTCGCCGTCTTTACCGGTGAGGACCTTGCCCGCGACTTGATCGGAACGATCCCGTGCCTCAGCGCCGTCACCAACCGCGACGGATCGCCCGCAGTGCTGCCGCCGCATCCGGCGATCGCAAATGCTCGGGCGCGCCATGTCGGCGACACGGTTGCGATGGCTGTGGCGGAGAGCGCCGCCGCCGCCCGTGATGCGGCCGAGCTAATTGCCGTCGATTACGAACCGCTGCCAGCCGTCGTCGAGACCGCTCACGCTCTCGATCCGGGCCAACCCCAAGTGTGGGAGGAGGCTCCGAGAAACCTGTGCTTCGACTGGGACGTCGGAGACCGCGCCGGGGTCGAGAGTGCGATGCCAACGGCGCGGCACCGCATACGCCTGGAGCTCGTCAACAATCGCATCGTGGTTAACTCGATGGAGCCACGCGGCGCGCTTGGTGAATACGATCCGGGCGAGGATTCCTATACGTTGTGGAGTTCGACACAGGGCTCCCATTTCGTTCGCAACCTGCTCGCCGCGAATGTTTTCCAGGTCCCGGAAAACCGCATCCGCGTCGTCACGCGCGATGTCGGCGGCGGGTTCGGCATGAAGCTGTTCCTCTATCCCGAACATGTGCTCGTGCTGTGGGCTGCCAAAAAGCTCGGCCGGCCAGTCAAATGGATACCGGACCGCGCCGACGCCTTCATGACCGACACGCAGGGCCGCGACAACATCGTACGACTGGAACTGGCCCTCGACGAAGATCTGCGGTTCCTTGGGCTCAAAGTCGAGCTCGTCGCCAATATGGGAGCCTATCTGTCGAATTTCGCGACCGAGATCCCGACGATCTCCGGGGCGGTCATGTATAGCGGGGTCTATGCGATCCCGGCGATCCATGTCGGCGTCAAGGGGGTGTTCACGAACACCGTACCCGTTGATGCCTATCGCGGCGCCGGCCGGCCGGAAGCGGCTTATGCGGTCGAGCGGCTCGTCGATTACGCGGCGCGCCGACTGGGGGTGCCACCGCACGAGCTGCGGCGGCGCAACTTTGTCACGCCCGAGGCGATGCCGTACAAGACCCCGCTCGGCCTCAACTATGACAGCGGCGAGTTTGCCTGCAACATGGACCAAGCGCTCGCTGCCGCCGACCTCGCCGGCTTCCCGGCACGCCGCGTCGAAGCCCAGGCGCGCGGCCGCTATCGCGGGTTCGGCCACGCCGTCTATATCGAGCAATCGGGCTTCCCGCCCGACGAATTCGCGGAATTGCGTTTCGACCCGAGCGGCACTTTGACGATCCTGATGGGCACGCAGTCATCGGGGCAGGGTCACCAGACCGCCTACGCCCAGCTCGCCGCCGAGCGACTCGGCATCGATCCCGAAAAGATCCGGGTCCTGCAAGGCGACACCGCTGCGATCGCGTTCGGCCGCGGCACCGGCGGCTCGCGTTCGCTGCCGGTCGGCGGCGCCGCGCTCGCACATGCCGCCGACAAGCTGATCGCCAAAGGCCGGCGCATCGCCGCGCATTTGTTCGAGGCGGCCGAGGCGGATGTCGAATTCGCCGACGGCGTGTTTACGATCGCCGGCACCGATCGCCGCGTTGCCATCGAAGAGGTCGCGCGCGCCGCTTTCGATCCGGCGCGCCAGCCCCCGGGGGTCGAGCCTGGTTTTGCCGAGAGCGGCCACTTCACGCCGCCGCAGCCGACCTTCCCCAATGGCTGTCATGTCTGCGAGGTCGAGATCGAGCCCGAGACGGGGCACATCGATATCCTGCGCTACCTCGTCGTCGACGATTTCGGCACCGTCATTAACCCGTTGTTGCTTGCCGGACAGGTACAAGGCGGGGTGGCACAAGGCGTGGGGCAGGCGATGCTCGAGCGGACCGTGTTCGACCCCGAGACCGGACAGCTTCTGACAGGCTCGTTGACCGATTACAGCCTGGCGCGCGCCGACGACCTCCCGCGGATCGAATTCGCGTACAATGTCGTGCCGTGCCGCACTAACCCGCTCGGCATCAAAGGCGCCGGCGAAGCGGGCGCGATCGGCGCTCCGCCCGCCCTGGTCAACGCGGTTATCGATGCGCTCGGCGAGCTTGGCATCGAGCATCTCGATATGCCGCTGACCCCCGAGCGCGTGTGGGCCGCGATCCGCGGTATCGCAGCGAGGAAGGCCGCGTGAGCACCGACCGGCAGGAAATGCTCGACATCGTATGCCGGACAGCGGTCGCCGCCGGCGAAGCGATCCTCAAGGTGTATGCCGAAGAATTCGACGTTCGCCACAAGACCGACAAGACCCCGGTGACGGAGGCCGATCTCGCCGCCGAGCGGATCATCGTCGACCGGCTGATCTCGGTCTTTCCCGACATCCCCTGCGTTGCCGAGGAATTGTGCGAGTCCGAGGGGATCCCGCCCTGCTGTGACCGCTTCTGGGCGATCGACCCGCTCGACGGGACGAAGGAATTCATTGCCCGGAACGGCGAGTTCGCGGTGCTGATCGCGCTTGTCGAGGAGGGGCGGCCGGTGCTCGGCGTCGTGCACGGGCCGGCGGTCGGTCTGACCTACGCCGCTTGCGGGCCGGGTACGGCAGTCCGTCGGCGGAAGGGTGGCGGGCCCGAGCCGATTCGCGCGCGCAGTCCGGCGGACGGGCTCGTCATCGTCCACAGCCGTTCGCACGAGAACAGCCGCCGGCTCGCCGAGTTTCTGCAGGATTATCCAGTACAGGCGCGCAAAAGCTGCGGCAGCGCCCTTAAATTCGGCGTCATCGCCGCCGGCGAAGCCGACCTCTACCCGCGTTTCGGCACGACGATGGAATGGGACACCGCAGCCGGCCAGGCGATCCTCGAAGCCGCCGGCGGCCGCGTCGAGACCCTTACTGGCGAGCCGCTTGCCTACGGCAAGCCCGGCTTCAAGAACGACGGCTTTCTCGCCTGGGGCCGCCGATCCGCGCGCTAAACACATCGTTGGTCCCGCGCCTATTGCGAGTTTGTTAGCAGCGCCAGACGGGCCGCACAGCCGCATGAAAAGGCACGGGAAACTGTGCGATCTGCCGACCGCGGCGGCGGGCGACGCGCATCCCAACGCCAGCGCAATCACAATCCCGAATTGAGTCACCTTTTACGGTTTGTGCAATCTGCAGCGAATCAGCAGCGAGATTCAAATATGGGTTGCACCACACGTCCGCCGATTTGCCGGACCAAGCCGCCCCGAACGACCTCTCGCGCGCGTGCGCGCGACGCAGAAACGCATCAGAACCAAGCCGTTGAGATCTTAGGATTCCGGGCCCAGAAAACAGGCGATAACAGAAGGCCGAGAGCGGATCGGCGACGATTTCGGGCATCAGTGAAGTTCTGCGGCGAATGAGATTGGGCATATAGGTTCATGATACGTTCTTTACAAGAAGCCCAGCCGCACACGTCTGGCAGGACGCATTCCAGACCTTCACGTCCACGGCCGGGAACGGGTAGGTTCGACCCAGTGCGGACTGTCGGCGGCCCTGGAAGCAATGCCGGCCTATGCCCCCGAAGCCGACATTCGCCGCCTAAAAACCTCGGACCTCATCCCCGAGCGCAGACTTGGACCGCTGCCGATTTCGAGATTACGATAATAAATCTTTACCTTTTTCGAGATTCAGCACCAGTGGCGGGCCTAGACTTTCCATGAGGGCACTCATCGTGATGCCTTTAGTCGGTTCCGTTGGCTCTCTGAAGGCGCTTGCGACTACTGGGATCGAGAACCATCTCGCACGCTCTTGGGGGAAACGAAAGGTATGAAAAAGTGGTACTTCTTCGACAGGCAGAGGACCAATTCTCTCCGAATAATCAATCATCTGAACAATTGCGGTAAGAGGCACTGTTAGATCTCCTCTGTTTATACAATGTTTTGGGAAATTCAAAAAGATATTATTTTTATATCCCGGATGATCGACTCCCAAAATTGAATAACAGTTCGTACAATAAATCCTTCTAGAGCGACCATCCTCACGGAGTTTTACAACAATCATTTTATCTCGACCCTTAACGTCAATAATATCTGAACGCATATAATAAAGGCGGGGCAGAGGATCGGGTTTTACACCGCCGTTTTTGAACCCCCACTGAAGAGCTTGGCGACAGTCTTCGCAACCACAGAGAAACGAAACGGTAGACTTCCCGTCCGCCAGGGTAAGTTCACATACGCCGCATTTACAGGAGATTTTTGCCTCTTCTTTCTCATTTGATGGCATGATCGATATCTCCAAGCCAAGAT
>Ga0310911_10000187_pt1 | contig 21555 bp, 33 predicted proteins | sample GREbulkMGHF170_FD_203532 | JGI IMG/M metagenome (GOLD analysis project Ga0310911, IMG submission 203532) | Lab enrichment of tropical soil microbial communities from Luquillo Experimental Forest, Puerto Rico - GRE.bulkMG.HF170 | ecosystem: Environmental > Terrestrial > Soil > Tropical forest >... | reverse complement strand
CATTTGAAGCGTGGGCACAAGATCATTTTCTAAACCCAGACCTTTTGAGGAATGGTAAAGACACTCGATATGCGTATATTTACATGCAGGACGCTTACGAAGGCTATTGCGCCGCTTATGCTACGCTGAATATTGAGATTGAGCGGCTGAAAGACGAAAATAAAGCACTGATGGAAGACAGGGAGCGGTTAGATTGGTTGGGAACTTGGCATTCCGAATACGACGTGAATTACCGTGACTTCGGAATAAAACTTGTAGATCCTCACAGCGATGGCTGGGCACTTGAATGGGACATGGACAAAATATTTAAAGAAGGTAATGGACACAATTACATTCTCATTACCCATAATACGCTACGCGAAGCCATCGACGCCGCACGAAAGGCCAAACCATGAATGACGACAAAATGCAACCTGCATTTATGAACCCCTTAGAGCGCGTTATTGGTCAACAGCAGCAAGAAATCGACGGAATGAAAAAAATAATTGACTCTTTCAATCAGCGAGCAACATTGCAATTAGAAAGGGAAACTATTTTGTTCAAACAATTAGATGAAATATTGGACTTCAAATTGCGCCCATATTGGAAGGATGACCAAGAAGAATCTTTCAAAAAATATCGTGGTTTATTGCATGAAGTTCGTATGTTCATGTTAGAAAAATACTGGTGTTTCCAATGTGCGGATTGGGCATTTAATTGTGAGTGCAATCATGACTAAACAATGTCCATCTTGTGGCGGTGATTGCGGATACGGTAAAAAAGGATTTTGCAATTACGATTCGCTCGCGTCGGAAAAAAGCACTGATCGCCAAGCCGCAGAGCAAGCATACATAGAATTGTCTCCAGACTTTCCTGGCAGTCCTATCGGTTCCCGAGAATGGTGCTTTTTTTATGTTGGATGGCAAGCAGCTAGATCACATACTCAGCACAATCTGTCTATGCTGGAAGCGCCACCGTTGCCTGAGCAGTGCGAGGAACTGCGCGCTGTTTGGAAATGTGACTCGTGCGATGGAACTGGCTACTCTAAGGAAATAATACCTGCAAGTTTCATGCAGCCCTCAGAATATTGGCCTTGTAGCGATTGCAACGGAAATGGCGCTCTAAGGTGTGAAGCTTATACCTCCGAACAAATGCGCAAACGTGACGCCATGTGGCAAGAGCAGGTGCACCAGGTGCTAGGGGCCAACAAATGACCGTCTACGTTGACGACATGCGCTCAAAATTCGGACACATGATCATGTGCCACATGCTGGCTGACACGGATGAAGATCTGCACGACATGGACGTGACGCATTGGATGCCATTGCCTGATAAACCAAAGGAGAAAAAATAATGCTCGACATGCTTAAAAATCTGACCAAGGCCGCTACGGCGGTAGCTTTAACGCCGCTCGCCTTGGTTGCGGACATTGTGACACTGCCGGCCAGTGCTCTCAAATATGAACCTCCATTTAAGGCCACTGGTACGCTGCTGGAAATCATTGCCGACAACGCCAAGAAATCGGTTAAATGAAACAAAATACGAAGGGAGATTTTAATGCTAGACATCATCAAGCCTAAATTCCCATCTGGTGATGGCTGGATTCAACTTTCCGATCCAGATAAGAAGGTAACTCTTGGATATACCGGCCATGCTTTTGTGCATCAAGATAGCGGTATCTTCGTTATCTCAGCAGTTGAAGTTGCGAATGATGAAGATGGAATAGACAAAGGCCCGGAATATCACATCAGCGTTTCAAAGAATGGCGGACGTTGTACAACTTCAGATGCTATATGGGTTCAGTCCGAATTCGATATGCTGGATGCTGAAGAAGATAATCATGTTCCTAATGGATTTGTCCGTAACTTCTGGCGTCCTGTTGCTGATCCATTAGTCGGCATTGAATGCGCATGCAAAGATAATGAGCCAGTCATGCGCGAAGATAAAGGGGATTTCATCTGGCGTGGAGTTTCAAAATAATTTATTTATGCATAGCAAAAATAAAACTCCGATGACATCGGCAGAGAGAAAGCATGTTGAGAAAGTGAAGGCATTGCCTTGTAGCGTGTGCGATGCTTCAGGCCCATCTGATGCGCACGAAATAGAACAAGGCAACTGGTGGTGTAGTGTTGCACTCTGCCGAAGCTGCCATACTGGGACAAATGGATGGCACGGAACAAAAGCGATGTGGCGCATAAAAAAGTTGAATGAACTAGATGCGCTAGCAATCACATTGCGCCGTTTGTTTGTTGGAGTATAGGGAGATGTTTTATGAGGTCGTTAATCGAGATCAAGTTAAATACCATGCCAGAACATTGCCGTTACCAGATGGCCCTGCGATTAGCCAAAGCGAGCGCAGAGGCCGCAGATATAGATTGGGCTGATGCACATATCTTGGTTCGCATCAAAGGCGGAAAGACGCTATTGAAGCTTCCAGGCCACATTGCCATGCGAGAAGAATAGTGAAGAATATCCGAGAGAAGAAAAAGTATCCTGAAAACTGGAAAGAGATACGCGGCAAAGTTCTTTCAAATGCTTTGCATGCCTGCCAGCGATGCGGTGCGCCCAATAAGGAAATGATAGCCCGTGGCATGGATGAGTTTGAAGATACGTACATGCTCTCGGATGGAAATCTCTACAGTTCCATTAATGGGGAATACCGAGGCCGAGTAAGCGCGAGTGATTATGTTCTCAAGAACATGGTGAAAGTGATCCTTTCGGTATGCCCTGAAGATGGCGACTTGCAGAATCTTGTTTTATCGAATCTTTACGCGCTCTGCCAGAAATGCAAGATGCAAAGCCATGCGCAGCAATACGCGGATGACACAAAGAAACGAAAGCGCAAGCTCAGGGCTGTTGCAGACCTATTTTAATGTTGCATAAATGGGACTTTCGAGTCCCATTTTTATTGAACAACCCCCGAATTTGTCCTATTGTGCAGATGTGAATTAATTTTTAGAAATCATGTCAAACATCAAGACAAAATGGAAGCCGAATCCGATATCCGCGAGGATGTCACTCCACGACATAGGGTAATTTCTATCGCGCATTTTCGCGTGAAGTGGCGGCTATTTTCTGTTTGTTTTGAGACTGACAATCTAACTTGGGCCGCATTGGAGCTTGTTGACTGGTTTGTAGATACCGGAATTTGTCCTACAAGTCATGTAATGTGGTCTAAAAAAATGGTTGACATTGATTCCAAGTAATCCTATCTTGGAATCTCTACTTTGCAGAACAAAGCGCGTATAGCTCAATGGCAGAGCTGAAGCCTTCCAAGCTTATGACAAGGGTTCGATTCCCTTTGCACGCTCCAAGTTGGTTTAAAATTGTCCTTGCGTTGAATGTAATCATGCTCTATGATTCACTTGCCTGAGAAATCGGGAACTGGAGAAATCTAGGTCTATCGGCTGGTAACCGAATGGATGCAAATTTACTAGATCAATAATAAATAGCCTCAAAGTTTTTTGAAGGGTTGCAAAGAATTTTTCCTGCCTTATCTAGTAGGCACGCAAGGAAAAATTCCGCGCCACCAAGCGCCAACCCTTCAAAGCACTTTGAGGTTTTTTTTCGCCCATATACTTTGCAGGAGAAACAAATGCTCCAGTACATCGCAGTAGGCCCAGATAGCAAAGGCAATTTCTATTCTGCTTATCTGAATCCAGGCCAAACATCTCTCACCATCAATCGCATCTGTTATAGCCTTGAATCAGCCCAGGATGATGCCGACCACATGAACCTTATTCAACATCGCCGTGAAGCTGCAATTAAGCGTGAGCGTGATCTGTGCGGCTTGCATGGGGTTTATCCAGCATTGGGAATGTAAATGGCTCGTGCTCGCAATATCAAGCCGGCGTTCTTCGAGAATGAATCTCTCGGGGAATTGTCTGCGCTTACCAGATTATTTTTTATTGGCATGTGGACACTTGCAGATTTCAAAGGCTGTTTGGAATATCGCCCTAAGCGTTTAAAAATCCAACTTCTGCCTTATGACGATTGCAATATCGATGTGCTCGTAAAATCTCTGGAGGACTCTGGATTTATCCAGATTTATTCCGTACAAGGACAACAGTACATCAAGGTAGTCAATTTTCAGAAGCACCAGAACCCACACAAGAACGAAAGGGAGTCTGGATCGGATATTCCAGACGTCTCAGAAAAAGATAATGAAATCAATGAGTTGTCTCAAGACGGAAATACTCCAGATAAAAACGGAACCGCTCGGGCTGATTCCCTTAACCTGATTCCTGATTCCCTTAACCTGATTCCTGATTCTCCGCCCTCCGTTGCGATTGACGTCGGAAAAAATAATATTGCTGGCATGCAATCAAAAAAATCAGAACCAAGGGGATCAAGGCTGTCATCAGATTGGCAACTGCCTAGACCTTTTGGAAATTGGGCATTGAACGAGGGGTACACCGAGGACGTTATCCGCAAGGAAGCGGAGAAATTCCGCGACTACTGGGTTGCCAAGTCAGGCAGAGATGCCCGAAAAGTGGACTGGTTTGCAACGTGGAGAAACTGGCTCAGGAATTCCATACCGACGGGAAGGAAGTCGAACGGTCTTGCGTTGGATGATGGGGGCATAGGCAAATGGGTTTGAAGCTACAGGTCGCTTTGGGATCGCAGCGCATCATGGATGCGCGACAACAGGGGAGAAAGCCTGCCGATTTGATAATCGTGAGCCAGGTAGGCCGCATAGACTGCGTTACCAATCCGGTAGTGCAAACGAAGAAAGATGTTTCATACGACTGGCGATGGGCGATAGGTTTGGATATCTGCTTTTGGACTGATACCAAAAATTATGATGCAAAGCAGATCATCGATTGCCATCGTGCAAAGCCAAAATCAATAAATCTTTGGAATTATCCGACGGAAACTGGTTACATTGTCTGGGCTAGTCCTGATCAGAAAACGATAGATTTTTCTCAAGATCGATGGAAATGGATCGTGTCCAGGTTTCCTTGGACGGATAGGCAATCAAAAGAATTTGCAATGGGAGAATTTCAGTGGATTTGATCCGGGACGACATGGAGATTGATTGGGATCAATATGACCATGAGCCAGAAACTCACAACGTAAGGAGCGCTGCTGAATTTTCAGAAGAAACGATAAATGCTTTTTATCCGCAGACCGAAGAAGAAATAGTAGAACGCCCTTTGTGGGATAAGTGCAATGGGAAAATTGCTTTTCGCCCTGGTGAAGTTTCTTTGTGGGCTGGCGTGAATGGTCATGGGAAAAGCATGATGTTGTCGCAAGTCACAATTGATCTCATGAAACAAGGCAAGAAGATTCTTTCTTGCTCGATGGAGATGCTTCCAGTGCGTCAAATGCAGCGTATGAGCCGTCAAGCGTTCGCAGATGATAAACCTACTCCTGACTTCATAAAAAGGCTGCATGCGTGGTCTGATGGCCATCTGTGGATGTATGACAGGCATGGTTCAGTTGAATGGAAAAGGTTGATGGCAGTTTTGAGATATTCCGAAGAAACATTCGGGATAAATCATTTCATCGTTGACAGCTTGATGAAGTGCGTTCGAGGAGAAGAAGATTACGATTCGCAAAAGAACTTTGTTGACGAGCTTTGCGCATTTGCACAGGCCCGTAAAGTGCATGTGCATCTAGTCCACCATGTCCGAAAAGGGGAGAGTGAGCATAAGGCTCCCGGTAAGTTTGACGTGCGCGGTGCCGGCGCTATCACTGATCAAGTGGATAACGTTTTTATCGTATGGAGAAACAAAAAGATTGAAGATGATCCGGAGAAACTTGCCACAATTCCAGGTGCGTTGCTTGTTTGCGAAAAACAGCGCCATGGGGAATTTGAAGGGCAGTTAGGTTTCTGGTTCCATGCACCTAGCATGCAATATCTTGAAACTCCAGATGCGCATCCAGTGCGATATGAACTAAAAGAAATACCGAAACAGAAATCGAATTACGGATATCGAGCGGACATTGAATAGTATTTCCATTAATAAAATAACCAAGAGAGAATGACATGAATATAATTTCTTTGGATTTGGCAACCAAGATGGGATGGGCGACGCATTCCAATGGCGTTATCAAGCATGGAACGCGTAATTTCTCGTTAGGGAAAATGGATGCGCCAGGCCAGCGATGGGAAGACTTCCGAAAGTGCATTCTTGAATTGTCTCGCAGTTTCAACACTGATTGCCATGCAATTTATTTTGAGAAAGTAGAAGCACATGGCCCTGGTGGTGCATATACGGCGCAAGTTTATGGAGGCTGGATTGCGCATCTTCAGCATTGGTGCATGCTCAACCATATTCCAATGCATTCTGTCGGCGTAAAGACCGTCAAGAAGCATTGGACGGGCAGTGGAAATGCAAACAAAGACATGATGATTGCCGAGGCCAAAATGCGCGGTTTCAATCCAGAGGATGACAATGCGGCTGATGCTTTGGGAATCTTGAGCTTTGGCCTGCATGAACAAGGCATCATCACCAAGTTTTCTAAGCCAGCAGCATTGCCAGAAAAGCCTAAAAAGTCCAAGAAAAAAACAGCGATCGTTATTGGCGATCTATTACCTTTTTGAGAGATAAACATGAATAGGACACAGCTTTGGGCATCTGGAGGTGGAGTTCAGTCGGCTGCGATTGCAGCGCTAATCGTCTCTGGTAGGATTGCAAAGCCTGACTTGGCATGTATCTCCGATACAGGTTATGAGCAATCTACTACTTGGGAATACATGGAAACTGTCATAGCGCCTGCGCTTCAATCTATCGGCGTGACGCTCCATCGTATCAAGAAGTCGGACTACGCTACAGTTGATTTATATGGTGGTAAAGACAGAAACACATTGCTAATGCCTGTGTTCACTAATCATAGTGGCGAACCAGGAAAATTACCAGGATACTGTTCAAGTGAATGGAAGCGCCGAGTTGTACAACGATGGGCAAATGACCAAGGAGTTACACAGTGCGATATGTGGCTCGGTATCAGCACAGATGAAATGGGCCGAGTGACGAAGACCAAAGGGAAATGGGTGAACCGTTATCCACTGATTGAGCAGTTCATGAACCGTGGCGATTGTGTGGCTCTTGTGAAAAGTATGGGATGGCCTACTCCTCCTCGCAGCTCATGCTGGAATTGCCCGAATCATTTAGCCGAAGAATGGCGAGCAATCCGCAACAGGCCAGCAGAATGGCAGCAGGTTATCCAGTTCGACCGAGAGATTCGTATGCGTGATCCAAACGCTTTTCTTCATCATGATTGTGTGCCGATTGAGGATGCGGATTTAGATGATAAGAATGGAGTGTTGTTCGATCATAATTGCTCATCAGGTCTTTGTTTCGTTTAGTGTTTGGATAATCGATAAAATGAAATATATCCTACGAAAAATACGAGAGTTCTTCGCTAAGCCAGAAATAGATTTCAAGGCGCTAAAAGAATCAACAAAATCCGTCCCGCATAATTTCAGTGACATGCCGTTTATGTGGAAGCGCGGATTCAATGGACAAGATCATGGCGGGGTTCAAAGAACATCTATCGCCTATTGGGAATGGGCGGAAGGTCGATCATTCGGCATTGACTGGAGAAAAGAACAAAGGATTATTCAGCGCATCCTACGAGAAGTTCAAAATTCAACCGAAAATTGAAATAAAGATCATCTATCATGAAAAAACCGATCATTCTCAGCGAGCAGAAATTAAGCAAGCAGCTTAATCGGTTTATTTCGGAATCTGACCGATACAAGGAAACACAGCGCATATTGGGACGAGATTTGATGGACGCTGCCAGAAAAGAAGAAGCAAAGAAAAAGAGAAAATAACGCTTGCGTTTCTGGTATTTGTCGATTACCATTCACACATCAGGACTAATTAACCTGATCCTATACAGATGCGGCATAAATTGAAGTTTTCAGAAAATCAGAGCTTTTTCAGGTGGTGTAAGAAAGCCGACCTGATCCCATCTGCGGGGAAGTTTTCGCTGGATTAATTACCCAGCCTCCACCTGAAAGAGTTTTGAAAGGAAAATAGCCCAATGAACACGCATATCACAAATATTGAATTCCCTGAATTCTCAGGTATCCGCTGCCTGATGATGCCATACATCCAAGGTGATCCTTCGTCGGTTCCAGACGAATACTCGGCATATTCCAAGATCATCCGCGACGTGTTTGTACGCAAAGGCGATATTGGATATCTGACGATTGACGAATCTCTTGCCAAGCAAGGGACGCCGCACCGTGGCTCTCGCGCCACAACTGACCGCGCCATTCATACCGAGGCTGGCCGTCGGCCCGGAAAAATTTACGCGTGGGGATGCGGTAATTGGGCTAAGTCGCACATGGTCACACTCAATCGGAATGTCCAAATTCTCCTAGCAAATAACGTGGATGGCTCGTGCGCAATCTGGGACGCCGAACACGAAGACACGAGCTTGGACGGTGATCTTGGCCATGTTGCCGATGCTTACCCATACACACAGTCCAAGCTGATGAAAGCCGGAGAAGTGCATCAGATTGGTATTTTGACGCCGCATGAGAGTTTGCCTTTGGAAAAAGATACGAATCGCCAATTCTTGCGAATCGTATCGGCTGGTGTGCATGGCCGGGAACCATATTTCACAATCAACCCATTGATGTCCAACTGAGCCAAAGAACGCAGAATGAATGCTGACCTGACCAGAGTAATTGACTTTCTTCTTTCCATCGGACTTAAGGTGGAGATGCAGGAGGGCGCACGCGGTTTCGTTGACGGCATTCGGATTGAACATGGCATGCTGATCGTCGATCCAGAATGTCGTCTTTCGTCGCTGCTTCATGAGGCTGGGCATCTGGCATGCGTGCCTAGCCGTTTCCGCGAGTACATGAACGACAACCTTGCATTAGGAATGCGGAAAATGATGTCTGAAATAGAGAAGATGGCTCTTGAGCCCGATCACCCATTGGAGCGAGCCGCCGTCCAGTGCAGCGATCCAGAGGCTACTGCATGGGCTTGGGCTGCCGGCGTCGCTATCGGTCTAAAGCCAGAACAGATCATCCAGGATGATGAGTATGACTGGAGTGGTGCCGAAATCAGGGCGATGCTTCAAGTGAATCAATACATGGGCATCAATGGACTTGCTCACGCCGGAATGTGCAAACGTGGCGCTTGGGTTGCCCCAGAAATTCGTTACCCAAAAATGACAACCTGGCTACAAGCCGCATAATAGGACAGAAAATCATGACAATCAAAAAGTACACAGATCCAAACGGCGTAGTTTGGTTTAAAGATTCAAACAACAATCGATGCAGCGTTAAATACTTCGGCAGCGAAGAGGCGGCGCAAGCTGCACTAGCGTCGCTGAAAAACTGCAATGATTGTGAGAACTGCTCGGACTGCTCGTACTGCTCGTACTGCTCGCGCTGCTCGTACTGCTCGGACTGCTCGCGCTGCTCGCGCTGCTCGTACTGCTCGGACTGCTCGCGCTGCTCGGACTGCTCGTACTGCTCGTACTGCTCGCGCTGCTCGGACTGCTCGTACTGCTCGGACTGCTCGGACTGCTCGGACTGCTCGGACTGCCACAATATAGGCGGGGAAGCACCGCCCATCCCGTCTATTCCAGATATTCACAAAGCCATCTACGCGGCTGTCACCGCGACGCCCGATTCGTTAGATATGGAAACGTGGCATAGCTGCGAAACCACGCATTGCCGTGGCGGTTGGGTTGTAACTCTGGCCGGTGAAGCGGGTAAAAAGTTAGAAGATTTTTACAATACCGAACTAGCGGCGATGTTGATCTATCAGGAAAGCGGCTATGAGATCAATCCGGCTAAGTTTTATCTATCGAACGCCGAAAGCTTGGAAGATATGCGAAAGCTGGCAGAAGGAAAATAACATGGCTATCCAGAATCAATTTCAGATTGTGCTAATTGAGTCATCCAAAGTCAGCCGAGGACATCACAATCTGACGCGTAAAGAATGGCTCGATAAAGCACACTTGTTTTGCGCTCGAGGTTCTCAACTTCCACAAACAAAACTGACTGAAGAACAAGTAAAAGAAATCCGAGAGAATCGCAAAGGTAAGATAGCCAGAGAACTTGCCGATCAATTCCATGTGCATATTCGCACCATAGAGAAGATAAGGGCTTTTCAGACATGGAAGCACATCTAACTGATATCCACATTGAAGTAGCGGCAGTTCTTTCCAGAGAGATTGATAATAAATCTGGAGAGAAATTGACTCGCGCTCAATGTGCTGCCATTGGTCAATCCATGGAAATGTTGATTGAAGAAATAACCAAAGATATCCGCATATCCATCGATGACAAAGGCAATCCCACTTTGCGTATTTGCGGCCAATGGAATGGACTGCGATTTATTCCAGGTGGAGTTGAACAAGATATCCTCTACCGTGATAAGGCCAGATTGGATTTTCTTGAATCTGAACGCGGTTTTGAGAATGCACGTGCTGAACTAGATAGGCTTATGGGTTAATGTATCGCGCCTATTTCAATACCGGAGAAGAAGACTACAGAACTGCAATATGGCCTATCAAGCATCCATATTGGGTGATTGGCTATGAGCTGGATGGAACTTATGAGATGGTTGCCTATGTTGATGATATGGAACATCTTTTATCGCAATGGCCGGAGGCGGAAAACATTGAAATGGGAAAACAAGTGGACGGATATATTTTCACAAGCACATTCCCCAAGCCGGCATGGTTTAGAGGATGAACGCCATGAAGGCAAATGAGATTCAGCAGACTGGTTATTACTGGTGGTCAGGCGGATATATCCCTCAAGCTGGCTATCTTTGGACGCCGAGGGTAATAAGTATTTTGACGTACTGTACCAATGGAGAATTTGAAGTTGGAATGCAATTAGCTGGATCAGAAAGGATATGGCCGCTTAGAACTATCAGCGGAAATTTCCATGGGCCTTTGCAGATTCCGTATCAAGTAATTTCGCATCAATAAAAAAGGCCGGTCGTGTGACCGGCCAAAATGAGCACCAATGCCCACCGAGAGAAAGAAACAACATGAAAACAGAAGACAAGATAGCACAATACGAACAATCCGTAAGGAAAGTCTTTGAAGATCACATCCGAAAGACTCAGCCTGGTATTTTGGCCTACATCGCTCGATTTACCGATAAAGACTCATTTGGCAATGCTACCGGGCCGATGCGTGGAAAATATCGCAATCCAGAAGTAGAACATGCATGGCAGGGCTTCTATGCTTGTGCCACATCAGCCGAGATGTCTTTTTTGATGGCCGGCACTATCCCGGATGGTTTTATGTACTTCGAGAATGGCAAGCCCGTTACGGATACTCCTCAAAGGCTACACAAAGCATTCAATGACGCCATAGCCGAAACTATCCGACGACGCCAAGAAAACCATGAGAACGTCCATCACGGCGTGATTTTTACTGATGCGACAGGCTCATTGTGAGAATATCTCTGTCTCCTGAACTGGTCGATGGAATGCATCAACGCATCAAGAATGAACGGCCATCAGCCATCTATACGCGAATATGTACGCAATGCAAGATAGCGAAGCATCCGATAGGCGGTAAGTTCTTGGCAATTGAAAATTCAAAGAGGAAGAATTGGATTTGTTCAGTTTGTAAAGGGAATTCTCAATGAGCGCTGAAAGAATCAATGCTCCAACAAATTGCCGTACTTGCGGCTCTGTATTGACATTGGAAGAACAGCACTATTATGACAATGGCGACGGAACCTGCACTTGCGAACAATGTGAGAGGCGATGGATGGAAAACGTCGAACGCTGGAAACGTGGTGAGTTGAAAGACTTTCCTGAGCCTTGAAAAGATGGATGCTTATACCGTGCAGCATTCGGCACAATAAAATCTGTGAGCAATTCTGAATAAACATTAGGCATTCGAACTAACGCACGCAGTACGAACTGGTATGTCGAAGTAGGCAATATGACGATTGCAGGTTGTCAGATACATTATATTGTGACTACTGATTCTTATAACCCAGAACCTGCTTCAGAATGGCAAGCAAGTCCAGAAGCAGGTTGTAAGGAATACAAACGTCCGACCGGCATATACAACGCCGATAAAATATGGAGCAATGGCAATGACTAAATTCATTCAAATGGGCAGCGCTATAGTCAATGTGGATGGAATTGATAGGATTAGTTTTGTTCCTGGGGCGGCTTGGATTTGGCAGAAAGGATATGATCAGCCATATCAAATTCTATTGGACCAGTCTGAGCGAGAAGTATTGCATCAGCAATTGCTTGAATATGGCGCTGATTCAGATGGCAAATAAGAAGAAAACCTGTCGATATTGCCAGCAAGCCGCGCAGCTTCTTCATCATGGCGCGGCTGGATATCCATACCATCGAGATTATGGGCCGATGTGGGTATGCATACCATGCTCTGCGCATGTTGGATGTCATCCAGGCACAACAAAGCCTCTAGGCGGTCTAGCAACAAAGAAATTAAGGGAATGGAAGATCAAGGCACATGCGGCATTTGATCCTCTGTGGCAAGGTAAGATGCTCCGCGATGAATGTAGCAAAGGACAAGCCCGTAAAGCTGGGTATCACTGGTTATCCGAAAAGCTAGGGATTCCAGTAAAAATGACGAATATCGGTTATTTCGGCGTTGAAGAATGCAGAAAAACCGTAGAAATATGCGAATCAATCAGAGATAATGCAAAAAACAGCCTAAATCCACACAAATAGCTTGAATGTTATTCACAAATAGGCTATATTGGAATCTCTTTAGTGGCTAGTATGATTGAAGCACCAATCATGCATCAAGAAATCAGAGGAAGCCTGTAAATCGCTCAGGCAAAGACGGATCAGCCGGACGTCAGAAATCCAACCGGAGAACGTACTGGCGAACGTGGAAAAATAGCCGAATCGTCAAACTGGGATAGCGACCAGTCCTTTGATTTGTTGATGAATGCCAGATGATGACTGGCACTTTGAGAGGAAGTAGGGCCGCAAACTGCTCAAAGTCACACAATCAAGCAGCGGACGAAATAGAGAGTGTTAGCGGGGATTAATCTCCCGCAATCAACAAATTCCCTGATGAGCTGGTGAGATTCCAGCGAAACGCAATAATTTGCGTCGGAATTGGCGTACTGCGAAAGCAGGATATTTACTGAAGTGAGACGCCTAAGCTTCAGCCGCTGTAAGCGCGGCAACCGAAGGAAAGCCGGTCGAAGGTTCGAAAAGTTCTTACAGGACGCATAGGCTTGACTTACGCCGGGTGGAGAGAATCCGGCAATCCTAACTCAATGAGATAGGACATCTCTCTTCTTAGCACGCTGGTGTTCTATCATCTGAGTTACGCAAGTATCAAGTACTGCCACAGCCCTTACAGTGTCAATTCTTCCAGGAAGGAACACTGTAAGGGCTTTTCTTTTCATTCCTACATACCATCAAAGGGCGAAGCCCTCCCCTTCCACAATCTCACCTATCCATAAAAACACATTCCCTAAAAGCAATTACAATCCCTTGAACTTAATACTTACAAGCTCCACAATAGAACTGTAAGCATTAATACCAAAGCCTTATATTTCAAAGGGATAGAATCATGGCAGCACATCGCAAGGTTGATTATGACCGGATCGAACCTGACTGGCGAGCAGGTATCAAAAGTATCCCACAACTAGCAGCCGAATACACCAAAGCGACCGGAGTATCAGTCTCTCACGTCGCCATCTTCACGCACTTCAAGCGCATGGGTATCCCTCGCGACCTCGGCGCAAAGGTCAAAGCAAAGGCCGATGCATTGCTAATGAAGTCAATGCTTAAGAAAGACGGTTCCTCTGGGGCAACACCTAAAGATGCACAGATCATTGACGAGGCGGCCAATGTTGTAGCTGGAGTGCAGATCAAGCATAGGAAGGACATAGGCAAGGCTCAGGCATTGATGATGCGTCTGTTCGATGAATTGGAAGTGACTACGAATGAATCAGAGCTTCTGGGCCGGCTGAGAGAGATCGTCCTGATAGAAAAGGGGAAAGATGTACAGAAGGCAAAGGATGTCTATGACAAACTTATGAACTTAGGGCCGCGCATTGATATGATGAAGCGCCTCACTGAGTGCATGAGGAATTTAACTTCTCTTGAGCGTGAAGCATTCGGTTTGACCAATGCGGCTATCACTCCTGAAGGTAATTCTCCATCTGGTCTGACTCATTTCTATGGTGATTCTCAAGAATGACGGAATAAAATTCAGTTTTGATAAACATTTTGGAAATCACAGTCTCAAAAAACACGGGTTGAGACAAGACTAGAGAAAATGAATCCGAATATTATTCAGATTGAGAACGAAAAGAAAGATAAACCGACACTGAATCCAGCATTAAAACCGTTCTGGATGGCTAAGAAAGCATTAGATGGGTTGCCAGTCAGGAATAGGATTCTGTATGGCGGAAGGTCATCAAGTAAGTCATGGGACGCTGCAGGATTCTTAATTTTCCTTTCATGCAATTACAGGTTGCGTATTTGCTGCGCCAGGCAATTCCAGGCGCGTGTTGAAGAATCCATTTATACGTTGCTGAAAATCCAGATTGATCGTTTTGGCCTTAGTAGCCAATTTCGCATTCTGGACAAAAGTATTATCAATCGGGTTACTGGCTCGGAATTCGTTTTCTATGGATTGTGGAAGTCCATTGATGAAGTAAAAGGCTTGGAAGGCATTGATATCCTCATGCTTGAGGAGGCTCACAATCTTCTGGAAAAGCAATGGAAGCAACTGGAGCCAACTATCCGTAAGAATGATTCCCAAGTGTGGATATTGTTCAATCCGCAGCTTTTAACGGATTTCACCTATAAGCGCTTTGTAACGAATCCGCCTCCTGGCACGCTCAAGCGGAAGATCAATCACGATGAAAACCCGTTTTTGTCTGACACGATGAAACGGATTATCCAGGCTGCGAAGGAAGAAGATTACGAAGAATACCTGCACATCTATGAAGGCGAACCCAGAACCGATGATGAATCAGTCATCATCAAACGTAGCTGGATACTTGCTTCAGTTGATGCGCATAAGCAATTGAATATCCCTGAGATGGGCCGCAGGCGGATTGGATTTGACGTCGCTGATGAGGGTGCAGATAAGTGCGCGGCAATCTATGCCCATGGATCAGTTGTAAGCTGGGCTGACCTATGGAAGGGAGGCGAAGACGAATTGCTTAAGTCATGTACTCGCGTATGGTCTGCCTCTAGAGAATTCGGTGCAGATGTTACTTATGACTCTATCGGCGTAGGCGCTACTGCCGGCGCTAAGTTCAATGAGCTGAATCAGACTATCATAGATGGCAGGATCAAATATCAGAAATTCAATGCAGGCGGCTCGGTTTTCCAGCCTGAGCGTGAATACTCCAAAGGTATCAAGAACAAAGACCAGTTCAGCAATATTAAGGCTCAGGCATGGTGGTTAATTGCTGATCGTTTCAGGAATACATATAATGCCATCCATAAAGGGCATGAATTTGCAGAAGATGAACTAATCAGCTTGTCAAGTGACCTGCCTAATCTTGAATCATTGATCGATGAGCTTTCCACGCCTAAGAGGGATTTTGACCAGAATGGGCGAGTCAAGGTGGAATCCAAGAAAGACTTGGCAAAGCGGGATATAGCATCGCCGAATTTGGCCGATGCCCTGATTATGGCATTCGCCCCTGAAGCTATCGCAATGGCCGTTTCCAATACAACAATGCAGCAATTCGCACAACTCGGACGACGCAGATGAAAACAAGCCGCAGGAATCGCCAACGCGAAATGAATAAGGGCATTGCTCCCGTCGCCAATATCATCAAAGAAGTGAAGCCATCCGCGAGTATGCGCGTAAGCCATGAGGCAGTTGCCCATATGCGTATCAGTCCACCTACTGCCGTTGATAAGATGCGCGAGGCGCTTAAACTTCCAGAGCCTGCACCTGGTGTTATCCCCAGTACCAATTTCAAACAGCAAAAAATGGCGATGGACGATCAATTCTCGCAACCAGCCCAGTTTGCTGCGAATAACGCAATTACATCAGCTTTCATTGAAGGTCAGGGCTTCCAAGGATTCGCTTTCCTATCTGAGCTTTCGCAGCGCCCAGAATATCGTAAGCCATCAGAAACATTCGCCCGTGAGATGACGCGCAAATGGATCAAGATTCAGGCAACGGGAACGGAAGATAAATCAGACAAGATCAAAGCCATAGAGGCAGAATTCAAGAGGCTGAATGTCCAGGCAGTATTCCGTGAAGCCATCGAGCAAGATGGTTTTTTTGGCCGGTCGCAAATCTTCATTGATACTGGCCTTGATTGGGAGAATCCGCAAGACACGCCAGAATATGCGATGCCTCTTGAGGAGACTCCCGCCAAAATGCCAATAGGCGGCATCAAGCGTCTAAAAGTCATCGAGCCAATCTGGACATATCCATTCCGATACAACTCCACCAATCCAACTGATCCCACGTTCTACAAGCCTCAGTCGTGGTTTGTGATGGGCAAAGAGATTCACCATACCCGATTGCTGACCATCATTACTAGGGAATTACCAGACATCCTTAAGCCAGCCTACGCATTCTCCGGCCTGAGCCTTTCCCAGATGATGGAGCCATACGTTAATAACTGGTTGCGTGCTCGTCAGTCCGTTTCTGATCTGATCCATTCTTTCACGGTCTGGACGCTCAGCACGGATATGAGCACGATTCTTAATAATGGTGCTGCTGACTCATTTTTTAACCGCTTGTCCATCTTCAACCTGGGCCGCGATAACCATGGCGTCAATGCAATTAATAAGGATACGGAAGTATTCGAGAATATATCCGCTCCTCTTGGTGGTCTTGATCATCTCCAGAATCAAGCCATTGAGCAAATGTGCTTACCAGCGTCTCTGCCATTGGTGTACATGACTGGCATTACGCCATCTGGCCTAAATGCATCATCGCAAGGCGAGATCGAAGTATTCCACGACAATTGTGCGGCAAACCAAGAAATCTATTCCCCCCATGTTCACAAGCTTTTGAACTTGGTTCAGCTTTCCCTGTTCGGTGAAATCGACAAGGAAATAAGCTTTATGTGGGAACCGCTAAAGACAATGAGCCCTGAGCAAATCTCGAACATGCGTAGGCTAGAAGCAGAGACAGACAGCATAGACATTAACAGTGGCGCATTGACTCCCGAAGAACGTAGGAAACGCATTGCTAATGAGGAAGATTCTCCTTATGCTGCACTTGATCTTGATGAAGTAATTATCCCGCCTGACAACCCAGAAGATGAAAACTTTATGTCTCATCTGGGTTCTGGCAATCCAAAAATTGAGGAATAGAAATGGCATTCTTTGACAAGATGAGCAATGCTCAGGTAGCCGCAACGACTACCGGACAGATGGCGGGATTGGTAGCAACAGATATGCAATCTTTAATGCCTTCTCAGGCTTCTTCACTTCCAACAGCGAATGTTACCGCGCTCACTGCTTCTCAGATTGCCGCAATTCAGCCAGCAACATTTGGGAATTTCACGACATCGCAAATAACCGCGATGACTGCCGCCCAAGTGGCAGCGCTTACGCCAGGTCAACTTGCGCTGCTAAGTACAGCACAGACCGCAGCTCTTACAAATGCCGATATTGCCGCTCTTACTCCTGCTCAGGTTCCATCTATTCCTGTTGCTGATATCGCTGCGCTTTCAACGGCACAAACAGATTCGATCACAACAACCGATATAGGAACTCTGACCAATCCAGAGATAAGCGCTTTCCCAGCAGCAGACATTGATGCGATGACATTGGCTCAGATCGGGGCAATTACTCCAAGCCAGGCCGCATCTTTGACAGCAGCAGATATCGCAGGCTTGTCCACAACGCAAACAGCCGCCATCGTGCCGGCTGCAATTACAGCATTGCAATATCCAGAAATAGCGGCATTCACAGTTGGCAATATCGGGGCATTCACCAATGCACAAATTGCCGCCATTTCCCCTTCTGAGATTGTTGCATTTAGCAATGCGCAAATCGCTGGATGGACTACAACGCAATTTGCGTTACTAGCTCCTTCGACATTTGGCGCATTGACGCCAGCACAGATTGCAGCTCTTGGGACAACCTATGTAGCAGCGATCACAGTTTCTCAGGCTGCAGCTATGACCAAGCAGCAAGTGGCTGCGCTAGTTTCTACGCAGGTTGCAGTTCTAACCGTAAGTCAGTTGCCAGCACTGAGCGCCACTGCAATATCTGGATTGACTCCTGCTAATGTCGCATTACTGACCACGACTCAATTAGCATCTATCACGGCGAATCAAGTCCAATTCGGTATGACCGCCGCACAGATAGGCGCATTGACGGCAACGCAAGTGGCTGCATTGACCAATGCCCAGATAGCTGCCTTGAGCGCTTCTCATGCATCTTCTCTGATTCCTACACAGGTAGCAGCGTTCACAACAGGCCAAGTAGCTTTGATGACTCCTGCGTTTCTGACAGCAATGCTTTCTTCTGGAGCAAATGCCGCAGCGTTCACAACTTCGCAAGTGGCAGCAATGGTCGTATCGCATGTGCAGGCAATGGGGGCACAGCACATTTTGAACCTATCGCCAGCACAAATAGCGAATATGACGACAGCGCATATTGCTGCTTTGACTCCTGCCAATGTTGCTGCTTTGAGTAAAACTCAGCTTTCGGCCCTCACATCAACACAAGCGGCAGCGTTCACAACAAAACAAATAGCTGCTCTCGCGGCTCCTTCTTGGTATTAATTGGGGATAGACATGGTTGAATATGATCGCAATTGTCAGATTTACGTTAATCCGACCAATCCATTTCCATCGGCGATTCTGACTGGTACTACCTATAAGTCAGGCATCATGCCGTTGCAGGTATTCAACCAATGGGCAAGTAACTTGGTCGGATATAACGCCATCTCGGCATCGGTGAAAGCGGATCAAGTCGTGACAATCACGGTTCAGCGCTATATGGATGCCGCTGGTTTAGTCCCAGTGGGATCAAACGCCACAGCAACCACAGTCGCCAATACCGCGAGCGCCGTTTCTTTGACGACAGTTGCTCCGGCCATGTTCTACGATGTGCAGATTTCCAATAGCAGCGGTTCTACTGCCAATATCGCAGCAGGAACCGCTGCTATCATCATCATGCCTAATCCGTAATGGCACAGAAAGAGAAAAAGCTGGCAGCGATTCACCCTAATGCAGGGATCGAGGCAGCTTTTCGCAAGAAACTGGAGCATATGATTGATGAAATGAATAGCTCTGTTGAGTATTGGTTGAGTGCAGCATACAAAGCCAATACTCCAGAGATGGCGCAAGATAAATCACCGGCAGTCATGCTCAAGCAGGTAATGCGCAGGCTCTCGAAGAAATGGAATCAGAAGTTTGCAGACTTAGCGCCAGAAATTTCCAAGTATTTTGCTACCGCAGCCAAGGATCGTATTGACGGATCATTTCAGAATGCGTTAAAAGAAGCAGGGTTCACCGTTCGATTCACCACAACCCGCGCAATAAACGATATTATCCAAGCTACCGTTGCAGAGAATGTTTCGCTGATTAAGACAATATCTAGCGAGTACCTTTCTGACGTTGAGCAAATGGTTATGCGCAGTGTGACTCAAGGCCGCGATCTAGGAGGATTGCGAAAAGAACTTGAGGATAGATACGGGATCACGAAGCGACGAGCAACACTGATAGCCAAACAATCGAACAATAACGTATCGGCTATGGTGAAACGAGCACGTGAGGAAGAATTAGGAATCACTGAAGCTGTATGGATACATGCACGCAAGAGCCGCCATCCAAGGCATGAGCATGAAGAATGGAACGGGAAGCGGTACAACATCAAGACAGGGATGTATTCCAAAGTATCAGGCAAATATGTTTGGCCCGGAACTGATTTTAGTTGCGGTTGCATTGGCAGAAGCATTCTTCCATCAATGAATCGCACAGCTTATACAGAGTAAAACATGCCAAGATTAGCCACAGACCCGCCAATCAGCGAAAAGCAGCGACGTGCCATGTATGCCGCCGCTGCTGGCAAGTCCAATCTGGGAATACCTAAGAAAGTGGGTAAGGAGTTTGTGGGAAAAGATGAACGAATCAAGGGCGCTGGCATCATGATGATGTCGCCTCAAGGCAATGTTTTGTTTATCAAGAGAAGTCCAAAATCAAATCATAGTAATGAATGGGATTTTCCAGGCGGCAGGGCTGATGATTATGAAAGCCCAGAAGATACCGCGATCAGGGAAACCATCGAAGAAATAGGCGCTATGCCTTATGGTCAGCTTCAGGAGATATCCGATTTCAAGGATGTCGAAGGAGTGGACTTCGTTACCTATTGCATGTATGTCTCGCGTGAGTTCACGCCAAAGCTTGAGCTATCCGAGCATACAGACTTCAAATGGGCACCTCTCGATAATCCACCTCAGCCTTTGCATCCAGGCGTGAAGAAAACGATTGAGTCCTATTTGAAAGATCAGAAGAAAGATCAGGTAAAGCCTGCTCAGGATCAACATCTTGCAATGGATCATCTGGCGTTTGATAAAGAGAGCGTTAGGACTTTCGACCAAGATGGCCGCTTGCATGTTGCCTTGACGAATATCAGTAAAGCAAATATCTGCCCTTATCGCGGCAATGAAATCCCTGATTGGCAGGAACTCGGCCTTGATCCAGATAAGGTATATAAGTTGTTGCGCGACCCTGCAGAGCTTGAAAAGGGAGCATCGACGTTCAACAATATACCTGTACTCTCAGAGCATGTCCCTGTCAGCGTAGAGAACCCACGGCAAGAACTGGTTATGGGTTCTACAGGTACTGATTCTGTCTTTGAATCACCTTATCTGAAAAATTCCATGGTGGTATGGGTTCAGAAGGCGATTGACGGGATAAAGAGCAAAGACCAACAAGAATTATCCTGCGCTTATTATTACCGTGCTGATATGAAGCCAGGAACGTTTGAAGGGCAAAGCTACGATGGTGTGATGCGTGATATTCGCGGTAATCACGTCGCACTTGTTTCCAAAGGTCGCGCCGGGCCTGATGTTTTAGTCGGCGATAGCAAACCTACTTTCTCAACCAAACAGGAGAAAACCATGGGCAAGTCCCTTAGCAAAACTGCAGTGATGGTTAAGGGAGCCTTGATGGCTGCTCTAAAACCAAAGATGGCCGCTGATTCGAAAGTCGATCTGGGTTCTTTGTTGAATTCGGTATTGGCTGGCGTCAAGCGCAAGAATTGGCATGAGAAGCGCCCTGGTATTCTGGCCGCAATCAAGCCGAAGTTGGCATCGGATGCCGAATTGTCGGATGTGGTTGAATTACTCGACAAGCTCGAAGAAAGCATCCCCAAGGAAGCTGACACAGCAACAGACGATGATGACCCTGAAGGCTTGGAAGAAATCATGACCATGCTACGCGGGAAGATCAGCGACGAAGACCTGAAATCTGTTGAAGAAATGTGCCGCCAGCACATGGCACCAAAGATGGCTGGCGATGAGCCTCAACAGACTGCAGGTGCAGCCAATGCCAATCCAAAAGACACCACAAACAAAGAAGTAATTAAGGATGGTGATGGCAAAGACAAAGAAGGAAAGGACAATTACGACATGGTAGGCAAAGCCGCGATGGACAAAGCGATCAAACTGGCATCTGAT
>Ga0310911_10000178_pt1 | contig 22189 bp, 24 predicted proteins | sample GREbulkMGHF170_FD_203532 | JGI IMG/M metagenome (GOLD analysis project Ga0310911, IMG submission 203532) | Lab enrichment of tropical soil microbial communities from Luquillo Experimental Forest, Puerto Rico - GRE.bulkMG.HF170 | ecosystem: Environmental > Terrestrial > Soil > Tropical forest >... | reverse complement strand
ATCACGATGCAACGGGCGAATGTCGATACCCTCATGAAAACGCGTATAAACAATGCCGGTGCTCGTTTCCACCGGATCGCGGACGAAACCATATTGGCCACCTTCCCAAGGTGTCGATTTTTCACCCTGATAATCGCGCTCGATGTATTGATAAAAATCCGGACCGCCGCCATGAAAGATCGCGTCGTTGTCGGTCGGCAATGCAAGGTCGAGAGTCGCCGACTCCGTTTCCGCGAAAGCAGCGATTCGCAACGACAATATGGCAACCAAAATGAGAACGAAGAAGCGCATCGGCAAAATTTATTGCTTTCGTTCGTTCAATTGAAATAGCGCGCCGTAGTTTCCGCTGCCGACTTCGTAGGGGTAATAGACGACGACACCATGCTCGGACAGCCGCGGGATTCGCTCAATGGCCACCTGTTTGCCCGAAAGCGATGCGCTAACGAAGGTGGGAAATGTCGCGGTGTCATTCGATTGGCTTCGGCGTGGACGCCGAGGGTACAATGTCGATCTTTACGGGTGGCAGAAACGGCCAAAAGTGCCACAATCAGACTCGCGAAAATGGATTTCATGACCGATTGATAACGATATCTTTTCGTGTTGTAACCCGTCGATGATTCGTCCCGCCATCATTTTTTTCATACTTTTCAACACCAGCCTCTTGGCGCAGGAAACCCCGGCATCGGCGTTGGAGCAACACATGCCCTCGGCTTCGGCAGCGGCGCTGGCAACTCCGACGCCCATGACCACTACTACTATGCAAAAGCGCGGTTTCTTTGGGCGCGTTCTCCATCCGTTTTCATCATCCGACGTTCTCCCGAAATATAACGATCGCCGATTGCACGGTTTGGTTCTCGATCTCCAGGTTTCGCCTCAGCCGGTGCGCCTTTCCGAAATCCGGCAAGTGGAAGTTAAATTGACCGTGACTAACAAGGGCAATCACATGATTCAACTCGATTTCCCAACCGATCAGCGGATCGAGATTCAATTACTGAATGCTGGCGATGTCGTTTTGACGAAATGGTCTGAGAATCACGCGATCAAAGACAAACCCGCGAGCGTCCTAATTAATCCCGGCGAACATGTTGAGTACAAAGAAAACATCGCAACCCGCGACCTCACGCCAAACAAGGTTTTCACGGCCGAAGTTTTCTTTCCGAAATATCCCGATCTCAAGATCCGGCAGAAGTTTCTCACTGAACCGTGAGCGGGCGACTTTTTGCAGATTATCATTCCCATCCGCAAGGACATCGAGTTCAGCAATATTCGCAGAAACTCTTGCAACCGTGGATTGACAGCGCGCGCGTGTGTGCCTTAAACGACATCGCTTTTACTGATCACGATCGTTTCCGTGCTGGTGTCGATTTTGATGAAATCGACAAGCTGCGCGCCGCGAACCTCGATGTGAAGATCCGTGCCGGCATCGAACTCGACAACGATCCGCAAACCTCAGCCGCCGGGAGAAAATGGGTTGAGAAGAATTGGGATAAGCTCGATTTCGTTCTCGGCTCGGTCCATTACCTCGGTAACCCTGAGCAAATGTTCGACAGCGTGCCTGACGGCGCGGGACAGTTCGTCGGACGCAGCGTCGATGAGATCTACGATGACTATTTTCGGCGCGTTCGCGAGATTGCCGCGACCGGTTTGATTGATTGCCTGTCGCATCTCGACCTGATCAAGATTCATGGTCATCGTCCTTGCGGGGACATCCGAGCAATCATTAATGAAACGCTCAATTTTATCCGGTCGCGTAACCTAGCGATCGAGCTTTCTACGGCCGGCTGGCGCAAACCTGTTGATGAACTCTATCCGAGCGACGCGATCATTAAGCTCGCAATAGAGAAAAAAATCCCGTTCACAACTGCATCCGACGCGCACTCGCACGCGCAATTGGCGGAGAGTTTCGATCGCCTCGGCGAAAAAATGTCAATCTTAGGTATTCGCGAGGTGTGCGTTTACGAAAAACACAAACGTGAAGTACGAACGCTGAAGCTGTAGCGGCGGTCTATGACCGCCGAAGACACCGCGTCTTCCAAAAATTCGACGTCGTTTGGATCCAAAATCTGTTTGCCCAATCTTGATCACGAGAATTTTCGCCCGCGCCGTTTCCTGCCACCTTGACCTTTCCGCCGGCAGCGCTGGCGTTAATTGTTTTGTGTTCCAACTCAACCTGCGCTTTGGCCATTTGTGCCCGCATTTGCTACGCTTGTTTCATCAGTTTGTTCAAGTTCATCGTCTGATTTCGCCATTAAAAATCTCAAGTGCATCCTTAATTAGCGGGTCATCCGTGTAATCTTCCGACGGCTTGGTCGGAGAGCTTTCTCCTTTCGACGGCAGATTTTTATGAATCATTAGTTTGAGGGTCCAATCTTTGCCGCTGACTTCCTGCAACAGCGATTCGATCAGCTTTCGATTGGCAGTGGTTCCTAAAATGTCCATCGGCGATTTTTGATCCGACGAAAATCCAAGAACGAAATGGCGTCCTTCGCTCGGCAGAACATGCGCCGCCGCGGCCGAATTGCGGACGAACGCCTTTGTATTTGGGATCTTCGCAAAAACACGTTGCCACATCCGCCCCGGATCACTTTCGCCGTCGACATCTTCGGCCACGCCCAATGCTGCAGGGCCTGTTGGATCCGCCGCGCTCTCCTTGGCGGTAGACGGTGCGGCCGCCCTAACAGGCTCAACGCCTAACGTTTTTTTTTCCGCCGAAAAACTTTTTCCGTCGCGCAGCTCGCCGAGCCTCTCAATCACGTCATCCAGCGTAGTCTGGTTCAAACTTCGGATCGCCTTGATGATCGCGACTTCAAAATGCAGCTTTTTGTTTGGCGCCCATTTCATGCGACCTTCGGTTTGAGCAAACTGGTCGATTAGGTCGAGCAACCGATCGTTCTCGACTAACTCAGCCTGTGTCCCGAGCGCTTTCTCCAATTCAAGATCTACATCCTCCGCGACTGCGTCGGGCTTGGCTTTAAACACCAGCAGGTCGCGCAGATACGAAATCAGATTCGACATCAGACGCATCATGTCCTTGCCGGCTTCGGATTGCTGGTAAAGAACATCAAGCGCAGGCGCGGTCTCGCCGCGCAGAATTTTTCCGGTCAGATCGACCACCGTCTGTTCACTGGTGAATCCGAAAACGTTGAGAACGTCAGGTTCGGTAATCTTCTCTCCACAGAACGCGACCAGTTGATCCAGCATCGATTCGGCGTCGCGCAGTCCGCCTTCGGCCCCGCGCGCGATTGCGTGCGCGGCCGCAGGTTCGAGCGTGATCTTCTCTTTCTTGGAGATGAATTGCAGATGATCGGCAATCGCTTTCGCCGGAATGCGGTGCAGATCGAAGCGCTGGCAACGCGACAGAATTGTTGGTAAGACTTTGTCTGGTTCGGTCGTTGCGAAAATGAACTTCACATGCGGCGGTGGCTCCTCCAGCGTTTTCAGGAGGGCGTTGAACGCCTCCTTCGTGAGCATGTGCACTTCGTCAATAATATAAATCTTGTATTTCGACTTGGAGGGCGCGTAGCGTACGTTTTCGCGCAACTCGCGCACATCATCAATGCCGCGGTTACTCGCGCCATCGATCTCGATCACATCGAGTGAATTTCCAGCTGCGATCTCCTTGCAGTTGTCGCAGGTGTTGTCTGGTTTCACGGTCGGCCCTTTTACGCAGTTGAGCGCCTTGGCCAAAATTCGGGCGGTCGACGTTTTGCCGATCCCACGGGGTCCGACGAACAAATAGGCATGCGCCAGTCGGTTTTGCGCGACCGCGTTCTTAAGTGTGCGGGAGACGTGCGCCTGTCCGACGAGATCATCAAATGTCTGGGGTCGATATTTTCGGGCGAAGACCTCGTAGCTCACAAATTCATTCTAAATGCGTTGTTTCGGCAGCGAAAATGAAAAAGCAGACTGACGACGAAAATTGTGAGATCAGCGAGGCCGTGATGCCATGTTCCGCTTCCGGTATCGATCGGTGTTGTTGAAACATAGATTGAGGGAACCAATTGACGATATCGGATATTACGATATCGTAATATCATATGAACACGATGTTGCTGATTTTGGAATGCGGAATCTTGCTCAATAGTGCGACAACCATCGGCGCGACCGATGAAAATCCGCTGCAGCATCGGACGGAATCATTGACCATTGCCCTCCAAGGTTCGGTCGCTGCAGTGACGCCTTTGTTCGGGCCGGTGCAGGGAAGCCGCAATTCATTCATCCCACAAAAGGCGCACAACGCGACGGCGTGGTGTTTGGCACGATCGGGACAAATGGCAAAGAACGACTCTCTGGACGCTTACTACTTACGACGAGAAGGCAGGCCGCTTGGATTACGTGTTCATTGCGCCGGGCTGCCGACCAACAACGCGTTCACTGGGGAAATGCGATCAATGCAGCTCTGACCAAGGGAGGAGCGCATGACTGATGTCGAATTCACGCGCGCTCTCGAACGGGGCGGGATCGCGAACAAGGATTTCCATCACGCTTTGCATCTGCATGTGGCCTGGGTGTATCTGACTGAATCGGCCACAGTTGGCGAGGCGACTGGTCAAATGCGTAACACGTTGCGTAAGGTCGCGGCCGCCGCCGGTAAGCCAGACAAATATCACGAGACCATCACGCTCTTTTGGATCTACCTCCTTGCCTATGCGCGCGTCGCTGCAAAAGGCAAAGATCTCGAACAAATCGTTCATCAGCATCCACAGTTTCTGGAAAAGGGTTTTCCGCTCGTCTATTATTCGCCAGAGCTTCTTTTCAGCGAGCGAGCGCGGACTTCCTGGATTGAGCCGGACCTGAAACCACTCTCCGTCGATGCCATTACATTTTGTTCATCCAGTTCATCGGGCGACTCACCGGATCGGTCTTTATCTCGATGATTTGCGTGAACGCGGTTTAACGCAGGGCGAGGCGCACATTCTCGCCATGGTCGATGATTCCGCACTGGCGAAAATTGCCGATCTTCATCGCGGGCTGGCTCACAAAAGATCGACATTGACCAGTATTCTCGATCGCCTGGTTGCTCGCGGATTGATCACGCGAGAAGTCGGTAAGACGGATCGCCGGACATTTTTGGTGAAACTAACTGCCAAAGGCCGGACCGTGTCCAAACGCGTGAAGCGCCACCTTTCGGCGCTGGAGCAGTCTGTATTAAAACGCGCGACTGCCGCCGACGTCAAAGGCTTCAAGAACGTGGTCACGATTTTGGAACAGGAAGCTCGCCGCCGGACGCGCAGCTAGCCGAGCGAGAAGTTTTGCGGTAGACGATTTGCCGGCTCGCGTTGAACATAAGATTAACATCTCGATTTTTCTCCGGCGAAGCGCTCGTTCTTTATCTCGCCGGCGCAATATTGGTCTTTCATCTGCTTACCGCCAGTCGCTACGGAATCTTTCGTGACGAACTTTATTATCTCGCCTGCGCCGAACATCTTGATTGGGGATATGTGGATCAACCGCCATTGATCGCGCTCGTCACGTGGATTGCCCGACTTCTGTTTGATGATTGGCTCATCGGCTTGCGGTTTTTGCCCGCGCTTGCCGGCGCGGCGACCGTGTGGTTGACGGGAAAATTGACTCGCGAGCTAGGCGGTGATGCGTTCGCTCAGGTTCTCGCTTCGCTCGCCGTCGTTTGCGTGCCGATTTACCTGATTCTGCATCACTGGCTCACGATGAACGCGTTTGAGCCACTCATTTGGATCGGCTGCGTCTGGTGCATCGCTCGCGCGATCAATCGCAACAATTCGCGTTACTGGGTCTGGTTCGGCACCCTTGTCGGCATCGGGATGCAAACCAAGTACGGCATCGCGTTCTTCGTTGTCGCGGTTGTGATTGGAATGATCCTAACGAGCGAGCGCCGCTTCTTATTCACTAAGCAATTTTGGATCGGCGCGTTGATCGCGTCCCTGATTTTCCTGCCGAATCTGATCTGGCTGGTACGCCACGATTTTCCATTTCTCGAATTGATGCAAAACATCCGTCAAACGCATCGCGACGTTGCGCGCGGACCGGTCACGTTCGTTCTCGATCAGGCGCAGCTCATGAATCCAATGCTGTTTCCGCTTTGGATTGGTGGGTTGGTCTGGCTCTTCGTCGGACGCGATGGACGCCCGTTCCGAATTCTCGGAATTGTTTACCTGGCTTTGCTCGCGACCTTCATCGCGCTTCGCGGCAAGAATTACTATCTGGCGCCGATCTATCCGTTGCTTTTTGCTGCGGGCGCCATTGGCTTCGAAAAGATTACGACCGCGCGATGGAAATGGCCTCGCTCTGCTTACGCCATCCTTGTTGTTGCTTCGATAATTCTCCTTGCGCCGACCGTTTCTCCGATTCTTTCGCCTGAAGGATTTGTTGCTTATCAAAAGAAACTCGGCATCGAGCCGCCGAAAGCGGAGAACCAGCCGACCGGTCCGTTGCCGCAATATTTTGCCGACGAATTTGGCTGGGAAGAGATGGCGCGTGAAACGGCAGGTGTTTACAAATCGCTTTCGCCTGAAGAACAGGCGCACACCGCGATCTTCGCGAACAGCTATGGACAGGCAGGTGCGATCGATTTCTTCGGACCCAGAATCGGTTTGCCGAAATCGATTTGTAATCATCAAAGCTATTGGCTTTGGGGACCGCGCGATTACGATGGCAGCATCGTGATCGTTCTCGGCAGCGACGGGACCGGCGAGCGCGAGCATTTCCAAAGCGTCGAAGTGGCCGGTCGCGTCGCACATCCGTACTCGCGGCGAGACGAGCATTTCGATATTTTGTTGTGTCGCGGATTAACCGGCGACCTGCGCCAATTCTGGCCGCGAATGAAAAAGTACAATTGATGAAAAGCGGTTTCGACGACGCGGCAAAAGATTACGTTTGCCATTGGATCGATGTTTTTGGCGCGCGTTATTCGGAGCTCGGCCGGGGCAAGATCGACAGCAACCTGCTTGCGATCGAGTTTCGATTTGAGCCGAAAGACGACGATCTGACAAACGAGTTCACGTTCGATCCACCATCGAAATCGTGGACATCGCTAATTTGGCAATCCGGAAAAGGGCGAATGAAAAACTCTTTTTGAGGAGAAATGGACAATGAAATGATACGAATTTTCTTCGTGCTGCTCGCGATGTTGCTGGCATCCGAGGTGTATGCACGCGAGCCATACGAACTGCCGCCGAGATCGACAACTGCACAGAAGATGGTTCGTGCGCGCGATCTCGGCGTGCCGTTTGAGGGGACGCCGGGCCCGTTGAACGCGATCACCGACGTCGCCGGCGTTGAAGTTGGGTATACAACGATCATTCGCGGCGACGGAAAACTCGTTGTTGGCAAAGGCCCCGTGCGCACGGGGGTCACCGCAATCATTCCGCGTGGTCACGATTCGTTAAACGATCCGGTTTATGCTGGCGTATTCAGTTTGAACGGCAACGGCGAGATGACCGGGACGCATTGGATTGAAGAAAGCGGGTTTCTTGAGGGACCCATTGTTGTCACAAACACGCACAGCGTCGGCGTTGCTCGCGATGCGGTGATCGCGTGGCGAGTCAGGCATGGCGCCGCGGATGCAAGCGGATACTGGTGGAGTTTGCCGCTGGTCGCTGAGACCTGGGACGGTTGGTTGAATGACATAAACGGTTTTCATGTGAAGGCCGAGGACGTTTTTCACGCGCTTGATTCCGCGCACGGCGGCGCAATCGAGGAGGGAAGCATCGGCGGCGGGACCGGAATGGTTTGCTACGAATTCAAGGGCGGCAACGGGACAGCCTCACGCAAGATCGACATCAAACCGGGAAAAGATAAACCGGTACAAAGTTTCACTGTCGGAGTTTTTCTCCAGGCGAATTTCGGACGGCGTGCGTTGCTGACAATCGCCGGCGTGCCAGTTGGAAAGGAAATTCCCGGCGCAGTTTACGGCGAAGACACTGGTTCATGCATTGCCGTGGTCGCGACGGATGCGCCGTTGCTTCCAAATCAATTGAAGCGGCTCGCGCGTCGCGTCTCGCTTGGACTCGCGCGGACTGGAACGATTTCCGGAAACGGCTCGGGAGATTTGTTCGTCGCCTTTTCAACAGCGAACAAAAATGTCTGGGCACCAGAGCAAATTACGCATTCGGTCCAAACAATTCCGAACGACTTGATGGATCCCATTTTCACCAGCGTCGTGCAGACTGCCGAAGAGGCAGTCGTAAATGCGCTGGTGGACAATCAGACCATGACGGGCGCCGACAATCATCGAGCGGAAGCGCTTTCGCATGATCGATTGCGCGAGCTTTTGAGAAAATATAACCGCCTCAAAGAGTGATTAGGTTCGAAGTCGATCAGTCGCGAAATCGCTTCGTTATTCGCTACTCGGGGAGGATCAAGCCCGAAGACAGCAAAAAAGGTCTCGAGCAAATCCGGTCCGGGCTTGCGCAATTGCAATCTGGATTCCGGTTACTCGCTGATTTGACCGACTTGGAATCGATGGACGTGAAGTGCGCTCCGTTCATTGAAAAAGCGATGGACCTTTTCAACGAAAAAGGCGCATCGCTAGTCGTGCGTGTGGTTCCTGATCCGCATCGCGACATCGGCTTGCAGATCATGTCGATCTTTCATTACGGCGGCGACGTTCAAATCATCACTTGTCAGAGCCTGACCGAGGCTGAACAGATTCTTAGTTCCTAGCGGTTGCCGGGATTTTTAGAATTGTTTTTAAGACCCCGGGTTGCTCGTGGCTCGGTATTTCCGATCGTGTCACACTGTTCGGCGCTTCTGACTTCGGTCACACGTTTCAATCGAACGGCGGGTGGCTCGGATCACGCTTGGGGAAGTCATGCGCTCATGCTCGGCGATTCCGTCAAAACCGGGACCTCTCCGGAAGCTACCCGACAGTCGCAAATGGCGGCCCCGACGATGTCGGTGAAGGCCGTTGGATCTCGACCGCATCCGTCGATGAATATTCGGCGACACTCGCGAAATGGTACGCTATATCGAATCCACCCGATCTCGCGATCGTGTTGCCAAACATCGGCGCTTCGCCAATCTGGACCTCGGATTCATGAATCCACTTCTGCCCCCAGTGTAACTGTTTCTGTCGGGGCGGCCGTTTCCTCGGCTGCTTTACTCTGTTGCCGCCCGATAGATCAGTAACGCGGCGGCGATATCCTCGACGGCCATGCCTAACGACTTGAAAATTGTCGTTTCGCTAGGTTTGATGTCGACCTTGTCGGCGAGTGCTTCGCCAAGCTCTGCATAAATTTTCGCTCCAGAAAGAATCGCGTCGCCTGATTCTTTCATCGCTGCCTCACGCGAATCTACAAAGACAACGCTGTTTCGCATCGCGTCATCGTCCAATTCGCGCCAATCGTGACGGCAAGCGCCGACTGCGTTTACGTGACAACCACGCTTTAGCCATGCGCCTTTCAATATTGGCGTCTTGGAGTTTGTGACGGTCACGATGACGTCTGCGCCACGGACTGCGTCTTCTTGCGACGTTACCTTCGCGTTGATTTCCTTCGCGAACCTCTCTGCGTGCGATTTCGTCTGACTCCAAACGCGGATCTCTTCAAAACTTCTCACGAGTTGCAGCGCTTCGAAATGACTGCGCGCTTGCACGCCGCTTCCGAGAATGGCGAGAACTTTCGCGTCTTTCGGTATGAGAAGTTTCGTTGCCGCGGCGGAAACCGCAGCCGTTCGCATCTCGGTGATCAATCGTCCGTCCATTACCGCCAGCGGAGCGCCGGTTTGTGAATCATTCAAGACGATCAGCGCCATGTGCGTTGGAATTCCTTTTGCGGCATTTGGCGGATAGAAGGTGACGATTTTTTGTCCCAGCCCTTCCGGCGTTAACGCCGGCATGATTCCATAGAATCCACCCGGTGGATCGACTGAAATCACTTGCCGGACTGGTTGCGTTGCTTTGCCGGCCGAAAAATCGATCAGCGCCTTCTCCATCGCCGGAATCAAATCCGCCATCCGCAAATGTTTCCGCACTTGCTCTTCATCGAGAAAAACGATCGGCTTCACAGAAAGACACGATTAACAGGATTTCTTGGGTTTCAGAATCCCTTAATCGAGTGGATCTTGTCTAGAGCTCTTCCTCGATCTCGTCGCGCAATTGGCATCCCAACTGCTGTCGCGCTGCTTTCTTGATTGCACGGCGCTCGGCGGCAACCGTTTGCTTTTTCGCGCGATGCTGACTGCGCGTGCGATGTCGATCTTCTTCGGCAGAGATTTGCGGCCGGAGGGTGCCGACTCGACGTTCCTTCTGCTTTGCGTCCGGCTCCATGGGCAGCAATATAGCACCGGCAGACTATGTCTCTCGATTTCGATCGCATTCGCGCCGCGCACGAACGGATCCGACCATACATTCATCGAACGCCTGTTTTGACCAGCTCTCCACTAGATGAAGCGAGTGGAGCGAAGTTGTTTTTTAAGTGCGAGAATCTTCAGAAGGTCGGCGCGTTCAAAGCGCGCGGTGCAACAAACGCCGTGTTCGCGCTGGATGACGCGACTGCGAAGCGCGGCGTCGCCACGCATTCGTCTGGAAATCATGGAACCGCGCTGGCTCGGGCTGCGAAGTTGCGCGGTATTCCTGCGCATATCGTGATGCCAAAAAACTCCGCGAAAGTGAAAGTGCGCGCAGTCGAAAGCTACGGCTCGCACGTTGTTTTTTGCGAGCCGACGCAACAAGCGCGTGAGGCCGTGTGCGCGGACGTGATCGCGAGGACGGGCGCGACTTTAATTCATTCGTTTGAAAACGAAGATGTAATGGCGGGGCAGGGGACGGCAGCGGTTGAGTTGCTCGAAGAGGTCGCCGTCGATCTTGTGATGTGTCCGGTCGGCGGCGGCGGATTACTTGCCGGAACGGCGGTCGCTGCGAAATCGATGCGGCCGAAAATTAAAGTGATCGCGGTCGAACCGGCGAATGCTGATGATGCAGCTCAATCATTCCGCGCTGGGAAAAGAATCGTGACGGAAAAGAAATTTACGATTGCTGATGGTCTGCGCACCAACGTCGGCAAGAGTACTTTTCCGATCATCCAACGTTACGTCGATGACATCACCACTGTGAGCGAAGAGGGGATCGTTTCGGCGATGCGCACGATCTGGGAAACGATGAAGATCATCATCGAACCGTCAGCTGCTGTTCCCTACGCGGCGATTATTGAGCTCAAAATCGACATTGGTCCAAACCGCGTCGGAATTATTCTGACTGGCGGGAACGTCGATCTCGACACGTTGCCTTGGCTGCGCTGATCTCTGACTTCTGACCGGTGACCTCTGACTTACTTCAGCCAAATCTCGTGCATTGTTTTCGTGGCGAGAATTTCCCGAATATCGCTTCTCTTCGTCGCCAGGTCGCGGCGCGCTTCCGCCGATCCGATGAATTTGTCTATAATCGGCTCGATTCGTTCGCGCGACCCTGCGAGCGACGCCGTGTTGGGATACTCGACCATAATGATAACATTGAAGTCGCGCTCGTCGGAGGCATCCGCGCTCAAGATTTTGTAATCGAGGATCATCTTCTGTTTTTTCTCTTCCTCGTACACGGGTTTGAGCGAAGCGCTGATCGATTTGAAGTAATCGTCGGTCAACCCGGACTTTGTCTTGATGAAGGTCAACATCCAGATCGAGCCCTCGACATACGAAATCGCGCTCCTGCTTTTGCGATCACGTGATGTTTGCACCGAGATAGATTTCGATGCCGCTGGATTCGACGGAGCAGCAGGCACTGTTTGCACAGTCGCCGCTGCCGAATTTGAAGCCGACGCTGGCGTTCGGACCGGATCAGCGGAAGTCGATGAAGATTGCGGAAGCGTCGGCTCGAAACTCTGCGCCAGCTGCCAGCCGCTTTGGCGTGCGGCTGGGCTTGGCGTCTGTGCTGGCGTACCGTGTGCCAGCGCAAGCGCGGCGACAAAAAGAATCTTCGTTTTCATCGCGCGCAACTTGCGCTTGGCGCGTTTGGCAGGCGAGCAAAAATTGTAATACCGGTTTCTGACCGTCGACTTCTGACCGCAGGTCATTTCAACGTGATCTCGCGCATTGTTTTAGTGCCGAGAATTTCACGAATATCGAGACGCTTGACCGCCATGTCTTTCCGTTGCTCCGCCGAACCCATCGCTTTCTCGGCGATTGGGTCCATCTTCTCGCGCAACGTGTCGAACGCAGCCATGTTTGGAAATTCAACCAGGATCAAAATGTTGAAGTCGTGCGAATCGGATGCTTCGCCGTTCAGGATTTTGTAATCGAGAATGATCCTCTGCTTTTTCGCTTCCTCGTAGACGGGCTTTACCGTGCTGGTGATCTGTTTGAAGTATTCATCGGCTAACCCCGCTTTGGTCTTAATCATCGACAGCGTCCAGACCGCGCCTTCGTTGTAAGGTGCGCTGCTACTCCCGGTAGCTTTGATGGTTGTGGTGCTGGTCGCCGGCGAGCCTTGCGCGAAGCAAAGACCGGACAGACCGCAAGTTAGTGCAACAATGACAAGGGTTTGTATTTTCATCGGGCGGGAGCTTGAAGGATTCTCGACAGAATGAAAGGATTTGTTTGAGGAATCCGGGATCCTCGGCCTTATGAACAACAAATCTTTTCCTGCGTTTGTACTCGTTGTCATCACATGCTCGCTGAACCTCGCCTTCGCGCAAAAACCTCAGCCGATGATGAAGGCTGTCGTTGTGAATGAATACGGCGGACCGGAGGTGTTAAAATATCAGGACGCGCCCAAGCCCGAACCGAAGGATGACGAAATTCTTATTCGGGTGATTGCTGCCGCGGTAAATCCGGTTGACAGCTATGTGCGCCAGGGAATGTTCGCGAAGCGCGGCGTCGACAATCGTCCTCTCATCGTTGGCTCGGACATTGCGGGCATCGTCGAGAGAACAGGAGCCAACGCGAAAAAATTTAAAACTGGCGACGCAGTTTATTGTTACCTGGCCGTTACGCGCGGCGGTGGTTATGCCGAATTCGCGGTGGCGAAAGAATCGGAGACCGCGCTAAAGCCGAAGAACATTAATTTTATTGAAGCGGCTGCCGTTCCGTTAGCCGGCACGACCGCGTGGCAGGCGCTGATCGACACCGCCAAACTCGGCAAAGATCAGACTGTTCTCATTCACGGCGGCTCCGGCGGCGTCGGAAGTTTCGCAATCCCAATTGCGAAGGCGCGCGGTGCAAAAGTGATTGCGACCGCGTCAACCGCGCATCAGGCGTTGCTGAGGCAACTTGGTGTCGACCTGGCGATCGATTACACGACGACAAGGTTCGAAGACGCAGTCAAGGATGTTGATCTTGTGCTCAATTGCGCGCGGGCGGATGCGCTCGGCCGTTCCTATGGCGTTCTCAAAAAAGGCGGCATGATCGTTTCGATCACTGACGAGCCCGATCAAACTGAGTGCGCGAAGCACGATATCAGCTGTTCGCGAATGGGCGCCCATCCCGAGGCGAAAGTGCTGGAAGAACTTACGAAATTGATCGAGGCGCGAAAGATGACGCCGACCGCTTCGCAGACTTTCCCGCTCGCGGAGGCGAGCCAAGCGCATCAACAGATCGAGACGCGTCACACGCTTGGCAAAATTGTTTTGAAAGTCGCGGAAGCGCCAAAATGATTCACAAGATCGGCATCATATGAACTGGGAAGCGATCAATGCCATCGCCCAACTTGTAAGCTCAATCGGCGTGGTTGCGTCTCTCTGGTATCTCGCGGTTCAGGTGCATCGCGGTACACGCATTGCCAGACTTTCAGCGCAAGACGCTGCCACAACGGCGTTGCGCGACGTGACGCGTCCATTCGCGGAAAATCCCGACGTCGGCCGCATCTGGCGGAATGGCTTGGAAAATCTCGATGGGCTAACGGCGGAAGAGAAGGCGAGATTCTTTCACGTCGCGTTTCAATTCCTGAAAGCGATGGAAACGATCCATTTCCATTACATTTACGGCTTGATGGAGGAGCCGGTCTGGCGTGGCTGGCGCAATCTTTACGAACATTATCTTGCCACACCAGGTCTGGGATTTTACTGGAGCGTTCGACACAATCTTTTCTCGGAGCGGTTTCAGGAATTCATCGCAGGACTCAGTCGGCCGGCGGAACGTTTGACCGTTGCGAATTTGCTCGGCCAGGAAAAGAGCGACAAGTAGCTGCGCGTCACTGCGCAAAGCGCGGCATTGAACTGTTCCACTCCCGATTTTGAGGCCGGTTGGCGCCGCGATTTCAAGAAAACCGGAGCCTCGGATGGCAGCCGATTGGGCCGCAGCGACGCGAACCGCCACGCACGCATCGGCGAGATCGGGACCAAACAAACGTTCCCAGTCGGCGCGAACACGCGATGTTTTACGTGGAGGAAGATTGCCGACGTGTGTAATTGCTCCCGCGCGATAACCACGTAGTTTCCGCGGGTCGCGTTTGCTTACAAAAGTGCCGCCCTCGCGCCAGAGCGAGCCACCGCCGGCGCGCTCTGCGATTTTCCGATGAGCGCGGTAGTGATAACCGAGTTCATCAACTGCATTCAAAGTATAAACACCTGCCGGAAAATGGAGCGTGGCCACCTGCTTTTCCGAATAAATTTGCAGACAACGCGGCAAAAAAGGAGAAAGGAGAAAAAGCTGAAAAAACTCTCTGCAGGAGTGTTTTCTACTTTCCCGCCATCACTTTTCTTATCGACGTGTCATCATCGAGAAGGATCCACTCAACAATTGACAGCGGCAGACTTCCGCTCTTGATCAGATCGTCGTGAAACTGTCCGAGTTTGAAATTGTCGCCTTGTCGATCTTTGTAGCGGCCGAGCAGATTCATGATCTGCCATTTGCCGATGATGTAGCTGATCTTTTGGTGCGGGTTTGACGCCGCGCCGGCTGCTTCGCCATCAGCGGCTTCGCGATCGAGTCCGCCGCCGTCCATAAAATATTTCACGGCCTGTTCAAAGGTCCATTTGCCAGTGTGCAAATTCACATCGACGCCGATCCGCGCGCCGCGGTAACGCGACAGTCGCAGGATTTGTCCCTGTGCCGCCGAGTTGTTAGGATACAAACCGGTGCGCATCAGCATTTCCTCGCCGTAAAGCGCCCAACCTTCGATGAATACGCCATCGGCATGCTGGCGCCGAATCTCGTCAGTTAGATGGTTCGCGATCGAGAGCTGCATGAAATGCCCGGGGATTCCTTCATGGCCCAAAATGGGGCGCGGATCTTCGATCGCCGCGCGAATGTAAAAATTCTTCGACTGCGGATTGTAAGTTGGGATAAAAAAGAAACCGGTCGCGTCTTTGTCGTAGACACCGGGCGGATTCATGAAACCGCCGGGACTTGTCGGTTTGAATGCCTCCGGTAACTGCCGAATCTGAAAAGACCCGAGATAATCGGGAATCGCAACGAGCTGATGCTTCTTTAGGAAATTGATGATCTCAGTCTCGCGGCTTTCGTACGCTTTCAAAAAGGATTCCTGATCCGGCGGAATGTTCGTCGCGCGCGACGGATCAGGATCCGCGAGTTTTGGATCCGGCAACAACGCTTCCAACGCGCGATAGCGTCCCATCTCCACGCGCCCGATCATTTCCACTTCGCTCACGTCCAGGGGCAAAAGCAAAACGTGCTTGAGATAGTAGTTGTAGTTCGCTTCGCCCATCGGCGCGAAGTCGACCATCTTCGGCATTCCTTTCTCGAGCTCGTCGGCGAAACTGTGAATCGCCGCCAGCGCGGCATCGCGCGCCTTGATGAGTTCTTCGTGTTCGTTAGGCGCAAGACCAACATCGAGCGCCATCAAACTCTTGTTAAACAACGGATCGATCGAACGCGCGGAGTCGATCGCGAGTTTGGCGTAAAGTTTTACCGGGTTCTGCAGGTTTGCGAGTCCCTGCCTCAACATCGCCGGCACCGCCTTCAACCGAGCCGTCGCTGCTAGGGCACGTTTTCGCGGCGTGTCGTATTCCTTTTTCAGCAGTCCGAAAATCGCACCTGCGCATTCGCTCGTATAGGTTTGTGGGTTCGTGTGCTCGAATTTCAAAACGCGATTTCCAAAATGGACACTCTCGAGCTGCGAGCGAAACAACAGCGCGTCGATCTTGTCATCCTTCGACCAATTGTCCGTCTTGAAGCCTCGCACTTTATCGAGCAACGCGCGCACGTGCTGCGCGCGCTCTACGATTTTCGCCGGCGAATAATCGGTCAGCTTGTCGTCCCACGTGTGCAGCCCCGCAGACGTGCTGGTGGTAGGATCGTTTTCGTTTCGCCAGTTGTAGTAGTCGTCAGCCAGCTTGCGCAACGCAGCCACGCCCATCACGTGATCCTGGTTCGCGCTCGTGATCAACGTTTTGTTGGAAACATCGGGCTGATTACGCGGCGTCGGCTGAGCACTCGCGACCATTGTGCCAACAACAGTTGCATTGACGAAAATTAGTTTCGCTTTCACGATGTCGATCTTAGCGACCAAGAAATTGTCACGAAAGCGGAAAACTCAACGTTTGTTGTGAGTGAATTCCAATCTATCAACCAGTTCATCCGAATGAATAGTCCACATGAAGCGCGCGAGGACACTGTATTGTTTTCCGCCTTCCGCGGAATCGTCAGCGCGAACGAGTTCGATTCACTTGGCGAAGATTTCGAGAAAAAAGAGGACGAGCTTTTCGGCGACGATGGTTTCTTCAAAGTGGTCGATCGCGTGGCGGAGATCGAAAAGAAGCTTGGCATTTACGATCTGGCGCAATTCACGCCGCGATAGGCCAGCGCCATCGTTTCAGTGATGAACACGCCGGCCGCGGGCAACATTCTTCCCGGTTCAACCGCCTTCCGGTTCGTCCTCGTTCTTGGCATCGCAAATTTTTTCGCCGACATGACTTACGAGGGCGCGCGAAGCGTTACTGGACCGTTTTTGGGAACCCTCGGTGCAAGCGCAGCCGTGGTCGGATTTACAGCAGGCTTTGGCGAATTGCTTGGTTACGCGTTGCGCTCTGTCACCGGTGTCATTAGCGATCGGACCGGCAAATACTGGATTGTCACTATTGTCGGTTACGTCGTGAACATGCTGGCCGTTCCCGCGCTGGCGCTGTCCGGAAACTGGCCGCTGGCCGCCGGATTAATTGTGACCGAGCGGACCGGTCGCGCTATCCGCAAGCCGCCAACTGAGGCGATGCTTTCCTTTGCCGGCAAACAGATCGGCCGCGGCTGGGTGTTTGGTTTGAACGAAGCGCTCGATCAAGCTGGCGCAACGATCGGGCCACTGGTTATTTCACTCTCTTTGTTCGAGCAGCGCGACTATCGGACGGCATTCGCCTATCTTCTTGTTCCGGCTATTTTGACGGTCGCGATGATTTTTCTGGCGCGTTATTTCTTTCCGAGGCCGGAGGATCTCGAAGTGCCCGACACAATTCATGCCGAACATTTTCCGCAGGCTTATTGGTTTTACATGATCGCGGCTGCCTGTTTCGCCGCCGGGTTCACGGATTTCGCTCTGATCGCTTACCACTTTCAAAGGAGCGTTGTCATCGCGGCCGATATCGTTCCGATTTATTATGCGGTCGCTATGGCAATGGGCGCACTCGCCGGGCTTATGCTCGGAAAATTGTTCGACGCATTCGGGATGCGCATTCTGCTGATCGGATTCTTTCTTTCGGCTTTCGCTGCGCCTCTGTTGTTTCTGGGCAACTCTCGGCTGGCGCTCGGCGGCATGGTGCTTTGGGGAATCGGACTGGGCACGCAGGGTTCGCTCCTCAACGCGATCGTGTCGGAGTTAGTTCCGCCAAATAAGCGAAGCACCGCGTTTGGTCTTTTTGACGCAACATTTGGCATCGCCTGGTTTATTGGAAGCTGGCTGATGGGAGTTCTTTATGATAAATCGATTATGCTGGTCGTGCTCCTTTCTGCCGCCCTGCAGGTTCTGTCTCTGCCGATTTTCTTTTTCGTAAACAGAGTGCGGACAATTTCGTGAAAACTCTCGGCATGATCGGCGGCGTGGGCCCGGAAAGCACGATCGATTACTACAAAAACATTATCACAATGTATCGCGAACGCCGGCCAGACGGCACTTATCCGCAGTTCATTATCAATAGCATCAATTTGCAAAAGGGGATTGGCTTCATGGAGGTGGGTAACCTCGCCGGCATGGCCGAATTTCTTTTGAATGAGATCCAGAAGCTTCCGCCAGCTGGGGCCCAGTTCGGAATCATCGCGGCAAACACGCCGCACATTGTTTTCGAACAGGTCGAGGCGAAATCGCCGATCCCGCTGATTAGCATCGTCGAGGCCATATGCGATTACGCGAAAGAGCGCCAGCTAAAGCGGCTCGCGCTTTTCGGAACGCGCTACACCATGCAGGCCGATTTTTATCAGAAAGTTTTCAAACGTGAAGACATCCATCTCATCGTGCCCGAGGCGAAAGATCAGGATTACATTCACGAAAAGTATTTTGCTGAGCTTGTGCCGGGAAATTTTCTGCCCGAAACGCGCGCTGGCCTGTTCGGGATTGTCGATCGAATGAAAACGAAGTTTGACATCGAGGGCGTAATCCTCGCCGGAACTGAGATCCCGCTGATTCTGCGCGGCGAGAGTCACAACGGTGTGACATTGCTCAACACCGGAAGAATTCATTGTCAGGCTGCCGTGAACGAGATGTTCAGATGAAACACGTTACGGGCAGCGGCGGACTCTTTTTCCAGGCAAAGGAACCGGAAAAATTGTGCGGCTGGTATCGGAAAGACCTTGGAATCGAAATCGACGAACGCGCCGCCACCTTCAGATGGCAACGACTCGACGATCCGCAAAGGAAAGGTACACGGTTTGGTCGCTGTTTTCGGGCGATACAAATTACTTCGCGTCGAGCGCCAAGCCTTTCATGATCAATTTTCAGGTCGAGAATCTCGAACAATTGCTCGCCGAACTAAAAAAGGAAGACGTCGATGTCGATCCTAGGGTCGAGGCTAACGACTACGGAAAGTTCGACTGGGTTATACACCCTGAAGGCAACTGTATCGACCTCTGGGAACCGCCGAGCGAACAATGACAAGGTTAGTCTGTTGGCTTTTAGTTTTTTCTACAATTGCCATGGCTCAACCTAAGACTGAAAAAATTCGCTACGCAGTCATCGGTGATTCGTATTCATGCGGTGAAGGTGCGACGCCGAAGGAATCATGGCCGGTTTTGTTAACCGAACATTTGAGGTCGCAAGGGCTAGATGTTGATCTTGTGGCGAACCCATCGGTGACTGGTTGGACAACCAAGGACGCGATCGACAAAGAGCTGCCGAAGTTTGTTAATTTGAATCCGAACTTCGCGACTTTGCTGATCGGCGTGAACGATTGGGTCCAGGACGTCGATGAAGCGACGTTTCGAAACCGATTCAGTTACCTCGTCGACCAAATGCTCGCCGTGCTCTTGAACAAGAAACATTTACTCGTTGTAACTATCCCTGACTTTGGAGTAACTCCGACCGGTCCGAAGTATTCGCGCGGTCGTAACATTCACGAAGGAATACTTCGATTTAATCAAATTGTGACTGAAGAAGCACGAAAGCGCGGCCTGGAGGTCGTCGATATTTTTCCCCTCAGCAAAAAAATGGGCCAGGACAAATCGCTGGTTGCAAAAGACGGCCTGCATCCGTCCGCCAAAGCATACGCCGAATGGGAGAAATTTATTTTCCCGGCTGCACTGCAGTTACTCTCGAACTCTTCTGCACGCTGAGCGTTGACTTCTGGAAATGGGCGGTGAAGGCTTCGAACCTCCGACCTACTGGGTGTAAACCAGCCGCTCTACCACTGAGCTAACCGCCCCTCAAAGATGTGATAAGTGACGAGTGATGAGCGATGAGTCAAGGCGTGGTGCGTTTTTCTCTGCTGGATTTGAAAAATCAGTGATGAATCTCGGGTGATTGGCGATGAACGAGCGTTACTTCGAAGATCTCAAAGCTGGTGACCGATTCAAATCCGAGACCTACGAGGTCAGTGAAGAGCAAATCATTTCATTCGCTCTGGAATTTGATCCGCAACCCCTCCATCTCGATGTCACGGTTACACGTCAAACGATGTTTAGAGAGTTGATCGCGAGCGGTTGGCACACGGCGGCAATTACGATGCGACTGTTTGTACGAGCGTTGAACTTCGCTGAAGGCGCAATTGGTCTCGGGGTGGATGAGTTGCGCTGGCCGACGGCGGTTAAACCGAACGATGTCCTGCAAGTTGAGACTGAGATTGTCGATCTTCGAAAGTCACGCTCGAAGCCGCGCCACGGAATTGTCCGCATTCGCAATGTGACCACCAATCAGCGCGGTGAAGTTGTTCAAACAATGACTGCTTCAGCGTTAGTGTTGCGGCGGGAAAAGTAGGATCACACGGTGTTAGTGGAGCTAGTCCTAGGTCTATCGCAAACTGCTCACTAAGTATCTCTTGCATTAGTCAGAAGTGTACTCTATCGGAAACGTCTATGGATTTATCAACGCGAAACTTGATGCACGCTTTGTCGATTCGTCGCCAGATCGACGCATTGGAAAGACGACTTAGGACTTTGGTTGGCGCAACCGGGGGTGGCGCCGCGGCGACGACTACTCATCGCGGAGGGAAACGTCGACTGTCGGCGGCGGCGCGAGCTAAGATTGCAGCGGCAGCGCGCGCACGTTGGGCTCGGGTAAGAGCGCGTCGTGCCGGCGCCAAATTGAGGAAGGGTGGAAAGCGCGGGGGCGGAATCACGCCGGCTGGGCGCAGACGCCTTTCGCAGTTGATGAAAGCTCGGTGGGCGGCTCGCAAAAAAGCCAAGCGGAAGTAGAGGGTACCACCTCGTAAGCTAGTCATCACTAAGTTGTTAGGAGTGGTTAAGTAGTTTCATCATCGCTTCCGGATAGCGCGATCCTGCAAACGCGTCCTTTGGCGCGACTTCGTCGATTTGTTCGAGGTCTTTGCTCGTTAGAGTGACATCGAGCGCACCGAAGTTTTCCTGCAGATACTTTCGGCGTTTCGTGCCGGGGATTGGGACAATATAATCGCCCCGCGCGAGCACCCAGGCGAGCGCGAACTGCGCCGGCGTGCAATGTTTGTCGCGCGCGATTTCTTCGACCTGCTTTACCAGATCGAAATTGCGCCGAAAATTTTCGCCCTGAAATCGCGGCGTCGTTCGTCGGTAGTCGTCTTGCGGAATGTCCTCCGGTTTTTGAATCTTGCCAGTCAAGAATCCGCGGCCGAGTGGACTGTAGGGAACAAAACCGATCTCGAGCTCGCGACAAACGGCAAGCACTTCGTCCTCAGGATCGCGCGTCCACAGCGAGTATTCGGATTGCAGCGCGGTGATTGGATGGACCGCCTGCGCGCGACGAATTGTCTCGGCACCGGCTTCGGACAAACCGAGAAAACGCACTTTGCCTTCTTGAACTAAGTTGGCCATTGCGCTAACCGTCTCCTCAATCGGCGTGTCCGGATCTACCCGATGCTGGTAGTAAAGATCGATACATTCGATCTGAAGGCGGCGCAGACTTCGTTCGCACGCTTTTTTGACGTAATCTGGTTTACCATTAATTCCACGAAACTGCTGTTTCCCGGGATCGCGCAAAATCCCGAACTTCGTCGCAATGATGACTTTTTCGCGATGTCCTTTGAGCACATGGCCAACTAGCTCCTCGTTCGTGTGCGGTCCGTAAACATCGGCCGTATCGAAAAGCGTAATTCCGAGCTCGAGCGCACGGTTCAACGTGGCGATCGATTCTTCTTCGTCGCGCCCGCCATAGAAATCGGACATGCCCATGCAGCCGAGCCCGATCGCCGAGACGATCGGTCCGCCGCGTCCAAGTTTTCGCTGTTTCATACTTGTCCGATCCAGGTTCGCGGCGCGCATTCTTCCCAGCGCTCGCGAATCTCACGAAAGAATGCTTCATCTAATGTGCCTTCTTCGAGCAATTTTGCATTTTGTTGGCAGCGTTCCGGTTTTTGCGTGCCAACGATCGCGGTATGCACGCCTGGCACGCTAAGGGTAAAGCGCAGTGCGATTGAGATGCCTTTCTCCAAATCGTCCTTGAGGAAACCGTAATTCAACTTTCGCAACCGGTCCCAATATTCGTGATGATAGGAGTCGATCGGGCGATGTCCGGTTTTCCAGGCCGCGTTTGCGATTGGCCGTTTTGCGATCACGCCCATTTGTTTTTCGCGTGCCAGCGGCAAAGTGAGATCGATCGCTTCCTGGTCGGCGATATTGATTGAGGTTTGCAACGTGTCGAACGCTCCGGTTTCGACCGCGTATCGAGCAGCCTGACTATCGCCGCTGTAACCAATGT
>Ga0310911_10000161_pt1 | contig 23189 bp, 24 predicted proteins | sample GREbulkMGHF170_FD_203532 | JGI IMG/M metagenome (GOLD analysis project Ga0310911, IMG submission 203532) | Lab enrichment of tropical soil microbial communities from Luquillo Experimental Forest, Puerto Rico - GRE.bulkMG.HF170 | ecosystem: Environmental > Terrestrial > Soil > Tropical forest >... | reverse complement strand
GAGCCGCCATCGGCATCATCAGTCGAGCTTCATGCCGACCGCCTGGATGACCTTGGCCCGCGTGTCGGCCTGCGAGCGGATGAAGGCTGCGAACTCCTCGGGCGTATTGCTGCTCGCCGGCTCGATGCCGGCGTTGAGCAGTTTTTCGCGGACTTCCGGCAGCGCCAGCACCTTCCTGATCGATCCGTGCAGCTTGGTCACGACGTCGCGCGGCGTGCCCGCGGGCGCGACGATGCTCTGCCAAATGCTAAGATCGTATCCGGGGAAAGTCTCGGCGATGGTTGGAATGTCCGGGGCAAGCGACAGGCGCTGCGCGCTCACCAGGCCGAGGATCTTGAGCCTCTTGTCGCGCCAGAGCGGCAGCGACACGTTGATGCTCTCCATGCCGAGCGCAATGTCGCCGGCGAGAATGCCGGTGATTTGGGTCGTCCCGCCGCGATACGGCACCATGGTGAAATTGGTCCCGGCCATCATGTTGAGAAGCCCGACATTGACCTGCGACGTCGGCGTGCTGATCCCGATCTGGAAGGTCCCGGGCTTGGCCTTTTCCTGCTCGACCAGTTCCTTGATCGAGTTGACGGGGATGTTGATGTTCCCGACCACCGCCGAGGGCACGAGCGCGATCAGCGAGATCGGTACGAAATCCTTGAACGGATCATAGGCAAGCTTGCTGTAAAGGAACGGATTCATGACCAGCGTGCCGTCGATCGCCATCAGCAGCGCGTAGCCGTCGGGGCTCGCCTTGGCGACGGCCTGGGCGCCGATGATGGTGTTCGCGCCCGGCCGATTGTCGACGACGATCTGCTGGCCCAAATCTTCGCTCATCTTCTGGCCGATGAGCCGGCCGAGAAAATCGGCGGGCCCGCCGGGCGCGAAGGGAACGACGAGCGTGATCTGCCGCGTCGGATAGGGTTGCGCGGTCGCGACCGCAACAAAGAGCGTCAGAAATGCCGCCGCGCCGGCAAGACGTCCAACTTGCAGTTTCATATGTTCGATCCTCGCTGATTGCACTCACGCATCCATGTGCCGCATCAGCCGGCCTAGCGATGGCATCGGCGGCAGCGGAGCAAGCGCCGACTTGAGCCTCTTGACGCAGCCCCAAAGCACCGCCTGGTTGCTGTTGACGACCGGCTTGCCGAGCGCCTGCTCGATATCCGCGATCGCTTCGATCTGGGTCGTGTTGGTGCAGCTCAAGAAAATGCCGTCGGCGTCCGCCCGGTCGTGCTTGCGCGCGAGCTCCACCCATTCCCGCGGCGTGACCGTCGCGAATTCGAGCGCCTTGCAGGCAAGCGCCACGTCGTGAACCACGGTAAAGCCGGTCGCGCAGAGATAATCGATCACGGCTTGGTTGCTCTTGTAGGGGCTGAGCAGGACGAGCCTGCGTAGCCCAAGCGCCTGCAATGCCTCCAGCACGAGCCGGCTCGTTGCCACCGCCTCGATGCCGGTTGCGCCCCGCACGATCTCGAGAATGCCGCCTTCGCCCTGCGGGCCCTGCGTCATCGAGGTGTCGGTGCAGTGGAATACGATGAGATCGGGCGCCACGTCGGCGAGCAACTTTGCCGAGGTGGCGATCTCGTCGGCCATCGCCGCAAGCGGCCGCTTCCATTCCCCGGCGACGCGGGCGCGCGCGACATGCACGCCGAGACCGGGCGGTGCGAAATGGTTGAACTGCGGCTCGGTCATGCTGTTGACCGATGGAATGATCATTCCGATGCGGGCCCGCGGCGCCGGCAAGGAGTTTTCGAGGGGGCGTCTCGCGACGGTGGTGACGGTAGCCATGATCGTGCCTCCGCGGTGAGCGGCGATCGCGTCCCGGGCAAGCGGACACCCCGACGCGCAGCCAAGGATCATTGCGCCCCTGGTCGAGGCAAAGCTAGCACGAGGCTGCGAACTTTTGGCATAAAGTCGCTACCCATCGATGCGCGGCTTGGACCGGCGAGGCGGAAATGAACGGCAATGACATCGACATGCGAATGTTTGCCCAACGGGCCGGCGCCAACGTGACGTTTAGCGCCGGAAGCGTCGTCTTCAACAAGGGCGATCCGGGCTCGTGTATGTACATCGTGCAGCCCGGCGTGATCGAGATGGTGATCGGCAACAAGGTCATCGAGATCTGCGGGCAAAACGAAGCGATCGGATTCATGTCGATGATCGACGGCGCGCCGAGAAGCTCCACCGCTCGCGTCAAGGAAGCCTGCGAACTCTCGCTGATCGATCAGCGCAAATTCCGCTTCATGGTCGACGAGGTGCCGAACTTCGCGCTCTACATCATGGGCGCCATGGCGCGGCGCATCCGCGGCATAGTCAGGCGATGTGAGAATCGGCGCCGAGGGGACGGCGGGCAGCCTTCGCCAGGAAGGCGTCGCGCACCGGCCATGTGTGCCATGCGCCGCACGCCGGGCAAAGGGCGCGCACGTTTTGCTGGCGGATGCGCAGAAGGGTGCCGATCTCGCTCCCGACGCCGCTGTCGATCTCGCGTCCGGTCGTCGGGCACACGAAGATGAGATGTTCCATAAGCACTCCCGCGCAGGAGTTGGCCACACCATCATGTCGTGCGCATGACCGCGATGCAAACGACGGCCGTGCGACGCAAGCGGCAATGTGATTAAATGGGGCACGAGATCACGGAGAATTGTGCGGATATGTGGCCGGACCGTCGCCTCCTCGAGCTGTTCAACATCGAGCTTCCGATCGTGCAGGCGCCGGTTGCCGGTGCCATGGATTGGGAGCTCGCGGTGGCCGCGGCCGAGGCGGGCGCGCTCGCATCGCTTCCATGCGCGATGCTCAATCCCGATCAGGTCCGCGAGCAGATGGCGAAGATCCGCGCGCGCACGAAGAAACCCGTCAATCTCAATTTCTTCTGCCATACGCCGCCGGTGCTCAACAATGCTCGCTAGGCGCGCTGGCGGGAGCGGTTGGCGCCGTATTACCGCGAGCTCGCGATCGATCCCGCCGCGCCGGTCCCTTCGAGCAACCGCACCGCGTTCAATTCCATCATGTGCGATGTCGTCGAGGAGACGAAGCCCGACGTCGTGAGCTTCCACTTCGGGCTGCCGGAGCCGGCGCTCCTGCAGCGCCTCAAGGCGGGACGCTTCCTGGTGATGAGTTCGGCGACCACCGCCGCCGAGGCGCGCTGGCTCGAAGCGCGCGGCGTCGACGCCGTGATCGCGCAGGGCTATGAGGCCGGCGGCCATCGCGGCATCTTCTTGAGCGACGATATCGCCACGCAGGCCGGCACGTTCGCACTCGTTCCGCAGGTCGTCGATGCGGTGAAGGTGCCGGTCATCGCCGCGGGCGCCATCACCGATGCACGCGGCATTGCGGCGGCCTTCGCGCTCGGGGCCGCCGGCGTGCAGATGGGTACGGCGTATCTGTGGTGTCCGGAGGCGAAGATCTCGACTGCGCATCGCGCCGCGCTCAAATCGGCGCGCGATGACGGCACGGCATTGACCAACCTCATGACCGGCCGCCCGGCGCGCGGCATCATCAACCGCCTGATGCGCGAGGTCGGCCCGATGTCCGACGTGGCGCCCGAATTTCCGCTGGCCGCCGGCGCGCTCGCACCGTTGCGCGCCAAGGCCGAGGCGCAGGGCTCGGGCGACTTCTCGCCGCTGTGGGCGGGGCAAGCGGCGTCGCTCGGCCGCGACATGCCCGCCGGTCAACTGACCAAGGCGGTCGCCGCCGAGGCGCTCGAGCGAATGCGCGCGCTCGCGGCATCGAAGACGTGAAAGGATTACGCGCGCGTGATGCGCAGATGCGTCCCCCAGGGGTCGAGGGTCGCGATGCCCGTGGGCGCAACCGCGAGTTCCTCGCCGGCTTGGGTCAGCCGCGCCTTCGCCGTCTCGAAAGCGGAGGCATCGGCGGCCTCGAGCGCGAGCCAGGACAGCCCCGCGCGGTGCTCGTCGCGCCGGCCGGCGCCGGCGCTGTGCCAGACATTGCCAGCGATGTGATGGTGGTAGCGCCCCGATGACATGAACGTCGCGCCCTGCCGCCGCCGCGTCACATCGAGCCCGAGCGCATCGCGATAAAACGCCTCGGCGCGCGCGACGTCGCCGACGCGCAGATGCACGTGACCGATGCGCAGCCCGTCGGGAGCGCCCGGATATGTCGCGGTGGGCGCAAGTTCTCGCAGGATGCTGTCGACGTCGAGGGGATCGGTGGTGATCTTCAAATCGCGGCCGGTCCACTCCCAGGTCTCCGCCGGCCGGTCGCAATAGACCTCGACGCCGTTGCCTTCGGGATCGTCGAGATAGAACGCCTCGCTCACCGCGTGGTCGGAAGCGCCCGTGAGCGGCACCTTGTGGCGCGCCACGTGCAGGATCCAGCGGGCGAGGTCGCCCCGCGTCGGCATGAGGAAGGCGGTGTGGTAGAGACCCGCGCTGCGTGGGTCGTCGGGCGCGGCGTTGGGCGCGTGCTCGAGGTGAACGAACCGCACGCCGCCGGCGCCGAGCGCGGTGGCGTTGTTGGCGCGATCGAGGACCGCGAGCCCGAGCACGTCGCGATAAAAGCGGGCGACCCGGTCGAGGTCGCGTACCCTCAGGCCCACCGCGCCGATATGAAGCGGCGTGCGGCTGGCGAAGGTCGGGGTGGCGGAAGGGTTTGGGGCATCCATAAGAAAGCTATATCGACCCTTCCGCAGACGCGCGCAATAGCGCGTTCACCGCCGGTTGCCGTCGTAAAAGCTGCTCTGCTAGGCTCGCCGAGCTTGGTCCGCTTGACTTGGTCCGCTTGAGGAGCGCGCGCGCCCCATGTCCGTCGACGCCGCCACCGTCCGCCGCATCGCGCATCTCGCGCGCATTGCGGTTGCCGAGGATGAGGTCGAGCACCTGCGGGGGGAGCTCAATGCCATCCTTGCCTTCGTGGAGCAATTGTCGGAAGTCGACGTCGAGGGCGTCGAGCCGATGACCTCGGTCACCCCCATGGAGATGAAGAAGCGCCAGGACGTGGTCACCGACGGCGGCATCCCCGACGATATCATCAAGAACGCGCCGGCGGCCCAGGACGGTTTCTTTGTTGTGCCGAAGGTGGTGGAATAAGCCGCTCGCGGCTTATTCCACCATCCTCGGGCGAGCGCAGCGAGACCCGAGGATCTCGAGAGGCTGAGCAAAGCGTTGGCCGAAGCGCGCGCGGCCACGAAGCAGGACCGATAAACCCCCGATGTGCCTCGCCTGTGAAGAACAGGAATATTTCTTCCGCCTGTGGTGCGTGGATTTTCTCGCACGCGGCGAAATGCCGCCCGGCCTCACGGCGGAGGATTTGCAGGCGCTCGGCCTGCCGCTGCCCAAGCCGGCGGCCAGCAGCCCCAAACAGGAACTCCCAAAACGTCCGGCCCGCGCCGCCAACGCGTTTGCTTGCGACAGTCCGGACGAATGACCGATCTCACATCTCTGACGCTCGCGGACGCACGCGACCGCCTTCGCCGGCGAGAATTCTCCGCCACGGAGCTCGCCGACGCGCACCTTGCCGCCATGGAGCAGGCGCGTGCGCTCAACGCCTATGTGCTGGAGACCCCGGAGCGCGCACGTGCGATGGCGCAAGTGGCGGATGCGCGCCTCAAGGCGGGCGACGCGCGGCCGCTCGAAGGCCTCGCGCTCGGCATCAAGGACATGTTCGCCACCAAGGACACGCGCACCACCGCCGGCTCGCGCATCCTCGATAATTTCCTGCCGACCTACGAGTCGACCGTCAGCGCCAACCTCTGGCGCGACGGCGCGGCGATGCTCGGAAAGCTCAACAACGACGAGTTCGCCATGGGATCATCGAACGAGACGTCGGTGTTCGGGCCGACGATCTCGCCGTGGCGGCGAAGAGGGGCGAATACACCGCTCGTGCCGGGCGGCTCCTCGGGCGGCTCGGCCGCGGCAGTGGCCGCGGGCCTCTGCCTCGGCGCCACGGGGACGGATACCGGCGGCTCCATCCGCCAGCCGGCGGCCTTCACCGGCATCGTCGGCATCAAGCCGACCTATGGCCGCTGCTCGCGCTGGGGCATCGTGGCCTATGCGTCCTCGCTCGACCAGGCGGGGCCGCTCGCGCGCACGGTGCGCGATTGCGCCATCCTGCTCACCTCGATGGCGGGGCACGATCCCAAGGATACGACGTCGGTCGATCGTCCGGTCCCGAACTACGAGGCGGCGATCGGAAAATCGATCAAGGGAATGAGGATCGGCATTCCGAAGGAGTACCGCGTCGACGGCATGGCGGCCGAGATCGACAAGCTGTGGGAGCAGGGGGCGCAGTGGCTCAAGGCCGCCGGCGCCGAGGTCGTCCCGGTGTCGCTGCCGCACACCAAATATGCGTTGCCGGCCTACTACATCGTGGCGCCGGCCGAAGCCTCATCCAATCTCGCGCGCTACGACGGCGTGCGCTACGGTCTGCGCGTAGGCGGACGCGACATCGCCGACATGTACCAGAACACGCGCGCGCGCGGTTTCGGCAAGGAGGTGCGCCGGCGCATCATGATCGGCACCTACGTGCTTTCGGCCGGCTATTACGACGCCTATTACTTGCGCGCACAAAAGGTACGCACGCTGATCAAGCGCGATTTCGAGCAGGTCTTTGCCGACGGCGTGGATGCGATCCTCGCCCCCGCGACGCCATCGGCGGCCTTCGGCATCGGCGAGAAGGGCGCCGCCGATCCGATCGAGATGTATCTCAACGACGTGTTCACGGTGACGGTGAACATGGCGGGCTTGCCCGGAATTTCCGTTCCCGGCGGCTTGTCGGCGGACGGCTTGCCGCTCGGGCTTCAGCTCATCGGCCGTCCATTCGACGAGGAGACGCTGTTCTCGCTCGCTCACGTCGTCGAGCAGGCGGCGGGGCGGTTTTCGCCGGAGCGGTGGTGGTAGTCTGCTAGCTGAGCCTTTCGCGATGAATTTGTCGGAGTTCAAACGTTCCCTCGCCAAGGCCAAGCCGCCCGCGGGCCTCGCGCCGGCGCTGGCAGCGCTGTGGTGGGCGGGTAAGGACCAGTGGGACAAGGCGCACAAGATCGTCATGGATGAGAGCGGCAAGGATTGCGCCTGGGTCCATGCCTATCTGCACCGCGTGGAGGGGGATCTCGGCAATGCGCGCTATTGGTACCGGCAGGCGCAACGTCCGGTCGCGACCGCGCCGTTGACCGCCGAATGGGACGCGATCGCGGAAATTCTATTGCAAGCAGAGCCCTGAGCCATTCACGCGCGCTGCGCAACCGAGTGTGAGCAGGCTACGTACGGTAACGTCCGGCGCGTCAGCCTGGCTCCATGCCTCTCTTCTTGAAGACGTCGGCGGCCACCGGCGCGGTGATGAACTTGACCAGCGCTTTGGCGGCGTCCGCCGTCTTCGCTGCGGCAATGATGCCGCTCGAAAACGTGGTGAACTGCTGGATGTCCGCCGGCAGCGGGCCGACGTAATCGACGCCGGCGAAGTGCGAGAGCTCGCTCACCTGCTGGAAGCCGATCTCGGCCTCACCGCTGGCGATGATGCTGCCCACGAACACGCCCGTCGGCGTCTGCTTGAGCTTGTGCTTGATCTCTTCGGCGATGCCCATGCGCTGGAACAAGCCGACCATGTAGACCCCGCTCGGACCGGTGGAATAGCCGATCGACTTGGCCGCCAGCAGCGTTTTCTTCAGCGCTTCGGTCGTGCTGATGTCGGGCTTCGCTGCGCTCGCCTTCACGCCCACGCCCACGCCCGATTTCGCCAGATCGACGCGGCTGCCGGGCACCACCTTGCCAGCCTTGATGTGCTCGTCGATCGACGGCGCAGACATGATCAACAGGTCGTAGGTCTCGCCGGCTGCTAAGCGCTTGTTGGCGTCGAGCGTTCCCGTGAACACCGTCGTGACCTTGTGCCCGGATGCCTTTTCGAATTGCGGCACCAACTCGCGATACGCCTCCTCGGTGGCCTGGGTGGAGAGAACCCTGATTTCGTCGGCGTGGACCATGGCTGTGAAGATCAAAAAGCTGGCAGCGCCAAGCGTCGTGGTGGCAATTGGTTTTCTCATGGCGGTCGTCCTCCCTTGCCGCTTGTTGAATTCATCCGATCGCCCCGCGCGCCGTCGGGCGGCCCTCTTCGGCCGCTGATCGTGGCGGGGCTGATTGCGGCCTCATTCGCGGATGCTGATGCCGGCGTCCTTGATCACCGGCCCCCACTTGTCCATTTCCGACTTGAGAAACTGTCCGAGCTCCGCCGGCGTCGAGCCGATCACGAACAAGCCGAGCTGCTCGAGACGTCCCTTGATCGTGGGATCGGCCAGCGCGGCGGCCGTGTCGACGTATATTTTTCGCACGATCGCCGCCGGCGTGTTGGCCGGCACAAAGAAGGCATACCATCCAGCGACGTCGAAACCCGTCAGCCCGGTCTCCGCCAGCGTCGGCAAGTCTGGCGCCGCCGGCGCACGTTTGGCGGTCGTCACCGCAAGCGCACGCAACTGGCCCTGCTGCATCAGCGACAGCAGCGGGGCGATATTGTTGAAGAAGACGTCGACGCGTCCGGGGATGACGTCTTGGATTGCGGGCGCGGCGCCGCGATAAGGCACGGTCGTCATCTCAATGCCGGCTGCGCGCTTGAAGAGCTCGCCCGCAAGGTGGGGCGACGTGCCGTGGCCGGGGCTTGCAAATCTGACCGTGCCTCTGTTCGCCTTGGCGTAGGCGATGAACTCCGTCACCGAATGGGACGGCGAGGAGTTCGGAACCACCATGGCGCTGGGGTATTGCACGACGAGCGTGACCGGCGTGAAGTCGGCGACCGGGTCGTAGCTGAGTTTCGGATAGAGGTACAAGTTGACGGCCTGAAAGTCGCCCGCGAGAAAAATGGTGTAACCGTCGGGGGCGGAGCGGGCGGCGGCCTCGGCTGCGATGTTGCCGCTGGCTCCGCCCCTGTTCTCGATCACCACTTGCTGGCCCCACGTCTCCGAGAGCCGGGCAGATACGATGCGGGCGATCGCGTCGGCTCCCCCGCCCGGCGGGAACGGCACGATCAGGCGCACGAACCGGTTCGGCCAATTCGGCACCGACAATGCCTGCTCGGACGAAGTCTGCGCGGACGTCGGGCCGGCGAGACTTGGGGCAAGTGCCGCCGCTGCGGCGAGCGCGATCGCGTGCCGGCGGGTGATCATTCGCTGACCTTGATGTTGGCCGCCTTGATGACGGGCGCCCACCGCTCCATCTCAGCCTTAAGATGCGTCCCGAGTTGTTCGGGCGTGGAGCCGACCACCACGACGCCAAGCGCATCGAGCTTGGCTCTGATCTGCGGCTCGGCGAGCGCGGCGACGGTGTCCGCATGCATCTTGCGGATGATCTCGGGCGGCGTCTTGGCCGGCACGAAGAACGCGAACCACGACGACGTGTCGTAACCGGGCACGCCAGCCTCGGCGATGGTGGGAACCTCGGGCGCCGCCGCCACCCGCGCGGCGGTCGTCACGCCGAGCGCGCGCAACTGTCCGGATCGCACCAGTGGAAGACCGGAGGCCATGACCGCGAACGTGCAATCGACGCGGCCCGCGATCACGTCGGTGTAGGCCGGCGATGCCCCGCGGTAGGGCACGTGGGTCAGATCGACCTTGGCCAGATATTTGAACAGCTCGCCGCTCATATGCGGTGAGCTGCCGTGCCCCGGCGAGGCAAAGGTGACTTTGCCCGGATTCGTCTTGGCCAACGCGAGGAGATCGCCGACAGTATGCACCGGCGAGGAATTCGGCACCACCAACAAGTTGGGGAAGAGACAGATCAGCGTCACCGGAGCAAAATCGGCAAGCGGGTCGTAATTGATCGAGGCAAAGAGGTAGCGATTGACCGCCAGTCCGGCCGCGGTGATGTAGATGGTGTAGCCGTCGGGGGCGGAGCGGGCGACGAATTCCGAGGCGATGTTGCCGCCGGCGCCCGGCTTGTTCTCGATCACCACCTGCTGACCCCACATTTCGGAGAGCCGCGCGCCGAGAATGCGGCCGATCGCGTCGATGCCGCCGCCGGGCGTGAATGGCACGACGAGTTTCACGACGCGGTTGGGCCAGCCCGGTGGTGAAGGCGCCTGCGCGGCCGCGGTGCGGCCGAAGGCGAGGACGGGCGCCGCCGCCGCCAGGGCGAGGAGCCGGCGCCGGTCGATCATCGTGGGTGTCGCGTGCGATCTCACTCGTCGACCTTGATTTTCGCTTCGCGGATGACCGGGCCCCATTTGTCCATTTCAGACTTGAGAAAGGCGGCGAGCTCCTGCGGCGTCGAGCCGACCAGCGTCGCGCCGAACTGCTCCAGTCGCTCGTTCACCATCGGATGGCCGAGCGCTGCGACCACGTCCTCGTTGATCTTCTTGATGATGGCGGGCGGCGTCTTCGCTGGCACGAAAAAGGCAAACCAGGTCGAGACGTCGAAGCCCGGCACGCCGGCTTCCGCGATGGTCGGCAGATCCGGCGCCGCCGGCACGCGTTTTGCGGCGGTGACCGCCAATCCGCGCACAACACCGTTCCTCACGTGCGGCAAGCTCGCCGTGATGTTGTCGAAGATGAGGTCGAGGCGGCCGGCAATGACGTCTTGCAACGCCGGCGCCGCGCCGCGATAGGGCACGTGCGTCATCTCGATGCCGGTCATGCGCTTGAACAGCTCGCCCGAGAGGTGCACCGAGGTGCCGATCCCGCCGGAGCCATAGCTGATCCTGCCGGGGCTGGCCTTGGCATGGGCAACGAACTCGAGCACCGACTTCGCCGGCGAGGAATTGGGCACCACCATGATGTTGGACTGCGTGCAGATCAGCGTGACTGGCGCGAAATCGGCGATCGGATCGTAGTTGAGCGAAGGATAGAGAAAGCGATTGGTCGCGTGGGGCACTGAGGTGATGTAGAGCGTGTAGCCGTCGGGATCGGATGCGGCTGCGGCCTGAGCGCCGATATTGGCGCCGGCGCCGCCGCGGTTCTCAACCACCACCTGCTGGCCCCAGGCCTCGGAGAGCCGGTTGCCGAGGACGCGTGCGATCACGTCGGCGGCGCCGCCGGGCACGAACGGAACGATGAGGCGGACGTGACGCGTGGGCCAGGCGTGTAGGGAGGAAGCTTGCGCGGCGGCTGAGCGCACGAGCTTGCCGGACGTCAGCACGGTCGTGGCAAAAAGCCCGGCGAAACCGCGGCGGGTGAGCATCGGCTCGCGACCTCCCTCTCCCTCGCGTCCGTTGCGGCGCGAAGGCGCGCGCGCTCATCCGCGCGTCTCGTTCGTTGAGGGAGAGGCTACCGCCGAGCGTCCGGTCGGACAACCGCCCTGCGCGCCGCCCCGCGACACGTTGCATCCGCGGGACGCTGCGGGCGAGCTTTTGCTTATTTCCCTTTGCCCTCGGCGATCGGGGGCAGATCAGCGTCGCTGTTGACGGTCTTTTTGCCCACGTGTTCCCCCCCATTGAGCAGGAATATTGCGAGGGCGACCGCGATCAGCGCGCCGAGGATGGCGCCAAGCGTCCCGTTTCGTGCCCTGTTGTCGCTCATCATCAACTCCGATCATTCGGACTTAGGCCAACGCCCGTGCCGGACCGAGGTTCCTGCGGGGAATGCGCGCGGCCGCAATTGCGGCAGCCTTGTGGCGCATGGCCGAAGCATTTAACTAAAATCGCAAGGGGTGGCTGACGCCACGTATGCGCGTGGGGCAGCGCTCGCGGCGCCCCGCGGCAACGCGTTGATGGATGCTCCGCTGATGAAATCGAGGCTCATCAAAGGCGCGACCGGCGACTGGGAGGTCGTGATCGGCATGGAGGTCCATGCCCAGGTGACCTCGCGCTCGAAGCTGTTTTCCGGCGCCTCCACCGCGTTCGGCGGCGAGCCCAATTCACACGTGTCGCTGATCGACGCGGCCATGCCGGGGATGCTCCCGGTGATCAACGAGGAGTGCATCAAGCAGGCGGTCCGCACCGGTCTCGGGCTCAAGGCGCGCATCAATCTGAAATCGGTGTTCGACCGCAAGAACTATTTTTATCCCGATCTGCCGCAGGGTTATCAAATCAGCCAGTACAAGTCGCCGCTTGTGGGCGAGGGCGAGGTCATCGTCGATTTGCCCGACGGCGAGACGGTGACGGTCGGGATCGAGCGGCTGCATCTCGAACAAGACGCCGGAAAATCGCTGCACGACCGACATTCCACTATGTCCTTCGTCGACCTCAACCGCGCGGGCGTGGCGCTCATGGAGATCGTGTCGAAGCCGGATCTGCGCTCCTCCGAGGAGGCCAAGGCCTACGTCGCGAAGCTGCGCACCATCGTGCGCTATCTCGGCACCTGCGACGGCGACATGGAGAAGGGCAACCTGCGCGCCGACGTGAACGTGTCGGTACGCAAGGCTGGTGCGCGGCTCGGCACGCGCTGCGAGATCAAGAACATCAATTCGATCCGCTTCATCGGCCAGGCGATCGAACACGAGGCGCGCCGCCAGATCGAAATTCTGGAGGATGGCGGCCAGATCGAACAGGAGACGCGGTTGTTCGACCCGAACAAGGGCGAAACACGCTCCATGCGCAACAAGGAGGAGGCGCACGACTACCGCTATTTTCCCGATCCCGATCTTTTGCCGCTCGAACTCACGGCGGCTTACGTCGAGGATCTCAAGGCGCATCTCCCGGAACTGCCGGACGAGAAGAAGGGGCGCTTCATGCGCGACTACGGTCTCTCCGGCTATGATGCCGGGGTTCTCGTTGCCGAGCGAGAGACCGCCGATTTCTTCGAGGCGGTTGCGAAGGGCCGCGACGCCAAGTTGGCCGCCAACTGGGTCATCAACGAGCTCGCGGGCAGACTCAACAAAGAGGGTAGGGACATCGCCGCTTCGCCGGTGTCGGCGTGGCAACTCGGCGCGATCCTCGATCTGATCTCGGTCGGCACGATTTCCGGCAAGATTGCCAAAGATTTGTTCGAGATCTGCTGGGTCGAGGGCGGCGATCCGCACGCGATCGTGGAGGCGCGCGGCATGAAGCAGGTGACCGACCTCGCTGCGATCGAGACGGTGGTCGACGACATCATCGCCAAGAACCCGGACAAGGTGGAACAGGCGAAGACGAAGCCTGCGGTGATCGGCTGGTTCGTCGGTCAGGTCATGAAGGCATCGGGCGGCAAAGCCAACCCGCAGGCGGTGAACGCGCTCTTCAAAACGAAGCTTGGCATCTGATCGCGAACGACGCACGAGGGACGACGGAAGACGGACGCGAGCGACGACGACGCGAGAATTTTCTGTCCTCTCTCCTGCGTGCGCGGTCCCTGTCGTTGGTCTTTCGGCGAATCACTTTGCGGGCCGATTCGCTCGATTCGAGCCAAATCAGGCGGTTGGCAGCGCCTTTGCGGGCCTCTGTGCAGAAAATTTTTTGCACAAGTTGCTCGGTATGCTTAACGCATCGTTGCGGCCGGTTTTGTGGTCGCACGCGCCTCACGCGCTGGCCTCACTCTCTGCAATCGCGCAAAAATCAAACGCACCGAAAACCCATATATAATCGGCGTTTTCGAGCAGTCGGAAAAATTTTGCACGCAACGTCGCGCAATCGTGCTGTGCAACATGTCGCGTACTTTGCGCGCTTTCCTCAAGTCGCGCGAGATGGGGCCGACGCGGGCTCGAACGCGCCCCATGGTGCAAAAACACTGGTTTTTTTATCACGCTGTAGTAATGCCAATGCAGTGTTCGCGATCCCCGCGGGCACGGACGACATCGCCACTCACTCATGGCTAGGAGGGCAGCATGGCGAAGAAGCGAAGGAAGATGGCGAAGGCCGCGAAAAAGGGCGCAAAGAAGACCAAGCGCCGGAAGAAGAAGTAAGCGCGCGCCGCGCATCAGTCTTCGATTTCGAACGACGTCGATGACTGCGTCAAACGGGCCGGCGCAAGTCGAAGAGCGGTGAGCGCACGTCGCGATCGCACTTCGATGTCGCCGGCCCCGGTCGACGACAGGGGGCGTCGGCGAGACAGGGGTCGAGCTTCATCAGTCTCCGCTCAGCGGGGGCGGTGAAGATAGAGGGAACGGAAGATCTCCGTACCTCGCCACGGCATAGCATTTGCCGATGGACTCGCAGCCCCGGCCTCTCGCCGACGCCCTCGGTATTTTTAGGAGCGCGTGCCGCGCAAGTGCGGGCAGCGCGTCGCTCATGCCCGCGCGGTCTTGACCGGCCGCAATGACCGGCGTCGCCTCACGCCGGGGCTTTTTTCAGACAGTCGCCCATGAATTTCCGATGGGCGGTGCGGCCCTTCACCCCGGTCTTGGCCTTTCTTGGCCTTCTCGTCCTGCCACTTCCCCACGCAATCCTTCATTTTCTGCTGCTGCGGCATCAGCGGTTTGGAAGGCGCCGCCTGCGCCAATCTTATTTCCGACCCAGCAACAGCAGGCGGTGCCAGGGCGATAACGAGGCCGGCCGCGAGCGCGGCGGCTAGAACGCGCTTCAACATGGGCGACCCCCCCTTGAGCAGCTATAGAAGCCGTGTCGAGCGACACGCTGGAACGCCGAACACGATCGGCCCAACCAAGATAAGCTATCCGCCGGCGCGGGCGTCCACCGGACCAGTCGACCGGGCAATCGAGTCCTCGGTTGGTCGCGGTTTGGCGGAGGGGACTTAAACGACGTCCTGTCGTCGAGGGAGCGTGCCCATGGCCCGTAGCACCGCGAAGCCCCGCCAAAAGAACACCCGCGCGCGCAAGGCCCGTTCCGCCTCAACATCGCTCAAGCCGGCAAGGCATGCGGGCAAGAAGAAACCCATCGACCTCTATTACTGGCCGACGCCTAATGGTTGGAAGATCACGATCATGCTCGAGGAGTGCTCCCTCCCGTACACCGTGATCCCGGTCGACATCTCCAGGGGCGACCAGTTCAAGCCGCAGTTTCTGGCGATCTCTCCCAACAACCGCATGCCGGCGATCGTCGATCACGACGGCCCCGACGGCAGGCCGATCTCGATCTTCGAGTCCGGCGCGATTCTGCAATATCTCGGCCGCAAGACCGGAAAATTCTATGGGCGGGACGAGCGCGGCCGCGTCGAAGTCGACCAATGGCTGTTCTGGCAGATGGCCAATCTTGGCCCCAAGGCGGGGGAGGCGAACCACTTCCGAAATTATGCGGCCGAGAAGCTGCCATATGCCATCGCGCGCTTCAGCAACGAGATGAACCGAATCTACGGCGTCATGAACACGCGGCTAAAAGACCGCGAGTTTCTCGCCGGCAATTATTCGATCGCCGATATCGCGTGCGTCGGTTGGGCGAGCCGTGCCGAGCGCCACGGCCACGAAATGCGCGGCTTTCCCAACGTCAGGCGCTGGCTCGAAACTTTGCTGGCGCGTCCCGCGGTCAAACGCGGTCTGTCGGTCAAGGTGGAAGCGGCCTTTCACGTCGACATGAAGGACCCGAAGGTGCGCGCAATTCTGTTCAATCAGAAGGCGCGCTAAGTCGCAGGACGTACGCCGCCCGGCCGATCATCGAGGTCCTTGACGGTGCCCGACGTGGCCGATACGGAGGTTCCGTCGCCGGAGACGTGGCAGAGTGGCTGAAGGCGGCGGTTTGCTAAACCTTGTACGCACGTGAACAAAACGTGCCAGAAAGCCAATAGCCATCGGGCTTTCTCGCTTCATGTGCGTGCCCCGGGCGGCGGCTCGGCGTGCCCCGAAATGTGCCCCTGTCGTCATGCCGCACGCTCCTGGCCGCCCGAAACGGCATCGACCCGCGCCCGCGCTATCGCCTCCTGCTGTTCCTCGAACGACATCGAGGGCGACGGCCCGACCATCTTCGCCCACGCCTGCAAGATGGGTCTTGAAGGCATCGTCTCGAAGCGCAAGGATTCCCCCTACCGTTCCGGCCGCTCGCCCGATTGGCTCAAAATGAAGAACGCGGTTGCGCCGGCCGTGAGGCGTGAAGCCAAGGAGCATTGGGCGAGATGACTCGTCGCAACCGCGGGATCGTCGGCGTTATGAACGAGCGGGACTTCCCGCATCTAGTAGAACTCGCACTTCCGCCGGGAGGCTTTCGCAGCGTTGTCCTAGAGATTGATGCGTTTCACCGCGAACGACGCATCCCAGTCGTCCGCGGCCAGAGTCGACACGAGGTCAAGCAATTCTATATTCGATTCTGCTTCCCAGACACCGCCACTGCGGATGAATTCCGCAACCGCTTCGGTGCACGGGCCGTGAAGCGCGATAGCGAGCGGTCAGTCATGGCGGTTCGCTTACCATTGCCGCGAAAGAAGGCCCCGAACCCCACCGACCAGCAGGTCGGCAGCCGGGTGCGGATGCGCCGCATCATGCTTGCAATGAGCCAGGAAAAGCTGGGTGCCGCACTCGGCCTCACCTTCCAGCAGGTGCACAAATACGAGAGAGGCGCCAACCGCATCGGAGCCAGCCGGTTGCAGCAAATCTCCCAAATCCTTCAGGTGCCAGTAGCGTTTTTCTTCGAGGGCATGCCGAACGCATTAGCGCCACACGACTCCAGTGGAAGCGCGTTGTCGATGGCCCAGATTGATGACTTCATCTCCGATCTAGACGGCTTAAGGCTGATTAGAGCGTTCATGCGAATTGATAATGCCGCCCTGCGGCGCAGGATCGTGATGCTCGTGCAGGAAATTGCCGGTGACTAGTGCGTTTTGGCGAATGATACGCCGCTCGCCACGCACCAGGTCGGCAACTTCCTCTGCTAGGGCCACCGTAGCAGTCGCCGCCATCCATCCGCCAGCTTAAATCCGTTTTCTGTAAGCGCGGCTCAAGTCAATGTCCCGCGAAAGCAAAAAGCCCTCGGCCGGGGGGTTCAATCCTGACCGAGGGCTTGCTTGCCAAGAACCTTGGGGGGTACTTGTCGCTTACCAGAACTTGTAGCTCATGCCGCCGCGGAAGATGTGGTCGCGCAGGTTGACGTTTAAGTTCGAGATAGAGGGACCCGGCAACGTACCCGTCAATGTCGTCCAGTCGCCGAAGTCGACATAGAGATATTCGGCCCGGGCTGACCAACCATAGCCGAGCGCATACTCCCAACCGGCGCCGACGGTCCATCCCGTGCGCGTATCGGTCTGAATGATAGCACCTAGAGAACCTGTGCGCGTCTCCGTGGTGTCAAGCTTCGCCCACGCAGCGCCGCCCGTCACGTATAGAAGCGACTTATCCCAGACAGTCCAGCCAAGCCGGCCGCGCGCTGTCGTCAGCCAACGCTCCTGCAGGTGCCAGGTGTCGGCTGAATTGAATGGCGCGGCCCCCTGAGCGGGAACCGTCGGCTTCGCCTCAGTCCAACGGTACGTCGTGCCATCCACCCACATGCGGTGCAGAATCACTCCTATCTTGCGAGCCAAGGCGACCTTTGCCCGCTTTAAACCTCGCCGCTTGGCGACGTCCATCCCCCAGCGTTTGAGTTTTGAGAACCGCGTTACCCGCGATAACAAAACATTTGCAGCTTCATAGAGTGCCGCGCGCACCATCTCATCGCCGGCCCGCGTGATCCCGCCAGTGATGTCTTTCTCGCCTGACTGATACTTCTTCGGCGTGAGCCCGAACAGCGCTCCTACCCCCTTCGACTTCCTGATACGGCTTGGATCATCCACTGCCGATTTGAAGGTAACTGCCACTAGCGGACCAACGCCCGGCACGGTCATCAGCTTCCGGCAGACCGCATCTTCACGAACAATCGCGAGCACGGCCTTGTGAAGCTTCTCGTACTCCGACTTCAAAGCCGCGCGCGCCGAAAGCATTGCCCCAGCTCCTGCGATCCAATCGATTTGGCGTGCACCGGCTGGAACCATCCCATCCGCAGCAGCTGTGCAAGCCCACACGCATCCTTGCGGTCCGTCTTCACTGTCATCGCCGACAATGCCGCCTTCACATGCCGCGTCTCCAGCAGAACGGTTTCAAATCCCGCTTGCGTCAGCCCGGCATGCAGCCATTGTGATAACGGCCCCGCCTCAAACCCAATCCGATTCATTGGAAAGCCAAGTTCCTTGAAGAAATAAACAAGGGCTTCCGGCTCGCTCGCGACCTTCGCCTCCTTCACGATCTTGCCCCGCCCATCCACAACGCAAATGCTCGAGAGTTCCAAAGAGACGTCGATTCCGACATAGTGTTCCACGGCTGTCCTCCATCTCCAGATGTTTGGGGCCGACTCAGTCGTGACCCCGTTTCCAACATCTATCGGGGGACAGCCACCTTCACCGCTCTCGGTGCAGGGCCCATTACGGCATCTAGCGATGGGTCCTGGTACGGCAAGGCTGTTGGTAGCTTCGGGTGATCGTGCTGTTGACGCCCCGCTTCGTCAGTGTGGCGTTGGAAGTCCGCGTGAACAGGCGTCGAACATCGCTGGCCCTAGACGGCAGCGAATGTGCCCTCTTTTGTGCCACCGCTGACCGCGACACCCGCGTTTTTCGCGCGTCTCGCGCTTCCGTCGTTGACGGTGAAAGCTATATTTTCTAAGGATTTTGTCCGCTGGAGACGTGGCCGAGTGGCTGAAGGCGGCGGTTTGCTAAACCGTTATACGGTCTAAAGCCGTATCGAGGGTTCGAATCCCTCCGTCTCCGCCAAAATCCAACTCCCACGCCTTCGCTGCCGTTCAATAGACCGGGACATGTGGCCCTTTCCACAACAGTGCGCGCTAAAGGATCGTATTTTGCCAAAGCGCTCCCGATGAGTAATTCACGGACGGCGGGATCGGCCGAAATCGAAACCTTGTCCTTCGGCGCCCTTGCTCCCGGACCCTTCGATCGCGTCGTGATCGCATTGACCAGTGGTCTGCCGGACAATTGGCTGGGATTACGCCTCGCTATTTTGCTCCGCAGACTTGTCACGATGCGGCTTGCCTATCCCGATGGCGCCTTGGATGTCAGTCGCTGGGGGTTGCGGCTTCGTCTTCATCCTCGCGACAACGGATGTGAGAAGAATCTCCTATTCACGCCGCAGATGTACGAGCCCACGGAACGCGCTGAGCTCGCCGCTGAAATCGATCGGGCCAAGGCGGACGATACTCCTTTCGTCTTTGTCGATATCGGCGCCAATGTTGGTCTATTCTCATTCTTCGTCGCGGCTCGTGCGGGTCGAAACGCCCGCATTCTTGCGGTCGAGCCGGAGCCGCAAAATCTGTCGCGTTTGTTGTTCAATATGCGGATCAATCCGGGCGTGCCCATACGCGTGGCGTCGATTGCCTTGGCGGACAAAGCCGGCAAGATGGCACTGGACGTCGATCGACGCGATCGCGGCGGCACCCGCGTCCGCAAAGCCACGGGGAGAGATGCTCTCACCGTCGACGCACGAACGTTGCTGCAGCTCTTGCAAGACGTAGGCATGGATGCGATCCACGCCCTCAAGATCGATGTCGAGGGCGCAGAAGATCTTATTCTGGCGCCATTTTTCCACGACGCCCCGCAATCGATGTGGCCCCGCCTCATTTTGTTGGAGGACGCGCGGTCCGCTTGGACCGTCGATCTGTTCGCGCTCCTCGCTTCGTTGGGCTACACCGTTGTTTCGCGCACTCGGCTGAACGTGGCGTTGCGCCGAATTTCGTCGTCGGAAGATTATCGCAAGGGCGAGCATCTTGATGAGCGCGCCGGTGGAATGACGCTGCCGCGCGCACCGCGGAGATGAACGCAAAATATGGCGAGGGGCGGACTGCGCGTCCGCCCCTCCACATTCTCCAGCAACCGATCGAGCTTTACCACTCGTCGGTGCGATACCACTCGCTCAACGGGTAGCCGTTGTAGGTGCCGTTTTGCTGGTAGCCCTGCTGCGCCCCGGACGGAGCGCGCTGCGCCAGCGCGGGGGAGGCGATAGCCATCGCGAGGATGACTGTAGCAAGTAGCGTCTTCATGTTTTTCTCCTTACGGAATCCGATTGATCCCCTTAACGCGGCGATATTTGTGAGAGCCGGCTCACACGTGCAACGCACAATATTTTGAAACGAACGTGACCGGGCGGCCATCAAAAAGTTAAGATATTGCTTTGCGTTACGCGCGTTTATGGCGAATCAATGCGCCGCGGAATTTATGCCCTGGATTGCACCTGTGTCGGCGACGCGTGATGGGTAAATTTGCCGAAACCGCCGCGGCGAACCTCTCTCTTCAAAGGCGACGTCGCCCGCGGCGGCGGTTGCCGCGGACGATGTCGCGCCGTTCTTTGCGATCGAGCACGACCCTTCGTGCGGGAAGGGATGCCGCGCACGCGCGGTTATCTCTGTCCCTATCCCACATCGGCGAATCCCACGCGGCCGGCCGCTTGCTCGACTGAGGAAGCGCAAGCCGCTATGACGTGACGATCGGCGCGAGCGGGGAATTTCGGATGAATAGAAAGCAACGCCGAGCCATGCGAATGCAGGGCCAAGGCGTCGGCGTCGATACCGGCCGACCATCGGTGGCGTCGGCCGCAGGCCGTCTGTTCGGCCAGGCCGTCTGGCACCAACACCACGGAAAGCCGAACGAGGCCGTCAAGCTCTACAAGCAGGTGCTGGCGCTCAATCCGGATCACGCGGAGGCGTGCAACAATCTCGGCTGCGTGCTGCTCGCGCAGGGTAAGCTCGACGCCGCGGGTGCTTGGTTCGAGCGCGCACTGGTTCTCGTACCACAGCTGTTTGATGAATTTGCGAGCGTCAGCGCGATGTTGGTCGCGGTGAACCCGGCGCTCGGGGAGGGCATGAAGCGCGCCGCAGGCGCTTGGCCGCGGCGACTGCCGGCGCGAGATTTGCTGGGATCTGCCGGTTTCGAGGCCATCTGTGGCGATGCGCTGCTGCGCCGCGTGCTCGAATCCACCACGATTCGCGACGTCGACCTCGAGCGGCTGCTCACGTCCATTCGTCTCGACGTCCTTCGGCGCGCCGGGGATGCCGCAGGCGATGGCGTCGAGGATACCGTCCTTGGTTTTTGCGGTGCGCTGGCGAAACAGTGCTTCATCAACGAATATGTGTTCGCGACCACGCACGAGGAAGTCGAGCAGGCGGAACGACTGAAGGCCAAGCTTGTCGAGGCGCTGGCGCAGGACGCGCGCGTTCCTGCGCTGTGGCCGATCGCGGTTGCGGCGTATTTTCCGCTCCACGCGCTGCCCAAAGCGCAATCGCTGATCGAGCGAACGTGGCCCAGCGCGGTGACCGATCTATTGGCGCAGCAGGTGCGCGAGCCGCGGGAAGAGCGGCAATACCGCGATTTAGTCCCGCGCCTGACCGCGATCGACGACGACGTGTCCGTGTTGGTGAGGGACCAGTACGAGGAAAATCCGTATCCGCGATGGGTGCACGCCGCCTCGGTGCCGGAGCCGACCACCATCGACGACCACCTCCGCAATCAGTTCCCGTCGGCGCCCTTCCGCCCCCTCGGATCAAGCAGCGGCATCGACGCTCTGGTGGCCGGCTGCGGCACGGGCCGGCATCCGATCGAGGTGGCGCGCAAGTACAAGGATGCGCGGGTGCTGGCGATCGATCTGAGCCTCACTAGTCTCTGCTACGCGAAGAGGAAGACGCCCGCGCCTTTGGCGGGGAGAATCGAGTACGCCCAAGCCGATATCCTGAAGCTTGGATCGATCGAGAGAACGTTCGATCTGATCGATGCCAGCGGGGTGTTGCATCACCTTGCGGATCCGCTAGCGGGCTGGCGCGCCCTGCTGTCGCTGCTGCGGCCGGGCGGCTTCATGCGCGTGGGCCTCTACAGCGAGCTGGCACGCCGTGGAATCGTTGCCGCCCGCAGTTTCATCGCCGCGCAAGGCTATCGCCCGACCGCGCAGGACATCCGCCGCTCTCGGCAGGACCTGCTCAACTCGCCGCTCAACGGCGTTGCCAAGGCCGGCGATTTCTTCAGCACCAGCGAGTGCCGCGACCTGCTGTTTCATATCCAGGAACGCCGGCTGACGATTCCGGACATCAAGTCGTTCATCGTCGAGAATCACCTGACATTCATCGGTTTCGAATTCGCGCCTGCGATCATGCAGCATTATCGGGACATTTTCGGCGGCGACCGTTTTACGCGCGACCTCGATCGCTGGCACGCATTCGAAACCGAAAGGCCGGACACGTTCGCCAGCATGTATCAGTTCTGGGTTCAGAAAAACTGAAAGCGGTTGGTCGGCGCGGTCGGCGTGACGCATGCCGGGGACTCGCCGCCGCGCGACGTCAATCGTGCGCTCGCTGGTCGTGCGGGCATGCAAGGAATCATCGCCGACGACGTCGCGTTTGGAGTGTTGCACGGCCCGATCGGCTTTCCGGTCGTTTTATCCAAATTCGCCGTTCGCGCTGACCCTGCGACCAAGATGCAGCGGATGCCCGCCGCCGGGTCAGCCAGAATCCTACTGTAATGTCAACTTGTTATATCGTAAACCGAAGGCCCCTGAGAGCGTCGGCTGGCGCCCGACGGCCGCCTTTAGTGAAGTGTTGTTTTGGCAACACCCGGCTGAAAACTGCATCGCGGAGTGTTCAAAATGCCTCTTTGTCGTTGCCTGTCGGAGGATGTGAGTTAGTGTGGGCGTGCGACGGAGGGGGGCATCCCCAGGTCGCCCCTTCCGGTCATTCCGGTGCCTAGGGGACAACGAAGGCAACGGAAAGGGCGGACGGTGAGGGGAGCTAAGGGGACCTTCCAGGGTGAGCAGCGCCCGAGGAGATCAATCCCTCCCACGACAACATATGGAGGTTGAGATGAAGATGGTGAAAAGTCTTCTCCTCGGGACGGCCGCGGGACTAGTTGCGGTCGCTGGGGCGCAAGCCGCCGACATGCCGGTCAAGGCAGCGCCGGTGCAATACGTGAAGATCTGCAGCCTTTACGGCGACGGCTTCTACTACATCCCGGGCACCGATATCTGCCTCAAGATCGGCGGATATGTTCGTGGTGAATATTTCTATAATTACGGCTCGAGCGGCACGAACGGCCCAATGGCGGGCGCTTCCGGCATGAAGGATCGGTTCGACGGGCACGACTTCCTGATGCGGACCCGCGCCTATGCCTGGTTCGACAGCCGGCAGCAGACCGAGTACGGGACCCTGCGCAGCTATCTCCAGATCGGTGTGAACTACGACAGTCCCAACGTCACGAGCACGAGCTTCAACGCCAACCGGGCGTTCATCCAGTTCGCCGGGTTCACGGTCGGCACGGCGCAGTCGTTCTACGACTTCTATTCGTCGCCAGCGAGCTCCTACTTTGGTCCGCCCTCGAGCGACACCGGCGACGGCGGCTTGAAGGTCTTCGCCTACACCGCGCAGTATGGCAACGGCTTCTCGGCGACGTTCTCGTTCGAGGAACCCCGCGTCATCGGCACGGCTCCGCTGAACGGCGGCGTTGTCAATACCCAACT
>Ga0310911_10000157_pt1 | contig 23618 bp, 16 predicted proteins | sample GREbulkMGHF170_FD_203532 | JGI IMG/M metagenome (GOLD analysis project Ga0310911, IMG submission 203532) | Lab enrichment of tropical soil microbial communities from Luquillo Experimental Forest, Puerto Rico - GRE.bulkMG.HF170 | ecosystem: Environmental > Terrestrial > Soil > Tropical forest >... | reverse complement strand
GAAGCATTCGAAGCAAGCATCAAGAAATGATGGATTGCAGGCTGCCCGTTTGGATGAGGTGACGAAGAAGGAGCGATGTCGCCTATTGGCACTTAGCAGAATTCTCAGCCGTGCCTCCCAATGTCCCGCTTTTGGAGTCAAAGCGGACATCAACGTGCGCCAATCCGATGTCTGCTTTTGACCCGAATGCGACATCGAGCGACCAGATTTGCTGTGATGCACAACGCAGCCCCCGACGATACGCTCCCCGAAAAGGGGCGGTCCATGCGGCGACGGAGTTCATCGGTCTCGTCGGTGGAGCGAAGGGGGCCAAGAAGAAGGCGAAGAGGAGTGATAACAAAGCAACAAAAAGAGGGAAGAAATAACTCCCGACAAATTGGGCGCTCTAAGGCGTAGGCAGGCGAACGAGCTAAGCTTTGATGGAGGGCATGCAATGAATGGGTGGACAACCAGTCGCGCGTTCGGGGATCCCGATCTGACTCCCGATAACTTCAGCAGTTTCAGCAAGCAGGAAATTTCGGCCGATACGGCGGCCAAAGGGCTTGCGCAACTAGAACCAATCCCATCTGTCAGGAGCACCACCCCGATGGAGTTATCTTCGGTGATCGGTGTCGACCTTGTGCAAAAAATCCAGAGCGCCGGCAAGATAATCTTTCATACCGTAGGTGATACCGGCGGAATTCACAGTCCGGAATTCCAGTTTGCCGTGGCTGACGCAATGGCCGCCGACCTCGCAAGCGGAGCCTCCTTCTGGTATCATCTAGGCGACGTAGTTTATTATTTCGGCCAGGAGCAATACTACTTCGAACAGTTCTACGATCCGTACCGCAATTACAACGCGCCCATCTTCGCCATTCCAGGCAATCACGACGGAGCCATCTACAAGGGCGAGACCGCTAAATCCCTAGACGCATTTGTTGCTAACTTCTGCACCAGCCAACCCACTCGAAGCCCGGATAGCCAGGGAGCGGTTCGAACCACCATGGATCAACCGGGTGTGTATTTCACTCTGAACGCTCCATTCGTCAAATTGATTGGTCTCTATTCGAATACAAGTGAGGGCGGCACCGAGGGGGTGATCGCGAATTCCAAGGTCGGCAACGCCCAGTCAAATTTCCTGAAGCAGCAGCTGGCTGCCGCAAAAGCCGAACGGGACAAGGGCCAATGGCGCGCGCTGATCATCGCGACCCATCATCCCCCATTTACAGGCAGCTCCTCGCATGTACCGAGTCCCACCATGCTGAAGCAGATCGACGAGGCCTGCAGTACAGCCGGTATTCAGCCGGATTTGCATCTCTCCGGCCACGCCCATCTGTACGAGCGATACACTCGAACGGTTGGCGGAAAGCAGATTCCCTATCTCGTAGCCGGAATGGGTGGCTACTACGATCTGCCGGGTTTGAAGCCGCCGAATCGTCGCCCGTCTTCGCCTAAGACTCCACTCTCCGGTACTGACGCGAGTGGGAATCCTCTCAGGCTGGAGGTCTACAACGATAGCACCTTCGGATTTTTGCGATTGACCATTTCGCCCACTTCGGTTGCCGGTGCGTTTGTGACCGTGGACCCAACGTCCGGTAAGAGCGGCGTTGGCGATAGTTTTACGGTCGACCTCCACGCCAACACCGTTTCCAGCAGTGGATCAGGCGGAACTTCCCGCCCATCTGCAGCGAAACGTGGCGCATCCTTTAAGGCCAAACAGGCGAGCCGACGCCCTGCCAAAAGCGCATCGAAGGCCGGTGCCAAGCCGCCGAAAGTGAAGTCTAAGTCCGCGAGAACTAGAGGCCGCTGAATCGGTCCAGTAGACACTCGTTTACCTGAAGAAGAATTCAGGCGCTGTTGTTAGTGACCAGGTAAGCCGGGGCGCGCATGGTGTGGATAAAGAGCACCAAGGCCTATCAATGATTGACAGCAAACTTCAGGAATTCGCCACGAGCGTGACCGCTTGAAGCCAGATCACCTTTGGTGATGTCCGTCGTTTTCAGGGTGGCTGTCTACCACCCGGCATCACCTGGCAAGGCGTATTGGCCTGGCCGCTTGGCGAGCGGTCAACTCAGCGCGCGATTGCTGCGATCAAGGAGATGGGCGTTTTGTCTGGCCAGCGGGTCGAGCGCAGAGAAGTCGGACCTCTTGGCGCGTTTGAGGCGCTGACTGACGATGAGCTGGAACGGGCGCTGGTCGAGCGTTTCAGTGCGTTGGGTTTAACGCCCGATGCAGGAAGTGATACGCGGCACTGAAATGCGTTTTGAACTTGAGTGTGGACCAGATACGCGATCCGTCGAAGGCATCATCGGATCAGTCACGATCGCTACCATTTAGCACGATCGATCCCGCAGGAGACACCGTCGGGCCAACTCGTCACATTCACAGTGTAAAAAACTTTGCTACTGGCCTCAATCTTCCCAAGTCCGTAAGTTAAGCTTAATAACTTTCGCCATGGCGTCTCTGTATGGGCAAGAACATTGTCATTTGCTGTGATGGCACCGGCAACCAGGTCGAAGGCAATCTGTCGAATGTCCTTAAGCTGTTTCGCACCTTGCATAAGAACGATGGGCAGCGTGTCTACTACAATCCGGGAATCGGCACGATCGGCACTGCCGATCCCTGGGCGAGGCTAACTCAGAACACGAAAGGCGTCTTCGAGCTCGCGACGGGATATGGCCTTGACGACGAGATTCTCAGCGCCTACCGGTTTCTTGGTGAGAATTATCAGAAGGACGATCGCGTCTTTTTGTTCGGATTTAGCCGCGGCGCCTACACGGTTCGCGCATTGGCTGGATTCATCCACATGATCGGGCTGTTGCCGCCCGATCAGCTCAACATCGCCCATTACGCTCTGAGCGCGTACAAGAAGGTTGGCGAACAGCACGATTTTCAATCGGGCTGGCACTTCGGTCATGTGACCGGAGCGCGATCGATCATCATCGACTTCGTTGGCGTATGGGACACGGTTGCCTCGATGATCGTGCCGCGTTGGGACCGTGGTATTCCCGTTCCCACGCTGCAGATGCTGCCCTACACGCGGACAAATCCCAGCGTGAAAGTTTTCCGCCACGCCAAGGCCCTCGACGAGCGGCGGCGAATGTTTCGGCTCAATCGATGGACGGAGCCACAAAGCTTCATCGCCAATCCTTTCGACAAGGCTGCGCCCACGGTCGATCAAGATATCAAGCAGGTTTGGTTCGCCGGCGTCCACGCCGATATTGGCGGCGGCTATCCGGAACAGGAGAGCGGTCTCTCGAAATTTCCGCTCAACTGGATGATCGACGAAGCCGTCACATACGGACTTGGAATCAATACGAGGACGCGGAACCATCTCGCCCTGGGACAGAACGATCCCGATGCGCGCGAGACTTTTGTCAAACCCGATGCAAAGGCGAAACTGCATATCTCCTTGACCGCGGCCTGGTGGCCGCTGGAATGGATTCCAAAAAGGGTCAAATATCAAGAATGGAAATGGCGTCTGAAGCTTGATGGCTTCTACATTCCCAAGGCCGAGCCACGACCCTTCAAGCTCATCGACCTGTACACTCACACTGAAATCGAAAAAACAGTCCCACGTGTCCATCGGTCGGTTTTCGATCGCATGGACATGATGCCGGACTACCGACCCATCAATTTGCTCCCCGAGCACATTGTAGAGCCGTGGCCGTATCAAAACGTTCTGCGCCCATAATGGTGACGAGGGCGTAACTCCAGCGGCTTGACGAGCGCGGCTATCTCGATCCTGATTGGGGCGGTGACTGCGCCGACGAGTGTGACGATCGAGACGCTCTTCGTGGATTCGCTGGCGAGACCAGATGTGAAGCTAGCAAGGCGTCAGGATTGCCTTCTACCGCCATTACAGATACGTCGATTGCAGCGACATTGCAGGCCGGGACATTTAACTGACCTTCGTGGCGTTCGTTGTTTCCCTCATATTACAGGGAACAATAAATCTGCGCGCTCAGTGTGCATGCTTTACAACATCGAAGGCGGAAGGAAGAACTCAACTCGCTTGTGTCGGATAAGATTCTTAAGCGTTTGATTTGGTACAACGGTCATGGGATCATCCAGTCTCACGCTGGCCGAGACGCTGAAGGCGACGTGGGAGGCCGGAATGTAAACCTATGCGCCAGGTCGTCCTGAGCAACACGGGCGCGGGGCTCGATTAATACATCGACCCCGCCTTCGGCATGGCGCGGAAGCAGGCCGAGCGGATCACAGGCGTAGGGAGGGTAAACGATAGAGCCTGTCATGCTTGACGAATTTTACATAAACGAACTTAAGGACATCGAGGGATTCACCCCGAAAGCATTTTGGGACTACAAGCAATGGACCAACGGCTACGGCACCAAGGCGCGATCGAAGACGGAAGTGATCGACAAGCCCGAAGGTGATCGCCGGCTGCGCCATGAAGTGGCTAAGATGGAAGCGAAGGTCGACAAGTTCGCGCCAAATCTTCCCCAGGGCACCCGCGCCGCCTTGATTTCGCTGAGCTACAATTCCGGCACGGCATGGATGTCCGCCGGACTCGGCAAAGCGGTGAAGGCGGGCGACCAAGAAGAGATCAAGAAGCGGTTCAAGATGTACAACAAGGCTGGCGGCAAAACCCTGGCCGGCCTGGTCAAGCGGCGCGCGCGCGAGGCCAAGTGGATCGGGCAGGACAAGCCTACAGCCGTCGCCTAAAGGGCGACGCCAATCTCGTCATAAGCATCAGCTTGCTCACAATGATTCCGGCCAAATGTTAGGCGCAAGATGCAGTCGTTCAGCCTTGCTGCCGTGGCTCCGTGCTGGCGACGGCTTTGCCATCTCGGGGTACGGTAATCTTGGATACTAATTGGTTGGCAAGTTAACACACTGTAGCCGCGCAGTGAGCGCCATGGCTGTCACGTATCGTGGCTTATATTTGGTGGGCAGTAAGCGTGCTCAAACTATCAGAGCCGTCCAAATCGTGGATTCGGCTGGCACGCATACTACGGTCCGGCTATCGGACTATGTTTCGCGCGGGATTGAGCCAAAATACAAAACGCTGCCATGGCAGGAAGACCTGGTGTCCAAGTCCGCCGATCCAAAGCCACGATCAAACTGACGCCCTACGTCGAGCGGCCGGCGATAGTCGCCGCAATCCGCCGCGCGGCTATTTTCCACGATGATCCGTAGGACGGGCTAAGAGTACCGGCGAGCGATGCCGGTCATTGGATACGCGCTCCAACGAGTCGTCCGAAACCTCGTAGGCAAAAATGTCGTTATCGCCTTTGTAGTCATGGGCGCTTTGAGCGACTATTTTTACATCCACCATCAAGGGGGTTTATCGGAAGAGCCTGTGGATGAGCGACGGCGGCCTGAAGTCCATGACGATCTCCCTCCGCCTGCTGCGTGAGGGACGCACAATCGACAGTGCTTTTCGCGCCGATCATGAACTTCGCGAAGTTCGAGCCGACGGCGGCTGGCTCTTCATCGGTCAGGGTCCTACGACTCCGCCGCTATGGGCGCCTTTCATAGGCCAATTCGCTCTAGGCTCCGCGCCCGTGTTGGCCACTCAAAGCTGCGCGGCCGTGTTGTTTGTGAACGTTACAACCGATGACGCGCCAACCGTCACACGCACCATGGCGCTGGCGTTCGGCACCGGTCATCATGCGCTTGATCCCGACGCTTTTGAACGCGGGTTTGGGCTCCGGGTTGCCCTGAATTCCGTCGCTCGATCCAGTCTTCGCACCCTAGACATGGCCACACTCGACGCGACCACGTTCTTGCGCCGCGTCCAGGCTAGCCGCGACGCCGATCTTGTCGGTTTTGGCATCGATATCGACCGAGATCTACTCACTCTTGTGGCCGGTCGCCCCAGGGATCTCGCATTCGCGCGCTCACTGGCCGGCCGGGATGCCTTGACCCTAAACACCCGAACGTCGTCGAGCGACGTGCAGGAAAAATGCAAGAAGGCACTCTCGCTGTACCGCGCCCAAGACTACAAGAAGGAATTCGCCTTCATCGACTACATTAGGCCCGTGCGGCAGCGCGACCTTCTCGCCCAGCTTGATGCGCTGGCGTTTGCCCAGCTTCGCACTTTAGTGGACGGTGGATCATCCGACCTGCATGTCGCCCTGCCGGACATTCTCGATCCCGACGAAAGTGTTGAGATCGGCTATTACGGGCTCGGACTTCGATCTGGCACCAAGCCGGCGCATGCGCAGCTTGCCATCGAGGACTACGTCGCTGAGCTGCAGGCGGGCGACTTCAGTCAGATTCCTGATATGGCAACATTACAGGCGAGTCACGAGGTTCGCGTTATCGTTGATGGCGAGGGCGACAAGAAACGTAAGCGAAAAATATATGAATGCTTCGTGCTCGAAGCCGATCACCAAGGCACAACGTACGTGCTATTCGGTGGCGACTGGTTCGCAGTCGATAGGGCCTTCTACACCTCCGTCGAAGCCGGCTTCAACAAGCTTATGGCAGCCAAGCCCTTTGTGGATTCAACTCGGGCGCCGAACGAGCGCGCGTTTATCGCTGAGCTAGATAACCACAAGCATCTCTTGAATTTAGATCAGGTAAAGCTCAATCCTCAAGGTATGCACGGTGCAAGTCTCGAACCGTGCGATTTCCTTTCGATCGATCGACAATTCATCCACTTGAAAGATGGACACGGATCGGCGCCGATCAGCCATCTCTGGAATCAGGGAGCGGTATCCGCTGAGGCATTCATTCGCGACGAAAAATTCCGAAAGGGCCTGCGCGCCGCAACAAAGCGCCGGCAGAAAAAATTCCAGAAGAAGGGTTTTGACAAAATACTGCCTGACGGACGTAGCAAGCCAATACCATCGGACTTCACCGTCGTGTTTGGAATCATGCGCGGTCGCTCTCGGCAATCCGCCACGATCAGTATTCCCTTTTTCAGCAAGATCAGCTTGCGTGCCGTCGCAGACCGCATCGAATTGATGGGATTTAAGGTTGAGGTTCATCTGATCGAAAAACTTAAGACTATTACCGAGCGCACACCCGTGGAGCGCCGGGCGGTCAAAGGCGATCGCGTCGGAAAGGTCACGAGAAGTCCTGGTTCCGCGAGAGCGCAAGAACAGCTAGGCGCAGGCCTGGCCAAGGGCGCTGGTTCGATTGCCCGTCGCGCCGCAAGGAGTTGAAGCGACCGCGCAGGGCTCTTGCGCTTGCTATTGTCTGAAGGCCGTTTACTCGCCCACACCGGGGGGATAACCGGCCGCGTGGCTGGCCTTGAGCAAACAACGCCTTGGAAATTCAGCCCACGATTTGCCCTGCGCCCGCATTTTCTTCGCTAGCGCCACAGTCTCGGGCTTGGTTTCAGCGCAGCTTATCGCTCGAAGCATCTGGCCCTCATAAGGCCTGTTGGCGGCAAGGCTGGCAGGTCCGGATCGCTGCCGAGGATGGGACAGTCACAGCGAAGCATTTTTGGTTGGTGGCTCTTAGCGGAACGGACCGCTTCTCGCTGTCAAGCGTATTACTCATAGCTAGATTGCAAATTATGCCGAATCTTATCGTCGGACGGCGCGGCCAAGCCCACAATTGTCTGTTTGAAGACGTCAAGTCATGCGTGTCGCGCTTAGCTGCATCGCAATAAGTTCCATTGCTGGCGCATCAATGCAAACCCAGATTTCTACTGTGATTCCGGCATGTTGTGTTGCCGGAGAAAGGACGAAACCCATGTTGTCACCCATCATCCGATACATTCGGGATTGGCAGCGATATGGGCGCGACGTGCAGGAACTTTCCCGTATGAGCGACCATGAACTGGCCGACATTGGGATCAGCCGCTGCGACATCCGCCGTATCGCCAGGGGGCAATCGCGCTAGAAAGCCGTCGAACGGCTACCGCGATAAGGCTGACCGGGTTCTGGCACGCCAAAGGCAACGGCCAGAACACGGATCAGATCTCCGGGAGATGGCCATGAATAAGAAGTTTAGGTTTGCGGCGCTAGGTTATCTGCTCTTGCTTGCTGCCCTTGGGTTTGCGCTAGACGCTAGCATCGTAGCTATGATCGTTGACTCTTAGTCGCGAAGCCGGAAGCAAAAACTCAGGCCCTTCAGCAAGGGCCAGCCGGTGCTGCTTTGGACGAGCCTTCGCTTGAACGCGACATTAGCGCGTCACAAAGCCCAAATTGGTTGCGGCGGTTGAGCGAAGCCCTGCGTCCTCCAAAAAGTAGGGGTCAGCGAGCCGTGCGAAATCTCCGGAGGCTACTTTCACTTCCAAAGATTTTTGAAACGACGGTGCCAATTCCGTGTGCGCACGGTCGATTGGATGGACCGATGACGCAAGTAGCTTTGCAGTGTCCGGGTATCGGTCCCTTTGTTTGCTAGAACGTAGCCGGTCGCGTGTCTAAGCATGTGGGGATGGACCTCAAACGGTATCTTGGCAACGACGCCGGCGCGTTCCTTTTGCAGGCCCGTGGCCGCCGCACCGTTCTTTGCCCGGCGTAAATGGAGAGTGGCAGTCTCAATCGTCGGCGCGGGCGTGAGATGATCGACCTACTCGCGGTGGAGGAGCCGAAGCGCCGACGAAGATACGGGCGGTGTCTTACGACGCAGCGATCGACCAGTTGTTCAAACGCATGCGGTCGTCCCATATTGAAGACGCCCATAGGCGCAGGATTGACAGCGAGTAAAGCCCAAGGGCTGCATTGAATTTGTTGCGGGCGTAACTACATATTGTGCATTAGGCCAAGCTGGGTGGCCGCCCCCATCCCCCGACACCCCTGGCCACTCAACTTAGAAGCCTAACGTTTGAGGTAACAGACTGCGTACAACCCCGAGCGCGTAACCGGCTCGGGGTTCTTTTTTGTGACGATTCGCGTCGTATTGCTATCAATTATTCTTGCTATTCTTGCAGGTCTGGGCCGCGCTATCGCCGTGGCCAGTTCTATTCAGTTGAAGGGTAACTCAGCGGGAGGCCATTGCACGGTCGCCAAGGATTCGGGGTTACACCGTTGCTGACGAATGCGTTGAGGTCGAGAGCGGCAGGGGCGCTGACAACCGAAAACATAATCCTACGAGACAGCGTCGAAGACTTCTAATCATGGCTCACTCCTTCGCGCGCCAGTTTCGCCTCGGCCTATAGCCTCAGCCAATCCGTGCATTGGATGATAAGAGCAAACAGCGGAAGTTGAGAAAGCAAAGATGCGGCAACGCACAAATTGACCATGACGTAAGTCACCGGAATTGCTGGCGGAGTCATAGGGCCGAACAGCCTTTCGACGAGCATTTTCCGCCTTTCGAGTCATGCGGTCGGCCAGAAAAGACCCCAATGCTTCTGCGGCCAGTTCTGGAACAGTAATCATGACCGCTCCCACTCAGAACAAGGCATCGTACCGGGATCCAAATTAGGTCAATGCCCCAAGAAAGCAGCTACCGAGTAGTTTGATGAAATGGCGTCGTCTCATTTGATGACCCAAAAATTATTCCGATCGGAGTAATAATCAATGTCCGCTGGAGGTCTATCCGGGTTAGACCGCAAGAAGGGGATCATCATTGCGGGTTGAGAAAAAACGTTTCCATCGTTCCTTTGTCCTTGACCACGATGGAGCCGCGGCGTTCGAAGCTAAAACGGTCGCCGAGCAGAGAGCGCGTCGCGGCGGAGACCTGAATGCGTCCAGGCAGCGAATGCGATTCCATGCGGCTCGCGGTATTAACCGTGTCGCCCCAGATATCGTAGGCGAATTTATGCGTGCCAATGACTCCGGCAACGATGGGACCGCTGTGGACGCCGATGCGCGCTTGAAGGTTTAAAGCGGTTGCCGCCGCGGTGTTGTTCACCGTTTCAAGCATCCGTGTCGCCAGTTCGGCAATGCGGACGGCGTGATCGGGTTGCGCCTCGGGAATCCCCGCGGCAACCATATAGGCGTCGCCGATGGTCTTGATCTTTTCCACGCCGTACGCCTCAGCCAAATGATCGAACTCGGCAAATATCCTGCCGAGAAAATCAATGATGCGGTCCGCCGGCATGTCCTGGCTGATCTTCGTAAAGCCGACTAGATCGCAAAACAGAATCGTCGCTGCCGAAATCCGATCGGCGATGACCGTCTCGCCGTTGCGCAGGCGGTTGACGATGCCTTGCGGCAAGATATTCAGCAGCAAAGCTTCCGAGCGGCGTTTCTGCTGCTCCAGGTCGGCGAACAACTTCTTTTCGCGGTCGTGTAACCATTTTTTCTCGAGCGACGCCCTGACACGCGCCCGCAACAGGACCGGATTGACTGGCTTGGGCAAATAATCTTCGGCGCCGGCCTCGATGCAGCGCACCACGCTGTCGAGTTCATCGAGCGCGGAAATCACGATCACCGGAATGTCGTTAGTCTGCTCGGCAGTCTTGAGACGGCGCAGCACCTCGAAGCCGCTCATTTCCGGCAGGATGAGATCGAGCAGAATGAGGTCGAATTCCCGGGTGGTGGCAAGGTGCAAGGCGGACGCCCCGTTCGCGGCGGTGACCACTTTGTGGCCGTTCTGTGTTAGCCGGCGCTCGAGCACGTCGCGAATGGACGCATTGTCGTCGACCACGAGAATCGAGCTCGATCGTATCGCCTCCGACAGCGTGCGGTTCGCCGGCAGTGGGGCGACCGCGCCCAATACATCTGCGACGATAGCGGCCTGCTTGATATGGCCGCAATCGCCCAAGCCATCAGCCGGCCCGCGGGCGAGAGCAACAATCGCGTCGATCTGGTCAAGAAGTCGATCGGCGTGGTCTTTGAGCTTCGCCAGGTCCGCTCGCAGCGGCTGCTCGCCGCGCTCGTCCATACCCTCAATCAAAAGCTCGCTATAGCCCTTGATGGCATTGAGCGGCGTTCGCAAATCGTGACGCAGACGCCGGTGGAGCGCTTCGGGCGTCTCGCCCCCCAGAGAATCCGACGACGAGACCTTGATGGTGCTGCTTACAAACGCGTTCAACTGCGCGCTCGCGCCGCGCATCCGGTCGAGATCGGGCAGCAGCGCATCAAGCCGCAATCGGCGCGCGTCCTCGATAATGATGTCGAGAAATTCCGCAATCGCCGTCGCCGGCGCCTGCACCTCCTGGCGCAGGTAGGCGGTCAGAGCGCGGCTGAGACGTTCGTTCGTTGCGGTCGTCGACAAAGTTCGCCATTACCTGCGGCAAGGGGAAGGCTAGTTTTTCGCTGCGCCAAGGAGCCTTTCAATCTTGCCGATGAGGCGCTCGATTTCCACCGGTTTGGTATCGTAGTCGTCGCAGCCGGCCTCGATGGCCTTTTCGCGGTCGCCGCTCATGGCGTGCGAGGTCAATCCGATGATTGGCACGCTCCTCGTGGCATCGTCCGCTTTGACGCGACGCGTCGCCTCCCAGCCGTCCAAGACCGGCAGACTCAGATCCATTAGGATGATGTCGGGCCGTTCGCTGACCGCAAGGTCGACGCCTTCTTGTCCGTTCACCGCGAAAATCACCTCAAAGCCGCGACGCGTGAGACGCCGTGACAGCATATCGCGGTTCATTTCGTTATCTTCGACCAGCAGAACCTTCGTCATCGCGGCGCTTCGCTCCGGCCTTTGTTGTCTTATCCATTGGCGCCTGCGGGCATACGCGCCGGCCGCCGCAGGGCTTCGCCGACGGCAGCGGCGATATCCAATCGCGACGCGGCACCCTTGGAGATGATCTTTTGCGCTTGCCGCAGCAGGCGCTCGCGCTCAGCCGCGGTAAGCTGTTTCGCGGTAATGACGATTACCGGAATGTCGCGCCAGTCCGCGCGCGCAGCGAGCGCATCGAGAACCTCGAAACCGTCCATCTCCGGCATCACCAAGTCGAGTAGGATCATGGCTGGCGCCGGATGCGCGCCGAGCCATGTCATCGCCTGACGGCCGTTAAACACTTCCGCCACTGCCAGGCCCATCTTTTCGATGCTCTGACAGATCAGCTCGCGCGCGCCGGCATCATCCTCGACGAGCAGGACCGGACCTTCGCGCCGCAGCAAGCGGTGCATCAGCGCACTCAATTGCGCGCGGTCGACCGGCTTGGTTAGCACCTCAACGGCGCCCAGCGACAGTCCGATGCCGCGTTCGGAAAGCACCGTGACCATAACCACCGGAATGTCGCGCAGTTGGGCGTCCGCCTTGAGCGCGGTCAAAACATCCCAGCCGTCCGGCTTGGGCATCAAAACGTCGAGCGTGATCGCATCCGGCCGCACCATACGCGCAAGATTGAGCGCCTCGGTGCCGCTCGCGGCATGAATGAGGCGGTATCCGGCGCCTTTCAGATTGGCCGTCAGCAGGTCGCGGGCGGCCGCATCGTCGTCGACGACCAGCACCGTGGTGGTATTTTCTACCTCGCCTGCGATTTGCGGGGCGTCGATGGATTTGACGTGCGGCTGGATCGTGGGACGATCCGGCAAGGTGATGGCGAAGGTCGAACCCTCGCCGGGCTTGCTCGCGACGGTGACGTCGCCGCCCAAGAGCTGGCAAAAGTTCCGCGTGATCACCAACCCAAGACCGGTGCCGCCGTATTTTTGGGATGTCGTCGTCTCCGCCTGGCTGAACGCTTGGAACAGACGGCCGAGCTGTTCTTCGCTCATGCCGATGCCGGTGTCGGAAATGGCAAAGCGTACGACGGCTCGGCCGTTTTGGATGCGCTCCGCCACCAGAGTGACGCGGCCGTTCTCCGTGAACTTGTTGGCGTTGCTGAGGATATTGAGCAAGCTCTGTTTGAGCTTGGTGCGGTCGGTGCGCATGCTGCCGAGATTGTCTGCCAAGCGGTACTCGACTGCATTGCCGTTCTTTTCCGCAAGCGGGACGATGATCGCGCGCACCTCTTCGAGCAGCGGAATGATCTCGACATCTTCGAGAAAAATATCCATACGGCCCGCCTCGACCTTCGACAGATCGAGGATATCGTTGATCAGACCGAGGAGGTGGCGACCCGCCCCCTCGATCTTCCTCAGGTCGGGAACGAGGTTGTCCTGTCCGAGATGGGTCACGTCCTCCTGAAGGATTTCGCTGTAGCCGATGATAGCGTTAAGCGGCGTGCGCAGCTCGTGGCTCATATTGGCGAGAAACTGCGACTTGGCGCGATTCGCCGTTTCCGCAGCATCGCGCGCGACCGCAATCTCATGCACGAGATTGTCCAACTCCGCTTCCCGGTGCTTGAGTTCGGTGATGTCCGCGTACGTCGCCACCACGCCGCCTTGCGTGGTGCGCCGCTCGCTGACGCGAATCCACCGCCCGTTCGATCGGTGCTGGAGGTGCGGAGCGCCTGGATTGCGATGCGCTGCCACTCGCTCGGCGATCCAGCGCTCGGGGTCGCTTTGCGCGTCTGCGATCAAGCCGTGGTTGGCGGCGTTTGCCACGATCGTTTGGAACGGCGTTCCGACCATCGGTGTTTCACGGCCATAGGAAAACATTTCCTTGTAACGCGTGTTGCAAACGGCGATCCTGTCGTCTGCATCGTAAAGCGAGAATCCTTCGGATATCGCCTCGATTGCTTCGGTGAGCGTCTGCTCCATGGCGCGCCGATCGATGATGTTTTTCCGAAACACCTCGATGGCCTCGACCATTCGGCCGATCTCGTCGCGGCGGTTGCGATGGCCGACCTCGACGTTGATCTCGCCGGCGGAAAGGCGTTGCATCGCATCGGTGACGGATTCTATGGGCCTTACTATGGATTGACCAACTATAATGGCGACAAAACCGCTGACCAGAAAACCGATGATCGTCACCAAAATAACGAGATTTTTGTTCACTTCGGCATCGGAATAGAGCCGATTGCTCAGACCGCGCGCGGTCTCCGATATTGCATTCGACAGATTTTGAAAGGTGTCGTCGACGGCCTTGAAGGTTTCATCGGTCTGACCGAGCATCATCGTCGCCATTGCCGCGTCGCTCTGACCGACGTCGACGGTGTCCTTGGCGTGTTCCTTGCAAATCTGCCACTGGCTCAAAAGCTTCTGCATGCTCTTGCCTTCGGAAGCAGACAAGTCCGGGCGCCGGGCAAGAGCGGCAATGCGGTAGGACAGCTTATCGAGGTCTGCGTTGATTTCCGCGTGCAATGGATCAAGCAAAGTGTGGCTCACGCCGTTGCTCGCCCAGGAAACGTAGCGAAATATTTTCATGTGCGTAGCGACAACAGCCTCGTTCGCCTGGCTGAATGCCTGCTGCTTCGGAGTGAGCTCGTTAGTAAGGATTCGCAGTCCCTCGGCCGATCGCGTCGAGGTCAAATAGGCATTCGCTCCCAGAGCCAACAGGCAAATCAGCAACAGCACCGATGCGATCGATGCCTTTATCTGGATCGACAGATTGTTGAAGATACCGACAACGAACCGCAGACCAGCGGCGATCTGCGCAGGCTTTTTGTGCTCGGGCGATGCGGCGACGCCGCCTACGCTCGTCATTAGCGGTAGATCCCGACTCCTACGAAGTACTTGTCGCCGAGCTTTTCGACGTAGCTCGACTTGTCTTCAATCTTGTTCGTCTGCGGAGTTGGCCACTTGTAATCGACCCACCCGCTTCCGGGTCCTTTGACGAGGTCGATCATCTCGCGGATCAGATAGTTTCCGTCCTGATCCTTGATATCGATGAGATTTTTGCCGATCAGCGCTGGGCGCGCGCCGTGCGCGACGCATACACCGGACAGGTCGTAAATGAACGGATACAGGTCGCGATCGTGGAACGCTTTGGTGGACGGGTCCGACACCGCTTTGAAAGTGGCGGCTGCGCCCTCTTCGCTGAACATGTCTTCGACGCGCTGCACCATCGCGACCGCCTCATCCTTCGAACCATGCTGAGGCGGGTCGGCGCGCAACGGAATGATCGACACCGCAAAAATGATCGACAGCGCTAAAAGGAGGGCGCTGGCTATGCGCATCGCGATCCTCCCCTCGATTTCGGGGCCTTTTCCGCAGAAAAAAGCCCATTATGGCCAATCTATAGCACAATTTGCGCCCGGCGATAAGCTTGCCGCCGCACCACGAGCTTCACTCCGGCAGTATAGAAAATATCAGATTTTCGGATTAGGGCTGTTACCTACGTCACACACCAAACGGAAGCCACCGATGTCCGCTTTGGGTCAAAAGCAGACATTCCGGCTGGTCCGAGCGATGTCCGCTATTCACCCAAAAGCGGACATGGAGGAGTACTCGTCGAATGTCCGCTTTGTGCCAAAAGCAGACATTCTGCGCTGCGGCAGAGACCGGCGCTATTCGATCATCTCGTAGGCGCGGGCGAGCCGCCTCGGTGGCGGTTTAGTATTGTCCTTCGAGCGGCAGCCCGAAGACGAACTGACCGTACATCGACATAACGGCGTCGAAGTTGAGACTGATATGGTGGTTGATCGCGGCCACGTCGCGCCAAGCGCGCTGCAGTGGATGGCTATGTTGCAGGCAGCGGCCGCCGGCGGCGTCGAAGATCAGGTCTGTCGCCGTCTTAGCCTCATTCGCGATAAATGATTGGGTGCGCCTACTGAGAAGCCGAATTGCCATCGACGACTTGCCATCATGTCGAACCTGGAGTTCCGCGGCGTCGACCGCGTGCCGCGCCACCAGCCGGCAGGCGTCGATGCGCGCCGCCGCCTCACCGACGCGTTTCTGGACAGTCTGGAAGTCGGCGATTTTCTTGCCACCGAGCACGACGGCTCCGTGAGTCTGGCGCACCTTGTTTTCGTCGATGAACCGTTCTAATGAGCCAGAGGCGGCCCCGACCGCTGGCATCGCGAGGACAAAAGCCAAGCCGGTCAACAGTGATATACGATAGAGTGGGTTTTTGTTCGATTCTGCGCCCGGTGCGGTGCTGCCGACGGCGTCGGAAAATCGCAAAACCCTGTAGTCCGGGACGAACGCATTATTGACGATCAAGTCAAAGCTTCCCGTTCCGGCAAGACCCACAGGACGCCAGCTTTCCCAATCGATCTGGTAGTCGGCCTTTGGGACCAAGGTGAAACCGGGCACTGGTCGGCCTTCTGGCCCTATCGGCAACATCGCACCGCAGAGATTCCATGCCGCCCCGGGCGACCAGCTGGAAAACGGAAATCGCCCCGAGAGCAGATAGCCTCCCTCGACCAACGTCGCCTTGCCGATTGGTGCGTAGGAGCCTGATATGAATGTCCCCGAGTCTTGGCCCCACAATTCTTCCTGCGCCCTTTTCGGAAACAATCCGCCGAGCCAGTTGTGCCCCATGTAGAGACCACATACCCAGGCGGACGATGCGCAGACCTTTCCGATCGAGAAACTGGTCTCAAGTAAGGCTGAGAAACCCATTTCGTATCCGCCGTAGGCCGCCGGCAGCAAAGTTTTATGAAGGCCGGTCTCCCGAAACTGCTCAACAGCTTCGTCCGACATACGGCAGTCAGCTTCACATCGGGCCGCCCGGTCAGCAAAATCGGGAACCAGGGCATGTCCGCGCGCGATGAGATCTTCGTAAGCTGGGGCTTCGACGAAAGCAGTCGCAAGGCTCATGGCGTTTCTCCGAGGTCAGGGAGCCAAGCGGCCCATCAGTTCGATTGTTGCTTTTGAAAAGCTTTGGTCAGCAAACAACAACACAAGCGTGGCGAGAGTGATGATAAACCACACTAAAAGGATCGTTATCGCGGTCTGCGTTTGAGCTTGCGTCGCCTTACGCTTGCGTTCCGATACTACGCCCAAATCTGTTGGCATGATCAGCCACCCCTAAGCTGATTTCCATCATAGTTTCAGATCACAGCCAAAGCTGTTACGTCGGTCACACTAAAAGCGCGACGGAGATAGAAGTATGCTTGGCAATTTGTTGGGGGCGAGCGAAGCTTCTCCAGGCCCTGCTTATTGTTTGTCCTACTACCCAGTACCACGGCTGAGCTTCACTCACTTCCAGAATATTTATTTGCCGGGTGATATACGAAAATGTCCGGTGTTCGAGGTAAAGTGGAACCGAATTTAAATTGGCATTGGCCGCGCTGAAAGGGCGCCTTCTGGTGTGGTGTCGCTATGTCGCTCGCCTTCTTGACCGTCAGAAACATCACCGCGCGACCAGTCGTCCTTAAATTGAAGCGGCCGGTTATCGCGAGGATTGCCACCATCGCCGAGTGGCCTCTCATACTCATCGATCTGCTAACCGAAGAAGGCATTGTCGGGCGCAGCTATTTGGAGCCCTACCTAATAAAGTCTATGCGCTACCTGCTGCCGGCGCTCAACGATCTCAGCGCGATGTTTAAAGGCCGTCGTGTCGCGCCAATCGAGCTTTTTGAAGCGGCCCGGAAATCGCTTCACTTCGTTGGTTACGAAGGTTTGTCGATGATTGCTGCCTCTGGCCTTGATATGGCGGCCTGGGATGCACTCGCCAAGGCGGCGAACCTGCCGCTCTGCGTGCTGCTCGGCGGGTCCATCGGGCCTGTCAAATCGTACAACAGCAATGGTCTTTGGTTGAAGGAACCAGATGCTGTCGCTGAGGAAGCACTTGAGTTGAGAGACGAAGGCGGATTCAGGGGGCTCAAGCTGCGTCTGGGTCGCGTGCGAGTATCCGATGATCTTGCGACTCTTGATGCAGTGCGTAAGGCCGTGGGTGAGGAGATGCACCTAATGGTCGATTTCAACCAGGGACTCGATCTCGCCGAGGCGCTACGGCGATGCCATATGATCGACGAGCATGGCCTCACCTGGATCGAAGAGCCAATCGTTTACGACAATCTCGACGGCTATGCGCAGCTTGCAGCCGAGCTAAAAACTCCGCTCCAAATCGGAGAGAATTTCTATGGGCCACGAGAGATGCACAAGGCACTTCAAAAAAAGGCCTGCGATTTGGTGATGCCGGACTTCATGCGCATCGGCGGCGTGACCGGTTGGATGCGAGCGGCTGCCATCGCCGGCGCGGCAGGAATACCAGTATCGACTCACCTCTACCCAGAGGTCGCCGCCCACATGATGCGCGTCACGGAGACAGCGCACTGGCTAGAGTGGCAAGACTGGGCCGATCCAATTCTCCAGAGGCCCTACGAAATCAAGGACGGGCTTCTGCATATACCCGATGTGCCGGGAATTGGACTCGAATGGAACGAGGGAGCGATCGAAGCCCACCTACCTTGAACGCGCTACTGGCCCGACTGGGTCAATCCCGAGATGTCCGCTTTTGGGGATAAAGCAATGGGGTCCGAGCGTCATTTTGCGTGGCAATATCCTCAGGATCGAATGTCCGCTTTGGGTGGTGGTCTCAAGCGGTCGACGCAACACTTTTTCTCAGATGCAAGAGATGGAGTGGAGAGGCGGTGGGTCGAAGATATGTTCGAGGTTTCAATGCGGTGTGGCCGAGGAGGAGTTGAGGAACCGCTGGCGGTGCGCATTCGCAGCTCGACCGAGTGGCTCGGCAACTCAATGAACGGTCGCGCGAGGCTTTGCGCTTCGAAACCCGAGCCGAACGAGATTCAATGCTTGTGTTGCATCGACCGATTGAGCCGACAGTCAAAAGCAGACATTGATAGGTGTCCAGGCGATGTCCGCTTTACCCCCAAAAGCGGACATGGTTCGGCACCGTCGTGATGTCCGCCTTGTGCCAAAAGCAGACATTCTGCACTGCGCAGTGCGCGCGAGCCTTCGGTTGGGTTAAGCGAACCGTCTGACCCCGTTCTGCTCATGAAGATCGAACCGCACCAGCGTCTCGGTTGCCTCCTCGTCCCAAGAAGGCAGCCAAGTGAAAGCGAGTACGCGCGGACGTTCGATGATCCGATGGACGCCTTCGACCCATTCCCATACCGCTCGCAGTGATTAGGCCATGACGATTCGGACACCCGCATCGCCGTTAAGCAGCCGCTTGAGATGGAAGCTGGCAAGTCGATCCGATGGCTGCTTGCCCACATGTGCCGCAAAAGCCGCCAAGGCGCCCGGATCACGTGTTTTCAGCTTAATAAAGGCATCCACATAGCTCGTAGCAGGACCGTTGGCATGTTCAGAACGCAGTGGCTCGAATACCGTCAATGCTTCTGTTTTGCCCCGAAGCACAAGATCACCTACTGGGCGGCCAAGAAAATCCGGGACCTTTTCTGCAACAGACGCGCTGACACAAATCCGAGTACCAAGCTGCTTGTTGGCCGCTTCAAGACGAGCAGCAACATTGATCGTGTCGCCATAGGCGGTGTAGTCGAAGAAGCGTTGGCCGCCAAAATTGCCGACAATCGCCGGCCCAGCATGGACGCCAATACGCGTCACGCCGAGCGCGATCCCCCTTTTAAGACAGTGTTCGCGGAATGCCTCAGCGTGCTTGTCTAGCGCCAGGGCGCAAGCGACGGCGCGAGCCGCGTGGTCCGGCTGTTCGCCAGGAGCGCCAAACAGGACGTGCAGGGCGTCGCCGACGATTTTGGCTACGGTCCCATCGTGCGCAAACACAATGTCCGTCATTCCCGTGAGGTACTCATTGAGCAGCGGCCCCAGCACCTCGGGTTCAAGCGTCTCGACGAGAGCAGTAAAACTCGTAATGTCGGTAAAAAGTGTGGCGATCCCGCGCCATTGACCGCCAAGGTCGATGGCGTTGGAGTCGTTGGCAAGCCGTTGCGCCAGATTCGGCGAAAAATATCGCGACAATGACGCATGCGCCCGTTCGGCTGCGGCTTGTCGCTGCCGGGCATCACGCAGAAAGTTGACGTGCTTGAGCGTCTTGGCGATCGTGGTGTCCAGATCAACAAAATCGATCGGCTTAGTAACGAAATCGAACGCGCCTCGGTTCATTGCCGTTCGGATATTGGCCATATCCCCATAAGCTGAGACAACGATGGTCGAGACGTTTTCCTCGGCCTCCTGCAATTTCTGCAACAGTGTCAGGCCGTCCATCCGCGGCATATTGATATCAGTGACCACTAGATCGATGCCGCCGTTCGCTTTCAAAGCGGTTAAGGCTTCGACCCCATCGCGGGCGAATAGAAAGCTGATGTCGCCATCTCGGATCCGTTGACGAAACTTCTGAAGGACGAGCGCCTCTACGTCCGGCTCGTCATCAACGACCAGAATCCGTGGGGTCATGCAGCGCGTTCGACTCTTGTCTCGATCTCATTACGCAGCAGTGCAAAATCGATCGGCTTAGTCAGCAGCGCCTCAGCTCCGGCTTCGAGCGCTTTCCGTTTGGTATTCGCATCGCCATAGGCGGTGATCATGATGATCGGCACGTTCGGCCGTAAAGTTCTAGCCTTGGGCAGAAGTTCAAGGCCGGTCATCCCCGGCATATTGATGTCCGACAGGATCAGGATCAATGAGACACCTTCCGTGTCACTGATGCGCTGCAATGCTGCCGGAGCAGACTGGGCAAATTCCATCACAAACCGCTCGGCGCGAAGGTCGCGCCGGAATTGCTGACGAAACAGGATTTCGACATCAGGTTCATCATCGACCACGAGAATGAGAAGGTTCACGCTCGCCCCCTGCCTTTCGGCAATCTATGCTGCGGTCCGAGGTAGAATGATCCTGATCTCGGTGAATTCACCAGGCTTAGTATCGACCTCGATCAACCCCGCATGCTGCTTGACAACAATGTCGTGACTGATTGAAAGCCCAAGACCGGTTCCTTCCCCAGCCGGTTTAGTGGTGAAGAAGGGAGTGAACACCTTTTCCTTCACCTCGGGCGGAATCCCAATACCATTGTCCCGAATCTTGATCTCCACGCGGTCGCCAAGGCTTTTGGTCGCGGCCGTAATGGTTGGCTCGAACCCATTGCCGCCCGCCTGGCTTTGGCGCTTAATTGCTGCATAGAAGCCGTTTGAGATTACGTTCAGCAGCACCCGCGTGATTTCTTGAGGAAAGACGTCGACTTCACCGGCTGCTGGGTCGAACGATCGCTCCAAGGTGATATTTAAGCCCTGCTTCTCCGCCCGAGCGCCGTGATAGGCGAGATTGAGGCTTTCCTCCACGAGTGCATTGAGATCGACATAGCGGTGCTTATCTGAGATCTGGCGCGAATGCAGAAGCATATCCTTCACGATCGAGTCTGCACGCTTGCCATGGTGCACGATTTTGCCAAGGTTGCCCTGTAACGTGGCCAACAGATCATGAATTTCAGTGCGCTTCTCATCGTTGAACTCTTGGGATTTGATGGCTTCCTGCAGTTCAACGGCTAACTCAATTGAGAGGCCTGAGAAGTTATTGACGAAATTAAGCGGGTTTTTGATCTCGTGTGCGATGCCGGCGGTCAGTTGGCCAAGTGATGCAAGCTTCTTGGTCTGGACCAGACGATCTTGCATATCCCGCAATTCTTCCAAAGAACTGGTGAGTTCGAGCGTACGAGCCTCCAGGGATTCGTTCGCAAGTTGCAACGCCGCCTTGGCGCGTTTTTGTTCGGTAATTTCCTCAGCTGCGACATTGATGCCGAGAATAGCGCCATCTTCACCCTTCAGCGGATGCCAGTAGGTAATCCACACGCGCTCCGCGTTACTCCCGTCCGGTCGTTGGCCATTGACCTCTATGCCCATGATTGGCTCTCCGGTCCTCAAAATCGCCTGGACGAGCGATTCGACCTGGTTCGCAACCTGCGGGACGGTATTTCGCACTGACTTGCCGATATGATCGGCAATCGAGATGCCGCAGATCTCTGTCAGGCGGTGATTGATTTGCCGATAGCGGCAATCGGGAGTGAGAAAAGCAAGCCCGATCGGAGCGTTCTCGTACAGCAGCCGCAATTCCGTCAGCGCCTCCTGCAGCCGCGCGCCGCTCGCCACGAGCGCGGTCTCGTGCAGACGTCGTTCGGCAAACAGCGCAACAAGTACGAATACGCAAAACGACACGGCCAGGATGCTCGTCTGTGCGCCCAGAACGCGCTCGGAGATCGGCAAGCTGGCGTCGCCGAAAAAGCCGATGCTGAATGTTGTCGTCAAAACGATTGTGAGTGCACTGATGAAGGCAGCCGTGGCTGCAAAGACCGGATGGCAGCGGGCCGCCAACCACAACAGCATTGGAAACAGCAGTGCAACCGGGACGACAGTCCCCCAAAATCCGTGCGGCAGAAAAATGACGAACCCATTCAGGATGACAAGCGGGACGAGTGCGGCGACGCCTTCCACAAATCCGCGCCGCGATGGCGGCTGGCGTGTGGCCGAAGCGAACTCAATGATTAGTGGTGCGACCGTGATGATTCCAAGGGCATCGGAAGCGAACCAATGCTGCCAAATAGTCAGAATCGGCGCGTTCGGGCTGTGAAAGAATAGGAACCCGGCAGTTCCGCCAATTCCCGAGACCGCGGTCGCAACGATCGCGCACACCAGCATTCCCAGCACGTGGCTTAGCTTGCCGAGATTGAAACCCAATCCGAAGTAGCGCTCGATCAGCCACGCTGTCAGCAATGCTTCGCCCGCGTTGCACAGGCCGAAGACCACCGCGCTGAAAAGAGTCCGATCACCCATCAAGTTGGCAACAATGGTCGCGGCCATCGCGCCGACGGCGACCGGCAAGCGCGCACGCGGTCCAAGCGCAATGAGAACACCGGAGGCAACGCCGGAAGCCGGCCAAAACACGGCCACGCCGTCAGGTTTGGTGAGAAGAAGAAGACTTAGCCGTGCCGCAAGGAAGTATACGATGCCGACTGCAGCGGCCAGCCCGATTGAACGAGCCCACTGCCGTGTCGAACCAGCGTCGGTGTACTGTCGGCTGTAGTCAGCAACATCGGCCGGGACAGCCGCAGCCAGCGTCTCATCCACGAAAATCACCCCATCGAAGAGTCAGCCGAATACCATGGAGTTCGAGCGGCCAAATGACAGCCACACCTCAAACAAACGCGATGAAATCGCGCAGCCTCGATCCCCAAGGCTCCCCGTCCCGGAGGAAATAACCCCGCATTTGCGGCAATCTCGCGACATCCCGTCGGCGGTGAGATTATGGGCGAGCACGTGGAGAAACCGACGATCGACCAGGACCGGTGAGTGCAAATCGCGATCCGCCCACTTGCGATCTTCTTTATGTCCGCTTTACCCCCAAAACCGGACATTCGTCAGCGTAGTGATTTAATGAGTTTCAAGAGTTCGATCGTTTCTCTAGAGCGTACGCCGTGCCTGTAATTCCCGTTCGGCCGTCCTTCTGGCGCACCCCCCGCCAGCACCATGCATCCGGCACAGCCGCTAGCCTAGCACCGCCGGCGCGCGACAGCGCCGAATGCGGGGTTGATCTACTTCACATGGTGAAGATCGACATTGCGGTGCTGTGACGTCACGCGTCGGAGGATGAGCTGAGATCTTCTCAAGGATTTCGATGTCTCAGCCTGCAGCTTGATGATCTCGCTTGCCAACTGATCTTGACGAGCGGCGAGCTGCTCGACGGTTTGTTGTTCAGCTGCAAGCCGCTGCTCCACCGTCTGTCTTACCGCGGCGATGTCCGCCTCTAACTGCTGCACCTTCTCCGTCTCCGGCACGGACGACTGAACAGCAGTGCTTTCGGCACCGGCCCGGGGCTGCGTCCAGCCAAGCTGCTGCGCCCAATTCGCGATCATCTGCCGGGTCTCCGGTGACCAGCCAAGTTCCGGAGCCCATGTTGCGATTAACTGCTTGGTTGCCGCGCCGTAAGATTGCCAAGCCAAGACGACTGCAGCACCAATACAAATCGCGATCAGGTAGCGGGCGAATCCTCGCGCGCCTCGCTTTTGCACCTCGTTTTCAATTGCTAGGAGACGATGACGAATTATCGTTCGTTCCGAAGCCTCGTCGTCGAGGTCCTGACGGCTCTGCGAAAGCAGGTTTTCCACTTCCTCCGGAAGAGGGCGTG
>Ga0310911_10000133_pt1 | contig 25072 bp, 21 predicted proteins | sample GREbulkMGHF170_FD_203532 | JGI IMG/M metagenome (GOLD analysis project Ga0310911, IMG submission 203532) | Lab enrichment of tropical soil microbial communities from Luquillo Experimental Forest, Puerto Rico - GRE.bulkMG.HF170 | ecosystem: Environmental > Terrestrial > Soil > Tropical forest >... | reverse complement strand
TCCGACGGTGTCCACCACCACCCGGAAGAACTCGTTGAGCAGGTGGACCACCTCGGCGGGCGGTCGCGTCGCGGCCAGCTGGGTGGAGCCGACCAGGTCCACGAACAGCACCGCGACGTCGCGCTCCTGCCCGCCCAACTCGGTGCCGCGCTCCAGGGCCCGGCGGGCCACGTCTTCGCCGACGTAGCGACCGAACAGGTCACGCAGGCGCTGCCGCTCCGACAGGTCACGGACCATGTCGTTGAAGCCGGCTTGCAGCAAGCCCAGCTCGCTGGCGTCATAGATCTGCATGTGCGCGTTGTAGTTACCGCGCTGCACCTCGGACAGCGCCCAGCGCAGCTGACGCAGCGGGTCGGCAATCGACATGGCCACAAGCAGGGTGCTGACCAGCCCGATGCCCAGCGCCGCCAACGCCAGCAGCAAGATGGGATTGAACAATATCTCGGGTGTGGCATGCAGCCAGGAAATCTTGTCGGCCACCACGGCGAGAACGATGGCCAGCAGCGGCACGGCGGTGGACAGCATCCAACTCAGCATCTGCCGCAAGATGACGCCGGGCGCCTTGACGTTCTCGGGCACACCGCCGCGCAGGGCCGCGACGGCCACGGGCCGCAGCACCCGCTCGGACTGCAGGTAGCCGATGATCCCGGTCGCCGTGGCGCCCAGTGCGTTGGCGACCATGACGACGGGCGCCGCGTGCTTGGCCACCGACCAGCTGGCGACGATGAACACAACGCTGCCGATCAACCAGGCCCCCATGCTGGTTAGCGTGCGGTAGAACGGCATCCGCAATGCGCGGCTGCGGGCCAGTTCGGTGGCGGCCGGATCGGCGTCGGCCAGCAGATTGTCGCCGCGCTGCCACCGGAAAACCGGCATCAGCAGTTTGAGGTTGAGCAGGATTCCGGCGAGGAACAGGGTGATGACGACGCAGACGAAGATCGCCAGGTTGACCGGCGGCAGGTCCTGCAACTGGATGCGGTCCTGGGGCGGCAGCCCGTAGCGCAGGAAGCCCAGCACGAAAAGGCCGCCGATGATGTCGGCCTGCAGCATGCTCAGCGAGAACAGCGGCCAGGGCGTACGCACCACCCATCGGACGAATGCGCTGATCCGCCCGGGTAGTGCCGCCTCGGTTGCCACCAACCCACCGTATCGGGCGACGCCGACTTGGCGGAAAACCAAAGGCACCCGGCAAGTCGCCCGGAGCTGGCTAAACGCCCGGGAATGTAACGGAATCGTCCCAATACGGTGGCCGATCGGTATCCGTCGGCAGGTGTCACTACTGTTGCCCGTGATGTCCGGGGTGTTTACGCGGCTGGTAGGCCAAGAGCCGGTGGTGGCCGAGCTGCTCGCCGCCGCCCGGGCCGCCCGCGGTGATTCGGGTCACAGGGACGCCGGCGACGGGACTATGACACATGCGTGGCTCATCACCGGCCCACCGGGTTCCGGGCGATCGATCGCGGCCGTGTGTTTCGCGGCCGCGCTGCAATGCACTTCGGATTCCCAAGACGGTGGCGGCCCTGGGTGCGGGCGCTGCCGGGCCTGCACGACGACGATGGCCGGTACCCACGCCGACGTGCGCCGGGTGATTCCCGAGGGGCTGTCCATCGGCGTGGACGAGATGCGCGCGATCGTGCAGATCGCATCGCGGCGTCCGACCACCGGACACTGGCAGATCGTGGTGGTCGAGGACGCCGACCGGTTGACCGAGGGTGCGGCGAACGCGTTGCTGAAGGTTGTCGAGGAACCGCCTCCGTCGACGGTCTTCCTGCTGTGCGCGCCGTCGGTGGATCCCGAGGACATCGCGGTCACCCTGCGATCGCGGTGCCGGCACGTCGCGCTGGTGACCCCGCCGACGGAGGCGATCGCACGCGTGCTGGTCGACAGCGATGGCCTGCCCGCCGATACGGCGAACTGGGCGGCGTCGGTCAGCGGTGGTCACATAGGGCGGGCGCGGCGGCTGGCCACCGACGACGAGGCCCGCCAGCGACGGGAGCGGGCGCTGCGATTGGTGCGCGATGCCGCCACCCCGTCGCGGGCCTACGCGGCCGCCGAAGAATTGGTGGCCGCGGCCGAAGCCGAGGCGGTCGTGCTGACCGCGGACCGTGCCGAGGCCGAGACCGAAGAGCTGCGGATCGCGCTCGGGGCCGGCGGCACCGGTAAGGGCACCGCCGGGGCCATGCGGGGTGCCACGGGTGCGATCAAGGACCTCGAACGCCGGCAGAAGTCTCGTCAGACGCGGGCGTCGCGCGATGCCCTGGACCGGGCCCTGATCGACCTGGCGACCTATTTTCGGGATGCGCTGGTGGTATCGGCGCACGCCGGGGCGGTGCGGGCCAACCATCCGGATATGGCCGACCGGGTGGCCGCGCTGGCCACCCACGCCTCGCCCGAGCGATTGCTGCGCTGCATCGAGGCGGTACTTCAGTGCCGCGAGGCGCTGGCAGTCAACGTCAAACCCAAGTTCGCCGTCGACGCCATGGTCGCCACCATCGGCCGGGAGCTGCGCGATTGAAGTTGGGTCGGTCGCCGGCGCTGCCGTAGACTCGTGCCGCCCGGACCAAGGGTGTGCCGCCTTAGCTCAGTCGGTAGAGCGATTCACTCGTAATGAATAGGTCGGGGGTTCGATTCCCCCAGGCGGCTCCATTTACCAGCGGATATGCTCCTGGATGGCTCCGCTGCGCCCGGCAAAATCCGGTCCACTTGATACTTTCCTGATACTTTCATCCGCCACATTCCCCCGCGAAGCGATCCAGCGTGCTCCGGACGTCCGGGCCGCGCGTATGACGCTGTAGGTAGTGCGCCTCGGTCGTGGACAGCTTGGAGTGGCTGAGCTGCTGCTGCGTCAGCGCCGGGCCGAGATCGTCACGAACGACCGTCGCCACGGTCCGACGGAACGAGTGCGGGGTTACCCACCGCAGCTCGTCGGGCAATGCCGCGCGGAGTGCGCGCCGCATGTTGGCCAGCGACATCCAGCCGCCGTCACGGTTGGCGAACACCGGCCCCTCGGGGCCTGTCTCCCCGAGCAGCGCAGTGAACGCCTCAACCCCGAACCGCGGCAGCACCACAGTGTGCGCCGGGGCGTCACCCTTACGCGCCTCCTGGCGGTGTAGCGGACGCCCGGCGACCCGCTGGTGATCAATCAGGGTCCCCCCGCGACAGTGACCGTGGGCGGATCCGCCAGCAGATCCACATCGGACCATCTGATGGCCAGCACTTCACTCGGCCGCGCGCCGGTGGCGGCGAGCACGTCGACGAACGCCGGCAGCAGCCGGCCCGGCTTGGGGCCGCCGTAACCCTCACGGTGCGCGTAAGCCTGGACCGCCCCCCGTACCCGTTCGAACTCGGCCGGGGTCATCGCCCGCGCAGGCTTGCGGCGAACCTTCGCGGTTTTTGTCTCGATGATCGGATTAACCGCCAGGACGTCGAACCGAATAGCCATCGAGAACATTCCCCGCAAAATAATCCGCAGATAGCCGGCCTGTGACGGCGTCGCGGCCGCGACAGCCTGAATATGCGCGTTCGCACGTGACGTCGGAAGCTCAGCCACCCGCAGCGCGCCGAGCTGGCCGGCGCCATGCTTCGCCCAGACCTGGCGGTACTGGCCGACGGTCTGGGGCTTCATTCCGTCTTCAAATGCCTTAGCCTCGATTCACCGATGGGCTGACGGGGTTGGGGCTTGATCATTTTTGATCTTGATTTCTGGTCGTGGGTATCGGGAATCTGCTGGTGATCACGACGCTACGCTGTTGAACGGCTTACCAGCAGTCGACTGCACTGGAGAGAGAAACTGCACCATCGCCTACACGGTCCAGCAGCCAATGGGAGGACTCTGGGCTAAAGAGGGGGTCGCGGATCTGCAGTTGGTCGAGCCCACACGGCAGATATGGAAAGCACTGCTTACTGATCCCCAATTCCAGAGCGGCACCATCAGGGTAAGAGGTCCGGTAACCGCTATCGGAGGGAAAGCCGAGACTGGCGTCTATTACTTACTGACATGCGACCGCGACACCGCATCACATATCGACTGGAACAACGTGGATGGCAAAGGTATCCGCACTTTGTGCGACTACCAAGCCCAGACCCAGGGGCTTCCCGGCTACACCAGGCCCGGCGCCGCCAGTTGACTAAGCGGCATCGACAAGCCGCACCGCGAAGAGCCGCCACTAATCGCAGCTCGTCGTCGATGGTCTCGATGTCGCGCATTCACGGCGGTGGGGCTGCCACTCCGTTTCGGCGAAAGGCAGTAAACGACGACCGAAGGCCGCCTAGGATTCTTACTGGTCTGACGGCTGGAGGACGGTCGGGCTAGTGACAACCAGGGGCTAGCTGGGAGGTGGACCGACATGTCGTATGTGATCGCGGCGCCGACGATCTGGCGGCGGTCATCGACCGGCAACTGGCCCATCTCCTTGCCGATGACATCCGCGATGTAATCGGGTCCGGTACGTGTAGGTCTTGCCGTCGCGGCCGGTGATCGTGGCGGTGTGATCTCCGTCGACCCCTCGTCGGTGTCGTCCTGGGCGATCACCCACGTCTGAGTGCGGCGGCGCCGGTGCCTGCTGTAGCGGGTTCGGCACCGACTCCGGTGCTCGCCGGGTGGGTGCGCGACGGGGTGGCGGCCGTTGGTGGTCCCTCGCGTTGTCCTCTGCAACCTGTGCCGCGAATAACGCGCTGGAGAGGTCGTTGAACAACCGGACACGGTTACGAGTCACGCTGCCCACCCGGGTCGTCAGAGACCAGCATGTCGACCGGTACCGGTCGTCGTACATGGTCAGCGTGGGGTCGCCGTCGTATTCGCCCACGTTGAAGACGCAAACGATGTAGGTGCGGTTGCCGCTGTCTGCGGAGTACTGCTCGTCGTGGTCCTTGACCCACTGAAGTTCCATGAGGGGTGGGTGGTTCCTCTCGGTGGTGTTGTGGCCGGTGGTTTAGCGGAGTGTCTGACAATCACAGCGCAGCGCTGGGCGGTAGTCCAAAGTTATTCCGATTCTCCCGTACAGCACTGCGCATACAACAACATCTGACGGCTAACCGCACGACACCGACACCGACACCGGCCGAGCCGACCGCCCCCTACGCCATGTCCGCGAAAACCGCGGTGCTCAGCAACGTCAACGCGAAACGGCCCGCCCCGAGGAGAGCAGCGGCGGCCCGATCAACGATTCAGACGCGGACTAGGGCAATCTGGTTCCGCGTCACCAACGACTGGAACCGGCCGAACTGCTTGACAGCTGTGAATCCTGGTCTTATTCGTCCCGGTGCCGTTGAGGTAGAGGCGATGTAGCCGATCGATGAGAACCTCTGCCTCTTGTATGTCTCGGCGCAGCTCGGCGGCTTCCATCCGCGCCGCGCGGCCCCTCCTGCCGGCGACATCCTGGCATTCCACCCAGGCTAACCGCGTGGTCATATCGTGCAGTTGATGCCGCAAGGCGCGGACCAACTCCACGGCCTGGGCGGCATCGCAGTATCCCATGTCGAAATAGTCGCATTCCAGCGCCTTTCACGGGGGGGAAGTCCGATAAACTGTGCCAAATCAAACCTTTGTCTTGGTATGGTGTCCTTCGAGAGCACCTGTTGCCTTGATTGAAGGGGCCGGCCCGTCACTCCCGGGGAGACGGGCTGGCCCCGGCTGGTTGATGGCCGCCCGCTCCCCAGGTCCGAGGCTGAGCCTCCACTTTCCTGATACAAACGCCCGCAAGTCTGCCCGGATTACGGCAACTCGTAACGGACGCTCGATTACGTATCTAGTTGGGCCGCAATACTTTCGCGGACGCCAATGGACGAAAGAAACGGCGTCGAATACGCGAATAGGTCGGGGGTTCGATTCCCCCGGGCGGCTCCCGGGCGGCTCCATTTACCAGCGGATATGGAAGCCGACTGGCATAGGGTCGGAGTGACCCATCCCACAAAAAACCGGGGCCCGGACGGGCAAATGGTTCGTCCGCACTAGGGAAACAGCGAGCACGGGAAGGGCCCGCACTGCGGAGGAGGCGGCGCTGGAGGGTTATCGCCGTCCCAGACATCGCTAGGAGTGCCATCAGTCAAAGGAACATTGCCCTGGTGGTAATAGACGTAATACCAGGTGTGGCAGACCCCTTTGTCCCAAGTCAGATCCCTTCCCGCCGGGTACCAGGGATTTTTGAGGGGTTGTCCTGGGCACCAATGATACGGGCCGGAGACCGCCTGGGCGGTACCTGCCAGCCCCAAAGCGGCCACCGCGAGACCGCCCGATAGCAGTGCTCCCGCAAAGATTTGCTTCAGGGTGCCGGAGATGTCCATCGCGGCTTCTTTCTGCTCTGCTCAAGCCGCAGCGTAGTGCCGACCGCATGCGGGATTCTTGCGTGTCCGGGCCGCGGGGCTTGTGACAGTGGGAGACGCCGACTGCCGAACAACCTAGGCAGGTTCGACGAAACCGACCGGTCCGGAGGCGAGGCACAACGCCAGCGCGGTGGTGTTGGCTCGAACGGTGATCGCATCTCCAGCGCCCGGCAGCCGGACAAATACCCGGTTGAGTCCCGGATGCACCGGAACCTTTACCTCGGGCCCGTCGGTTAGCGACAACGTCATCGAGCCGTCGCTGTTTGCCAGGTAATTGAGTTCGGCGGTCCAATCGGCGGGCAGCAGCGGCCCGTCGAGGCTCATCCGCGCCGGTTTGTCCGGTTGCACGAAATAGCCGCACCTCGGCATGGGCCCGGGAGCGATGGTGCGGATCCAGCTCACCCTCGCGTTGACCAGCCGGCCCGAACTGTCGAGCATGCGCAATTGCGTTGTCGCCGTTGCAAATTCGGGTCTATCGCGCAACAGGGTGAACATGTGGCTGGCCAGGTTTTCCGGCGCGGCCACCCGTTGCAGCACCAGCGGATCGACCTCCTGGTCCAGCAGCGGTGCGTCCGAGGTCGCGCGTGCGGCGGCCAGGCTCGCCCGAGCGTTCTGCAGGTAGGGCTGTGCGGGGTTGTCTCGCCAGCTGGTCAGAAACGTCGCCGTCGAGTACAGGCTGCTGGCCGCGAACGCCACCGCCAAACCCGCCGTCGCAACGGCGCGTTTCGGCGAGGCGTCCAGCCAACGCGCCGCGGCCGGTCGGTTCGGGGCGCACAACGCGACGGCCGCCAGCAATGCCAGCACGACGACGAGATCCGGCAGATAGCGCAAGGTCTGGGCGAGTTCCAGGGCGGTCTGCTTCGACGACCGCATCAGATAGATCGGCACCTGGCAGGCGACGGTGTAACCGGCCGCGGTCAACCACACCGGCCCGATGCGTTGTTTTCGGATCAGCGACAGCGCAAGCACCCCGAACAGGACTACCCAGCCGAGCGCCATCACCAATGGCGGGGGCGTGGCCCACGGCGAGGCCGGCGCCCACCGGTCCCAGTGCCACGGTCCCCCGGCCAGCCCCGGCACGATGCCGTGGGTGATCGAACGCCACAGCAGATCCCACGTCATCGACAGGTCGGAACTCCACCGCCGCTGATTGACCACGGCCAAATAGAGCGCGACCCAGCCGAGGGTCAACGCCAGCGTCGCGATCCACAACCGCACACCCGCTCGCCACACCGTCCGCAACGGCGCCTGATCTCCCTGCACGTGGCACAGCAGCGCGGCCACGGCGAAGGCGACGAACGGAATCACCGCGGCCTTCTCGAAGAACAGCAGCCCGCCGAGGTAGACCAGCACGCCGGTCACCGCGTAGCGCTGGCTGCCCGTGCGGACCAACAGGATCGCGTCGGCGCACACCCAGGCCAGCGCCGCCAGCATCGGCAACGAGTTCAGCGCCGCCGCCCACCACGCGAACCCGGGTATGCCCAACGGTGTGAACAGCGCGAACGTCAACGGGATCAGCAGCACGGGACGCCAACCCAGGATGACGTACAACGCGCGCGCGAGGGCCAGCGAGGCCAGCAACTGCAACACCACCAGGCTGATCGCCGGCCCCGTCCAGCCCAGTGGCGCCAGCCGCACGATGGCGCCGCCGAGCAGGAAGGCGGCCGGCATCAGGTGGCCGTCGTGGTCATCGAACAGGTATGACGGCGACAGCAGGCTGTGGGTGCCCGCCTTTCCGATGAGGATCAGGTCGTCCCAGTAGAAGTAGCCACCGAACGCCAGCACCGCGCGTATCCCCAGCTGCACCGTGATGAGCGCGGCGGCGACCAGGGCTACCGAAGGTACGCGGGTCGTGCGGTCGGCCCGCCGGTATGGTGGGCCGGTGCGTGCACTGGTTACCGGGGCGGCCGGTTTCATCGGGTCGACGCTAGTCGACCGTCTGCTGGCCGACGGTCACGCGGTCGTAGGACTGGACAATTTCGCCACCGGCCGCGCCACCAACCTCGAGCACGTGGCCGACAATCCCGCGCACGTCTTCGTCGAGGCGGACATCGTGACCGCCGATCTGCCCGCCATCCTCGACGAGCACCGGCCGGAGGTGGTGTTCCACCTGGCGGCGCAAATCGACGTGCGGCATTCGGTGGCCGACCCGCAATTCGACGCTGCGGTCAACGTCATCGGCACGGTCCGCCTGGCCGAAGCGGCGCGCCTCACGGGGGTCCGCAAAATCGTGAACACGTCCTCGGGGGGATCCGTCTACGGCACCCCGCCGCGGTACCCGACCCCCGAGACCGTGCCCACCGACCCGGCGTCGCCGTACGCCGCGGGCAAAGTGGCGGGCGAGATCTACCTGAACACCTTTCGGCACCTGTACGGCCTGGACTGCTCGCACATCGCACCCGCCAACGTCTATGGCCCCCGCCAGGATCCGCACGGCGAGGCGGGTGTGGTGGCGATCTTCGCCCAGGGGCTGCTGTCGGGTAAGGCCACGAAGGTGTTCGGCGACGGCACCAACACCCGCGACTACGTGTACGTCGACGACGTGGTGGACGCTTTCATCAAGGCCTCCGGGGATGCGGGCGGCGGGCAGCGTTTCAACATAGGCACGGGAATGGAAACCTCTGACCGCCAACTGCATTCGGCGGTCGCCGCGGCCGTCGGGGGGCCCGACGACCCGGAGTTTCATCCGCCGCGCCTCGGCGATCTGAAGCGGTCCTGCCTCGACATCGGTTTGGCCGAAAGGGTTTTGGGCTGGCGCCCGCGAGTCCAGCTGGACGACGGAGTGCGCCGCACCGTGGAGTACTTCCGGCACGCGCACAGCGGCTGACCCGGCGCCGAACGTGCAGTAGCTACACGTTCGACGCCTCTTCGGGCTTCTGCGCGCCCTCGAGCGCGACGGCGCGAGCGAGTCGCGCGTAGCGCAACTCCAAGTCCTTGAACCGCATGTACGTGCTCAGTGTGGTGAAGCTGAACGCCATGATCAGCGCGTAGAGCATCAGGTCGGTGCCGCGGCGCACCCCGAACCAGTGCGCGACAACCGTCGTGTCGTCGGGCCGGAGAACGGCATAGATGCCGCCCAGGACGAACAAGATATATCCGACCTTGACCCACGCCCGAGACCGCGCATTTCTGCGGGACCGCAGCAAATAGACCAGCAGCGCGACGATCGAGCCGATCAGCAGCACCTGGATCCAGTTCATCTTTCAGTCCTTTTCATCTCGGCATCCTCCCGCGCAGGAACCCGTCGAAGATGATGTTGACGCCGTTGAGCAGGGGCTGCCCCTTCGACTTCGAGTATTCGGTGTACAGCACCTCGACCGGTTGTTCGACCACGCGCCAATGATTTTCGGCGATCAACATGACGAACTCGTTGGCGTGACTCATGCCGCTCATCCTGATGTCCAGCCCGTCGGCGACCTTCTTGTTGAACACCCGCAGCCCATTGTTGGTGTCGGTCAAGCCAAGTCGGCGACCGCTGGGGCTCAGCCGCGTGGCGGTCTGCAGCACGATCCGTTTCAGAAACGGCGGCCGGCTGCCACCTTGGTCCTTGCTGAACCGGGTCCCGATGACGACGTCCACGTCACCCGCGCAGAGCCGGTCGATCATCGCGGCCACGTCTTTGACACGATGCTGGCCGTCGGCGTCGAACGTGGCGAAGACCCGCGCGCCGGGCTGCTTGCGGGCGTATTCGACACCTGTTTGGATCGCCGCACCCTGACCCAAGTTGATGGGATGGCGCACCAGGTGAGCCCCGGCCCGCCTGGCGATCTCGCCGGTGCCGTCGGTGCTGCCGTCGTCCACGCAGACGACGTGGTCGAAGACCGAGCGCACATCGGCGATCACCTCACCGATGACGGCGGCTTCGTTGAAGGCGGGGATGACGATCCAGACGTCCGGGTAATGCGTTTCAGTGTCCATTCAAGCCCACAAAATACACGCAATTAGCTGGTCAAGCGTCCGGCACGCGCCAGGGCCAACAGATGGACCCCGATTCCCACCAGCGGACCGCACAACAGGGCGACCACGGTGCGGGTCTCCAGTGGCAGCGGCAACAACAGCAACAGTCCCGCCGCGACCGTCGCCCCCACCCAGCCCAGCGAATAGGCCCGATGCAGCGCGGCCGCCACCGTAGCGGCACCGGTGAGTGTCAGCAGGGCGATGGTCACCGCGGCCGCCGTCAGCCATGCCAGCAGCGCGCCGCTGGCCTGGTACTGCGGCCCGAAGGCGACCCGCAGCAACCATGGGCCCACGACCGCCGCCGCCAGCACTCCGACCGCGCCGATGCCGCCGATGATTGCCGCCGGCGCTGTCAGGGCCCGCAGCCGATCGCTGCGTTTGTCGACGAAATGAGCGATGAGATTGCCTTGCATGGCCGTGAGCGGCACCAGTAGGGGCGCGCGAGTCAACATCACGGCCACGATGATCACGCCGCCTTGCGCCCCGAGCTGATCGCTGGTCAGCTTCAACAACACGGGAAATCCCATCACCAGGATCGCGCTGGCACCGGCCGCGGTGATGGAATGGGCGACGCCCCGCAGGAAGGTCGCTGTGCCGCCCGGCGTCAGCAGGCGTGCCGTGGCGCGTGCCGTGGGCGAGGCCGCCAGCATGATCAGCCAGGCCGTCGAGCCCGCCACGGTCGCCCACAAGTACCCGGTCAGGCCCCACGCGGTCATGAACGTCGCCGCGGCGACCGCCACCCGGCTGACCGCGTCGGTCACCATCAGCGCCCCGTACTGGGTCCACTGATTGGTCCCGGCCAGCATGCCCATCAGGGTGGTGTTCAGGCAAAACCCGGCCAGCCCAACGCTGAGCAGGCCCACCGACAGCCAGCGTGCGTCGACGAATACCCGCCCGCTCCACAACGGAGAGCTGGCCGCGATCACGGCGGCCGCGGCAACGCCGACCATCGCGGCGACGCGCAGCGGATGGGTGCGCCCCCCCGTCGCCACGTCGACGTACTGCGTCGAGCGAACCTCGCGAGTCGCCTCTTGCAGGAGGCCGGTAGTAGCACCGGCGACCAGGCCGAACGCCCCCCAGAACACCCCGAATACCGAAAAGCCGCTCGGAGCCAGGTCGCGAGCGGCCAGATAGATCACCGCGTACCCGCACAACGCGGTCAGCGCGGTCGCGGTGCCAACTCGGGCCAGACTGCCACGCGCGACCGGCCCGCTGGAGGATTCGATTTCGGTCACCGGGGCAGCGCTGTCGTTCGACTGACCCGATGCATCGCCACAATTTGAAGATAGTAAGTGTGCGCGTACCGACGGCCCGCATCCGCGTCGTGGTTCGTTACTGTGAGCGGCTGTCGGGAAGGATCAATGGCCGCATTCCGCACCTTCGGGATTTCGCTGTTTATCACCGTGGCCGCCCTTGCCGCCGGCTACGCGCATGGCGGCCCGAACGCCCTGTTTTTGCTGCTGGTGCTGGCCGTCCTCGAGGTGTCGCTGTCATTCGACAACGCCATCATCAACGCCGCGATCCTGAAGCGGATGAGCCCGTTTTGGCGGCAGATGTTCCTGACGATCGGGATTCTCATCGCCGTATTCGGCATGCGGCTGGTCTTCCCCTTGGTCATCGTTTGGGCCAGCGCGGGCATCGACCCGGTACGCGCGATGAAGTTGGCGCTGCATCCGCCGCCGGACGGCGCGCTGGACTTCCCGGACGGCTCGCCCAGCTACGAAAAGCTGATCACCTCCGCCCACCCGCAGATCGCGGCATTCGGCGGGATCTTCCTGTTGATGCTGTTCTTGGACTTCATCGTTCACGACCGAGACACCAAGTGGCTCAAGTGGATCGAGGTTCCGTTCGCCCGCATCGGGCGGCTCGGTCAGGTGCCGGTGGTGGTGGCCCTCGTTGCGCTGATGCTCGTCGGCGCGCTGTTGACGCACTCCAGCGACGAGCGTGCGAGGGTGCTGACCGCCGGACTGCTGGGCCTCGTCACGTATCTCGTCGTCAACGGTTTGAGCCGGGCGTTCCGGCCGCCGGACGTCGAGGCGGTGACGGCCTGCAAGTCGGCCGGCAAGGCGGTCGGCAAGGCCGGTCTGACCCTGTTTCTCTACCTCGAGGTTCTCGACGCCGCCTTCTCCTTCGACGGGGTCACCGGCGCCTTCGCGATCACTTCGGACCCGATCATCATCGCGCTTGGTCTGGGACTGGTGGGTTCGATGTTCGTCCGGTCGATCACCATCTATTTGGTCAAGCAGGAAGCGCTGGAACGTTACGTGTACCTGGAACACGGCGCGCACTGGGCGATCGGTGTGCTGGCCGTGATCATGCTGTTCTCCATCGACGGGCGGTTCCAAGTCCCCGAGGCGGTGACTGCGTCGGTGGGTGTGGTCTTCATCGGGGCGGCGCTGGGCTGGAGCGTGTTGCGCAACCGGCGCCACGCCCGGGCCAGCGCCTGACGGTTATGCCTCGATCTGGCCCGCGATGCGCCGTTCGATGCTGGCCCGCGCCGGGGCCGGCAGCACGATCAGCCCGTCGAGCTCCTTCTGCGCCCGCGCGTAGGCGTTCTGTCGTTCCTCACGCGTAGCCGCCTCGTCTTGCGCCAGGTGCAGCAGGTGCTGGGCGCGTGCCAGCCGTTGTTGATCGTCTTCCGAAAAGTCGCTGCGGCGTCGGCGAATCGCCTCGGCTTCGGCGACCTCGAACGCGCTGATGTACTCGTGGACGGCATCGCGGTATTCCAGCTGCGCGCTCCGATCGCCGGCGAGGTCGTCGGGCGGGTCCGGCCGCAGCAGGTCCGCGCGCCGTTTGGCCTTGTGAAACGCGATGGTCAGCGGATCGCGCATATCGGTCATCATCGGGAAGTCCAGCAATTTGGCGACATCGAATTCATAGTCGAACCACCGCGCGTCGGTACGGTTATGCGCCGCAATGAGTTTGGAGAGCTCTCGGCGGGAGTTGTCCGCGTTGGCTCGCTTCCGCCCGGACGCTTCGGCCACGGCGATCTTGGCTTGCTGCTTCAACCGGTAACGCTCGAGCCGTCGGTCGGCCCGACGCTCGTTCGCGGCAGCGATCACCCTCAGGCCCGTGCCGATGGCGCCGCCCAGTGGGAAAATCAGCCACCAGAAGCCGGCGGCAAAATGCAGCATCGGGGTCACATCGCCAGGATGCCACCGAGACGCGGGGTGCGTTTACGCCAGGAGCGTTAGTGCCCGGTGGCCTTGAACCGTTCCACCGAGCGCTGCACCTCCGCTTCGGCTTCGGCGCGGTCAACCCAGTTGGCGGTCTTGACGAACTTGCCCGGCTCCAGGGCCTTGTACTGCGAGAAAAAGTGCTTGATCACGTCCAGTTCGAATTCCGGAACATCCCCGATGTCTTGGACGTGGTCCCATCGATGGTCACCGGCCGGAACGCACAACACCTTGTCGTCGCCGCCGTGCTCGTCGACCATCTTGAACATTCCCACCGGACGCGCCTCCACGATCACGCCGGGGAACAGCGGCTCCGGCAGCAGCACAAGCGCGTCCAGCGGGTCGCCGTCTTCACCGAGGGTGTCGTCGATGAAGCCGTAATCGGTGGGGTAGGCCATCGAGGTGTACAGATAGCGGTCCAAACGCACCCGGCCCGTCTCGTGATCGACCTCGTACTTGTTCCGCTGGCCTTTCGGAATTTCGATGGTCACGTCGAATTGCACCGCGTCGGCTCCTTCGCGAGGGGTTGGTCTGAGCTGGGCTGGATTAGTCAGTCGCGTCGCGCATCCACCCTAGTCGAGGGGTATTGCGGCCGGTTGGGCAGAATGGGTTCAAACAGTCAGGAGAGTGATGGGCCCTACTCGCTGGCGGAAATCCACCCAAGCGCTCATCGGGTTGGCCGTGCTGGTGTTCGTCGCCGCGGTGGTGGCGGCGGCAGCGTTTTTCACCACGGGCGGGCACGGCGCCGGCGCCGCGCACCCCCCCGTGCCGCCTCCGCACCCGCCGACGGTCAAGCCGGGGATGATCCCGGTCGCTGACACCGCCGAGACACCCAGCCCCGGAGGGGTGGCGGCCACGCTCGCGCCCGCGGCGGCCGATCCCAATCTGGGCAGGCTGGGTGGTCGGATCACCGACGCGATGACCGGACAAGAGCTTTGGCAGGTGGCCGACGACCTGCCGCTGCTGCCGGCGTCGACCAACAAAGCGCTGACCGCGGCCGCGGCGTTGCTGACGTTGGACCGTCAGGCCCGCATCAGCACCCGCGTGGTGGCCGGCGGCCCGAATGCTCAGGGGCCGGTCGTGCTGGTGGGTGCCGGGGATCCGACGCTGTCGGCGGCTCCGCCCAACGTGGACACCTGGTACCCGGGCGCCCCACGCATCAGTGACCTCGTCGAACAGATTCGGCGCAGCGGCGTTACGCCGACCGCGGTGCAGGTGGACACCTCGGCGTTCACTGGACCGACGATGGCGCAGGGCTGGGACCCGGGCGACGTTGACAACGGCGACATTGCGCCGATCGAGTCGGCGATGATCGACGCCGGCCGTATACAGCCGACCACCGTCGACTCACGACGGTCCAAGACCCCGGCGCTGGATGCCGGGCGGGAGCTGGCCAAGGGCCTCGGCCTGGATCCCGGCACGGTGACGATCGCGACGGCGCCGTCCGGCGCTCGCCAGCTGGCCGTGGTGCAGTCTGCGCCGTTGGTACAGCGGCTGTCCGAGATGATGGACCACTCCGACAACGTGATGGCCGAGTGCATCGCCCGGGAGGTGGCTGCGGCGATCAACCGGCCGCGGAGTTTCGCCGGGGCGGTCGACGCGGTGACCAACCGGTTGAGCACCGCGCACGTCGACACCACCGGTGCCGCGCTCCTGGATTCCAGCGGGCTTTCGGTGGACGACCGGCTGACGGCCAAGACGCTCGACGGTGTGGTGCAGGCGGCCGCGGGGCCTGATCAGCCGTCGTTGCGGGCGCTGCTGGATCTGCTTCCGATCGCCGGCGGCAGCGGGACGCTGTCCGAGCGCTTCCTGGACCCGGCCACCAACCAGGGCCCGGCCGGCTGGCTGCGTGCCAAGACCGGTTCGTTGACCGCCGTCAACTCGCTGGTCGGGGTGCTCACCGACCGCAGCGGACGGGTGCTCACGTTCGCCTTCATCTCCAACGCCGCCGGCCCGAACGGCCGCAACGCCATGGATGCACTGGCCACCAAGCTCTGGTCATGTGGGTGCACATGACCTCATCGTCGAATCTGACCATCGGCACCGCCGTTGACTGGCGATTCGCCGCGACCGTCGGCCAGCGGCTGGCCAGGCCCGGGCCGGCGTCCAGCGACTACACCCGCCGCCAGGTGATCGACGAACTGACGAGTGCCGCCGCGAAAGCCGAACCGCCGGTGCGGGACGTGACGGGCCTGGTCACCAACGGCGCGGTCCCGCCGGCCCGCATCGTCGACCGCCCTGAGTGGATCGGCGCCGCGGCCGAGTCGATGCGGGTGATGACCAACGGAAGCGAAAAGCCGCGTGGGTTTATCACCGGCCGCATCACCGGCGCGCAAACCGGCGCCGTGTTGGCGTTCGTGTCTTCCGGGATCCTCGGCCAGTACGATCCGTTCGCCTCGGAAAAAGAAGGGGCCAAAGAGGGCTGCCTCCTGCTCGTGTACCCGAATGTCCTCGCCGTCGAGCGTCAGCTTCGCGTCGACCCTTCCGATTTCCGGTTGTGGGTCTGCCTGCACGAGGTGACCCATCGCGTGCAGTTCACCGCCAACCCGTGGTTGGCCGATTACATGTCGCAGGCGCTGGGACTGCTGACCCAGGACGCCGGCGAAGACATCGGCCAGGTGATCAGCCGGCTCGCCGACTTCGTCCGCAACCTCGGTAACGACTCATCCGCGACGGACGCCAATGCGTCGGGGATCCTCGGCCTGGTGCGCGCCGTGCAGTCCGAGGCGCAGCGCAACGCCCTGGATCAGCTGCTGGTGCTCGGCACGCTGCTGGAGGGCCACGCCGAGCACGTGATGGACGCGGTCGGCCCGATCGTGGTGCCCTCGGTGGCCACCATCCGCCGTCGATTCGACGAGCGTCGCCACCGCAAGCAACCGCCGCTGCAGCGGCTGCTGCGCGCACTGCTGGGGCTCGACGCCAAGCTGAGCCAATACACCCGCGGCAAGGTGTTCGTCGACGACGTGGTGGGCCGGGTCGGAATGGAGCGGTTCAACACCATCTGGTCGGGCCCCGACACGCTGCCGCTCCCCGCCGAAATCGAAGACCCCCGGCGATGGATCGACCGGGTGCTGTAGGGCAGCTGCGCACGGCTGTCGAGGCGTTCGCCACGGCCTATCTCGTCACCGACGAGCGGTGGTGCGTGGCGCTGTCCGGCGGCCCGGACTCACTAGCGCTCACCGCGGTCGCGGCCCCGCTGCGGCCCACCACCGCGCTGATCGTCGATCACGGCCTGCAGCCCGGCTCGGCCGGCGTCGCCGAGGCCGCGCGGAAGCAGGCGACCGCGTTGGGATGTGTTGACGCACAGGTGCTTTGCGTGCAGGTGGGCAATGACGGTGGGCCCGAGGCCGCGGCGCGCGCCGCACGCTACGCTGCGCTGGGCCGGTGCCGCGACGGCGGCCCGGTGCTGTTGGCCCACACGCTTGACGATCAGGCGGAGACGGTGCTGCTGGGCCTGGGCCGGGGCTCCGGTCCCCGGTCGATCGCCGGGATGCGCCCGCACGATCCACCGTGGTGCCGGCCGTTGTTGGGGGTGCGGCGTGCCGTGACCCACGCCGCGTGCCGGGAGCTGGGCCTGACCGCGTGGCAGGATCCGCACAACACCGACCGCCGGTTCACCCGAACCCGGCTGCGCCTGGAGGTCCTGCCGCTGCTCGAGGACGTGCTCGGCGGCGGAGTGGCAGAGGCGCTGGCCCGCACCGCGACGGCGCTGCGCGAGGACGGCGACCTGATCGACGCGCTCGCCGCGCGGGCGCTGCCCGAGGTGACGGCGGGCTCGGGGCTGTCGGCCCAAGGCCTGGCCGCCCTGCCCGGCCCGGTTCGACGCCGGGTGATCCGGGGTTGGCTACTCGCCGGCGGCGCGATCGGGCTGACCGACAAGCAGATCCGCGGCGTGGACATCCTCGTCACCGCCTGGCGCGGGCAGGGTGGGGTGGCGGTGGGCTCCGCATTGCGCGGCGAACGATTGCTGGCGGGGCGGCGCGACGGCGTACTCACCTTGAGGCGGGAGCCTGTGTAAATCGCGGCTGCCGTTGGTTTTTCGCCCGCTGACGTGGCACTCTGTGGTCGTGGCGCAGATCCACTCGGCGATCACCCCCGCTCAGCCCGCTGAGTTGTACCCGGGGGATATCAAGTCGGTGCTACTCACCGCGGAGCAGATCCAGGCCCGCATCGCCGAACTGGGCCAGGAAATCGGTGATCACTACCGCGAGCTGTCAGCTAAGACCGGCCAGGATCTGCTGTTGATCACCGTGCTCAAGGGTGCGGTGATGTTCGTCACCGATCTGGCGCGCGCGATTCCGGTGCCGACCCAGTTCGAATTCATGGCTGTCAGCTCCTACGGATCCGCGACATCTTCGTCGGGTGTGGTGCGGATCATGAAGGACTTGGACCGCGACATACACGACCGCGACGTGCTGATCGTCGAGGACGTCGTCGACTCCGGTTTGACCCTGTCCTGGCTACTGCGCAACCTGAAGACCCGGCACCCGCGTTCGCTGCGGGTGTGCACGCTGCTGCGCAAGCCCGACGCGATGCGCGCCAAGGTCGAGATCGCCCACGTGGGCTTCGACATTCCCAACGACTTCGTCGTGGGCTACGGCCTGGATTACGACGAGCGCTACCGCGACCTGTCGTACATCGGAACCCTGGACCCCAGGGTCTACGAGCAGTAGCCGAGCCCTAGTCGAGCTCCCACACCGCGGTCACCGAGAAGCTCACGGTCTGCTGGCCGGGTTCCAGCGGGACCGCGGCCGCGCTGCGGGGCGGCGCCGGCGGCCCGCCGCCCAGGGGCGCGTTACCGGAAGCCTCCGAAATGGACAGCACCCTGCCCAGCCGCATGCCGGACAACTGGGCGTACTGGTCGGCACGGCCCTTGGCGTCGTTGAACGCACGCGCACGGGCATCCTTGACCAGCTGCGAGTCATCGTCGAAGGAGTAGCTGACCGAGCTGATCCGGGTAGCGTCGCCGCCGGTGCTCACGATCAGAGCCAGCAAGCGCGATGCGGCGTCGGTCGGGTGGATCTTCACCCGGATCGCGTTGGTGGCCCGGTAGCCCGTGATTGTGCCGGTGCCGTCGTTGTACTGCGGCTGCAGGGTGACCGTGGTGGTGCTGATGTACTTGCGGTCCAGGCCCGCCTCGACGAGCGCATTGATCACGGTCTGCTGGCGATCGTTGGTCTGGTTCATCGCGGCGGTGACGTCGGGTGCGGTGAACTCGATGCCGGCGTCGACGGTCAACGTGTCCGGGATGCCTTGGACCTGACCTGAGCCGACGACGGTCACTTGGCGCGGATTCGCCCCCGGCGATGCCCCATTCGGCTTGTCACAAGCCGACAGCGCGGCGACGGTCAGCCCGGCGGCGGCCAGGGCAATCGACCTGCGAACCAACCATGGGGCGCGCGTTGCGATCGGCATGTTCTGGACCCTAGCGCGACCGACCGCGCCGGATGAGCGGTCCGCAAAAGGGCGGGTCGTCGGGCAGGGGTGTTGGGGCCGGCTCGGCCCGCCGTGGTAATCGATCCCTGACTAGACCGAAGTTGCGATAGCTGAGTGGGCCAATTGTTTTGTTGACCTGGGGATAGAATTCGGACAGATCGGAATATGTAGTCAGAATGTCTGGGCGTGTCGGCTAGGAATACCTCGATGTAGCGGTTAAGCTGCTTGTCATGTCGCGGGGAAGCGGGAAGGTTCACGTAGTCAGAGTCCGCAAGACGCACGTGAACAAGCAGGGCAACGCCCGCGAGTACTCCTCGGCGTATCTGCGCCGCACCTACCGCGAGGGCAAGCGGGTGCGCAACGAGACGGTCGCCAACCTCTCGGCGCTGCCCGAGCACGTGGTGGACTGGATCGATGCGGGGCTCAAGGGTGGGCAGCTGGTGCCGGCCGGCGCCGAGTTCAGCATCGCCCGGTCGCTGCCGCACGGGCACGTGGCGGCGGTCGCGGCGATGGCGCGCCAGCTGGGCTTTCCCGCGCTGCTGGGGCCAGCGTGCCGGGCACGCGATCTGGTGCTGGCCCTGATCATCTCGCGGGTGGTGCGCCCGGCGTCCAAGCTGGCCACCGCCGCCTGGTGGCCCGATGTCACTCTGGGACCCGATCTCGATGTCGCCGGCGCCAGCACCGACGAGATCTATGCCGCGATGGACTGGCTGCTTGAGCGCCAAGACGCCATCGAAAGCAACCTCGCCGCCAAACATCTTGGGCCAGAAGTGAATCCGCAGCGGATGGCGCTGTTCGACCTGACCTCGGCGTGGGTGACCGGGCGGTGCTGCGAGCTGGCCGCGCGTGGCTACTCCCGCGACGGCAAGAAAGGCTGCGAGCAGATCGAATACGGCATCCTCACCGACCCGGCGGGCCGCCCGGTGGCCGCACGGGTGTTCGAAGGCAACACCGCCGATCCGGACGCGTTCACCGAGATCATCCCGGTGATCCGCGACAGTTTCGGGATCAACAACCTGGTGCTGGTGGGCGATCGCGGCATGATCACCACCGCGCGCATCGACGCGCTGCGTAAACTCAACGACGATCCCGACACCGCAACGGATTTCGGGTGGATCACCGCGCTCCGTGCACCCGACATCGCCAAACTGGCCGCCGAGGATGGGCCGCTGCAGATGAGCCTGTTCGACACCCAGGACCTCGCCGAAATCAGCCACCCCGACTTCCCCGGCGAGCGGCTGATCGCCTGCCGCAACCCAGCACTGGCCGCCGAACGCACCCGCAAACGCAACGACCTGCTCGCCGCGACCGACAAGCTGCTGGCCCCGATCATCGCCCGCGTCGCGGCCGGCCGGCTGCCCGGCGCCGACAAGATCGGCGTCGCGGTCGGCAAGGTGATCAACAAACACAAGGTGGGCAAGCACTTCCACTACACCATCACCGACACCAGCCTCACCATCGAACGCCGCCACGACCAGATCGCCGCCGAAGCCGCCCGCGACGGCATCTACGTGCTGCGCACCAACGTCGACGCCACCAAGCTGGACGCGGTCGGGGTGGTCATCGGCTACAAGAACCTGGCCCACATCGAACGCGACTTCCGCATCATCAAAGTCGATGACCTCGACCTGCGCCCCATCCACCACCGCCTCGAAGAGCGTGTCAAGGCCCACGTGCTGATCTGCATGCTGGCCTGCTACCTGGTCTGGCACCTGCGCAAAGCCTGGGCGCCAATGACTTTCACCGATGAACACCCACCCCAGCGGGACAACCCGGTCGCCCCCGCGCAACGCTCAGCCCGCGCCGACACCAAGGCCTCCACCCAGCACGATTCCCAGGGCGACCCGCTGCGCAGCTTCCGCGGCCTGCTCGCTCACCTAGGGACCCTCACCCGCAACCAGATCCACTACCACGGCATCAACACCGAAATCCCCATGCTCACCGACCCCACCCCCGATCAGCGCCGCGCCTTCAACCTCATCGGCGCCCCCATTCCACTGACCGCCGCGTAGTCAGACAGCCAACGCCCACAAAGCAACAAATCCCCAGCTCAGCGGCCAATACGCACTACCTCACCACCGCAACTTCGGCTTAGTGAGACGGCGCGCGACCGACTGGCGCACGTAGTCGCCGGGCTATTGATCGCGGTCATCGTGGTCTGCGTGGCGATCGTCGTTTTAGCCCTGGCGAAGCACGGTCCGTCCAACACGGGACCCAACTATCCGACCACTCGGTCCTCCACCGCCCCGAGCCAGCCAGCGGTCTATTACAAGAACTGCGCCGAGGCCCATGCCGATGGCCGCTGGAACATTCCCCAGGGCGACCCGGCCTACCGGCCCGCGCTGGACAAGGACCACAACGGCGTCGCATGCGAGTCGCGCGACCGGTGAAAACCCCTGTAACCAAAGGGAAGCAACAAAATGATGGGCAAGAGGCCGCATTTACCCCGGCCGGAGGTAACTGAGATGACCTACACAACCTACCCACCGTATCCACCATCACCACCGATTCGGCGCGGCCCCAACCACACCAAGGAGGCTTCCCGCTTCCCGCGGTGGGTGTGGATCGCTGTGGCCGTTGCGGTGGTCGTGATCGTCGCGGCAGGCATTGTCTTGTGGCTAGATCATCGGAAATCCGAAGACAACCCGTGGAATACGGCGTTGCAAAAGCTGGAAACCCTTCAGGTCAAAGGCCGCGCCCCAAAAACCGGATACAGCCGCGACGAATTCGGGCCACCCTGGACCGACGATGTGAACGTGCCGGGGGGCCATAACGGGTGCGACACCCGCGATGACATACTCCGGCGCGATCTCACCGACCTGACATCGCGGGGATGCACCGTCTTGTCTGGCACCCTCCACGATCCCTACACGGACACGACGATCCCGTTCCACTCCGTCCAGATTGATCACGTGGTGGCCCTGCAGGATGCGTGGCAGACGGGCGCACAACAGCTACCTATGCAGACGCGACAGAACTTCGCGAACGATCCCCGCAATCTACAGGCCACCGATGGCTCGACCAACCAGGGGAAGCGCGATGGCGACGCCGCTACGTGGCTGCCGCCGAACAAGGCCTACCGCTGCACGTACGTGGCCCGGCAGGTCGACGTCAAGGCTCTCTATAACCTGTGGGTCACTCAGGCGGAACATGACAAGATCGCAGAGCTGCTGCAGGGCTGCGCGACAACCAGCACCGGCCTGTCGACCCCTGGACCGGTGCCGGACCCTGATCCCAGCCCCACCCCGACGAGTCGCGCTCCCCGCGCAGGCCAATTCTGTGCTCCTCGCGGCGCAACAGCGCAGTCGTCAACCGGTGCCCGGCTGGTGTGCGCCCGGGCTGACGGTAGGGATCGGTGGGAGACCGCATAACACCTACCCGCGTTGGTGGCGCTACAGGCCCCACGGGGCGCGGCGCGCCGAGCTTGTGGTGACCGCGTCAACGCGGTCACAGGTTATTGGCAGTGCTGTTGGCAGCAGCCCGGCCAGCTAGGCGAAAAATATGCCTTGACCTGCGATGATGCTTGGTGCGCGATACTGGGATTGAACCAGGCTACGAAGCCTCATGCGGCACGCCACTTTTCGCAATACCGAACATGTCTCAAATCAGAGGAAATACGAGCCTCTCAAAACTCTGTTAGCAGTCACCGTGACCGCCAACGACCCGTCGTGGAGCGTCCAACGGCCTATCCTTAGACCCTGAAAACGCGGGGGCCCGGGATGGGCGGAGGGTTGGATGACCGCTGCGACCGCGTGCCGCACGTGTGGCACCGAGCCGCGTGAGGGTGCACGATTCTGTGACGGCTGTGGTGCGCCGGTAACGGAGCCCGACACCCATGCGGAGTACAAGCAGGTCACGGTGCTGTTCGCCGACGTGGTGGGCTCGATGGACATCGCGGCCGCCGTCGGTGCGGAGCGGTTGCGCGAGATCATGGCCGGGCTGGTGGATCGTGCGGCGGTGGTGGTGAAACGCTACGGCGGCACGGTGGACAAATTCACCGGCGACGGCATCATGGCCGTGTTCGGCGCGCCGGTGGCGATGGAGGACCACGCCGTTCGGGCCTGTCTGACTGCCTTGGGCGTTCAGGAGGAAGCGAAGCGGGTCGCCCTCGATGTCCGAGAGCGCGACGGTGTGGAGCTGCAGTTGCGGGTGGGACTTAATTCCGGTGAGGTGATCGCCGGTGAGATCGGTTCGGGGCCTTTCGGTTACACCGCGATTGGTGAGCAAGTCGGCATGGCACAACGGATGGAGTCGGTGGCCCCGCCTGGTGGGGTGATGCTCAGCGCATCCACAGCGCGACTCATTGATGGCACTGTGACTCTCGGCGAATCTGAGCTGGTCCAGATCAAGGGTGCCGATGAGCCAGTCGCGGCCTATCGGCTGATGGGCATGGGCGATGGACGTCGCGGTGCCAGGCGTGCTGAGTCGAATCTTGTTGGCCGGGCCTGGGAGATGTCTGCGGTCGAGGGATTGTTGGACCGTGCCGTCGACGGGCACGGCGCGGTGGTCGGGTTGGTGGGCTCACCTGGGATCGGCAAGAGCCGTTTGGTGCGTGAAGTCTCTGCTATGGCAGCGACCCGGCGTGTGGAGGTGTTCACCGGCTTCTGCGAATCGCACACCAGCCAGGTCCCCTTCCATGCCGTGGCGCGGCTGCTGCGTGCGATCACCGGCGTCAAGGGTCTCGACCCGCAGGCCGCCCGAGCGCGGATACGGGCGCAGTTTCCCGACGCGGAGCCAGAGGACTTGGTGCTCTTTGACGACCTGCTAGGCATCACCGATCCCGAGGTTGAGCTGCCGAAGATCGACCCAGATGCGCGTCGGCGGCGGTTGACCGCGCTGGTGAACGCCGCCTCGTTGGCCCGCGAAAGACCGAGGGTCTACATCATCGAGGACGCCCATTGGATCGATGAGGTCAGCGAGTCGATGCTGGCCGACTTCGTCATGGTAATCCCGCAGACACCCTCGCTGGTGCTGATCAGCTACCGACCGGAGTACGAAGGGGCGTTGGCTCGGGTGCACGGTGCTCAAACCATCGCCCTTGCGCCGCTGAGTGATTCAGAAACCATGGCGCTGGTCTGCGAGCTGCTCGGTGACGACTCCTCGGTTGGCGAGCTGGGCCATAAGATCGCCGAGCGGGCCGCCGGTAACCCGTTCTTCGCCGAGGAGATTGTGCGCGAACTGGCCGAGCGCGGTGTGCTGCAGGGACAGACCGGCGCATACGTGTCGACCGCAGAGGTCAGTGCGGCCACGGTGCCCGCCACGGTGCAGGCGACCATCGCAGCTCGCATCGACCGACTTGATCCGGCAGCCAAGCGCACGTTGAGCGCAGCCGCTGTGATCGGCTCACGGTTCAGCCGGGAGCTACTGGAAACGCTGGGAGTTGATCCAGTCCTAGAGAATTTGTTGAGGGGCGAGTTCATCGATCAGATTCGCTTCACCCGACAACCCGAGTATGTGTTCCACCACCCGTTGATCCGCGCGGTGGCCTACGAGGCTCAGCTCAAATTGGACCGGGCCGAGCTGCACCGGCGCGTCGCGGCCGCGATCGAATCACGTGACCCAGAATCGGCCGATAAGAACGCGGCGCTGATCGCCGAGCACCTGGAGGCCGCCGGTGATCTGCACGCCGCCTACGGCTGGCACATGCGTGCCGCCACGTGGGCGACCAACCGTGACATCGCCGCAGCACGATTGAGTTGGGAGCGCGCCACACGGATCGCCGACGCCTTGCCCGCCGAGGACCCCAACCGGACGGCCATGCGCATCGCCCCGCGCAGCATGTTGTGCGGGATCGCTTGGCGAGTCCACGCGAACGTTGCCGGGGACCGCTTTGATGAATTGCGGGAGTTGTGCACCGCCGCCGGGGATAAGGCGTCGCTTGCGATCGGGATGGCGGGGCTGGTGATGGATTACGTGTTTCAGGACCGGATGCGCGAGGCGTCGCGGCTGGCATCCGAGGCTGTGGCTCTCATTGAGTCGCTCGGTGATGCGACCTTGACGGTGGGGGTGTCGTACGCGCCGATCTACGCTAAGGGTGAGAGCGCCGAGATGGCTGACGTGCGGCGTTGGTCACAGACAGCCATCGACCTGGCCGAGGGTGACCCGTCTAAAGGCAACTTCATTTTGGGGTCTCCGTTGGCGGTCGCTCTTCTGCAGCGGTCTTTGGCCGGTTATTCTTTGGGCCG